>ERZ777003.4645-NODE-4645-length-11287-cov-7.397169_pt1 | contig 11287 bp, 7 predicted proteins | sample MGYA00374956_ERZ777003 | MGnify/ENA primary metagenome ERZ777003 (study PRJEB29302, sample SAMN06268252) | bioreactor metagenome | isolation source: Joint BioEnergy Institute, California, USA | place: USA:Joint BioEnergy Institute, California, USA | collected... | reverse complement strand
TCCGTGGTGCCCGGGAAGGGCGTGCGCACGCTGCCCAGCACCCGCCCGCCGGCCTTGCGCACGAACTCCGTCGTGTCGCGCTCCAGCGCGTGGCCGAAGGCGTAGTCGGCGGTGATGAAGAACCAGGTGTCCCCGCCCGCGCGCACCGTCGCGCCGCCGTTCGACTTCGCGAGCATCCAGGTGTCGTAGGCCCAGTGGATCGTGGTCGGCGCGCAGGCCGGACCGGTGAGGTCGGCGGTCGCCGAGCCCACATTGATGTAGGCCTTGCCCTTCTCCCGCGCGATCTGGTTGACCGCGAGGCCGACCGAGGAGGTCGGCACGTCGAGGATCATGTCCACGCCCTGGTCGTACCACTGCCGCGCCAGGTTGGAGCCGACATCGGGCTTGTTCTGGTGGTCGGCCTGGATCACCTCGACGGTGAAGCCGCGATTCCCGAACTCGGCCGCGGCCTGCTGCGCGCAGGCCACCGAGGTCGGACCGGTGTTGTCGCGATAGGTGCCCGACATGTCCGTCATCACGCCGATGCGGATCGTGTTCGCGGCCTGCGCGCGCGAAAGGCGCGGCAGGGCCGTGACGGCACCCGCGGCAGCGCCCGAGGCGATCAGTCTGCGGCGACCCAAAGGCATCTCGTACGTCTCCCCCAATCCTCGGTCTTTCGTCGTGGCGCGCCGGGTCGTTCCCCGGCGCGCCGGCCAGCCATTCGATTCCGCGGTCATGCGGAGCGGCCGATCAGCCCCTCAGCTCCGCACCAGCGCACATCCACCCTCGTTCAGCGGACGGAACGCCTCCTCCGGCGGAATCGTCCGGAGCAGCTTGTAGTAGTCCCACGCCCCCCTGCTCTCCTCCGGCTTCTTCACCTCGAACAGGTAGGCGGGATGCAGCTTGCGCCCGTCCGGCCGGATCGATCCCGGGCCGAAGGCGTCGTCGTCGGTCGGCATCGCCTTCATCCGCGCGACCGTGGCCGCGCCGTCGGCCTTGGCCTGCGCCACGCCCATGTCCGCCACGGCCTTGAGGTAGTGCAGGGCGGCGGAGTAGCAGCCAGCCTGCGCCATGCCCGGTCGCAGGCCACCGGGCATGTCGGGCAGGACGCGCTGGGTGAAGGCGCGGGTGCGGTCGTTGAGATCCCAGTAGAAGGTCTCCGTCAGGACCACGCCCTGCGCGGTCTGCAGGCCGAGCGCGTGGATGTCGGAGATGAAGACCAGCAGCCCGGCGAGCTTGACTCCGCGCCGGGTCAGTCCGAACTCGCCCGCCTGCTTGATGGAATTGATCGTGTCGCCGCCGGCATTGGCGAGGCCGATCACCTTGGCCCGGCTGGACTGCGCCTGCAGCAGGAAGGAGGAGAAGTCCGTGGTGCCCGGGAAGGGCGTGCGCACGCTGCCCAGCACCCGCCCGCCGGCCTTGCGCACGAACTCCGTCGTGTCGCGCTCCAGCGCGTGGCCGAAGGCGTAGTCGGCGGTGATGAAGAACCAAGTGTCCCCGCCGGCCTGCACCATCGCGCCGCCCGTGCAGCGCGCCAGCATCCAGGTGTCGTAGGTCCAGTGGATGGTGTTCGGGCTGCATTGCGACCCGGTGAGGTCCGAGGTCGCCGGCCCGGAGGCGAGGAAGATCTTGTTCTTCTCCCGGCAGATGCCGGCGACCGCGAGTGCGACGGAGGAGGTCGGCACGTCCATGATGACGTCCACGCCGTCGCGGTCGATCCACTGCCGCGCGATGGTGGAGCCGACATCGGGCCGATTCTGGTGGTCGGCCTGCAACACCTCGACCGTGATGCCGCGCTGGTTCGCGATCTCCTTCACCGCCTGGCGCACGCAGACGGTCGAGCCGGGCCCGGTGATGTCGCGATACAGGCCGGACTGGTCGTTCAGCACGCCGATCCTGATCGTGTTCGCGGCCTGCGCCCGTGCCCGCCGCGCGCCGGCCGGCAACGCGGCCGCGAGCGGCGCCGCGGCGGCGGCCCGGATCAGACTGCGACGGTCCATCGCGGTGGTCATGTCGGTCTCTCTCCTAGGATGGGCGCGCCGCCCGGCCGGCGGTGAGCGGCTCCGGGGCAGGCGGCGCGTCCGTGTTCAGCTCCGCACCAGGGAGCAGCCGCCCTCGTTGAGGGGGCGGAACGCCTCCTCCGCCGGCGTCGTCTGCAGCAGCTTGTAATAGTCGAAGGGACCGCGGCTCTCCTCGGGCTTCTTGACCTCGAACAAGTAGGCCGGGTGGATCTTGCGCCCGTCCTCGCGGATCCGACCCGCGCCGAAGGCATCGTCGTCCGTCGGCATCGCCTTCATCCGGGCGACGACCGCCGCGCCGTCCGCCTTGGCGGTGGCCACGCCGATGTCCGCCACCGCCTTCAGGTAGTGCAGCGTCGCCGAATAGTCGCCGGCGTGATTCATGCAAATCGCCGCATTGCCGATGTGCGGGCGGACCCGGCTGCTGAAGGCGCGGGTGCGGTCATTGAGGTCCCAGTAGAAGCTCTCGGTGCAGATCAGTCCTTGCGCCGTGTTGAGGCCAAGCGAATGCACGTCGGGCAGGAACATCAGCAGCGAGGCGAGCTTGATCCCGCGCCGGGTCAGGCCGAACTCCGCCGCCTGCTTGATGCAGTTGACGGTGTCCGTGCCGGCATTGGCGAAGCCGATGACCTTCGCCCCGCTCGCCTGCGCCTGGAGGAGGAAGGAGGAGAAGTCCGTTGTGCCCGGGAAGGGCGTGCGCGCGCTGCCCAGGACCCGGCCGCCGGCCTTGCGCACGAACTCCGCGGTATCCCGCTCCAGCGCGTGGCCGAAGGCGTAGTCGGCGGTGACGAAGTACCAGGTATCCCCGCCCGCCCGCACCGTCGCGCTGCCGGTGGACTTGGCGAGCATGTAGGTGTCGAACACCCAGTGAATCGTGTTCGGGGTGCAGGCCCTGCCGGTGAGGTCCGAGGTCGCCGTCGAGGTGGCGATGGCGACCTTGTTCTTCTCGCGCGCCAGCTCGGAGATCGCCAGCGCGACCGAGGAAGCCGCCAGGTTCAGGACCAGGTCCACGCTTTCGCGGTCGAACCACTGCCGGGCGATGTTCACCGCGACATCGGGCTTGTTCTGGTGGTCGGCGCTGACCATCTCGACGTTGAAGCCCCGGGACCCGAATTCCTGTATCGCGAGCCGGGTGCAGGCGATCGAGACCGGGCCGTTGAGGTCACGGTAAGTGCCCGACAGGTCCGTCAGCAGGCCGATCTTGATGGTGTTCGCCGCCTGTGCGCGGGCGCTCCGCCCAGGCAGCGCACCCAGCGCCGGCGCTGCCGCCGCGGCCTTGAGGAGCGCCCTTCTTTCGATCGCCATCCTGTCCGTTTCCTTCTGTTGTCGTTGGTCGTTGGCCCGGCGCTTTCCGCCTTTCGGCCGGCGCGCCGCGCTGTGGGTGCCCGGCGTCGTCCGGTGCGGTCAGACGCCGAGGTATGCGTGCAGCCGCCCCGCCGAGCCGGCGAGTTCGTCGTTCGGCACCATGTCCACGACGCGCCCGTTCTCCATCACATAGTGCCGGTCCGCCACGGTCTGCGCGAAGCGGAAATTCTGCTCGACCAGCAGGACGGTGAAGCCGCGTGCCTTGATCTCCCGGATCGTGCGGCCGATCTGCTGGACGATGACGGGCGCGAGGCCCTCGGTCGGCTCGTCGAGCAGGAGAAGCTTCGCACCGGTGCGCAGGATGCGCGCGATCGCGAGCATCTGCTGCTCGCCGCCGGAGAGCTTGGTGCCCTGGCTGCGCGACCGCTCCTTCAGGTTCGGGAACAGTTCGTAGATCGTGCCGAGGTCGAGCCCCCCCGGCTGAACCACCGGCGGCAGCAGCAGGTTCTCGGTCACGTCGAGCGAGGCGAAGATGCCGCGCTCCTCCGGGCAGTAGGCGATGCCGCTGCGCGCGATCACGTCCGGGCGGGCGTCGATCAGCTCGCTTCCCTGGAAGCGGATGCTGCCGGCGCGCCGCGGCACCAGCCCCATGATGGAGCGGAGCGTGGTCGTCTTGCCCGCGCCGTTGCGGCCCAGCAGCGTCACCACCTCGCCGTCCGACACGTCCAGCGCGACGCCGTGCAGCACGTGGCTCTCGCCGTACCAGGCCTCGAGGTTGCGGATCTCAAGCATGCGCCGGCGCCTCCGTCCCGAGATAGGCCGTGATGACCTCCGGGTTGCGGCTGACCGAGGCATAGTCGCCCTCGGCGAGCACCCGCCCGCGCGTCAGCACGGTGATCGTGTCGCACAGGCCCTGCACGACCCTGAGGTTGTGCTCGACGAGAAGCACCGTCCGCCCCGCGGCGACGCGCTTCACCAGTGCCACGATCCGGTCCACGTCCTCATGGGCCATACCGGCCGTCGGCTCGTCGAGGAGCATCATCACCGGGTCGAGCGCGAGGGTGGTCGCGATCTCGAGCGCGCGCTTCCGCCCGTAGGGCAGCTCGCCTGCCGTCAGCCCCTCGTAGCCCGCGAGGCCCACCGCATCGAGCAGCTCGCAGGCACGCCGGTCATAGGCGGACAGCAGCGACTGGGAGCGCCAGAAATCGAAGCTGCCGCCGCGCTGGCGCTGCAGCGCCAGGCGGACGTTCTCGAGCACGGTGAGGTGCGGGAACACGGCCGAGATCTGGAAGCTGCGCACGAGGCCGAGTCGCGCCACCTCGGCCGGCTTCATGCCGGTGATGTCGCGCCCGTCGTAGCGAATGCTTCCGCGGGTCGGCTGGAGGAACTTGGTCAGGAGGTTGAAGCAGGTGGTCTTTCCGGCGCCGTTCGGGCCGATGAGGCCGTGGATGGTGCCGCGCCGGACCCGCAGCGAAACGTCGCTGACCGCGACGAAGCCGCGGAATTCCTTGGTCAGCCCCTCGGTCTCGAGGATGATGTCCGACAAATTCTTGGCGCTCCCCGCAATCCGGCCACTACCGGGCCGCATGGAGCGCTAGGTATGGACACAGGCTGCGCGGCTTGCAAGGCACCCTTGCGGAGGCCGCGCGGCTCCGCGGCCCCGTGACCTGCAATGGGCGGGCTGCACCAATCCAGGGAAGCGGCCCGAATGGCGGAGGGAGCCGCGGGGACGGCCCCGGCAGCGATTCGAAGTGCGAGATGCCCGACCGGGTGGCTGTCCGGCCACCCGACGGAACGTGGCCAAGCCCGCCCCCTGACCCAGCTACCGGGTGGGGGCGGGACGGAGCGGAGCGGCGTCAGGCAGCGGCGGTCTGGGGGGCCGGGGCGGCCGTGAGCTCCTCGGGCGCGACCTCGCGCTCGGTAACCTTGGCCAGCTCCAGCATGAAGTCCACGACCTTCTCCTCGAAGATCGGCGCGCGCAGGCCTTCCGCCGCCTGCGGCGTGCGGCGGAAGAACTCCATCACCTGCTGCTCCTGGCCCGGATAGCGCGCCGCCTCCTGGCGCATCGCGCGGGCCAGCTCCTCGGGCGCGACCTGGATGTTGTTGGTCCGCCCGATCTCGGCCAGGAGCAGGCCGAGGCGGATCCGCCGCTCGGCGATGCCGCGGTACTCGGCCCGCAGCGCCTCCTCGTCCTTGCCCCGGTCCTCCTCGTCGAGTCGCCCGGCCTTGAGGTCGGCCTCGACGCGCTGCCAGATCTGGGCGAACTCCGCCTCCACCATGCCCTCCGGCACCGCGAAGCTCGCCTGTTCGGCGAGCTTGTCGAGCAGCGCGCGCTTGAGCCGCATGCGCGAGAGCGCGTCGTACTCGCCCTGGATCTGCTGGCGCACGAAGTCCCGCAGCTTGGAGAGATCCTCGAAGCCGATCTTCTTCGCCAGCTCGTCGTCCACCGGCGGCACGACCGGACGCTTCAGCGCCTTGGCCGTCACCTCGAAGCGCGCCTCCTTCCCGGCCAGGTCCGGCACCCCGTACTCGGCCGGGAAGGTCACGGTGATGGTGCGGGTCTCGCCCGGCACGATGCCTTCAAGCTGCTCGGTGAAGCCCGGGATGAAGCCGCTGCCTCCGACCTCGATCGGCATGTCGGACGCCGAGCCGCCGGGGAAGGCCTCCCAGGCCTCCGGGCTGTCGTCGCCGGCGCCTTCCTTGCGGCGGCGGCCGGTGAAGTCGCAGACCACGACGTCGCCCTTGGCGGCGGGGCGCGATTCCGGAATGTCCTCCAGGGTGCGGTTGCGCTCGGCGATGGCGGCGAGCGCCTTGTCCACCTGCTCGTCGGTCGGGCTGGCCTTCAGGCGCTCGAGCTCGATGGCGCCGAAGTCCGGCATCGGCACCTCGGGCATCACCTCGACGTCCATGCGGAATTCGAGGTCCTGGCCCTCGCCGCCGGACTTCAGCTCGACCTTCGGCTGCAGCGCCGGGCGCAGCCCGCGGTCGGAGATGACCTGGCGTATCGCGTCGCCGACCGACTGCTCGAGCACCTCGCTCATGACCGCCGCGCCGTAGCGCTGGCGGATGATGGCCGCGGGCACCTTGCCCGGGCGGAAGCCCGGGATGCGCACGTCCTTGGCCAGGGCAGCAAGCCGCTTGTCGCGCTGCTCGGCGATCTGGCCGGCCGGGACAACCACCGTAAAGGCCCGCTTCAGCCCCGCGGACTCGAGCTCGGTCACCTGCATCGTCGGAGAATCCACCTCTGCCTCGCGCGCGCTCGCCTGCCGTCGCGCGCCACGCCGGAACGGCGGCCAGTGGTGCGGGCGGAGGGATTTGAACCCCCACGGCTTGCGCCACCGGAACCTAAATCCGGCGTGTCTGCCAGTTCCACCACGCCCGCCCGCCGCGCCGCCCGCCGGACCGGTCGGCCGGCCGACCGTCCCGGCGGCCGTCGTGAAGGGGGGCGTGTAGCGCGACCGGGCCGGGGGCGGAAGGGGCCGCCTTACGCTCTCCCCCTACGCGCCCCCGAGCAGCCCCTGGGCGCAGGCGTCGAGGATCGCCTCCGCGTCGAGCCCGTATTCCCGATAGAGGTCCGGGATGTCCCCGGCCTGGCCGAACCGGTCAACGCCGAGCGGCACCACGCGCTGCCCGCGCACCGCGCCAATCCAGGCATGGGCGGCCGGGTGCCCGTCCAGCACCGTCACCAGCGTGGCATCGGGTGCGAGCGGGGCAAGCAGCGTCTCGATGTGGCTCGGCGGCACGCCGGGCCCGCCGCCGGACCGTGCCCGGCGCCGCGCAGCGAGCCACTCCGCATGCAGCCGGTCCGGCGAGGTGATGGCGAGCAGCCCGGCCTCCGGCACCTCCTCGCGGAGCTGGGCAAAGGCTTCCATCGCCTCCGGCGCGACTGCGCCCTGATAGGCGATGGCGATGCGCGCGCCCGGCGCCGGCGGCACCACCCAGTGCGCGCCGGCGATCACCGCGTCCGGGTCGAGCCGCCGCTCCGGCTGCTCCAGCGCCCGAGTGGAGAGCCGCAGCCAGACCGAGCAGCCGTCCGGCCGCTGCATGTGCTCGAAGGCCCAGCGCATCAGGATGGAGAGCTCGTCCGCATGGGCCGGCTCGAAGCTCGCGAGCCGGTCCTGCGCCATGCCGATGAGCGGCGTGTTGACGCTCTGGTGCTGCCCGCCCTCGGGCGCGAGGGTGAGACCGGAGGGAGTGCTGACCAGGAGGAAGCGCGCATCCTGGTAGCAGCCGTAGATCAGCGCATCGAGGCCGCGATTGACAAAGGGGTCGTACACCGTGCCGACCGGCAGCAGCCGCGCGCCGTAGAGGCTGTGCGACAGCCCGGCCGCCGCGAGCAGCAGGAACAGGTTCTGCTCGGCGATGCCCAGCTCTATGTGCTGCCCCTCCGGCGACATGCCCCAGCGCTGGGCGGAGGCGAGCTTGGCGTCGCGGAACACGTCGTTCCTGGTGTGCCGGTCGAAGATCCCGCGCCGGTTCACCCAGGGGCCGAGATTGGTCGAGACCGTCACGTCAGGGCTCGTCGTGACGATGCGCGCGGCGAGCGGGGCGAGCGCCCCCTGCCCTCGCCCGATCTCCGCGAGGATGTCGCCGAACGCCGCCTGGGTGGAGAGCTTCCGCCCCGGCGCCACCTTCGGCACCGGCAGCGCCGGGGGCACCGGCACGGCGGGCGCCGAGAGCGCGCGGCCCTCCGGCGCAAGGGGCCGCGCAAAGGGCACGGAGGCGAGGAAGGCGCGAAGCTCGGCCTCGGGCACGTCCAGGCCCTCGAACGGGTCCCATTCGTGGCCGTCGCGGATGCCCATGCTCCGCTTGAACTCGGCCATCTGCTCCTTCGTCATCAGGCCGGCGTGGTTGTCCTTGTGGCCGGCGAAGGGCAGGCCCATGCCCTTGATGGTGTAGGCGATGAAGCAGGTCGGCTGGTCGCCGTCCGCATCCGCCGCGCGGAAGGCCTCGATCAGCGTCTCGATGTCGTGGCCGCCGAGGTTGGTCATCAGCGCGGCCAGCTCGTCGTCGCTCAGCGGGTCGATGATGGCCCGCACGCCCTCCGACCGGCCGAGATCGGCGAGCAGCGCGTTGCGCCAGGCGGCACCGCCCTGGAAGGTGAGCGCGGAGTAAAGGCTGTTCGGACAATCGTCGATCCAGCGCCTCAGCGCCTCGCCGCCGGGGCGCGCGAACGCGGTCTGCAGGAGCCGGCCGTATTTCAGCGTGACGACGTTCCAGCCCATGTCGCGGAACAGGCCCTCGATCCGGCCGAACAGCCGGTCGGGCACCACGGAATCGAGGCTCTGGCGGTTGTAGTCCACGACCCACCAGAGGTTCCGCACGTCGTGCTTCCACCCTTCGAGCAGGGCCTCGTAGATGTTGCCCTCGTCGAGCTCGGCGTCGCCGACGACGGCGACGTGCCGCCCGGCGGGGATGTCCGGCCGGGCGAAGCCGTGCAGGTGCACGTAGTCCTGCACCAGGCTTCCGAAGGTGGTCATGGCGACGCCGAGGCCGACGGAGCCGGTGGAGAAATCCACCTCCGGCCCGTCCTTCAGCCGCGACGGATAGGGCTGGATGCCGCCGAACTGCCGCAGGGTCGCGAGCTTCTCCCGCGTCTGCCGCCCGAGCAGGTAGTTCGCTGCGTGGAACACCGGCCCCGCATGCGGCTTGACCGCGACCCGGTCCTGCGGCCGCAGCACCTCGAAGTAGAGCGCGGTCAGGATGGAGATGACCGAGGCGCAGGAGGCCTGGTGGCCGCCGACCTTCAGCCCGTCACGATTCGGGCGGATATGGTTGGCGTAGTGGATCATCCAGGCGGAGAGCCAGAGGAGTTTGCGCTCGATCGCGTGCAGGGCGCGCAGGCGGCGCGACTCCGCCGTCCCAGCCTCGGCGGGAATGCTCTCGGGCTGGCGTTGCAGGAGGGTCACCGTGGTCTTCCTCCGAGGGCACATGTAGGTCGCCGCCGCGCCGGGGCGCCTCTGCTCGCGTCATGCGGCATTTCTGGTTTCGTTATTCAATCGCTGGTATGATTACCCCCCACGATGGCCCGTCGCCATCGGCGGGCCCGTGGGTGCAACGGGAACAGACATGGTCCTCTCCATCTTCGGCAGCCGCTCGGGAACGAGCGCCACCAGCGGAAGCGGCTCGGCAACCTCCGGGTCAGGCATTTCCGCCATGTTCTCCCATCGGAGCAATACGGGCCGGATCGTACAGGCGGTGCGTACGCAGGGCCTGGCGAACTACAACGACGTCTCGGTCCGCGCGCCCGGCGACATCTTCTTCCACATCGTGGACGACAAGGCGGGCCATGCCAACATGACCGCCCCGGACACGACCTACAAGGTGGACTCGGTGGACCGCGAACGGGATGAAACCGGCGAGCGGGTGGACGGCGTGCGGCGGATTCCACTCAGCCGCGACCGCAACCCTGCCCTGGTCTATCGCTTCCACAACCGCGCCACCGCGCTGCGCGCCGCCCTTCTCGCGGAAGGCTGGGTCGGCCGGGTCCGCTACTCGGACGGCGCCGGAGGCGGCACCGGCCTCACCTTCCGCGCCATCGGGGCGGCGCTCGGCTCCAGCCACTTCGGCCTCGGCGCGATGGCGCGGCTGCAGAAGTACCGTTCCCGCGCCGGCATGGCGCCGAAGAACCTCATCTGCTCCGAGATGTGCATCCTCGCCTACCAACTGGCGATGTCCGAGGATGATCCGGACTTCATCAGGCTCGACGCGAAGCACAGCACGCCGGCCAGGCTCATGAGCTATCTGGACTCCTCGCCCTACTGGGCGCTCGTCGCCTACCGGCTCCCGTCGTCGTAAGGGGCGGCCGGCCCTCCTCAGGCCCAGCCGCGCGAGAGGCGCCTGAGGGGGGTCGCCGCCGGGCGCCTGCCCTCCCCCACATAGCCTTCGTGGTACGTCTCGATCCGTGCGGGGTCGTAGAGGTAGTTCACCATCAGCCCGCAGCTCTCCCGCATCCCCTTCTCGGAGACGTCGCCAAGCCAATTGATGCGCTCCACCCGCGCGCCGTTGGAGAGGTGGAAATGCGCCACGGGGTCGCGGGCGCGCCTCGGGTTACGCGGGTCGACCTCGGCCAGCAGGTAGCGCGCGCACAGGCGGGTCAGCACCGGCTCCAGCACCTTCGCCAGCTCCTGGTCGCGATGCCAGCCGCGGCGCGCGAGGATACGGCGCAAGGCCTGCGCACCCTCGGGCATCTCCACCGCCATAGCCGCTGACCCGGCCATCGCCGTCGCGCTGCCGTTCGGGGCCGGCAGGGCCGGCAGCTCCGGCGCGGCCTTCAGCAGCGCCTCAATCTCCGCCTCCGTGAGCAGTTCCGGGTCCTCGACCAGGGCCTGGTCCAGCCAGCGGCAGAAGCCCGGGATCGGCGACAGCGTGGCGAAGGTCTTGAGGCTGCGGAACTCCTCGCTGAGCAGCGCGACGACGCGCTTGATCAGGAAATTGCCGAAGGAGATGCCGTCCAGGCCTCGCTGGCAGTTGTTGATCGAGTAGAAGATCGCCGTGTCGGCCTCGCGCGGGTCGAGCACCGGCGCCTTCTGGTCGAGCAGGCGCTGCACGCTGGTCGCCATGCCCTCGACCAGCGCGACCTCGACGAAGATGAGCGGCTCGTCCGGCATGCGCGGGTGGAAGAAGGCGTAGCAGCGCCGGTCGGAGTCGAGCCGGTTCTTGAGGTCGCGCCAAGTGCGGATGCGGTGCACCGCCTCATAGCCGACGAGCTTCTCGAGCAGCGAGGCCGGCGAGGACCAGTCGATCCGGCGCAGGTCGAGGAAGCCGACGTCGAACCAGTTCGCCAGCAGCGCCTTGAGGTCCGCCTCCAGCGCGGCGAGCAACGGATCGCCATTCCGTGCGCGCAGCAGGTGGGCGCGCAGGTTGACCAGGAACTTCACGCCGTCGGGGATGGTGGTGAACTGCGTCAGCAGCCGCATGCGCGGCGGCTCGAGCGCGCGGCGGAGCTGGGCCTGGGCGGCGGAGCGCTCCGCCAGGTCATGCCC
>ERZ777003.4641-NODE-4641-length-11299-cov-5.336980_pt1 | contig 11299 bp, 7 predicted proteins | sample MGYA00374956_ERZ777003 | MGnify/ENA primary metagenome ERZ777003 (study PRJEB29302, sample SAMN06268252) | bioreactor metagenome | isolation source: Joint BioEnergy Institute, California, USA | place: USA:Joint BioEnergy Institute, California, USA | collected... | reverse complement strand
GCGTGCGCACGGGGTCCGCGCGCATCGGCTATGAGGACAGCCAGTCCGCTAAGCAGCGGCTGGTCGGCCTGCTGCACCGGGCCGGCTCGGGCAAGTGGGACGTGATGACCGTCGGCATGTCCATGCGGGAGACCGAGAACGAGGTCAATGTTCTGGTGCCCGCGGGAGAGGAGATCTTCGCGCCCCTCTACGGCGCTCCACCGTGGAGGTTCGGCGAGGCGGTCGAGCCGGCGACTGACGAGGAGGCGCCGGAGGGCGACGAACTCGGGGTTTCTACTCTGGACGGAGGTGCCGCCTGATGGCGCAGACCCACTTCCGGCGCGTGGGCGCGGTCCGGCCGAGCCACCTCATGTACACCAGCGGCGTCGGCGCGCTGCTGGACCTGCCCAACTTCTCGGTGCTCGTGCGGGGCCTCGACGACTGGAACTACGCGGGGATTCCCGACTTCGAGCCGATTACCGAGCCGCGGCTGCTCGCAGCGGTTCGCAATCTGGTGTCCCGCAACGTCAAGGAGCTGCGGCCGGCGCCGTGGCTGGACGGCATCGACCAGGAGCCCAGTGGACCGGCGGCCCGTGTCGGCGTGCCGGTCGTGCCGTTCCCGACGTGGCTGCGCTGCTCGGCCTGCAACGAGCTGGCCCCGATCGACGCGAAGGTCTTCGGCTTCGAGAACAGCCGAGCCCGCAAGCCTCACGAGGCCCGGTTCTACCACCCGAACTGCGCCCGGTCCCGACGCAAGCCCTTGGCCGTGGCCGCCCGGTTCGTGCTCGCCTGTACCGCCGGACACCTGGATGACTTTCCCTACCGGGAGTACGTCCATCGGGGCGGCGAGTGCCCGAGCTCCAGTCACCCGCGGCTGCGGATGGACGACCGCGGCGGCAACCTCGGCGCCAACGTCGCGGTGCAGTGCCGCAGCTGCGGCGCAGCGCGCAACATGCGCGAGGTGTTCCTGGCTCGCGGTGTTGGCAAGCTGCCCGCCTGCCGGGGCCGCCATCCGCATCTGGGCACGTTCGACCCGAACGGCTGCAAGGCCGACGTGCGGTTGCTCGTCGTCGGCGCATCCAACCAGTGGTTCGCGCAGACCTTGGCGGCGCTCGCCGTGCCGAAGACCGGAGCGAGCGAGCTGCAGACCAAGGTCGAGCAATACTGGTCGGCGCTGGAGGGCCTACCGCTGACCATGTACCCGTACGCCCGCGCCAACGTGCCGGCGTTTCGTGACCTGGAACGGTGGACGGACGAGGAGGTCTACCAGGCTGTCCAGGCCCACCGCAAGCGCCAGGCGGGCGGCGGTACCGAGGACGGCTACCCGGATCTGCGCACGCCCGAGTGGCAGATCTTCTCGACCACCCCGCTGCCCGCCCCATCCGACGACTTCGCGCTGCGCGCGGTCGACGTCCCCGACGTGCTCAAGGGGCACTACGCCAGCGTGGTGCAGGTCGAGCGCATGCGCGAGGTGCGCGCGTTGGTCGGCTTCACCCGACTCGACGCGCCCGACCCGGAGGACCCGGACCTGGTGACGCGGGCACCGCTGGCCCGGGACACGCCGGACTGGGTTCCCGCCAGCGAGGTCCGCGGCGAGGGCATCTTCCTGCGGCTGCCCGAGGAGCTGCTCGCCGACTGGGAGCGGCGCGTGAGCACGTCGGCGGCGCTCGAAGCTCACAAGGCCGCCTATGCGCAGTTCCGGCGCAACCGTCGGTCGGACCGGATTCCCGGACCATTCGACGACATGCGCCTGTGGCCGGGCGTACGTTACATCGCGCTGCACACGCTGTCGCACCTGCTGATCCGGACCATCGCGCTCGAGTGTGGGTACAGCGCGGCCAGCCTGGCCGAGCGCATCTACACCAGCACCGAGGAGGACGCCCGGGCGGGCATCCTCATCTACACGGCGGTGCCTGACGCCGAGGGAACGCTCGGCGGTCTGGTGTCGCTTGCCGAGCCGGATTCGCTCGTCCGCCTGACGCGGCGGGCCCTGGCTGAGGCGCTGCACTGCTCATCCGACCCGCTGTGCGCCGAACGGCTGCCCCACGACGACACCCTGCACGGGGCGGCCTGCCACGTGTGCCTGTTCGTCTCCGAGACGACCTGCGAGCGGGGCAACCGGTTCCTGGATCGACGCTTCGTGGTGCCCATTGACGATCCCGACCTGGCCCTGTATCCGGACCGGCTGTGAACGCCTTTGAAGCCGCGGCCGAGGCGGCCGTACGAGTCCTCGGTCCGAGTGGGCTGCGCACCCTGGCGGCCCGCATCGCCGAGGGTTGGCCGGATCGGGCGGCTCGTGCTGCCGTGCCCGGGCCAGGATTCGAGGAGATCGTCGCGGTCGTGCTGAAGGCGCAACAGAGCGACGCTGTGCCGGATGAGCTTGCGGCCGCCTACCTGCGAGGCCTCGCCGATGGGTACGCCCAGGCATCGGCCCAGGTGCAGATCGACCCGGTGTGGAGCGGGCCGCATACCTTCCGCGTGCCCGTCCGGGCGACCGCCCAGGTGCTCGCGGAGCTCGCGGCCGCGGCCACCCGCGAGCTGATCCTGGTCACCTACTCCGCCAAGCCGTACCAGCCTCTGCTGGACCAGATCGCGGCGGCGATAGCACGCGGGGTTGTGGTCAGCGTCGTGGTCGAGACGCTGGCCGGTGCGGGCGGCGCGCTCTCCGGCGCCGAGCCGGCGGCCGCCTTCGCCTCGGTCCCCGGCGTCGAGCTGTGGCACTGGCCGCCCGAGCACCGTTCCGAGGACTCCGCGAAGATGCACGCGAAGGTGGCCATCGCCGACCGGACGGCCTTGCTCGTCTCTAGCGCCAACCTCACCCAGTCGGGGGTCAACGCCAATATCGAAGCCGGCCTGCTGGTCCGGGGCGGGACCGCGCCGCGCCGGGCGGCCGAGCACATCGACGAACTGAAGGCCCAGGGAATCCTGGAGCGGCTGCGCATCGGGGCAGCCTAGCGCCCCGGGCGCCAGTCAGCTCGCGGCCGACGTCGACTACCGTTGACGGTCGCTGCGGATGCAGGAGGGTGAGGTGTCCAGGCGGACGGTGATCAATGGCCGGTTCGAGCTCGAAGACCTGCCGTTCGCGCGTGGAGGCATGGGCGAGATCTGGTTCGGGCGGGACATCAGGCTTGATCGCGAGGTCGCGGTAAAGATCGTCCGCTTCCCCAGCGGCGTGCCCGACCAGGCCTTCGTCAAGCGCTTCGTCCGTGAGTCGCGGGTGATGGCCGGGCTGGCCCACCCGGGCGTGCCCGCGATCTACGACGTGGGGACGCACGAGAATCGGCCCTACCTGGTGATGCAGCGCATCCGGGGCATCAGCCTCAAGGACCTCATCGCCGAGCAGGGACCGCTGCCGATCGGGTGGGCGGCCGGCATCGGGGCTCAGATCTGCGCCGTGCTCGCCGCCGCCCATGAGGCCTCCCTGGTGCACCGTGACCTGAAGCCGAGCAACGTCATGCTCGACACTGACGGCGCTGTTAAGGTCATCGATTTTGGCCTGGCCACGGGGCCCAACCTCGCCGACTTCTCCCGCATCACCGCCAGTGGCGAGCCTCTGGGAACTCCGGCCTACATGGCCCCCGAGCAGGTCATGGCGGGGCTGTGCACGCCCCAGACCGATCTCTATGCCCTGGGGTGCACGCTGCACGAGGCGCTCTCGGGTCGGCCGGTGTTCGTGGGGACGACCTCGTACTCGCTGATGAGTCAGCAGGTCAGCGAGCCGCCCGGTCCGTTGCGCAGCCTGCGCCCGGATGTGCCGGCCGAGCTGGAGCAGTTGGTGCTGCACCTGCTGGAGAAGAAGCCAGAGGACCGCCCGGCTAGTGCTCAGGAGGTCTACGAGCGCCTGCTGCCCTTCGTCGTCTCGCTCGGGCCGCTGCCGGGTGCGGTGAAACCGCCGACGAAGACGAGCCCGGCGCGCATGTACGCCCGAGCGTTCAGCCGGGTGCTCGGCGACACGGCGCCGGCTTCTGTGGCGGCCGCTGGCCCGGTGGTGTCCACCGAGGCCGTAGGCGCCCCCGGCCGTGCTCCGACTCGGCCGGCCGCACGAAGCGATGGCGTTGCCCGGGGCGATGGCTTCCAGCGCCGCGATCTGGACCGGGTCCGTGAGGAGGTGTCTGGACTCGCGCGTCAGTCCCGGTTTGGGCAGGCGGCTGATCTGCTGGCCCAGACGGTGGAACCGGCGAGACGGGCATTCGGTGACACCGATGCCGACGTGATCGCCCTGCGGCTCGAGTTGGCCAACCTTCGGTTCGAGAGCGGCGACTACCGAAAGGCTGGGCCCGAATACCACCGGCTCGCGGTCGACCTCGCCGCCCAGTACGGTGCCGACGACGAACGGGTGCTGCAGTGTCGGATGAAGGAGGCGACCTGCCACGCCCTGATCGGGGAGACCGGGCTGGCCCTGCAGCAGTTGGGCGACCTACTGGACGACGCGCGACGGATCTTTGGCCCGGACGACCCCCGCACCATCGAAGTACGCCGACAGGTGGCGCTCCTCCAGTTGGGCGCCGGCCAATGCGACGCCGCGACGGAGTCCCTGCGGCGACTCCACGCCGACCTGACCAGGCTGCACGGTCCCGGCCACGCGATGGTCGCCGAGGTCGAGACTCTGCTGACGCAGATCGCCCGTCCCGGCCGCTGAGCGTCGATGACCGGCTAGCAGGCACCCGGCAGAGAGGGGCACAGCAACGCGTCGCAAAGAAACCGCGACCGTGGGCATTCATGCAGGGTTACGTGTAGGGGCGCTGGGGTGGATAGCTCGGTGGCGGAGCGGGCGGCTGGACGTACGTCGCGTGCACCGTCGCTTTCGCCTTGGACTGGGCGAACCACCAATGGATGGCCCATGCAACCCAGGCAATGCCGCAGGTCGGGATGCCCGCGATGGCGTAGATCGCGTGCATCCAGCCGGGCAGGCCGCCAGATGCCTTGATGTGCACCTGCTGGTGCACGAACTGAGCGGGCGGTGGTGGAGCCGGCTGCTGGTAGGTCGGTGAGGCGTAGGGCGGGTACTGCGGCTGGGGCTGCGGCGCTTGGCCGTATCCAGGCTGGGGCTGGGGCGGCTGGCCGTACCCCGACTGCGGGTACTGTCCGGGTGATGGCTGGGGGGGGGTAGGTCATTGCTGCTCCGGTCTTTGTCTCCGACCGTTTTCGGCGGAAGCCTACTCCGGTTGAATTCCGGCCCGTGCACGATTCGTATCGGCCATCCGGCTAGCCTTTGCCGTTCCTAACGGATGACTCTCTTCGGGCAAAAGCATGGGTCGCCTATCGCCGCCGACGTCCTCGCCACACTGTCGGCATCCTTATGGTCGGTCGCCCTCGAAGCCGCGGATCGCGATCGACTCGAGCCGCCGGCCCACGGTGGCCTGGATGATTTCGGCGCGAAGCTCGGCCATGGTGAGGCTGCCGGCCCGCGGCACGCTCAGGGCTCGCGCGACTGCCTGCAGCTCAGCCTTCTTGAGGTGGGCGATCTTCGTGGCCGCGTCCTCCCGGCTGGTCAGGGCCCGCAGCTCCTCGATCAGCGTCGTTACCTCCGCGGTTGGCTGGGCCGGCGCCTTCGGGGCGCGAGCCGTGGTTCGCGGTCGAGCCGGGGCCACGGGGGTCTCCTGGCCGGCGGGAATGTAGGCCAGGCGAGCTCGACCTTCCGCGAGGTCGGCGAGCTGATCCTCGGGGAGCCCGGCAAGGAACTCCGCGATCCGCTGCAGAATCCCGAGAGGGATGTTGAGGCTGCTCATGCCGCCGCCACCGAACCCTTCGTCGAGGGGAACTTTGCGAGGAACTCGTCGGTGAGTGCCCTGAGCTCTTCGGAGATCTGGTCGGACGGTTTCAGTCTCAGTGCGGGCGGTACTGGTGAGCTGCCGATGTTTCCGAAGGTGGCGTCGCTCTGCCGAATCACGGTCTGGAACGCCTCGAGCCTAAGGACGTTCTTCACCTGATCCATGTAGTACTGGTGTGATGACTCCGGCCGTTGGAACCGGAACCGAACCATCGTGTAGAGCACCATGTACTCACCCGGATTGAAGGCGCCGCCCGCGTGCTTGCCGCCGTACGTCTTGACCATTGTGGCGTAGTCCTGGCGGAATCCGTGTATAGAGAAGTAGAGCGTGTCGAGGCCGACCGTCGAGAGGTAGTCGGCCTTGGCTGGCATGATCACGTCTTGGCAGGCGACGAGGGCGGCCTGGGTCAGGAGGCCGAAGCTGGGTGGGCAGTCCAGCAGAACGTAGTCGTACGCCGGCAAGTCCCTCACACTGAGCGCGTCCAGCAGCGCCCGCCGGCGCAGGAAGAGAACCCGGTCGACATCCGACGAGTGAACGGCCGCTCGGGCCGCGTCCAAATCGAGTTGGAACAGGAGCACGTCCGAGGCGATGAGGTCGAGCCGACCGGCGCCGTGCTGCTGGATGACCGCGTTCGCCTCGCGCGGTGTGATGATGAAGTCCGCCAGGCTGGCGCGTGGCAGTCCATCGACGAACGTGTCGAACCAGGTTTTGAGGGTGCGGTTTTCTCGGATGCGGTACTGGTAGTCGTCCGCCGCGTAGAAACACTGGGTCAGGCTGCACTGCGGATCGAGATCGACGAGTAGAACGCGCTTGCCGCGGCGGGCCAGCTCGGCGCCGATATTGGCGGTGACTGTGGTCTTCCCGACACCACCCTTGTAATTCACGACCGCGATGACTCGCACGTCCACGCTCCGTATCGCCCCGTTCCGATAGCGCATGAACATAGCACTCGGTGCTCGTCAAGTCGACACGCCGAAGTAGTCTGATCGCGGTCAGCGCCGGTGCGGCGTCGGTACTACGCTCGCGATTGCGCTGGGTTCCCTTAATGCGGGAAAAGGCATATTTGCTCAAAAATCGGACGGTGAGGCCGTTTTGCGACTCGAAGACCTCCGGCCAGGAATGAGGGTGCGCGGCATCGTCGCGGGCGAGGTTGCCCACGTCATCGCGGTCATGCCCATGGGACCGGATGCGGTGACCGTGGTCTACAGCCGAGCGTCCGGGGCCGGCGCCGAGGTCCGCATGATTATGCGGGCCAACGAGCCGCAGCTGATAGAGATCGAAGAACAACCGGTGCCGTTCGACGCGGACCCCGCCGAGTTCCTGCTCGCCGCGCAGGCGCTGTGGATTAGAAAGGAAGCACGGTCAACCATCCCGGTCGACGGGCCGTGCCTGCCGCTGCCGCACCAGCTCGAGGCCGTGTACCAGCACATGCTGCCTCAGATCCCGCTGCGCTTCCTCCTCGCCGACGATCCGGGAGCCGGCAAGACGATCATGGCCGGCCTGTATCTGCGCGAGCTGACGCTGCGGTCGGACCTGCAGCGCTGCCTGATCGTCGCACCGGGGTCGTTGGTCGAGCAGTGGCAGCGTGAGCTGCAGGAGAAGTTCAGCCTGGAGTTCACGCTGCTCGACCAGGCGATGATCGACCAGATCAAGCTCAACCCCGATGTCCTCAAACGGCCGCTGCGCCTCATCGCCCGTATGGATCAGCTGGCCCGACAGGACGAGGTGGTGGCCGCGTTCGCCCGCGTCACCTGGGACGTGGTGGTCGTTGACGAGGCCCACCGCATGTCGGCCCGCTTTGGCGGGGGCGGCGAGGTGAAGGCGACCAAACGCTACAAGCTTGGTCAGGCACTGCGTGGCGCCAGCCATCACTTCCTGCTGATGACCGCGACCCCGCACGCGGGCAAGGAGGAGGAGTTCCAGCTCTTCATGCGCCTGGTCGACCCGGACCGGTTCGAGGGCCGGTACCGTCCCGGTGTGCACGCCACCGGCGCGGACGGGCTGTGGCTGCGCCGCACCAAGGAAGAGCTGGTTACGCTCGACGGCCACCCGCTGTTTCCTCGGCGGGCCGCCTACACCGTCAAGTACGAGCTGTCGCCGGATGAGGCGGCGCTCTACGACGCCGTCACGGCTTATGTGCGTGAGGAGTTCGATCGGGCCGACGGTCTGGACGACCGGCAGCAGGGCGCCAACGTCGGCTTCGCTATGACCGTGCTGCAGCGGCGCCTGGCGTCCAGCCCGCGAGCGATCGAGGCGTCGCTGCGTCGTCGGTTGGAGCGCCTCCGGGAGGCGCTGGCAGGCGCCAAGGCCCAGGTGCGCCTGCCGAAGGTCGAGATCGACGAGGTCGCCCAGGAGTATGCCGCCGCTGAGCGGGAGGAGATCGAGGAGAGCGTGGTCACCGGGGTCAGCGCTGCCCGTACCCCGGATGAGCTACGGCGCGAAATCGAGGTCCTCGAGCGGCTCGTCGCCCAGGCCGAGCGGGTAAGGCAGAGCGGCACCGATCGCAAGTGGCAGGAGCTACGCAACCTGCTGGAGAAGAACGACACTATCGTCGACCCTGACGGCAACATTCGTAAGATCATCATATTTACCGAGCACCGGGACACGCTGGACTACCTGGTCGCGCAATGCCGCGAGCTGCTCGGCAATCGCGGCGTCGTCGCCTCTATCCACGGTGGACACAGCCGGCAGCAGCGGCGGGCGATCCAGCGACGGTTCACCACCGAGCCGCAGTGCCGGGTTCTCATCGCCACCGACGCCGCCGGGGAGGGGCTCAACCTTCAGGTCGCGCACCTGATGGTCAACTACGACCTGCCATGGAATCCCAACCGGCTGGAGCAGCGGTTCGGCCGCATCCACCGGATCGGCCAGACCGAGATGTGTCACCTGTGGAACCTGGTGGCCAACCAGACCCGGGAGGGCGCCGTCTACACCCGCCTACTGGAGAAGCTGGAGACGATGCGGGCCGATCTCCAGGGCAAGGTCTTCGATGTATTGGGCCAGGTGTTCGAGGAGACACCGCTGGAGAAGCTGCTCCTGGAGGCGGTGCGGCGAGGCGACGACCCAGAGGTCCGTCGGTACCTGGAGACGGTCATCGACGATCGAATCGCCGAGGTGACACGGCGGCTGGTCGAACAGCACGCGCTGAGCCCCGAGGTGTACCGCCCGCCTGCGCACACCGAGTACCGGCGGCAGGTCCAGCTCGCGCGGGCCCGCCGACTCCAGCCGCACTACATACGCCAGTTCTTCCACGAGGCGTTCGAGCGAGTCGGCGGCCGGCTGGTGAAGCGGGAGCCTGGGCGGTGGGAAATCCCCCAGGTTCCGCCCCGGGTACGGGATTTCTCACGCGGCGCCGTTCGGGAGGTCCGGGTGCCCCGCGTCTGCTTCGACCCGGCTCACCAGGAGATCGATGGTGCGCCGGATGCCCACCTGCTGGCTCCCGGCGAGCGCCTCTTCGAAGCGGTGCGCGGCTACGTCGAGCACACGTACGCGCCCGCGCTTACCCGCGGTGCCGTCCTCGTTGACCCGACCGACTCGGGCGACCGGATCAGGCTGTTGGCGGCCATCGAAAACGAGATCGTCGACAGCGTTGGCGCCGAGGGACAGACGGTCGAGCGTCGGTTCGACATCGTCGAAATTGACGAGGACGGGAACCTGTGCGGACGAGGCGCCCGGTTCATCGACTACGAGGCCGCCACGCCCGAGCAACGCAGCGCGGTCGCCGAGTGGCTGAACCGGCCGTGGCTGCAGCGGGCCGACCGGACCGCCGCCGAGTGGGCGACGAGCGCCGAGCTGCCGGAGTGGTACGCGTCGGTGCACGAGCGCCGACGCGAGCAGGTCGCCCGAGCCCGGCAGCTCGTCACCGAGCGGCTGGAGAAGGAGATCGCTTACTGGGAGGAGAAAGCCCCCGAGTTCGCCGAACGCGGTCAACCGACTCGGCCCTGGAGCGAGGTCGACCGGCTGCGGGAGACGCTCAACCGGCGGTTGGCCGAGTTCGAGGCGCAGGAGCATCTCCAGCCCAAACCACCACGGGTCGTGGCCATGGCGGTCGTCGTTCCGCGCGGCCTGCTCGACCGCGCTACGGGCCAGACGCCGATCGACACCACAGTGGTCGAGCAGCGGGCGATGCAGGCCGTGCTCGCCGCCGAGCGGGCCCTCGGCCGTGAACCCACTCCTGCGGAGCCGAACAACCCCGGCTACGACATCACGTCCGTGGACCCGCCCACCGATGAGCTCCTGTTCATTGAGGTGAAGGGTCGGGTCGCTGGGTCGGCCTCCTTCCACATCACAAAGAACGAGATCCTGCACGCCCAGAACACGGGCCCGCAGTACCGGTTGGCGCTGGTGGAGGTGAGCCCGGAGGGCCCCGAGCATGACGTGGTCCGCTACGTGGCGAACCCGTTCGACGATCTCGGGATCACGAGCATGGTGAGGAGCATGGAGATTTCCTGGGCCCGCATGTGGGCCAAGGGACAGGAGCCGTTCTAGCCCTGCCGGAGGGTCTTCGACAACGGGTGGGATTGGTGTCGCTATAGCGACACCAATCCCACCCGTTGTGCCGGGTCCAAGGGAGACGGTTGTAGGCCGTGGGGAGGCGCTACGACGTCAGGGTGTTGGGCAGGTGCGGGCCGATGTATCCGATGTAGACGTGGCCATCGACCGAGGTCGCGTCGTAAAAGTACAGCCGAGGTGAGATCTGCCCGCTCCGCGCGATCCGGACGTGGGCGCCCATGAAGATGCGACCCGATGGGTCGATAGTGGCTGGAACCGGGAAGTACCGGTGGCGGGCAAATCGTTCGTTGGTGCGGACAGTCTCGGATTCGTCGCGGGCAACTCGGCTCGCCGGCAGGGCGTGCGCGCCGGGCGGGGGCGACTCGCACCAGGCCTTGAAGTCGTTGGCGAACTCGCCGGACTGCTTGGCCTTCGCGTAGTCACTTATCGCCAGGACGCATTGCCAAGCAACCCGCGCCCATGCCCCGTACGGCGCATGTCCCTCCAGCTTGAGCGTCTCGTCCTCATCCCCGGTGAAGACGACGAAGGAGTCGAGGCCCGCCAGCCGTTGGAGCAGATCGCTGAAGCTCGTCGGGGCCGCCTCGGGAGGCTCGGTGACGGGGCTGTACGCCTGCTCGAAGAGGTTCGCCTCGACCAAGCGACGCTGGAGCGCACGCACGGTGGCCTGGGCGTGCTCCAGCTCCTGCTGGGTCACCTCGAGGTCGTGGGCGAGGCCGAAGATCTCGTCGCTCTGATCAGCGATCTTCTGGTTGAGCGTTCGCTCCTTCGCCGCGGCCTCGTCGAGCAGCGCCTCGTAGGCGGTGATCTCCTCGCGAAGGCGTACGATCTCGCGGTTGGCGTTGGTCGCCTCGCTCTCAACCGTGCTCTTGCGCGATCGAGCGAAATCGCTGATCGACACGGCTTGGGCGGCGATCGAGACGGGCGGAGCCGCCGCTGCCGCGAGCCGGCGGGGCAGCGCCGCCAGGAGCGCGCGGGCACGCCAGGGCTCGGCCTCGATGCGGCGGGCCGACAGGATGCGGTGGCGCAGCCCGTCCTCG
>ERZ777003.4640-NODE-4640-length-11299-cov-9.677606_pt1 | contig 11299 bp, 12 predicted proteins | sample MGYA00374956_ERZ777003 | MGnify/ENA primary metagenome ERZ777003 (study PRJEB29302, sample SAMN06268252) | bioreactor metagenome | isolation source: Joint BioEnergy Institute, California, USA | place: USA:Joint BioEnergy Institute, California, USA | collected... | reverse complement strand
GACGACACAACCCAACGCCACGGCGGCAACGACCATCAACAGAAAAGGGATATTCCTGCGGAGAGCGTGACAGCCAGGCAACGTCACCCCCTCACGAAAGTGACGCGCAGCACCCGCCCTGACGGATCCCACGCCAGTGGCAGGATCGAGTTGATGTCGTTGCGGTCCGGGGTCTCGGCGCGGCGCACAGCAGCTGCCGCCCGCCGCCACGCATCCCGGAACCGGTCCTCAGACACCACCAGCAGGTACTCCGAACCCGCCCACGACGACAGCATCTCCCACGCCTCATCCACCGTGCGGGACTGGATGAACGCCACCGCCGCCGCCACCGACGCCTCCGGGGTCTTGCCGTCCCTCTGAGCGGGTACACCACGCAGGAACGCCTTCGGCGTCGCAGGCTGGGAGAGCGTGGGCACCGGGGCGGGCTGTCCGACACGGTAAGCCAACACCTCCGGGGGAACAGAGAGCACCTCCCGGGCCAGGCGGCGCAGCACCAGAGCCCGGACCAGAAGCGCAGCAGGAGACTCGGTTCCGGGGGCGAAAAGCGGGTCCGTGAACGTGGACTTGCGGGTCAGGCGGGGCGTGACCACACCGAAAGAGAACGGGCCCTCCGCCGAAGAGCCGGACAGCACCCACACCCCCATCCGGCGGGCAGCCCAGCTGCCGTTCCGCTCCGCCAACTTCTCCTCGTATGCCAGGCGCAGGCCCAGCGCCGCCGCCCCATGGCAGTACGAGTCGATTTCGGCGGTCTCAAACGGGGTGGTGACAAGCGCCGACAGGCCGTCGACGGAGGTGACGAGCGCCTCCTCCACCACATCCCAAGTAGGGGCTGTCGCCTTGCGGAACAGCTCGAGGCCCGCCCGCAGCCCCTCGGTGCGGGCAGTCAGCATCTCCGCCACCGGGATGATGGACCCGGAAGCGTGGGTGAAAAGGGCTCGCTTGGCCGCCACCACCTCCGAATACAGCCACCAATCGAACTGCAACCCGTTTCCCATCAGAGCCAGGCGGGTGGGGAACTCGGGGGCGGGGGCGGAGAGAGTGGAAGAAGGGATCTCAAGATGTGGGCGGGCGGAGGGGACGTTGCGGGCCTGAGGGTCGTAGAAACGGCCAGGAAGCACCAGAGCCACATACTCACGTGTCCCCGTCACCCCGACGATGGATTCGGCAGCCCAATGCGCCCACGCCCGGGTGCGGGAACGCAGATCCGGGTCGAGAAGCTCACCCGGGGACGCCTGGTCGAGCCAGGAAGCCACAAACGGCGTCGCCATCGCCGCCTGCCGGCGCGACCTGTCGAAATGAAACTCCGGCGTAGGCATAGTCGCCTCTCCCTCTTGTTGCGGCACCCACCGTCACGGCGGCGGGGAGGAACCCCACCGTCGGGGCTGTGGAAAACGGTCCAGAAACCCCAGAACCAGCGCAATCAAGGGGGAGAGGGGTCGCGGTCAACTGTGGGCCAGGACCCTTGCTGGGTCGGCCAGTCAGACAACAGTCCCAACCATGAGTCAGACATCCGCTGCCGGAGCCGCCCGGCATAAAGGCACCTTTCCCGCACCTCCCGCCCGCCCAAGGCGGTTCGAACTGGCGGGCGACCTCCTGGACGGGTTCTCGCTTGTGGAGCTGATGGCAGCCATCGCTGTGATGATGGGGCTGCTGCTCATCGGCTCCTTCATGTGGTGGTCGACCCGCGACGCCGCACAAGCCACCGTCGCCCAGACCGCCATCCAGCAGGTGGCGTTCGTCGAACAGAACCTGTACCGGAGGTTCGGCAGCTTCGAAGCCAACCGGTTCGTCCTAGAAGAGAACGAACCCGGATACCGCTACCTGCCGCAGTCCCGCCAGCCCACCGAAATCTCAGTTGAAGTCGGGACCGACCTAGAAAGCGACCTCGACGTCGTGGGGATAGCCGCCGCCGACGGCACAGCCGACGGGGCGGATGCGGGGACCTGCTACCTGTACAAGCTGTTCCCGCCCGGATCCGGCCGACTTCCCATCGCCCAGACCATGCCCTACGGAGGCGACACCGGCACGGTGTGTGAAGGAGCCGCAGCGCTGAGCCTGGAGGGAGCATCCACCTGGGGGTTGGACAGTGAATAGGACGACACACACCCGCCCGCTCCGGAGAACCGAAGAAGGGTTCTCGATGACCGAGATGCTCGTCGTCGTCGGCATCATCGGAGTGCTCCTCCTGCTGGGGATCAGCGTCTACATGGGGACCCAGCGGGACAGCCAAGACAACGTCGCCCGGAGCAACCTGCGGCGCATGGCCACCACCCAAGCCCTGTTCCGTTCCGGGTACGGCTACTACGGCACCCACGGCTCCCAGTTCGACCAGCTCCCCGAAGGGCTCACCCTGGTGGCGGACCCAGCCCCCTCCAGCAAGCCGTCAGAGATCTCCGCAGCAGTGGACCTGGACGGGAACCTTGGGATGGCCGCATGGTCGGACGCCACCGAAACCTGCCTGTGGCTTCACATGGTCGGAGGAAAAGACGCCTCCGGTCAGGACCGAAGCGCAAAGATGACCGAAGGCCAAGTCGGCGGACCGGACAGCGGATTCGCCCAGTCCAGCTGCACAGGGCAAGTCGCCCTCGACGAAGCCGACTGATCTGTCCCCGCCAGGCGACACCGAGCATGGAGGAGTGGGGGAGGAGAAGGACGCCCCCACAGTGCTGGACGTACCAAAGAAAGACGTCTAGCGAAAGGAGCCTCCATGGCTATCGACGCATCTCTCGAAGACACGCAAGTCCTCGGGGCCGCCGGTGGCGAGGAGACTCCCGCCACCGGCCACGACAGCACCACGGCGCTGATCAACAAGCTGGTCGACCGCATCAGAAACGGCAACAGCGGCAAGAACGAGAAACACGAAGAGCGGAAGGAAGAACCCCCAACCCCGCTTCAGGCGTTCCTCATTCAGAACAGCCCTCGACTGCTGCTGGTATCCATCTGCGCGCTGATCGCCGCATACGCCATCGTGCTGTTCGGCCTGCACGTCCCCGTCTACTACAAAGCCAACCAGGAGTACATCGCCGCACTGCACGGCGAAATCAGCGCCCTGGAGGTGCAGATCGATGGCACCTGGCAGATGCTGACCCTCGAGGAGGCGGTCGCCCTGGCAGTCGGCGGGCCGGAAGCTCTCGGCAACGAAGAGATCCTCGCCTGGGTGTATTCGGAAACCCAGTTCCAGGACGCCGGTGAGGTGCGGACACTCGCACAGGCCGCTCTGGAGAACGACGGCTGGAAGGTGCGGCTCCCCAAGGTTGACACCGAGTGGACCGCCGCAGAAGCCGACAGCGGTGAAGTGGAAGCCATCATGCTCCAGCTGCTGACCGTGGAAGGGCTGTTGGGAGGTGTGATCATCTTCACCAACAGAGCCTTCCGCCGAAGGAAAGCAGCGGTCATCGGAGCACTGGCCACCACCCCCACCCTCGTCCTGCTGTGGAACTTCCTCCGCACCCTCGGCGACGGCACCCAGCCGGTCTTCTTCTACGGCTCGACACCCTCCTACACCCTCCCAGGGCCCGGGACCGTCGTAGTCCAGATCGGATTGGCAGTGGTGGCCGTGTTGGCGTTCGCCAGCCTCGTCTGGGTGGTCTACTCGTGGACGCTGCGACTCCGAAGCCTGCAGATCGAGCGGACATTCGAAGCCGCCCAGAACTGGGTCGGAGTCAAAGTAGAAGAGTGGACAACCAAATTCGAGAATGGCGGCGGAAAGAAAGCCGACGCCGAAGCCCAGCGCTGATCGTGAACGACACCCCCGGAAACGGGGGTGTCGCTTTTGTCAGAGGCTGCCAGCAGGGCGCAGGGCGGCGGGGAACGGCGGACTGCCAGAAGACGCCGGAAACAGACCATACAACGAAGACACCCCGCCAGGGCAGGAGACCGTGAGATTCACCGCAGAAGAGCTAGCGCGCCTCGGAGTCTGGGATGAAGAAGATTCAGACCAGATTCGGCACACCACTTTGGGCGAGAATCCCCTGTGGGACGCCGCTTTTGTCGTGGGCATCTCCGGGGTGGTGCGCTCCAAATCCAACTACCGCCGGGGCGGGCGGCGGCGCAGCAGGCAGCGGTGGAGTCAGGTGAGCGAATTCGAAGAGCGGACGAGGCGCGCCTTTGAGAAAGCACGTCCCGGCAGCTGGCCGGATCCCGACCCCGCACTCCCCGTCAACCGACGTCCCCAAGTGGTCTCCGTCTGCTACGCCCGGGCCATCCTCGACACGTCCAACCTCACCAAAAGCATCCTGGACGCCGCCGAAGGGATCCTGTACGCCAACGACTCGGTCGTCCGGGGCGAATACTCCCAAGTGGAGCGGGGAGGGAAGAACCAGCTTCTGGTCTGCGGGTTCGCCGCATACACCCCGCGGCCGGGAGGCGACGGGCGGGCGTTCCAGATAGCCGCCGAGCTGTGGCCCCACGTACAGGCGATGTTCTCCGGATGGGAGGCCGACGTCGAAAGCCCGGAAGGGGACTGCTGCGGCGGCGTGCGCGGCGGACAGTGACAGCCAGATACCCGAAAGAGAACCCATGAGCTACCCGAACACGCCCAGACCCGCCTTCGACGGCACCGAAACCGTCGACGAGCTGACAGCGAGGTTGACAGACGCCGTGAGCGGCGACAGGGAAGCCGACCGCATCGAAGCGGTCGCCCGGCTCGCCACACAAGCCCACGCCGGCCAGCGGCGCACCGGAGGCAACCCGTATGCGGTGCACCCACTCCGGGTCGCCCTCTCTTTGTGGTGGGCAGTCGGGGAAGAAGGTGCGGCGGGGCTGACCCGTGGGGCGATGGTGTCCTGCGGCCTGGCCCACGACATCTTGGACGGCGCCCCCGAATGGGGGAAGCGGCTCGCCACCCTTCTCACACCACGGCAGCACCAGGTGGTGGAGCTCGTCTCCAAAACCGTCGACGGCCGCCCAGCTGAAGGCGACTACTGGGGGCGCATCGCAGCCGATGCGGCAGCCCGAATACTGAAAATCGAAGACCGCATCGACAACCTCCGCTTCGGCGACCTCACCAAGCGGCAGCGGCAACTCCGCTACTGGCAGGAAACCCGAGAGAAGGTGCTTCCGCTCGCCCGGAGGACACACGCAGAAGCGGAACTAGCCGCCTGGTCGGCCGACCCCGACCGGTTGGAGCTGTTGGGGCGGATACGGCGGGCCGATGGCCGGGCCTTCGGGTGACCACCCAGCCAGATCACGACAACAAGACCAGATCCCGACAACAAGACCAGATCCCGACAACAAGACCAGACCCAGAAAAAGACCAGAACCAGAGACAAAGGAAACACACAGAAATGAGCCTCTTCAAAAGACTCCTCTCCGCCGGCGAGAAAGCCCGCGAACGTGAGATCCGGGACGTCGTCGCCCGGGTGAACGAGCTCGCCGACCGGTACGCCGCCATGTCCGACGACGAACTGGTCGCCGAATCGGCACGCCTGCGGGAACGCCGGGCGGCAGGGGAGGACTGGAAAGCCCTCGAAGCCGAAGCGTACGCCCTGGTGCGGGAGACCGCAGCCCGAGAGATCGGCCTGCGGCCCTTCGACGTACAGGTCTTCGGCGCCGCCGTCCTCAGCCGGGGGATGGTGGCGGAGATGAAAACCGGTGAAGGCAAAACCCTGGTGGCGACCATGCCGTCGTATCTGGAAGGGATCTCGGGGCGGGGCATCCACGTGGTCACCACCAACGACTACCTGGCGAAGAGAGACGCCGAATGGATGGGGCGCATCCACCGCCGGCTGGGGCTCGAAGTCGGCCTCATCCAAGCTCAGGACAGCCCCGCCACCCGGCGCAAGGCTTACGCCGCCGACATCACCTACGGCACCAACAACGAATTCGGGTTCGACTACCTGCGCGACCACCTCGCGCTCACCCCGCAGGGACGCGTCCAGAGGGAGCTGAACTTCGCCCTGGTGGACGAGGTGGACTCCATCCTCATCGACGAAGCCAGAACTCCGCTCATCATCTCCGGCCAGGTGTCCGGGGAAGTTGAGACCTACAAGACCTTCGCCAAGCTCGCCGGCCGCCTCCAACGGGACGTCCACTACGAAGTGGACGAAGTGAAACAGCAGGTGCTGGTGACAGAAGAAGGCGTGGCGGCCACCGAACGGGCACTGGCCATCCCCAACCTTTACGCCGCCGAAGGTGTCGACCTGGTCCACCATCTCGAGTCGGCGCTGCGGGCAAAAGAGCTGTTCCACCGGGACCACCACTACATCGTCGAAGACGGCGAAGTGAAAATCGTCGACGAGTTCACCGGCCGCATCCTCGAAGGGCGCCGCTACTCGGAAGGACTCCACCAGGCGATCGAAGCGAAAGAAGGGGTCGCCATCAAAGAAGAGACCCGCACCCTGGCGACCGTGACCTTGCAGAACTACTTCCGCCTCTACGACAAGCTGGCTGGCATGACCGGCACGGCGATGACGGAGGCGGCCGAGTTCGCCAGCATCTACGGCCTCGAGGTGATGGAGATCCCCACCAACCGCCCCGTCGCCCGGATCGACCACGACGACGTCATCTACAAGACCGAAGCGGCGAAGTGGCGGGCAGTCGTCGCAGACATCAAGGAGCGGCACGAAAAGGGCCAGCCGGTCCTGGTCGGCACCGTCACCATCGAAACCTCAGAGAAGCTGTCGGAGATGCTGAAGAGAGAAGGCATCCCCCATGAGGTGCTGAACGCCAAGAACCACACCCGGGAAGCCGAGATCATCGCCCAGGCGGGCCGCCCCGGCGCGGTGACGGTCGCCACCAACATGGCGGGCCGAGGCGTGGACATCCAGTTGGGGGGCAACGCCGAAGCTTTGGCCGAAAAGGAGCTGCGGCGGGAAGGCCTGGAGCCGTGGGACGAAGAGTGGCCGGCACGGCTCGCCGAGGCGGTCGCCAAATACGAAGCCCAGGTGGCCGAAGACCGCGAGAAGGTGCTAGCCGTCGGCGGCCTATACGTGCTGGGCACCGAGAGGCACGAGTCGCGGCGCATCGACAACCAGCTGCGGGGCCGCTCCGGCCGTCAGGGCGACCCCGGCGAGTCCCGCTTCTACCTCTCCGGCGAGGACGAGCTGGTGTACCGGTTCGCAGGGGACAGGTTCACCCGGCTGATGGAGCTGCTGAAACTGCCCGAGGACCTGCCGATCGAGAACAAGCGGGTGTCGAACGCCATCGAACGGGCACAGCGGCAGGTGGAGTCCCAGAACTTCGAGATCCGAAAGAACATCTTGGAGTACGACGAGGTGATCAACGCCCAGCGGCAGGCCGTCTACGACTGGCGGGACCGCCTGCTGGACGGCGACGACGAAGAGTCGGTGCGGGACCTGGTCCACGAGTGGATAGAAGCCCTCGCCCAAACCGTCGACGCCACCTACGTCGCCGAAGGTGAAGAAGCGGCGGAAGCCGAGATCGCCAAGCTCACACCGAAGCCCGAGCCGCTTCTGGAGGTGCTGCGCGATTCGGGCGACGCCGACCGGGTTGACCGACTCGCAGAAGCCATCGCCGCCCAACTCGACGAACGTTACGAGGAGTTCGGCAAAGATGCTGAAGAGGTTGCCCGGCAGGTGGTGCTCACCGTGCTGGACCGGTGGTGGACAGAGCAGCTCACCGACCTGGACGACCTCCGCTCGTCGGTGGGGCTGCGCGGCGTCGCAGGCACCGACCCTCTCGCCGAATACAAGCGGGAAGCCTTCGAATTGTTCGAAGGCCTGGTGGAAGGTGTCCGCTACGACGCGGTCCGCTACCTGCTCCACACCCAGAAGGTGGAGGTATCCCAGGCGCGCCGCCAGAAGGCGCTCGCCCGCCAAGCCCAGAACAAGGCGGAGGCGGAGCGGCTGGCAGGCGGCAAAGTGGGGAGGAACGAGCCCTGCCCCTGCGGGTCGGGGAAGAAATACAAGCGCTGCCACGGCGCACCCGTAGCAGCCTGAACAGTCACCCCACCAGACAAGAGGGCCGGAGAGTCCGGCCCTCTTCTCTATGCGGAGTCGAGTCGCGCACACCCGCAACCTATCCAGGGCGGTGACGGGCGGGCCGCCTGGACGAGCAAGTCACGGGGGTAGTCGGCTGCGACGGCGCGCACACCCAATGGCATTGCCAAGGCGGAAACAGGGGCCGCTGCCAAAGCGAGTAGAAGCAGCCGAAAAGAGAGAGGCAGGGAGTGCTGCTAGGCGTCAGAGGTAGCTGATCGCTCCCGCCACCATCGACAACAGCATGCCGATGCAGACGATGACAAGGACGGCTTTCTGGAACTTCGAGTTGCGCATGCTGAGGACTGTCCCGGCACAGCCAATGGGCGCAGCCGAGCTTCCGTCTCAGGCACGACCTTCCGCCTCAAGCAACGACGCTGTGCCGGTTCTCCCACCGCGCTTTCGGCAGGCGCCATTCGACGACCCCGTGACGGCGGGGCACGACCTGGTTGGCCGAGTCGGAGCGGACGAACCCGAGCTTCTCCACCACCCGCCTGGAGGCCGCATTGTCGGCATCGTGGGCAGCGACCAGCAGCTCGAACCCCCACTCCGAGAAACCCCACTCCACCAGCAGCTCTGCCGCCAACGTCCCCCAACCCTGGCCGGCAAAGTCGGCGGCCACCCACATCGACAGCTCCGCCCGGCGGCGGTCAGCACCGAAACAGCGCTGAAAACCTGCCCCTCCCAGAAGCTGGCCGCCGACGAACACGCCAAACTGGAGATCCAGGCCCGACTCGTAGCGGGCCCGCCACTCGGCGATGCGGCGGGCAGCCCGCGCGGCGCTGACGTCCCGGGTCACCCAGTAGACGAACGGGCGCATATGCCGGTACGAACGTGAAAGAGCTGCAGCCAGCGCCGGGGCGTCGGACAGCTCCCAGATACGGATCGTCACCCCGTCACGGGTGAAGGCTGACGGAAATCCTGGCGATAAAAGCATGACAGGAAGCGTCCGCAGCGCAGGCAGGGTGGCAGTCGGAGCCGGTCAGTGGCGGTCAGCTCCCAGGCGGCGGCGCAGCACATGCGGCAGGACGGCGGTCAGAGCGAACGCCGCCGCCACCACCCAAGCCGACCAGTGCTGGCGGCGGCCAGCCCAGAACACCACCCCGGACATCACCAGGGCCGAAACCACAAGCAGCAGGCGGGACGCCAGACGCGCAGGCATCAGGTGGCGGACCAGCGTCGCCAAAGCCCCATACCCGTCCAACCCCTCGACCGGGAGCAGGTTCACTGCGGCGATCAGAAAATTCACAGCCGCCCAGTAGGCGAACGGGCCGCCCACAGCCAGGTTCTCCGGCAGCAGCACCAGAGCCAGCGGGATCGCGGGGATGGAGGCCAGAAGAGACGCCACCGCCCCAGAGAGCGGCACCCAGACGCGCAGGCCCAGCGGGGCGTCATCAGGGCAGTCGACGAACGTCAACCCGTAGAAAACCGACAGGCGGATCAACCGCACCGACCCGCCCGCCCGGACAGCCGCAGCGGCGTGGGCGTACTCGTGGACAGCCAACGCTGCGAACAAGCCGGCTGGGAGAAAGAGAGCAACCTCCCCACCGATTATCAGCGGGAGGCCCGAAGCGAAGCAGAGAACTCCGAGGAGGACCGAGATCACATACGCCACAGCAAGCTGAGACCAGGCGACCTGCGGGCTGATGCGGGACACCTCCGAGAAAACCCTCCGCCAAGAGACAGCCTGAGAGAACGAGAGCGAAGGTGGCGGAGGCGGCGGAGCCGTCATAGCCGAGACGGTCCCCTACGTCAGGGAGGGCGCAGTCGCCTGACAGAGAGCCGTGAAGCAGAGGGAACCCTGACAGGCGGAGAGATGCGGGAGAGGGAGGTGGAGCGCCAGGCAGGCGCGGCGACAGTGCTGAAAAGACAACAGACGACCCCTAGCCGGAAAGGAGAGAGGGATGACTGCCTCTCAACCTGTACGGGTCAGCGCCGAGGTGAGCGAACTCGTCCTCATCGCCTGCGGCGGGGAACTCCACCCCGGCAAAGCAGTCGCCTGGGACGCGAACACGGCCAACCTCACCATCGTCGACCACGACTGCAGCGGATGTGCCCCGGAGGTGTCCGAAGACGAGCTCCGAGCCGCCCGGGCCGAACTGGTGGAACTCATATCCGCACAGCTCCGCAAGATCGCAGAAGCGGAAAGCAGGCGGCCAGCCAAAGGCAAACGCGTCAAAGCGGTGCGTGGGAAGAAACCACCCCAAGGGCTGGTGGGGGTAGTACGCTGGGCAGGCGAGCACAAGTTCGCAGCCGAAGACGCCGCCTTCCCCTACACCTACGGTGTGGAAGTGGAAGAAGACCCCACCGGGACCTACCAGCCCGGCGAATGGGTGTTCGGATCCGAATCCGTGTCAGGCCACCCCCGGTTCGAAGTGCTGGACGCCGAAGAGCACATGCCAGCCGAATCCGAAATCAGGGAGCGTGCCGAACGCATCGCCCGCTGGTCCTGGTGGACCCCGTTCGCCCGCGACATCTGACCCGAGAGAAACGCCCCTGGCCAGCCAGGGGCGTTCCTTCTTTCCCGGGGGCAGAGAAAACGGGCAGCGCAGACTGACACCGAAAACGCGGGGCGGACACTCCAACACATCGGAGAAGAAAGCACCATGACCTTTTCAGCACCCAACCCTGTCCCAGCTGACCCTGGAACACCGGACAAGGAGGAGCTCGCCACATCGCTGAGCCGGATCCTGGCTCGCGGCAGCTGCCCGGTGTGCTCCGGGGGCCTCGTCGAAGTCGACGGCCCCGTCATCGACGGGCACCGCCACATCCACGCCGAATGCATCCTGGGCCACCGGTGGACAGTTCCCCATCTCGACGGCGGCGTCTTCCTGGTCGGCACACTGCCTGAACGGATGCTGCGGGAAGAATGTGTGCGGTGCGGCCTGCCGGTCGCCGTGGACGGCGAGGAAACCCATCAGCGGGGAGACGTCGAAATCACCACCGTGCTGCGCTCCTGCTTCGGCGGGCACCACTTCCACACCCCCAGAGACGTCGGCCACCGCATCTGAAACCTGCTGGGTCCGACGCGGCAGTGGAGGTCCCCGAACAAGCGTCGACATTTGGGGGCAGAAAACCCACCGACGAAAAGAATCTGGATGCGAATCATCCAACTTCCGGAAGCGGAAGAAGGTACCCCCAGTTTCGCCGACAGCCAAGGCTTCATCTGGCGGCTCGTCGAAACAGTCGACACGCCCGAAGCGGCAGAACACCTGGCGAAAACCTACCACATCGACAACCCCTGCCCGGAACGGGCATGTATGTGGTACGCGGAGAAGTCAGGCGGGATCCGGGAGACCTGCTTCGAGCTTCCCTGCCGTCACCGCAACATGCAGCCGCCGACACCTGACAGCCAGAAGGTA
>ERZ777003.4638-NODE-4638-length-11306-cov-8.703049_pt1 | contig 11306 bp, 9 predicted proteins | sample MGYA00374956_ERZ777003 | MGnify/ENA primary metagenome ERZ777003 (study PRJEB29302, sample SAMN06268252) | bioreactor metagenome | isolation source: Joint BioEnergy Institute, California, USA | place: USA:Joint BioEnergy Institute, California, USA | collected... | reverse complement strand
TCGCGCCGTCGCGCACGTCGACCTCGCTGCCGAGCGGCACGCTCGCCGCGCCGGCCAGCGGCGCGAAGGCGCGCGCCCCCGGCCGCCGGATCAGCACCCGACCCCGCACCGGCGTCGCGACCGCGGTGCGGCCAAGCAGCGGCGGCGCGACCCCCGGCGGCACCGTCCTCGGCGGCGGCGGTACCGGCGGCGCGGCCGGCGGCGGCGGGTCGGTCGCCGGCGCGGGCGCGATCGCCCGCACGCGGTGGTTGAAGGCGTCCGCGATGAGCAGGCGCGCGCCGGCGAGCGCGACCCCGCGCGGGTGCGACAGCTGCGCGGCCAGCGGCGGCCCGCCGTCGCCGGCGAGGCCGAGCGTCCCGGTGCCGGCGAGCGTGCGGATCGCGCCGCCGGCGTCGACCTCGCGGATCCGCTCGTTGCCGGTGTCGGCGATCACGAGCGCGCCGTCGGCGCGGACGGCGACGCCCTCGGGCCCGTTCAGCTGCGCGGCGGTCGCCCTGCCGCCGTCGCCGCCGAAGCCGGCGGTCGACCCGCCGCCGGCGACCGTCGCGATCGTGCCGTCGAGCGCGACCCGGCGGATCCGGTGGTTGCCGGTGTCGGCGATCAGGAACCCGCCGCCGGCGAGCGGGACGACGTCGGTCGGGCCGTTGAGCGTCGCGCTCGTCGCCGGCCCGCCATCGCCGCCGAAGCCGCCGCTCGTCGCGGTCAGGTTGCCGGCGACGCGGGTGGCGATCCCCCTCGCGTCGACCCGCCGGATCACGTGGTTGCCGGTGTCGGCGATGAGGAAGCCGCCGTCCGGCAGCGCCGCGACCGCCGTCGGCGCCCTCAGCGCGATCGCCGTCGCCGGGACGCCGTCGGCGGCGATCGACCCGCCGCCGGCGACGGTCGTGATGACGCCGGCGGGCGAGACGCGGCGGATGCGGTCGTTGCCGGTGTCGGCGATCAGGAAGCCGCCGTCGGGCAGCGCCGCGACGCCGCGCGGGCCGTTCAGGCGCGTCGCCGGGTCGGTCGCCGCCAGGCCGTCGCCGGCGAAGGCGCCGGGGGCGCCGACCGCCGGGCCGGCGCCGGCGACCGTGATGATCGTCCCGCCGGCCGTCACGAGCCGGATGCGGTGGTTGGACGCATCGGCGACGAGGAAGCCGCCGTCGCCGGTCGGCGCGACGTCGGACGGGCTCGTCAGCAGCGCCGCGACCGCCGGCCCGCCGTCGCCGCCGAAGCCGCCGGTGCCGCTGCCGGCGACCGTGTCGATCACGTCGGCGGCGGCCGCGCGGCCGGGCGCGGCCAGCAGCGCCAGCGCCGCCGCGAGGGCGACGGCGCGGGCGCGGCGACGGTGTCGGCGGGCGAGCCTCATCGGCCCCATGGTGGCGGGTACGGTACGGCCTGGCCGTGACGGATGCGACAAGCGGTCTGTCGCATGCGCGACACTCCCGCCATGGCGAGGCGACCGCTGCGCGCACTGCTCGTGGGCCTCGTCGCGGCGGCGGTCGCCGGGACGCTCGCGCAGGCGCCGGCGGTGGAGCGGCTCGAGCTGGCGACGCTCGACCAGCGGTTCGAGTGGCGCGGCAGGCGCCCGCCGCCGCGCGACGTCGCGATCGTCGGCATCAACGAGGGGACGTTCCGGGCGCTGCGGCTGCGCTGGCCGTTCCCGCGGGCGCTGCACGCGCGCGCGATCCGCCGCCTGCTGGCGGCCGGCGCCAGGCGGGTCGTCTACGACGTCCAGTTCAGCGAGCCGTCCGACGACCCGCGCGGCGACGCGGCGCTGCTGGCGGCCGCCGCCGACCCGCGCGTCGTGCTCGGCACCGCCCAGCTGTCGCCCGATGGCGCGCCGGCCGTGCTCGGCGGCGCGGCGCGGCTGCGCGCCCGCGGCGGCGCCGTCGGGCTCGCCTACTTCCCGACCGATCCGGACGGCCGCTGGCGGCGCGTGACGCCGCGCATCGACGGCCACCCGCAGCTGTCGGCGCTCGCCGCCGGGCGGCTCGACGGCCCCAGCGCGCTGATCGACTTCGCCGGGCCGCCCGACACGATCCCGGAGCGGTCGTTCGCCGCGCTGGTGCAGGGCCGGCTAGACCCCGCCGCGGTGCGCGGGCGGATCGTCGTCGTCGGCGCGACCGCGCCGGCGCTGCAGGACTTCCACCCGGCCGCGACCGGCGCGCTCATGTCGGGCGCCGAGCTGCACGCGAACGCGATCCAGACGCTGCTCGACGGCCGCCCGCTGCGCGCGCTGTCGCCGCTGCTGGGGGCGCTGCTCGTGCTCGCCGCCGGCCTCGTCGCGCCGCTGGCGGCGCTGCCGGGCGGGCCGACGCGCGCGCTCGTGCAGGCGCTCGCGGCCGGCGCGCTCGGGGCGGTCGCGCTGCTGGCCGGCGCGCAGCTGGCGTTCGACGGCGGGACGGTCGTGCCGGTCGCCGCGCCGCTGCTGGCGCTCGCGCTCGGCACCGCCGGCGCGGTCGCGCTCACCTACGCGGTCGAGCTGCGCGCCCGCCGCCGGGTCCGCCACGCGTTCGAGCGGTTCGTGCCGCCGGCGGTCGTGCGCGAGATCCTCGCCCGCGACGGCGGCGGCCGCGTCGCGCTGCCGCCGCGGCGGCTGGAGGCGACCGTCCTGTTCTGCGACCTGCGCGGCTTCACGACGCTCGCCGAGCGGCTGGCGGCCGAGCAGGTGATCGCGGCCCTCAACCGCTATCTGCAGCTCGTCTCCGACGCCGTCTTCGCCCACGGCGGGACCGTCGTCTCCTACCAGGGCGACGGCGTGCTCGCCGTCTTCGGCGCGCCGCTGCCGCGCGACGACCACGCGGCGGCGGCGCTGGCGGCGGCGCGCGCGATCCTCGCCGAGCTGCCGACGCTCAACCGCTGGCTGCGCGACGAGGGGCTGGCCGAGCGGCCGCTGGAGGTGGGGATCGGCGTCAACAGCGGCCCGGTGATGTCGGGCAGCGTCGGCTCGGCGCGGCGGGTCGAGTACGCCGCCGTCGGCGACGCGACGAACGTGGCGGCGCGGCTGCAGGCGCTCGGGCGGGAGCTGCCGGGCCGCCTGTTCGTCGCCGACGCGACGGTGGCGGCCGCCGGCGCGGCCGCCACCGCTGGGCTGCGGCGCCACGGCGAGGTGGCGCTCAAGGGCCGGCGCGAGCCGGTCTACGTGTGGGTGGAGGCGTGAGCGGCGCGCCGCGGCCGCGACGCGCCGCCGCCGGTCACGCCGTCGCGGGCACGCAGATCGCGTAGACGCGCAGGACGCGGTCGACCCCGGTCGTGTTGCGGCCCGACGCCATCCACCCCCTCATGACGTCCACGCCGGTCGTCGCGGGCAGCGGCATCGAGGCCGTGATCGTCGCGCCGGCGAGCGCGGTCGGCTCGTCGGTCCCGGGGAGCAGCCACGCGGCGCCGCCGCCGATTGCCTTCTCGCCGGCCGGGCAGGCGACCGTGACGGTGGCGGGGACGCCGTTGCCGCCGCCCGGGAGCGCGGCGGTCTGGGCCGAGACGGTCCGCACGGCGTTGGCGAGGAAGGCGGTGTGGTCGCGGCCGTTGACCGTCAGCGCCGTCCTGGCGGTCTCCGCGCTCGCGGCCGTCCTGGCCGTCTCCGCGGTCTCGGCGGTCCTCGCCGTCTCGGCGACGTCGGCGCGCTGGGCGCGCTCGGCGGTCGTCGCCGTCTCGGCGCTGCGCGCCAGCTGGGCGAACTGGGCCAGCCGCGACAGCGGCACGAGCCCGAGCCGCCGCTCGTCGATCTGGACGCCGGTGAGCGCGTTGGGCTTGATGCGGTCGGCGGGGATCGTGCGCTTCTTGATCCTCGCGCCGTGGAGCTGCGCCGCTTGAGCGGTCGCGCCGAGGCCGGCGAGCAGGGCCAGCGCGGCGACGGCGAGCAGCGAGGCGACGCGGGCGGTGGCGGTGATGGGGCGCATGGCCGTTCCTCCTGGGTGCCGGGGGCGGATCCGTGGCGTCCGCCCTGGGTGACGCCCCCAGCTTCCAGCGGCCCCGTCCCGCGTTCCGCCGCGCTCGCGACGTCCGCTGCGTCGCGTCCGCGACAGAGCGCCCGCCGACGGCCCGTCAGCCGTCGTCGCGCAGCGGGCGCGGCCGGCGGACGAGGCGCTGCTCGCGGTCGAGCCGCGCCCACCGCTCGAGCACCGCGACGCGCCGGCTCAGCGCCTCGAGCTCCTCCAGGTGGGCGCGGCCGGCCAGGCGCGCGATCGCGGCCTCGCGGAGGAACTGGGCGACGGGGATCCCGTCCTGCTCGCACGCCTCCTTGAGCTGGCGCCAGGTGTCGCCCGCGAACCGGACCGTCGTCGTGTGCATGCGCGCCATGGCGGGGGCCACCTTGCCGCCTTCTCGCCTCGCCGCAAAGACCGATAGCGGTTGTCATGGGACACGCGCCATCGCCCCAGCAAATGTGTGGCGCCGAGGGCGCGAACGCGCCAACGGGACCGCCCGCCGCGCGCCCGCGTGGGCGCGCTCCGCGCAGGCGCGCGAACGCGCCGACGCGGGCAGCACGACGGGCCCCGAACGGCGCGCGAACGCGCCAACGCGGCGAGTCCCGACCGGCTCGACGGGAACCGCACACCCCGACGCGGCCAGGGGCCGGCGGCGTGCCACCAGGTGCGCACGCGCCGGCGACGGCCGCCGGCCCCGGCCCCGGCCCCGGCGGGGACGCCGGGCATGAAAAAGCCCCGCGGGGCGGGGCCTACGCGAGCTGCGGGACAGGGATTCGAACCCCGATTGCTCGGTCCAGAGCCGAGTGTCTTGCCATTAGACGATCCCGCAACGGCGGTGCGGCCATCAGGATAGCTGCTCCGCACGCGGAACGACGTCTCGTCCCCCGGGGGAAACGTAGCGGCAACGCGCCAACTTTGGCGCGTTGCCCCACATCGCCGCCTACGCCGCCGGCAGCGGGCTGTCGACGTCGCCGAGCGCGGCGATCTCGCCGTCGTCGAGCACCCGGCCGCGGGCGCCCGCCTCCAGCAGCGCGCGCGCCGCGACGAGGTCCTCCCCGCGGCCGACCGACAGGGCGCCCGCGACGCGGCCGCCGTCGAGGTACCAGACGCTGAAGGCGCCGTCGTCGAACGCGCCGCGCACGACCTCGCGGTCCCACCGCGCCGCCGGCCCGACGTACTCCAGCGACGCCCAGTCGCCGAGGTCGGAGAAGAAGTACGGCACGACGTCGTGGGCGACGTCGCGGCCGAGCATGTTGAGCGCCGCCGTCCTGCCCATCGAGAAGGCGACGTCCCAGTGCTCGACGCGCAGCCGCCGGCCGTGCACGACGCTGTCGTAGGCGGCGATGTCGCCGGCGGCCCAGATCCCCGGCGCCGAGGTCGCCAGCCGCGCGTCGACGCGCACGCCGCCGAGGTCGGGGTCGAGCGCGAGGCCGGCCGCGCGCGCGAGCGTCACGTCGGGCGTCACGCCGGCGCCGATCACGACCGCGTCGGCCGCCAGCCGCTCGCCGCGCTCGGTCACGACCGTCGTCACGCGGCCGTCGTCGCCCTCGAAGCGCGCGAGCGCGTCGCCGCCGACGACGCGCACGCCGCGCGCCTCCAGGCCGTCCTGGAAGAAGCGTCCGGCCGCCGTGCCGAAGCCGCGCGACAGCGTCACCTCCTCCTGCATGAGGATCGTGCACTGCGCGCCCAGCGCGGTCAGCGTCGCCGCCACCTCGCAGCCGATGTAGGAGCCGCCGACGAGCACGACCCGCCTGCCGGGGACGCCCGCGTCGGCGCGGATCGCGTCGGCGTTGCGCAGCGCGCGCAGGTAGTGGATCCCGTCGAGGTCGGCGCCCTCGACGTTGAGCCGCCGGACGTTCGCGCCGGTCGCCAGCAGCGCCGTGTCGAAGGAGACCACCTCCCTCGTCGACAGCGTCGCCTCGCGGCGGGCGGCGTCGAGCTTCATCACGCTCGTGCGGGTGCGCAGCTCGATCCGCTGCTCCTCCCACCAGGGGTCGGGCCGGAAGAGCGCGTCCTCGCGCGACTCCCTGCCGGCGAGGTACCCCTTCGACAGCGGCGGCCGGTTGTACGGCGGGTCGAGCTCGCGCCCCACGAGCAGGATCTCGCCCTCGGCGCCGGACTCGCGCAGCCAGCGGGCGCAGTTGGCGCTCGCGAGCCCGCCGCCGATCAGCAGATGGGCGACATGACGGTCGGCCATGTCGTGGCTCCTCCTTCCCCGGCGACGCCCGTCAGGCGGCGGCGCCGGCCGATGTGAACTGCGGCGTGATCGCCTCCTCCAGGCCCGGGTCGAGGATCAGCAGCACCTCGTCGCCGGCCTCGATGACGGTGTCGGCCTTCGGCACGAAGCCGCCGCCGTCGCGCAGCACCGAGATGATGAGCGCCCCGTCGGGCAGCTCGATCTCCTCGACGCGGCGGCCCGCCGCCGGCGCCTCGTCGGCGACCTCGAGCTCGATGATCTCCAGCCGCTCCTCCTCGAGCGCGAGCAGCTGCACGAGGCCGTACTGGGGCACCTCGTGCTCGATCAGCCGCAGGATCAGGTCGGTCGCGGACACCGCCGGCTGGATCCCCAGCAGCTTGAAGTGCTGGAGGTTGCGCGGGTTGTTCACGCGCGCGACGATCCGCCTGCAGAGGTACTTCTCCTTGGCGACCTGGCAGATGAGCATGTTGTCCTCGTCGTCGCCGGTGACGGCGATGACGAGGTCGGCCCGCTGGATGCCGGCCCGCTCGAGCACCCACAGCTCGGTCGCGTCGCCGTACTGGACCGCGTGCTCGAGCTCCTGCTCGACGACGAGGTAGCGCCTGCGGTCCTCCTCGATCAGCGTCACCTCGTGGTCCTTGGCCAGCAGCTCGCGCGCGAGGTTCCAGCCGACCTTGCCGGCGCCCGCGATGATCACGTACATGCGCCGCTCCGTGCCGTGCTCAGGCCAGCGGGGCAAGGGCCGCCTCCTTGACGAGGTCGATCGCGTGCTGGGTCGGGCAGATCGTCTGCAGGCCCTGCTGGCGGTACCAGGCGGCGCGCGCCGGGTCGGCGACGCGGACGACGACGCGCGGGACCCTGAAGCGGCGCTGCGCGATCTGGGCGACGACGAGGTTCGTGTTGTCGCCGCGCGTGGAGGCGATGAAGACGTCGGCCTGCTCGATCCCGGCCTCGCGCAGCGCGTCGACCTCCAGCGCGGTGCCGACGGTGAAGCGGCCGCCGGCGTCCTCCCACGTGTCGACGAGGTCCTTGTCGAGCTGCTCGTGGGAGAGCGGATCCTGGTCGAGGACCGACACCTCGTGGCCGTCCGCCAGCGCCTGCTTGGCGACGGCGGATCCGACCCGTCCGGCACCGACGATCAAGATGAACATGCGTGGAAACACTAGCGCGCCGGGTCCGGGGCGCGGCGCCTGCCCGGCCCCGCCCCGGCGCCGTCCTCGTCGGCCGGCGGCGCGGTCAGGATCACCCGGCAGCCGGCCTTGCGCAGCACGTACTTCGTCGCCTCCCCGACGACGTCGTCGCGCGGCCCCGCACCGCCGAGCAGCGCGCCGCCGCGCACGCGCGACGGCTCCTCGGCGGCGAGCACGATCGCCTCGACGCCGCGCCGCCTCGCCTCGGCGACGATCGCCTGCCCGGCGCTGCGGGCGCGCACCATCGCGGTCGAGACGTGGACGCCCTCGTACTCCTCCCCGACCGCCTTCGCCCGCCGCAGCGCCTCCTTCGCCCGGCGGATCCTCGCCTCCGGCAGGCGCGCGTCGAGCGGCAGCGCCATCGGCACCTCGTGGACCCAGATCGCCTCGATCACGGCGCCCTCCTCCTCGACGTCGTCGCGCACCGAGCCGGCGAGCCGCCCGGCCGTCTGCATGATGTCGTCGTCGAGCGGCCGGCCCGAGATCGGCACGAGGATCGAGCCGAACTGCGGCTGCGCCCGCCGCTCCTGGCGCAGCGCCTGCTCGGGCACGACGACCCGCCGCAGCAGCGGGTTGCCGTCGATCCGCCGCCAGGTGACGTAGAGCGCGACGCCGCCCGCCAGCCACAGCAGCCCGATCCAGCGGGCGCCGGCGTGGAGCGCGACGACGCTCGCGAAGGCGGCCGCCCCCAGCAGCGCGCCCGCGGCCGCCGGCAGCGGCACGTCGCGCCCGCGCACGCGCACGTTCCCCGGCACCCGGTAGGGGCGCGGCCGGTCGGGCTCGCGGAAGCGCAGCGCGACGACGGCGAGGTGGGCGATCGTGAACGCCAGCAGCGCGCCGAACGCGTAGATGCCGACGAGGAAGTCGAGGTCGGCCGGCACGATGAGCGCCGCCGCGAGCGCGGCCGCGATCGCGATCAGCACGTACGGGGTGCCGCGCCTGGGGTGCAGCCGCCCGACCGCGCTCGGGATCTGCCGGTTGGTCGCCAGCGCGTAGGCGAGCCGCGAGGTGCCGAGCATCGCGCCGTTGGCGGCCGCGATGAGCGCCGTCGCGGCCGTCACCGCGACGACCGCCTCCAGCGGCGCGCGCAGCCAGCCGGCGTCGAACGCGCCGGCGATCCCGAGCAGCGGCGCCTCGACGTCGCGCGTCGCCAGCGCCCCGGCGCCGTCCTGCACCGGGAAGGCGCTGACCGCGACGACGGCGACGCCGACGTAGACGAGCACGATCGCGCCGACGCCGGGACCGACGAGCTGGCGCAGGTCGCGCCGTCGGGCGCGCGTCTCGCCCGCGAGGCTGGAGGCGGCCTCCAGGCCGGTGAAGGCGATCGTCGCGACCGTCAGCGCGAAGACGGCGTCGCCCCACGACGGGTCGCGGCCGACCTGGATCGCGTCGAGCGCCGGGCCGGGGTCGAGCAGCAGCGCCAGCCCGAGCAGGATCAGCAGCAGCTGGACCGCGAGGTCGACGCTCGCGACGACGGTCTGGCGCTGGAGCTGGCGGATGCTGACGCCGGCGACGTTCCAGGCGGCGACGGCGGCGACGATCGCGGCCGCGACGACGACCTCCACCGCGCCGTGGCCGAGCGGCGACCAGAGCTCGGCCAGGTAGTTCGTCGCCGTGAAGGCGGTGACGGCGATGAGGATCACGGAGTCGAGCAGGACCGCCCAGCCGGCGACGAAGCTCGCGAGCTCGTTGAAGGCGTAGCGGGCGAAGACCGAGGAGCCGCCCGGCTCGGGGTGCAGGACCGACCCCTCCAGGTACGTCATCGCCGTCAGCGCGAAGAAGACGCCGGCGGCGAGGAAGACGAGCGGGGTGAGCCCGAGCGCCCGGTCGGCGACGACGCCGAGCGCGAAGTAGACGCCGCTGACCGAGGTCGCGTAGACGAGCGCGAACAGCGCGCGGGCGCTCAGCGCCCGCGGCGGATGCGGCTCGCCCCGGCGCCCGGCGGCGCTCACCGCCGCCGCTCCTGCAGCCACAGGCGCCCGGCGCCGGCGAGCGCGAACAGGACGCCGAGCACCACCCCGGTCGCCGCCGGCCCGCCGCCGGCCGCGACGGTGCGGACGATCAGCGCGACGCCGACGGCGACGAGCGCGCCGGAGAGCAGGCGCGTGGCGGTGCGGTGCAGCTGCCTGGGGTCGCGCATCAGACGGGCTCCTTCGGCCGCGGGCTCGGCGCGGTGCGGCCGCGGCGAGACTCGATGATGACGCGGCAGGGCCGCTCGGCGAGCACCGTCTCCAGCGTGCGGCCGAAGATCGAGCCGCCCTTCGGCCGCGCCGGCATCGGCATCACGATCGCGCGCGCCTGGATCGCGCGCGCCTCGTCGACGATCCGGCGGCCGGCCTGGCCCGGGCGGACCTTCTCCCAGTGGCCGGTGACGCGCCGGCCGCCCTGGAGCTTGGCCTGCTCGATGATCGCCTGGGCGGCGAGCTCCTGCTCGGGCAGCGCGGCGTGGATCGGGCTCGTCGGCGGGACCGCGATCGTGACGATCACGTGGATGCCGCGGTGCCTGCGCGCCGCCAGCGCGGTCGCGGTCGCCATCACGTCCGGGACGTACTCGCGCTCGTCGAAGGCGACGAGCACCGACTCGTACTCGGCCTCGTGCGCGGTCACCGGCTTGGGGATCGCGACGCGGGTCGTCGTGACGAGGTCGAGCCCCTGCCGGCGGCGGAAGGCGACGTAGACGACGGTCCCGACCGCCAGCCACGCGAGCCCGGTCGCGCCGACCGCGGGGTGCAGCGCGGTCACGACGAGCCAGGCGAGCGCGGTGCACGCGCCGCCGACGACGGCGAACAGCGGCAGGTCCCGGCCGCGCCAGCGGACGTTGAACGGGCCGCGCCAGGGCCGCCTGACGTCGGGCCTGGCGAGCCGCAGCCGCACGACCGCGGCGTGGGCGATCGTGAACGACAGCATCGCCCCGAACGCGTAGAGGTTGCCGAGGAAGGCCGCCTGGCCGGGGACCATCGCGACGCAGGCGGCGGCCGCGAAGACGAGGATCCCCACCCACGGCGTGCGGAAGCGGGGGTGCAGCTGGCGCAGCCGGTCGGGCATCTGGCGGTAGAGGCCCATCGAGTAGACGAGCCGCGAGACGCCGATGATGCCGGCGTTGGCGGCGAGCACGAGGATCGTCGCCGCCAGCAGGCCGACGTACGCCTCGCCGACGCCCTCCAGCGGCCCGAGGTCCATGTGCTTGACGATCCCGAGCACCGGGTCGCCGGCGAAGCCGCCTTCCCCCTCCCCCAGCCCGAGCAGCGTCGTGCAGCGGCCGTCCGCGCAGCGGACCGGCAGCGCCGACAGCGCGACCGCCGGCAGCAGCGCGTAGATCGCGAAGACGGCGATCACGACGCGGTTGATCGCCTGCGGGATCGTGCGCGCCTCGTCCTTGGCCTCCTCGGCCATGTTCGAGATCGTCTCGATGCCGGTGTAGGCGATCATCGCGACCGGGATCGCGATCACGAGGTCGCCCCAGGTCGGCGCCACGCCCCAGTGGACGTTGTCGACGAGCGTGCCGGGGTCGAGCACGAGCACGACGCCGAGCGCGACGAGCAGCAGCTGGGTGGCGAAGTCGGCGATCGCGAGCGCGATGTTGAGCCGCGCCGCCTCCTTGACGCCGACGACGTTGAGGACCGCCAGCAGCGCGACGACGACGCAGCCGGCGATCACGTCGCCGGGCGCGTGGCGCAGCGGCTCCCACAGCAGCGAGCCGAGGTAGTGCGGCACGAAGAACGCGGAGATCGCGATCGTGATCGTGTAGTTGAGCATCTGGCCCCAGGCGGCGAGGAACGACCAGAGCTCGTTGAAGGCGCGGCGGGCGAAGCTCGACGAGCCGCCGGCCTCCGGGTACATCGCCGTCGCCTCCGCGTAGGTGGCGGCGGTGAGGAAGAAGATGACGCCGGCGACGACGAAGACGAGCGGCGTCAGCCCGAGCGCGAACGAGGCGACGAGGCCGAGCGCGTAGTAGATCGACGAGCCGACGTTGCCGTAGGCGGTGGAGAAGAGCGCGTTGACCCCGAGCAC
>ERZ777003.4637-NODE-4637-length-11307-cov-5.373267_pt1 | contig 11307 bp, 9 predicted proteins | sample MGYA00374956_ERZ777003 | MGnify/ENA primary metagenome ERZ777003 (study PRJEB29302, sample SAMN06268252) | bioreactor metagenome | isolation source: Joint BioEnergy Institute, California, USA | place: USA:Joint BioEnergy Institute, California, USA | collected... | reverse complement strand
ATTTCCCCAGCCCTAAGCCGCCGGTAAAACTCGTCGGTCGACAAGTCCGCGCCGTCCCGCCGCTCCTCGTCGCCAAAATGGATGGTCAACGGCACGATGCGGATCCCAAGCTCCGCAGCAAGATCCTTAGGAAGGTCGGCGCCGCTGTCGGTTACCACGCGGATGTCGGCCATGAATCCTGCTCCCTTCCATGCGACGGCACTCGTCGCATCCAAACTTGCCGTCGTCGCGCGGCGCGGCAGCGTCACCGCTACTCGACGGAAAGAACGTAATAATACACCGGCTGCCCGCCGGCATACACCTCGACATCGCAATCGGGCCACGCGCGGCGCGCCTCTTCGGCCAAGGCTTCCGCCGCCGACGGCTCCACATCCTCGCCGTAATAGATGGAGATCAGCGAATCGTCGTCGGAAACCAGCTCCCGCAGGGCCGCCATGGCCGCGCTCTCGGGGTCTTGGGCGACGGCCCGGACGGACCCGCCCACCAGGGCTATGCAGTCGCCCGCCCGCACCGCCACGTCCCAAGCCTCGCTGTCGCGCACGGCGTACGTGACCTCCGCGGTCCGCACCCGCTCCGCGGCCTCGCTCATCGTCTTGGCCACGGCCGCCGCGTCGCCTTCGGGGGTGTAGGCCATCATGGCAGCGACACCCGCTGCCGCGGTGCGAGTCGGCACGACGTGCACCCGCCGTTCGGTCAGTTCGACCGCCTGCCGGGCCGTGAAGACGATGTTGCTGTTGTTGGGAAGCACGACGACCTCGGGCGCGGCGACGGCTTCGATGGCCGCCACCAACTCCGCGGCGCTCGGGTTCATCGTCTGTCCGCCCGGAACGACCTGGTCCACACCCAGCGATTCGAGCAGCTTGCGCCAGCCCTCGCCTTGCGCGACGGCGACCACGCCAATCCCTTTGACTACGCCGTTCCCGGCGGCGACCTCCGGCGGCTGGCTCGGTGCGACCGGCACGTCCTGCGGCTGGCCGTGGGCGGCTGCGATCCGGTTTTGCTCCTGCATGTTGGCCACGGACACTTCCAGCAACTCGCCGCGGGCTGTCCCGACCTCGAGCGCGCGGCCGGGATGGTTTGTGTGCACGTGCACCTTCACAAGCTCACTATCGCCCACTACCAGGAGGCTGTCCCCCAAGGGAGCGAGGAGCGCCTGGATCTCGTCCAGGTCCAAGTTTTGACCGCGGATGAGAAACTCGGTGCAGTAGCGATGCTCCACGAATTCGTGGGTAATAGGGCCGTGGGCGTGGACGCCGGCTGCTTCGGCTGCGGCCTCGAGGATCCGCGCCGCACTCGTTGTCGCCCCACTGGGCATCTCCGGCGCAGCCGCCTCGCCCCGCACCGCGGCCAGGATCCCCTCCAGGAAATACACAAGGCCCTGTCCGCCGGCGTCGACGACACCCGCCCGCGCCAGCACCGGCAGCAGGCTGGGCGTACGCTCGAGGGCCTCCTTAGCCCCGGCGACCGCCGCCTGGAGCACCCCTTCTAGGTCCTTGCCCTCCTGGGCGGCCCGCTCAGCCGCCTGGGAAGCACCCCGGCCGACGGTGAGCATGGTGCCCTCAACAGGCTTGATCACCGCTCGGTATGCAGTTTCCGTTGCAGCCGCGAAAGCGCCGGCCAAGTCGGCCGGGCCCGCGCTCTCAAGCCCCGCCATCCCCTGAGCGAAGCCCCGGAGAAACTGGGAAAGGATAACGCCGGAGTTGCCCCGGGCGCCCAGCAAGGCCCCGCGCGCCATCCGCTGCGCCGCCTGGCCGAGCGGGAGCCCCGCGGCGGTCCCTAGCTCCCGGCGGGCGGATGCCAGCGTGAGAGCCATGTTGGTACCCGTATCCCCATCGGGAACCGGAAACACGTTGAGGGAATTGACCGTCTCTTTGCGCTGTTCGAGGAAGGCCGCGCCCGCCCCCATCAACTCGACGAACAAGTCGGCTGTCAGTCGCCTCGGCGCCAACCCGCCTGACCTCCTTGAATTAGCGGCGGGTGGGTGGCCGGCGATGGCGCGGGCCGGCCGCGGTGTCGGCAGCCGCACTGTCGTCGACGCGGACGCCCATCACATGCACGTTGACGCGGGCAACCTCGAGGCCGCACTGGTTCTCCACCGCGTACTTGACCTGCTCCATCACGTTGCGGGCCACCTCCGCGATGTTGGTGCCATACTGCACCACCACGAAGAGATCGATGATGGCCCGGTTGTCGGCAATCGTCACCTGGACGCCGCGCGCCAGGTCCTCACGGCGCAGCAGGACGGACAGCCCTTCCTGGACGTTCCGCGCGTGCATGCCCACAAGACCGTAGCTCTCGGTGGCCGCCACGCCCGCGATGGTGGCGATGACCTCGTCCGCGATTTGGATTTTGCCCAGGCCCGTCTCCTGCTGCTGCGCCATGATCACTCCACCCTGCTTGACGTTACCCGACTAGGATTCGTCTCCTAGACAAGGTTTCCTGCTTGTCGCCATCTGCACCTTATGCTACACTATATCAGGTTTCGCACGAAGGAGGACTTACCATGGCCAGGGCATGCATCGTTTGCGAAAAGCGCACCGAAACCGGCAACAACGTTAGCCACTCCAACCGCAAGACGCGCCGGATCTTCCTGCCCAACTTGCAGAAGGTCCGCATCCTGGTAAATGGTTCCGTCCGGCGCGCCTACGTTTGCACCAAGTGCCTGAAGAGCGGCAAAGTACAGCGGGCGGTGTAGCCCTCCGGCGAACGCCCGCCGCGTGCTTCCCCGCACCCGGAGCTTCTTGAGAGCGTTCAGCCCATCCGGCACGTACCGCCCGCCTGCTGTCGCGCCCGCCTGCCGGCGGGCTGTCTTTTACTTTTGGTCGCCGCGCTCGTACTGGCCAACCGGGCCGGGGTATGGCTGCTCGCCCGCCTGCCTATGCCGGCGCTCGCCGTCTCTGGGGGCCGGGTTGCAGCCTGCCTGCAACGTCACCGCCGCCCGAGGGCACGTTTCCCGCTGCACGGGCAATCGCCGAAAAGTGCGCACCGGCCCGTCACACGAGGCTGCACGCCAGACCCCCTCCACGACTGGACGCCGGTAACCGCCAACTTCGACCACCCACCGGAACACATCCGGCAGACCTGTTGACCGCGCCGTTGCGATTCGACCGGGACGGGAAACCGGCCCTCGCACCAGCGGGAAGCTGCACGCGGCTAGGATCGGCGGGCCGTCGCCTGCGCACAGGCCCCCGGCCGCGACCAAAAGCGGACTGGACGCATCCTGGAGCACGATCCAGTCCGGTGCGAGGGCCATGGCTCGCCGGAGCCACTCGGCGGCGGCCCCGGGGTCCAGATGCAGCCGCCCGCCGTCGACGGCCACGACGGCAGCCACCCCCCGGAGAACACGAAGCCGCTCTGGGTCCGCCAGCCACACGACTCGCTGCTCCGGCGGGATCATGCTGGCCAACGCAGCCAGCACTTCTTCCCGCGCGTACTGGCCCGGGCCGCCGACTATCACGGGCTCCCGGGACGCGACGACCCGGGCCAGCACCCGCTGCGCACCCGGATCGTGCCGCCACAGCTCGTCCGAGGCAACGAGCAAACGCGCGGGCCGGACGCGCCGCAGGAAGACAACCGTCTCCCCCATGGCCGTTTCGTCCCACGAAAAGAGCTCAAAACCTTCCGGCAACAGACGGTGCACCGGTTCCCGGTCCCGCCGGGACTGCAAGGTGACGCGCCTGATCAGCTCACGTACTTGCTCGTCCCGGAGGAACGGGGATGGCAGCTCCCGCCAATTGCCTGATTGCAGGATGTAAAGACTGCGAGAGCCGTGGACGACAACCGCCTCCACCGATTCGTCCCGGACCCAACTGTGGAACTGTCCCCACACCGCCGGGCGCAGCCGTAGGCGCCGGCGCCGCCGGCGGCCTTCGAGACGCATGCGGCGGAGCACATGCTCGGCGGCTGCGCCCGGGGAAACCCCCGGGACAGCAATCACTCGATTTCCTCCCAAGGAATGATTCCTCTCCTCGTCGGGGCGGAGGCGGTGGTCAGCCGCGAAGACGAGCAACGAGAGCATGGGTCCCGCCGGCGGGGAGCGACGGTAAGAAGTCCCTATCCGCGCAAAACCACCAGCCAACCATGCCCATCAGGGGTTTTCGATTTTTGTTGTTTAAGGTTGTGATGTTGTGTGCGGAAGGATGCCCCTGGCATCCGCTTTTTCGACCCGATCGATCAGCCCCCAAACGACAGCGAACTCGCCGCTCCCCGTGGGACCTGCCCGGCCGGGTACAGTCATCATAACAATACACCGGGATATTGTCAATCCACACTTAACTTACAATCGACCGGCGGCTCGCAGGGCCCGCAGCACCCCGCGCGGGTCCGGATTGCCAAACACTGCAGATCCGGCCACCAGCACGTCCGCACCGGCAGCGCTGACGATGGCGGCCGTCTCAGGGTTGATCCCCCCGTCCACCTCGATGTGGATCCGCCGGCCCCTGCGCCCCAGCCACGCCGCCAGACGGCGCACCTTGGGAACGACACTCGGCAAAAACCGCTGGCCGCCAAACCCGGGGTTGACCGTCATGAGCAGGACAAGGTCCACGTCGTCCAACACGTAGCGGATGAGCTCGAGGGGCGTGTGGGGGTTCAAGGCGACCCCGGGCCGGCACCCAAGCTCCCGGATGTGGGCCAGCGTGCGCTGCAGGTGGGGACACGCCTCAACGTGAACGGTAAGGAAGTTCGCCCCTGCCCGGGCGAAGGCGGCAAGATGGCGATCGGGATCTTCAATCATCAAATGGACGTCCAGTGGGAGGTCGGTCTCGGCGCGGACGGCCGCTACCAAGTCTGGGCCAAAGGTAATGTTGGGAACGAAGTGGCCGTCCATCACATCCAGGTGCAGCCAGTCAGCCTCCGGCTCCACGCGGGCGATCTCCTCGGCCAGTCGGGCGAAGTTGGCCGCCAAAAGTGACGGGGCCACCACAAGCGGTATAGCAGTCATGAGTAGCGGCGAGCCTCCCACTCTTCGATCTCCCGCAGCAATTCGAGATAATGGCGGTAACGGCGCGGGTGAATACGGCCGTCCTCGACGGCGTCCCGTACCGCGCAGCCGGGCTCGCTCCTGTGCAGGCATCCGGGAAACCGGCATTCGCCCCGCACGCGATCGATCTCCCGCATGAAGCGGCCAAGTTCCGCTTTGGGAATGTGCCGCACATCGAGCTGGCTGAAACCGGGTGTATCGGCCACGAGCCCGCCCCCGGGCAGGGGAAGAAGCTCCACAACCCGTGTCGTGTGCCGGCCACGGCCGAGCTTGCGGCTGATCTCGCCCGTATCCCGCCCGAAGGCGGGATCTAAAGCGTTGAGGAGCGACGACTTGCCCGCGCCTGACGGACCGGCAAAGGTGGACACCTTGTCCCGGAGGGCGTCCCGCAGTTCGTCGAGCCCCTGCCCGGTGCGGGAGCTCGTCAGGATGACGCGGTAGCCCGCGACACGGTAGGGCGCGCCCAGGTCCTCCCCGTGGCCAGGTGGGCACAAGTCGGCTTTCGTCCAGCAGATGACGGGGTCAAGTCCCTCCGCCTCCGCGACCGTCAGCAGCCGGTCGAGGAGCAGGAAGTTAGGCGGCGGGGCCGCAACGGCCATGACGGCCACGACCTGCTCCACGTTGGCCACCGCCGGCCGGCGCAGCTCCGTACGCCGGGGGTCGACGGCCACGATGACCCCGGTGCCGTCCCGCTGAAGCTCCACGCAAACGCGGTCGCCTGCCAGCAGCACAACGCCGTCCTTGCGGAAGCGACCCCGCGGCCGGCACTCCACCGTTCGCCCGTCCGGGAGCAGTACCCGGTAGAAACCGCCGACACCCCGCAGCACAATGCCCTGCTCCATCGATTCCCCCCTTTGGCTCGTTGGATCCGCAACGATTTCCTCGAAGAGATCACCAGCCGGCTCGTGCCTCACCGGGGAAACACCTCGTCCACTTCCATCACGCCGCCGATGTACACCTGCAGCCGCGCGTCGTCGCCGCGTCCTTCCACAAACTGCCGGACATGCGTCCCGCCGGCCAGCGTTTCCCGGTACACCTCTCGAGCGCCGAAATCGTCGATGACGAGAATGACTACTTCTTGCGCCGGGCCGGGCGGGACGTAGATGTCCACCCGCGCGTTGCGGCGCTTTTGGTCCGCCGCCAGCAGCGCGGCTTCCCAGTCCGAAGCGGCGTCCGGGCCGCCTTCGCCGGCGATCACCGCCCCTGGCTCCTCGGCCCGCACCGGCCCCGCCACCAGGCCATCGCCTGCGCCGCCCGCCGCACCGGCTGTACCCGTGGCCGGCGGTGTACCGCTCGCGACGGGCGTGCCGGCCGGTGGGCCCGCCGCCGGATTCGTTCCGCTGCCCGCGGGTTCACCCGGGGCGGCGGCGGGACCGCTGGCACCGGAAGCCGTTCCCGAGCCGCCGATCGGTTCGGAGGCCGGCGCCGCGCCGGCGGGTGGCCCCTCCGGCTGCGCACCTGGACCGCTGTAAACGACGTCCACTGCGGTCCCCTGCTCGACGGTGGCGGCCGGTGCCGGATTCTGGTCGATAATGCGGCCGGGCGGTACGAGCGGGTTCACCTCCGGCCATGCATGGCCGAGCACGAGGCCTAACGCCTCGAGCTCCGCCTGAGCCTCCGACAGGAGGCGCCCCCGCACGTCGGGCACGACAACCTCGGGCAGTTCCTCGATGGAGCGGTTAACCCACAGGTTCACCGGCGATCCTTTTTCCGCGCCGGTTCCGGGTGCTGGATCCTGGCCGACGACGTAGTTCACCGGTGCGGCAGAATCGGAAACCCAGATCTCCTCGCCGAGCACGTAGCCCTCTTGGGTGAGCGCCAACCTCGCTTCCCGCACCGGACGGTTCGTCACGTCGGGCACGACGCCCATCTCGGGGCCGCGGCTCAGGACGACGTTCACTTGCCGTCCTTGCCGCACGACGCGGCCGCCCTCGGGGTTTTGGCGCACGATGTGGCCTGCAGGCACGTTGCGGTCGTACCGTTCGGCCTCAATGACAAGTACGAGGCCGTTGATGGCCATCAACCCCCGGGCTTCGGCGTACGTCATGCCGGAGACGTCGGGCACCGTCACCTCGGGCGGGAAGATCAGGCTGAGCAGGTATGGCGTGGCGGCGTACGCGGCCGCGCCGAGAACGAGCAAGACAACCAGGGCCATCATAAGGCCCCTACGCCGCCGGGGCGGCTCGCTGGTATGGGCCGCCGCCTCATCTCCGCGCAGCTCATCCTCGAGGACGATACGCCGGCCGCTCCCGGAGGGAACCCGCCGAGGCTCCACCTTCAGGACCCTGCGCGTCGCCTCATCCGGCGCTTCGAAGCCAGCGGGAACGGCAGCGGGTTCGGCCGCCGGCCAGGCCTCGTCCCCTAGAGGAGCGGGCGGGGGCGCCGCCTCTCGCCAGGCGAGATCCCGGGCCATTTCCTCCGCCGAGGAGTAGCGCCGGCCGGGATCTTTCTCCAAGGCCTTGAGCACGACCGCCTCAAGCCAAGGCGGGATGGACGGGACGATTTTGCTGGGAGGAACCGGTTCCTCCTCCAGGTGCTTCAGGGCCACCGCGATGGGGCTGTCGCCGCGAAAGGGCACCACGCCCGTCAACATCTCGTACAGGACAACCCCGAGCGCGTACAGGTCGGATGCCGGCCCGACGGCGGCGCCGCGCGCCTGTTCGGGAGAGAAGTAGTGGACAGAGCCGATGACCGTTCCCGTCTGCGTCAGGCTGGCCGTGCTGGCGGCCCTCACGATGCCAAAATCGGTCACCTTCACCCGGCCTTCGGGCGTGATGAGGATGTTGTGCGGCTTGATGTCCCGGTGGACCAGCCGGCGACGGTGGGCAGCCTCCAGCGCCCTCGCGACCGCCCGGGCAATGTGCGCCGCGCGGCGGGGCGACAGGCGGCCTTCCTCCCGCAAAATCTCCTTGAGGTTGCGCCCCTGCACGTATTCGAGCACGATGTAGTGCACGTCGCCGGCTTGGCCGACATCGAAGATATTGACCACATTGGGGTGCGACAGGCTTGCGGCCGCCTGGGCCTCCTGCATGAACCGCTGCAGGAACTCAGGGTCGCCGGCGTACTGCGGCCGTAGGCACTTGATCGCGACCGGACGGTGCAGCACGAGGTCGAGGGCCCGGTAAACGACCGCCATGCCCCCGTCGCCAATCTTGGCCTGGATGCGATATCGATTGGCCAGCACGGTATCGATCATCGGTTCACCTCGGCCGTCTCCGCCATGGCCTGCAACGCTGCAGCCAGCACCGCCCGACCGGCGGGCGCCGCAGTCTGACCGCCGCTGCCGCCGCCCTCGACCAGCACGGCGACGGCCACTTCCGGCTGAAATGCGGGCGCGAAGCCGATAAACCAGGCGTGGGGTTCCCCGTGGGGATTTTGCGCGGTGCCCGTCTTTCCTGCTACACGGATGCCCGGAAGGGCCGCCGCCCGGGCGGTTCCTGATTCGACCGCCATGACCATGGCCTCCGTCACCGCCCTGGCCGCCACCGGCGAAAACGCCGGTACACCCAGCGGCTCGGGTGCGGCCGCACGGGCAATAGGCCCTCCCGGGGCGCGTACCGCCAGCACGACGTGGGGTCGCATCGCCACGCCGCCGTTGGCCATCGCGGCCGCGACCAGCGCCATTTGCAACGGTGTCGCCACAAGCTCCCCCTGCCCGATGCTCGCTTGCGCCACGTCGCCTAAAGCCACCGCCCCGGGCAGGGGCGACACAGCCGTGGGGAGTTCGCGCAAAAGTCGCGCTCCAAAGCCGGCGCGCCCTGCCGCTGCGGCCAGCTCCCTCGCACCCAATTGTAGACCAAGCCTGGCAAAGAATTCGTTGGAAGATGCTGCCAAGGCCGCCTGGGCGTCCGCCAGTTCCTCGCGGGACGTGATGAGTCCCGCGTCCACGGCGGCGGCCATCGTAAGCACTTTAAACGTGGAACCGGGTGGGTAGAGCCCCTGGACGGCCCGGTTAACGAGAGGCGCGCCGGCGGCCGCCTGCCCTCCGGCCAGCAGCTCGGGCAGCTCGGCGGGGGCGAACCCGGGATTGCTCACCATGGCCAGCACTTCACCGGTCGCGGGCCGCAGCGCTACAATAGCTCCCGGCCTTCCGGCAAGGGCCCGCTCCGCCGCGGCCTGGACCCGGGCGTCGATCGTGAGCCACACGTCCTTTCCCTGGCGGCGGCGCCGCAACGGATCGCGCCACCAGTCGAGAAAGCTGCGGGAAAGACCCGCCAGTTCCCCGTGGTAGCTCGCCTCGATGCCGGATAAGCCAAACCGCGGGTCCACGTACCCAACGACGTGGATGAGGCTGGCCGGTCCTACTAAGCGGCGCTGGAGCACGCCCCCTTGGGTGCGCGTCTCGGCCAGCACTTCCCCGCGCCGATCAAAGATTCCTCCCCGCGCAGCCAGCGCCGCCTGTCCCGACAGACGCGGGTTGTAAGGGTGGGTGCGCAGGTCGGCCCGAGCCATCTGCCAATAGCCTAGGAGCATGATCACCGCAAGCGCCGCTCCGGCCAGCCATCCCGCGAGGCGCCTCACCCGGCCCGCCGCGAAAGCCCTGTCCCCCGCGCCGGCCGTGCCCGAAACAGGATCCGCCGGGGCGGGCGCCGGGGCGCTCACGGCCAGCAAAAGGCCGACCGCGGCCATGTGAGCAAACGCCGCACTGCCGCCGTACGTCACGAACGGCAGCCCGACGCCGCTCAACGGCACCGCCCGCACGAGGGCACCGGTCATCCACAAGGCCTGCAAACCGAAACCGAGTCCCAGGCCGGCCGCGAGAACGCGGCCTCGCTCGTCGCGCGAATGCCGGGCGACGGCGAAGGCCCTGGCTACCAGAAGGCCGAGGGTCGCGAGCACCGCGGCGGCGCCCCCGAAACCCAGCTCTTCGGCGATGGCACCCAACAGGTAGTCCGTGTGGACCGCGGGAATGAGCTCCGGTAGGCCGGCGCCGATCCCACGCCCCAAAAAGCGTCCCTCCGCCAGGGCGAACATGGCCTGCAGCGGCTGGTACCCCGCCCCGTACGGGTCCGACCACGGGTCCAGCCACGCAATGACCCGTACAGCCAGGTGCGGAAACCCCCGCGCAGCAACGGCCAGCGCCGCGGCCACCCCCACCGCCGCGCCCCCAAGAACCCATAGACTCCCGGTGGCCACGTACACCATCCCCGCGGCCACGGCGGCCATAAGAAGCGGGTAGCCGAGCTCCCGCTGCAGGACGAGGGCACCGATGGCTGCCGCCGCCGCGACCATCACCCGCCCCGTACGCGGCAGTGGGGCGAGCCATTGCGCCCAGCACCAGACGAGGACAACCTTAACGATTTCCACGGGCTGCACCCGCACAGGCCCGGCGACCAGCCACGAGCGGGCTCCGCCGGCTGCCGCGCCAAACAGGGCCGTCCAGGCGAGGACGGCCACGCCGGCAGCGGCCACGGCCGCCGGGACCCAGCCGGGCGCCCGGCGCGACGGCAAGCCCGCGACAACCAGGAGCGCAAGCCCGCCGGCCGCCAAACTGCCCAGCTGGCGCACCGCCAAGCCGGCGTCGATGCGAGCCAGCTCGGCCAGGGATACGCCGCTGAGCAAGGCGACGAGAGGGAGAAACACCGGGTCCGCGTCCGGACGAACGAGGGCCAGGCCGGCATGGAGGCTGGCGAACAAGATGACATAGGCCGTGGTAAGTGCCAAGGCCATCGGCCAGTCGGATTCGGTCCAGCGGGACAAGAGAAGCAGGAGACAGGCGGGCGGAAAGGCTGCGGCCAGCAGCGAACGCTCGACAGCCCGTAGGTCAATCCGGGCGCGCCACGACAACGGTGACATTGTCGATGCCCCCACGCGCGAGCGCCAGCTCTACCAGCGCATCGGCGGCGGCCTGGGCGGTGGCGTGCTCGGCCAGCACCCGCAACATGTCCTCGTCATCCACCAGCGCGCACAGCCCGTCGGTGCACAGCAGCAGCCCGTCGCCGGGCTCCAGCGGGAAGTCGATCAGGTCTATCTCGAGTTCGGGCATAGCCCCGACCGCCCGGGTGAGGACATTGCGATGGGGGTGCACGCGGGCGGTCGCCTCATCGATCTGCCCGGCCCGGACCAGTTCCGCGGCGACCGAGTGGTCCGCGGTCATCTGACGCAGTTCTCCCCGGCGCCACAGGTAGAGACGGCTGTCGCCCACGTGGGCGACGTGCACCCGCCCGGGGCACAACAATGCGGCGGTCAAGGTCGTGCCCATCCCGGCCATGGAAGCGTCCTCCGCGGCTAGGCGGCGGACTCGAGCGTGGGCAGCCTGAAGAGCCCCCGCCAGCTCGGCAGCGGGTTCGCCGCAGCCGAACGAGTACTCGCTGAGCACCGTCAAC
>ERZ777003.4636-NODE-4636-length-11308-cov-12.257087_pt1 | contig 11308 bp, 7 predicted proteins | sample MGYA00374956_ERZ777003 | MGnify/ENA primary metagenome ERZ777003 (study PRJEB29302, sample SAMN06268252) | bioreactor metagenome | isolation source: Joint BioEnergy Institute, California, USA | place: USA:Joint BioEnergy Institute, California, USA | collected... | reverse complement strand
TATGGGCCTGTTCAAGAGCAAAGAAGAGCGGCGCATTGAGCGGGAGATGAAGCTCCGCCAGGGGTTGCGCGCGATCGAGAAATCGATCCGCCAGCAGGAGAAGTTCGCGGAGGATTTCATCCGCAACGCCCAGCATGCCCGCCGCATCGGCGATCAGCAACAGTATCTGTTCATCCGCAGCGCCCTGAAAAAGACTGCGGCTGTGAAAAAGATGCTCGAGCGGCAACTGCTGGCGATGAAGAACGCCATGCTCATCCAGCAGCAGGCGCAAGCCAGCCGGGAGTTTGCCCAGAGCATGGAGCTGATGGCGCGCGAGATCGGCCGGGTGTTTGGCGAGCTCGATCTGACGCGCACGCAGGCGCAGTGGGAGAAAGCCGTCGCGCAGGCTGGCAGCATCGAGGAGCGGATGGAGATCTTTCTCGACGCCATGGAGCAAAGCGCCATCGCCGGCAGCCAACCTGCGGCGCGCGAGGAACTGGTCAGCGACGCCGAAATCGACCGCATGATCGAAGCCGACGTCCTGGCTGCGGAGAAACAGGAACTCAGCAAGCTGGATGAGCTGGAGAGCGAGATAGAGAAGGAACTCGGCGTGGCGAAGCAGAGGGATTGATCGGGCGGGAGGAACCACGGAGACACGGAGGGGGGGAGTGTAGAAGACAGAAGGCAGAAGACAGAATAACAGAAGGGTATGCAGGGTCCGCACTGGCGGACCGTCGATCCTTTGTGGCACGGGCGCCTCGCCCGTGCATTTTTCATTTGTGCAATGCACGTGCGGGACGCCCGTGCCACGGCAGGGGGGTTACGCACTAATCACCAATCGCTACAGCGTTGCTCACGCATCAATCACCAATCGCCAGTCCCCATCCCTCCGTGTCTCCGCGTCTCTGTGGTTTTGCTACATGTGCCGGAATCGAGTCATGCCCGGACTAAACGGGGGAGGAAGCTGCGCAGGGGGACTGGGTTCCAAAGGCGCGTGACGTTGGACATGAGGGCTTCGAGGCACAGGAGGAACAGGACCAGCGCGATGGCCCAGGACCAGCGGGGGGAGGGTTCGCTGATCTGCGTGATGTTGGCGCGCAGGTCGGCGAGGCTGGTGGCGACCAGGACGTTGTCGGCTGGGGCGAGGATGGAGTCCGCCGGGCGGTAGGTAAGGTCAGCTTCTGCTGACGGCGGGTGGACCTCGGCCATGGCGAGCGGTTCGAGCCGATCGGGCAGGCGCCAGGTGTACGTGCCGGGCTCAGCCGTCTGCGTGAATGTGAAGGCTGGCGTTTCGCTGGTTGGATCCAGCGGAACACGCGTGATCTGCCGGCGGGGGTTCTCGATGTCCAGTTGCGTAGCTCCCGATGCGCGGCGAGCGGCGAGGCGTAGCGGCTGACCGATCTCGATGTTCTGCGCGCCGGCGGTTTCCCGCGGCGGCAGCGAAGCCAGCACCATGAGCTGCAGGTAGATCGGATGCAGCGGCAGGTTAGTGAAACGCGGTTCGGGGAAGGTGCTCCACGTGAAGACGCGTCCGCTTCCAATGCGTCGCATCGCCAGCAGTGGCGGCGGGGTGGTGGAAGTGCCGCGGCGAGGTGTGAGGCGCAGCAGCGCGGTGACGGCGGGGTCGTTGATCGCCATCGGCACGAAGCGGCGGACGGACAACAGGGAAAGCTGCTCGGCGTCCGCCGCGGTTTGCGTGATCAGCGGATCGTCGCGGCTGCCGGGCGTGGCGGTGTAATCGCGCGCATCTGCAGCCATCGGCTGGCCGGGCAGGAGTGCGGCGATGGCCGATCGCGTGCGATCGTCCAGGTCGTTCCATGTCGTTTCGAGGCCCGGCTGGAGGAACAGCAGGACCGTACCGCCATTGCGCGCAAAATCGCGCAGGCGGGTGACGGAGGCTCCATCCGGCCATCGCGGCCACAGGGCCACGAGAATGTCCTCGTCGCCTGTCGGTGCGGGGGAAGGTTTGACCTCGATGGGCCACTGCGCCTGGCGACCTTCGGACGGATCCAGCGCAAGCTGGGCAAAACGAGCAGCCGGCAACGGATTGTCTGAATCGACAAGCACCGTCGCCTTCTGCTTGGGCGGGACCTCGACCAGCAGCGAGCGGCGATTGTCCCACGTCGACGCATCGTCGGCTTGCAGCGTGGCGGTGATGTTCAGCCATCGCTGAGCGGGCAGCTCGACTGGCCGCTGGAGCCGCGCCCGGCCGGTGGAGTCGAAGCGCAGGAGCGTCGCGGGAGACTGGTAGAGGATCTGCCCGTCGAGCGTCTCGACCGTCAGGACGAGCGGTCGGGCATCGCCAGCCCGGCCGGCGACTTCAACGGTGACCTCGCTGGTGATGCCCGGAATCGGCTGGCGGGGATTGATCGACAAGCCGGTGATGCCGGCGTTGCGCGGCTGGGCGGGCTGCAGGTCGATCATCGCGACGCGCAGGCCGTCGATGCTGTCCAGCCCTTCGATCGGCTGGGGGAACTCGTGGGAGTGCAGATCGGAGATGACGATCAGCCATTTCTGATCGGCTTCCTGCCGGCGGAGCAGGTCGATGGCCTGTCCGACGCGCCGCAGCAGCGGCTGGGGCGACGGCTGGGCCGTGAGCGGCGTCCACTGCGACAGGAGGGCGGTGGACGACTGCACGACGACGGGGCCGTCGGTCGGCTGGGAGGTCAGCACCGCGACCTGCGCGCCGTCGAGCTCATTGCGCAGCAGGTCTTCGACGATGCTGCTGGCGCGATCGAGCAGAGAGACCTGCTGGTCCTCCAGCAGCATGGAGTAGCTGGTGTCGACGACGATGGCCGCCACGGTCGACCGGCTGCCGAACCACGCGCTGGCGAGCATCTTCGCGGGCTGGGCGATCGCCCAGATCAGCAGGAGCAGCAGCAGCGCCCGGCAGGCCAGCAGCAGCCACCGCTGCAGGCGTCGGCGCGCCGCCGTCCGCTGGAGGCTGGCCTTGATGAAGCGCAGGGTGCTGAACATCACGACCGGCGACTTGCGCCGGTACAGCAGATGCAGCAGGATCGGCAGCCCCGCCAGCGGCAGTGCCCAAAGGGCGTGGATGAACAGGAAGTCCAGGCCGAACATGTGGCTGATAATGGTACAGCGCGCCGGGGGAAATGTTGTTGGGGGTTATTTGTTACTTGTTACTTGTCATTGCCCACTGCCTGCCGCCTGCTGCCTGCTGCCTGCTCACTTCCGCTTCGGGTGCGGGGGAGATTTTGCGGGCCGCCGCGCTGTCTTTGCCTTTTTGGCCGTTTTGCGCTTGGGCGGTACGGCACCTGCTTCGGCGATGGCTTGCTCGCGTTTTTCGTTGCGGCCACGGAGCAGCAGGCGGATGGGGACTTCCGGATACGGCAGCAGCTCGCGGAAGCGGTTGACCATGAACCGCTTGTAGTTTTCGTTCACCCAGGCGGGATTGTTGACGAACAGCACGATCGTCGGCGGGGCGACATCGGTCTGTGTGGCGTAGAGCACCTTCACACGCTGGCCGCGCGGGGTGCTGGGAGTGCGCTCAGAAAAGATCTGCTCGATCGCCTGGTTGAGCTGCGAGGTGCTCACGCGGAGCGTGGCCTGTTTGAACAGGTGCTGCGCCAGATCCAGCAGCGGCTGGACTTTGCGGCCGTCTTTGGCCGTGATGAACGCCAGTGGGGCGTAGTCGAGATGCGGCAGCTCTTGGTCGAGGTACTCCTTGAACTCGGAGGTCAGCAGCTCCGGGCTGAAGTCCATCTTCTTTTCCTCAGCCTGTTTGCGGGCGTTTTCGAGGACCAGGTCCCACTTGTTGATGACGAGGATGACGGGCTTGTGCTGCTCGGCGATGTAGGCTGAGAGCTTTTTGTCGGGCTCACTGATGGGGATCGTGCCATCGATGAGCATGAAGACGACATCGGCGCGGCGGATGGACCGCTGGGCGCGGTGGAAGCTGTAGAACTCGATGTCGTTGGTGACCATGTGGCGCTTCTTGCGCACACCGGCGGTGTCGATGACGACGAGCGTCTTGCCGTCTTTTTCGAAGCGGACGTCGACGCTGTCGCGCGTCGTGCCGGGGACTTCGCTGACGATGACGCGGTCGCCATGGCCTTCGTAGATCTCGGCGATGGCGTTGACGAGCGTGCTCTTGCCGGCGTTGCGCTTGCCGACGATGGCTACGAGCATCTGCGGCTCGGGGATCTCGGTGGGGGCGTCGGACAGGTCCAGGTTGCTGCGGATGGCATGCACGACCTGGTCGAGCCGGCGGTCGTGCAGGGCGGAGATGCCGACGGGCGTGCCCAGGCCGAGGCGGGCGAAATCGCCGAGGGCGATGTCGGCTTTGGCGCCGTCGGCCTTGTTGGCCAGGAGGACTGTCTTCAGCCCGCGTCGGCGCAGCAGGGCGGCGATCTGCTCATCCGCCGCCGTCAGACCGGCCTGCACGTCCACGACGAACAGGCACAGATCCGCCCGGGCCATGGCCTGCTCGATCTGGTGGTGAATGTGATCGGTGAGCCTGTCCGGATCATCGATGCCATACCCGCCCGTGTCGACCAGCTCGACGAAGCGGTTTGGCAGATCCTTGCCCATCGGGATCTTCAGATGCGTCGAGATCTGGTCGCGGGTGACGCCGGGCATGTCCTGGACAATGCTGATCCGCCGCCCGACCAGGGCGTTGAGCAGCGACGACTTGCCGACGTTTGGCCGGCCAACAATGGCTACAACTGGCGTTTTCATCCGCGATGATTGTGGCGTTAACCGGCGCCGTTGTCACGGCATGGAATGATTCACCCGCCAGCCGGGGGCGACGGGTGGTGCAAAACGCGCGGCTGGCGACGCCTTCGGCCGTGCGTGTCACATCAGCTTTCGGAGCCCGTGGCGTCGTGAGCGATCCGAGCGACCGGGATATCGCCGTCAGCCCCGTTGGCGGGCGCCAGCACGTTGGTTTCCCCTTCGGTGCGGGCGACCGTCACAGCGCCGACGCTGTCGCTGAAGATATTGACAGCCGTGCGGCACATGTCCAGCGGGCGGTCGAACACCATCAGGAGTCCCAGGCCCGTCACCAGCGATGCTCCTTCGGGTAAGGCGCCCGACGGCAGGCCGGCCTGGACGGCATTGAGGATCACCACGATCGCCACCAGCGACGCCGCCGGAACGCCGGCGACGCCGATGCTCGTCAGCAGGGCGGTGACCACGATCAGAAACTGCTGGGCCAGCGACAGCTCCACGCCAAAGGCCTGGCAGATAAAGATGGCTGCGACGCATTCGTAGAGGGCTGTGCCGTCCATGTTGACCGTCGCGCCGAGCGGCAGGACGAAGCTGGCGGTGCGGTTGCTTACGCCGGCGCGCTTCTCGACGCATTCCATCGTGACCGGCAGCGTGGCCGAACTGCTGGCTGTACTGAAGGCGGTGATCAGCGCTGGCATCATGGCTTTGTAATGCCGCAGCGGATTGACGCGCGCGATCAGTGCCAGAATCAGCGGCATGGTGATGAGCAGGTGGGCCAGCAGCGCCAGGAAGGCCATCAGCGCAAAGAGGCCAATACCGGCAGCAAACTCGCCGAATCGCTCATCCGGCGCCAGCTTGGCATGCTGCTCGGCGACGGTCCTGGCCACCAGGCCGAAGATGCCGATCGGCGCCACGCGCAGCACCAGATCCGTGATGCTTAGCGTGATGTCGTAAACACCCTGCGTCAGCCCGACCAGCCGCGGCTTGCTTTCGGTGTTCAGGCGCGCCAGGAAAAATCCGAACGCCAGCGCCACCACGATCAGCCCCAGCAACTGGCCATTGTCCGTTGCTGCCGCAAAGACGTTCTGGGGGATCATGCTGCGAAAGACATCGAGGAAATCGCTGAGGCCCTTGCCTTCCGTGCGCTGCTCGACGATGGCCTGGTCGGCTTCAAACTTAGACAGGTCCTGCCCGACCAGGATCCCACGCCCGTTGTCCCCGATCCCCGGCGCCGCCAAGTTCACCAGCGTCAAGCCGATCAGAATCGCGATCAGCGACGTGATCATGTAGTACGCCAGCGTCTTAAGTCCCAACCGACCAAAGTCCGATCCGGACCCGAGGTTCACGATCGCCAGCACGATCGAGCTGACGACCAGCGGAACGATGATCAGTTGCAGCCCGCGCAGGAACAGATCGCCAATCAGGTCCAGGACCATGTACGCCCAGGTGTTCTTGGCGATCCCCGCAGCCACGGCGCCCGCCTTGGCAGGATCGGTGTCGGCTGGGATCTGATCAACCGCCCAGACACCAAGTGTCCAACCCACGGCTGCGCCAATCACCAATCCCAACAGAATCTGCCAATGAAGCGGCCATCGCCAGATTTTCAGTACCTTCGGCATAGGCAAGAATGGGTATCAAAGCATCCCCGGAGGGGACTTTACACGTTGGCGAGGTTGGTTGGAAGGTTTTTCGTCGAGATGACCCCGCGAAGCGCCACGCCGATGCGTGGTTCTCCGCCCAAAACTTTACCCACCCGTCTGAGGTGCTAAACTCTGTTGTTCCGATGTCCTACACCGTCCTGGCAAGACGATATCGCAGTTCCACCTTCGACGAGGTCGTGGGGCAGAACCATATTGCCCAGACGCTGAAGAAGGCGATCGCGTCCAATCGCATTGCCCACGCGTATCTGTTCTGCGGAACACGCGGGACGGGCAAGACCTCGACGGCGCGGATCTTTGCCAAGGCCCTTAACTGCGAAAGCAGCGACGGGCCAACGACCGAGCCGTGCAACCAGTGTACGAGCTGCCAGTCCATCGCCCGCGGCGAGGACATGGACGTGATCGAGATCGACGCCGCCAGCAATACCGGCGTCGACAACGTCCGCGACCTGATCGAAAACTCCCGCCTTCGGCCGGCGCGGTCGCGCTTCAAGATCTACATCATCGACGAAGTGCACATGCTCTCGAAAAGCGCGTTCAACGCGCTTCTCAAGACGCTCGAGGAACCGCCCAGCCATGTGAAGTTCATCCTGGCGACGACCGAGCCGGAAAAGGTCCTGCCGACGATCCAGTCCCGCTGCCAGCGGTATGACTTCCGCAATATCCCGACAAAGGAGATTGCCGGCCATTTGCGGGCAATTTGCGAGAAGGAAGGCATCTCGGCTGACGATGATGCTTTGTTTCTGGTCGCCAAAGCCGGCGCGGGGTCGATGCGCGACGCGTTGTCGCTGCTGGATCGCCTGCTGAGCATTGGCGAAAAGACGTTGACGGTCGAGCAGATCGAACAGCTTCTGGGCATGCCCAAGAGCCAGTTGATCTTCGACTTGGCCGGCGCGATCGGGCAGGGGGATGTGGCGGGCACGCTCCAGCAGGCGGATGCGCTGATCACCAGCGGCCTGTCAGCCGAGACGCTGATTGCCTCGCTGATCGATCATTTCCGCAACCTGCTGATCCTGCGCACCTGCGGGTTGAAGAGCGGCCTGGTCGAGGTGCCGGGGGTGAACCCGGTCGATCTGGACAAGCAGGCCCAGCAGTTCGATCCGGTCGCGCTCGTGCAGGACATCACCGCACTGGAAGAGCTGCGGCGGCTGATCCGCACCAGCCAGGCGGGGCGGGCATTGCTCGACGCGACGCTGGTGCGCCTGGCGATGGCGGATCAGTTTGCCAGCGTCGAGGACCTGCTGGCACGCGTGGACGGAAACGGCAGCGGCGGGGGCGCTGGCGGGATTCAAAAAAAAAAGCCGCTGACCGATAGGCCCGCGGCGGCTGGGGGGGGCAACCAGACCTCAGCCGCGGCTGAACCCAGCCCAACGGCCGTCGCGCCGCAGCCAGCGGCATCGACGCCTCCGACGCCGCCACCCGCGCCCCAGCCCGTCCCATCGACGGCAGCCCCAGCCGTTCCGCCGCCCGTGTCGCTCGACATCGACCTGGGCGATGACGATGACCTGCCGGCACCCGGCAAGGTGTGGGAGAACTCCGGCCCGTCCCTGTCGGAGCTGCTGAAACAGCGTCAGCCAAACGCATCAGCCGATGCGCAAGCTTCGGCCCCTACCGAGGTTGCGACGAATGGGGGGGATCAACAGGCTCCCCAGCCCCCGCCCGATGCCAACGTCGCCCCCGTCGAGCCGCACGACATCCAGCGGATTTGGCCGCTATTGGTCTCAAGCCTCAAGGAGCAGGGCGTCGGCATGGGCGCGGCTTTGGCCATGGCCCGCCTCGACCGGATCGAGGACGACACAGCCTACATCCGCTTCAATCCTAATGGCGCGACGTTCGCCCGCATGTGGGCGAACAACGGCAAGCGCGATCAGATCCGCTCGCTGCTGTCGAACATCCGCGGGATTCCGACAGCCGTGCAGTTCGAGGTGGATGACGAAGATCAGCCGGCTGCCCCGGCTGCCGCGCCTCATCAGCCGCAGCGTCCGGCGCCGGCGAGACCGGCTCGTCCCCAGCCGGAGGCGCCTGCCCAGCAGGCTGTGGAAGAAACGCTGCACACGGTCCCCGTCACGCCCGAGCTCGTGTCGCAGCTTCGCGGCGATCCGCTTCTGGCAGCCGTCATGGATGAGCTCAAGGGGCAGATCGTGCGCGTGGTGGAGCTGTAGCCGTGCGATTTTCCCGCCCGAGGCGTGACAAACCGCCCGCGCCGTCATACAACGCCGCCAACCAACGGAGTAACGATGTTTGAAGCGCTCAAGAACCTGGGCAATCTCGGCGACCTAATGAAAAGCGCCCGGGAGATGCAGGAAAAGATGAAGCAGCTCCAGGAGGAGCTGGCGCGAAAGACCGTGACGGCTGATGCCGGCGCCGGCATGGTCCAGGCGACTGTCAATGGCCGCCTGGAGCTGGTGCGCATCCGCATCGACAGGGACAAGATCGATCTGAACGACACCGAACTGCTGGAAGATGTCATCGTCGCAGCCGTCGGCGCCGCCCAGCGCAAAGCGGCAGAGATGATGCAGCAGGAGATGCAGAAGATGGCCGGCCAGCTCGGCCTGCCGCCGGGCATGCTGCCCGGGATGTAATCCACCAGCACGCGACCCAACCAGACGGAGTGCCGCATGTGGGGTAATCGAATCGGCTGGGCCATCAGCGCCGTGGAGGTGCTGATCTTCGCCCTGATCATATGGGGTTTCCTGAAGCTCGGCGAGCTGACGCCGCCGACCAGCTTTATCAATGATTCCGTGCTCACCCAGCCGCTGGCGCTGCCCGTGGCGCCGGAGACGATCGTCTCCATGACCCAGGACACCGATGCAGGCCCGCTGTATCGCAAGGCGATCGAGGACTACCGCGCCAATGAGGATCGCTACGACAAGCTGCTGACTGCCGGCAAACCGGACCTGTTGTCCACGCCGGCGGGGGTGCAGGCCATCCTCGACGGCGCGCCGATGCGCCGGATGACGCTGTTCGAGCAGTCGCCCGGCGGGGCACTGGCTTACACGCTTCGCGAAAAAGCCGATCTACAGGCCCTGTCCAAGGTGGGGGATCTCACGATCCGCCTGGCCCTGTTCCATGCGACCAACGGCAACAAGCCGCGCGCCCGCGAGCTGTACGAGGCTGCATTCGCCCTGGGCGCCAAGCTCTTTCAGGAGCGCGTGTCCTATGCGGAGCTGTCCGCGGGCCTGGGTCTGATGGCCGGGGCGGCTGAGGGGCTTCGCAGGCACGTAGCGGAGGGGGAGGAGGTCGAGAAGCTCACCGCCTTCCTGGAGGGCTATCGCACGTACAGCCCGCGTCTGCGCGAGGTGCAGGAGAAGATCGACAGCATTTCGCCGCGCGTGAGCTATCGTCATGCCGGCGACGTCTTCCACATCATCCGGACGCCCGCGTACGACCGCATGTGGCGGGCTGAGGCCCTGATGAAAGCCGGCCGTTACCGCTTCGACGCCGGCCGCGCGGCTGACCAGCGTGGTGTCCCCCGCATCGTCCAGCCGTACACCAACGACCCCGACCCCGTCATCCGCCATGCCGCCAATGCGGCTCTGAACCTGACGAGGGAGCAGTACATGAAGTTGGGGGCGTAGGGGGGCGGCAGAGGTCAGAAAATAGAAGACGGGAGACGGAAGGCCGTCGCTGGGCGGAGGGGCGTTCTCCGTCCGCGGGTCGTGCGCCGGCTGGTACGCACGAAACACCTGTCACTAACCACTAGCGGCACACCCGACGTCCGCTTCACGCATTACTCACCAATCACCACGCCTCCGCAACCCTTCCCTTCCACCCGCCCGCGAATTACCGTGTTACCCATGCGCATCTCTGCATCTCTTGCCTTGATCCTTGGGATGGTTTCGTTCTGCTGGGCACAAGCGCCGGCCACTCAGCCGGCGGTGGTTGTGCCGGAGGGATTTGCGCGCATCGACGCGGCACAACGGTCTGTGATCGCGCCAGCCGGCGACGCGGCGGCTGCCCAGGCTGTGCTCGAGGCCATCCAGGGGCCCGAGCTGCCCTCGACCATGCCGACGGACCTGCTGGCGCGACTGGCCAGTCATCGCGAGCAGATCACAACGCGCATCCAGCAGGATCTGCTCATGACCGATCAGCAGGCCATCGACACCTTCTTCGACAGCGCGCTCCTGCCGGTCGTCACGGCGTACGATCAGGCCAATCCGCCCATCGCGTATTTCTGGTGTTCGCGCGAGCAGCTCAAGACAGTGATCAAGGGGGGATGGTCGAACCCGCGCTTCTACTACAATCGCGCAGCCGATCAGGTCATGATCAACTCGCATTTCGACCTGGCCGTTGATCGGCCGGCTCAGGAATCGCTCCTGCCGGCGCTGTACGACGAGGGTGCGACCGACGCGCAACGACGGGAAACGCTCGAATCTGCAATTCGCGAAGCCGAGCAGAGCATCGCCAACGAGCTGGCCAGCCGCGCGCAGATCCAGGTCCACCTGGAGTTCGCGCGGTTCATCGACAATGAGCTGAAGGAACTGCTGTCGCGCCCCGACCAGGCGTGGCTTCGGCTGGGGCTGAGCGGGGCCCTGGGAGCCGAATATGCCGCCATGGCCACCGGCAATCAGCCGCTGGTCTTCATCCGCGTCGTTGCGCACGAAGGGCGGCGGCCGCCCGTGCGCGCTGCGGGGGTGGATCTGCTCAATCCGACAAACCTGTCGGATCTGCGTGAGGAGATGGTTGGGCCGTACCTCGATGCGATGCGGCGCAAGTCGACGGTGATCGTCTACAACTGGCTCACCCAAGCCGGCCCGGACGCAGCCGCCAAAACCCTGCAAGCCATCCGCGACCGCAAGCCCGAGGACGGCAAGGCGCTGGTGGCGCTGATCCAGGAACTGACGGGCAAGGATCTGACGAAGGAGCTGAGGCCGTTCTGATTTTGGATTGGGGATTTTGGAGTTGGCTTGTCTTGTCACTTGTCACTGGTCACTGGCCGCGACTTGACGCAGGGTATCCACTGCAGACCGCAGACCGCAGAC
>ERZ777003.4635-NODE-4635-length-11309-cov-4.306202_pt1 | contig 11309 bp, 9 predicted proteins | sample MGYA00374956_ERZ777003 | MGnify/ENA primary metagenome ERZ777003 (study PRJEB29302, sample SAMN06268252) | bioreactor metagenome | isolation source: Joint BioEnergy Institute, California, USA | place: USA:Joint BioEnergy Institute, California, USA | collected... | reverse complement strand
GACATGCCCAGCGTCTGTAAGAGCGCCCCAAACAGCGCCCCCCAGCTAATCGCCGCCACCTGCGCTGCCGATTTGGGCAGCAGGTCCGAAAGGAACCGCGACAGCCCCGTCCACGCCCCCTGCAGCATTCGGCTGCTGATCCCCAGTTGCCAGATCGACAGCCCGTACAGCACTGTCACGACCAGCGCCACAACCACCCAGGTGCTCACACGCATCCACTGGGGCATCTCACGCACCGGACGCACCGGCCGGGATTCGGCAAACTGCTGCCTGAGCGTCTGACACGCGCCGCACGGCGTGAACGACCTGCCCTGACCGGCCGGGCCATCGAATACGATCCGCCCGGCGTCCAGCCCGATGATGCGGTCCGCGTAATGCTCCGCCAGTGCACAATCGTGCAGCACGCTCACCAGCGTCAGGTTGTGCTCACGGCCCAGCTCACGCAGCAGGTTCATGATGTGCCGGGCGTTTTCGCTGTCCAGTGCCGCCACCGGCTCATCGGCGAGAATGATCTGCGGGTCCTGCATCAACGCCCGGGCGATGGCGACGCGCTGCTGCTCACCGCCACTCAGTCGCCGCACCGGCCAGTTCATTCGCGTGCCCAGCCCCACCCGTTCGAGCAACCGAATCGCACGCCGCCGTTCATGCTCGGGGAAACGCAGGATCGTCTGATGCAGCGAAAGTCGCCCCAGCGCCCCGTGCAACACGTTCTGCAACGCCGTGCGATGCTTCACCAGGCGCAGGTCCTGATGAATCGTCGCGATACGATCATCGACGCTGACCGAACCTTTGGAAGGCTTCAGTCGGCCGGACAGACACCCCAGCAGCGTCGATTTGCCACTGCCCGAAGCACCCAGGATCGCCACGTGCTGGCCGCGGGGCACTTCCAGATTCAGGTCACACAGAGCGGCGACCTCATCAACGCCGCCGTTGACAGGGTAGTTCTTGCACAGGTTCGTTACGCGGATCGCGCACGGCTGGGCCGACACCGTTGGAGGCGGCGCGGTCGATGGCTGTACGGTCGTTTCGACGAGGTCCATGCGCTTCCAGGGTCGTGGGGGAGCGTCGCCTGCCGTGGTCGGTACGGTCATCGCATCCGCCCCATCCCCGCGTTTACTTCACAAACTCGTCCACGGGCCGACCAATGTACTGCATCGCCTCAACCGTTGCCTTGATGTGCTCCTCGGGGTCCACTTCCGTCAGGCGACTGGCGCCGTAGACATCGGCCAGCAGCTCCGGATTCTCCTGGCTGACCTTCAGGAGCGCGGCCTTAATTTTAGCCTTCAATTCGCTGCTTAGCTCGCCACGCACCGCCACCACATGGGTGGGCACGGCTGGCGTCCGCGCGATGATCTTCAGCTTGGCGCGATCCGCAGGGTCCTTGATATAAACGTCCGCCCGCGGCCCTTCCATGGTGTAGAAGCTCACGGCACAGACATCAGCCCGGCCGTCGCGCACCTGTTCCAGCGCCTGAGTGTACCCACCGCCAAACGACACGCCGGCGAACTTGTTCACCGGGTCCTCCCCCGGTTTCAGCAGTCCTTCCTGTACCAGCCGCCGCATCGCCATCAGGTATCCCGAGGTGCTGGTGGGGCTGGTGAAGGCGATGCGCAGTTCCGACGCCCGCTTGACGATGTCCTCGATGCTGTTGAGGTCGCTGTCAGCCCGGACGACGAAGATGGAGTCGTAGTTGGTGCGTTCCACACCGTTAGCGTCCGGCCGCAGTTCCGCCAGCAGAATCTCCGCCCCGCCATCGCGCTTGGCCAGCAGGAACGCCAGCGAATCGAAGTAGGCCACATCGGCGGTGCCGCTGACCATCGCCTGCACCACAACACCATAGCTGGTAGGCACTTGTGCTCGAACGGGGACACCCAGCTCCTTGCTGAGGATCGCCGCGAGCTTGTCCGCGTTGGCCTGAATCTCTTCGGGCTTGGACTGCTTGGCGAAGGCGAAAACCAGTTCATCCGGGTCCTTCGCGGTGTTTGCAGCCCCCTGTGACGAGGCCCCTGCCTGACCGCTCTCCTCACCGCATCCCACAAAAAGCGTGGGCAGAACTATCCAGAACAGCACGAGCAACCAGGTGCGGGTGATTCGAGCGGGCATGGCGCAACCTTTCTTGAGGGAACCAGGCGAACCCGGAAAGTGGTAGTCTCCCACGATGATATTGAGACTGGGTTTCAAGTGCAAGCAATCCAATGAAACGATTGAACCAACCGCGCCGGTCGGTCCGCATTCGCTGGCGGGCAATCCGTGGGGTAGAATGGCTTAATCATGCACATTGCGGACATCTTCGCCGAGTGTCAGACGACCTGCTCGTTCGAGTTCTTCCCGCCACGCACGCCCGAGGCGGCTGAGCAGCTTTATCAAACCATCGCCCGGCTCGAATCGCTCAAACCCTCTTTTGTCTCCGTGACTTACGGCGCGGGTGGCTCGACCCGCGAGCTGACACACGACCTGGTTGTCCGCATCCACACACAGACCTCGCTCGACCCGATCCCTCACCTGACGTGCGTCTGCCACCGCGAGGATGACATCCGTCAGATTCTGGAACGGTACGCCGCTCAGGGCATCAGCAATATTCTCGCGCTGGGGGGTGATCCGCCGCGTGGCATGGCTGACTACGATCGATCTCAGGACGCCTTCCGTTACGCTGCCGATCTGGTGAAGTACATTCGCCGGTTTAATGAATCGGGGGCACATCCCGACCCGCGCGGGTTCGGCATCGGTGTGGCGGGCTTCCCCGAAGGACACCCCGCAACGCGCAATCGTCTGCTGGAGATGGACTATCTCAAGGCCAAGGTCGATGCCGGGGCCGACTACATCTGCACGCAGCTATTCTTCGACAACCGCGACTTTTACGACTTCCAGGAGCGGTGCGAACTGGCGGGCATTCGCGTGCCCATCCTCGCCGGCATCATGCCCGTGACCTCGATCAATGGCATGAAGCGGATGGCGGAGCTGGCAGCCGGGGTACGCTTCCCCGCTCCACTACTGCGGGCACTGACACGTTGTCAGGACGACCCGGAAGCGGTTGAACGCGTGGGCATCCACTGGGCGACCGAGCAGTGCCGCGACCTGCTGGACCACAACGTGCGCGGGCTGCACTTCTACACGCTCAACCGCTCGGACGCGACGCAGCAGATCTACCGCTCACTGGGCCTGCGTGACTCGACACGGTTGCGGGAGTCCGTGGGGAAGTAAGTTAATAAGCAACAAGCAATTGGCGATGGCAAATGACGCAAGCGTGGCCGCTGCGGGTAGTTGTGGTGTGAAGATGCAAGCAGCTGCGTCCCCTCACACTTTGAACTTTACACTTTTCCCCCCTTCGTGCCTTCGTGGTTATCCGATACCTTCTCTGCCCGTGTCCGGCGGGTTTCCCTGCGCCAGCTCACGAGGATGACGATGCTGACACCGGCGAGCAGTGCCACATCGGCGATGTTGAAGATCCAGGGGTAGAGTCCGGTTGGGCCGGTGTTGCTGGTCCAGGGTAGCAGTTCCGCAAGCCCGCTTGGCCAGCGCCAGCCGAAGGGCAAATCGATGTGAGGGAAGAGCCACAGCAGGTCGCGGACGCCGCCAAAGATCACGCGATCGTAAAGGTTGCCCAGCGCCCCAGCGAGGATCAGCCCCCACGCCAGATGGTTGGGCCAGTCACCTGCCCTGCTGCGCACGAAGATGTAGCCGATGACCACCACAGCCACGACGCTGATGAGAATGAACGAGCCGCGCTGTCCCTGCCCCAGGCCGAAGACCGCCCCCAGATTCACCGTCAGCTTCAGTGCCACCACGTGCGGGATGAGGGTGATCTCTTCGTGTGGCGGAATGGTTTCGAGGTCGGCGACATTTTCAGGCGTCAGGATGATCGGTTCGCCGGCGACATAACGGAACGCCAGCGATTTGCTCAGCAGATCAGCCGCCAGCACCAGCACGAGCACGCCCAGAAAGAGGGTCAGCGACGGCCAATGCCTGACAGCGGAAGGTGAAAGCGGCGTGGAACTGGCCGGCGATCCTGTGGGCATGAAGCGAGAATCACGAAGAATACGGAAGATACGGAATCAAACGGACGAACCGTCCGGGAATGCAGGCAACCGCATCGCCACACCGCCGTGGGAGAGCGGCGGCCGATCACATCTCGCCCAGCCGTTCCTTCTCGCGGGCGACCTCGATGCAGTACTTGGCCCAAGGCTTGGCATCCAGGCGTGCCTTCCCGATGGGCTTGCCCGACTCCAGGCACACGCCGTAGATGCCTTTGTGAATCCGCATCAGGGCGTCATCGATCTCGCGCAGGAGCTTGCGCTCGGACTCGACCAGGCCAAGGGTGAACTCCTGCTCGTAGTTGTCCGAGCCGATGTCCGCCATGTGCATGGGCATGGAGGAGAGGTTCCCGCCGGAGATGTTGCGGGCATCGCCCTCCATCGACTCGACCGCGCCGACGATCTGGGCCCGCTTTTCCAGCAGGACCTTGCGGTAGTGCTCCAGATCCTTTTTGGTCAGGCCGGTCTTGACCTTTTTGAGCTGGGCCTCGGTCAGGGGCGGCCGCTCCTCCTGCGCGGGGCGGGAGGTGGCGGAGGAGCCGCTGCCGTTGCCGCTGGCAAAGCTTCGTGTCGGGTTCGCCGACGAGCCTTGTACCTTCTGTTCCAGCCGCAGAGCGGGCCGGGGCTGCTCGGGTTCGGCGGAAGCGGCCTTACGTGGGGTAGACCGCGATCCGCTGCCTGATGTGGAAGAACGCGTCCTGGGAGCTTTGCTCGTCTTCTTCTTGGCCACGTCGTACCTCGGGTAGACCCAAAAGATGTCGGCTGGCCGCGGCCGGCCCCGTCAGTCGAGACTTACCAGTTTAGCCCGAATCGCCCAAAACCGCAACCACTTCGCTTTCGCAAAGCGCGCACCTATTGGAACCAACTGGACTTAAGGAAATACCCCATTCGCACGCCCGCCGCACCACGAGACGCAACGATGGCGGCGGTTCGACGAGGCCTGTCATGCCGGCAGGGATGAGCGCAGAAGCTGCTCTACCACCGGGCGGGCAATCCGGGCAGCCGCGTTGTTGCCCTGCACCTGCCGCACCACCAGCGTCCCCTCAAAAAGGACGTTGTATAGGTTGTATAGATAGATCGGCAAAGCTGTCGGGGTCCTGCACCCCCGCCTTCCGCGCCAGATCACGGACGATTCGGCGGAACTGCAGCTTGTGCTCCGCGGCGCGCCTGATGCACGGGGTCGTGGGGGTTGGGGAATTCCGCAGCCGCATTGATGAAAATGCAGCCCTGAAAATCGGGGGCGTTGAACCACTCATCCAGTACGTCGAAGAAGCCCAGCAACTGAGCCGCCGGGTCGCTGCCGGCGATCCTGCGCACCGCGGCCCGCCAGGCGCGCATCTCCCAGTCGTGCCGCCGCCGCACTGCCTCGACCAGAAGGTCATCCTTACTCTGGAAGTGCTTGTAGAAGGTGGTCTTGGTGACGCCCGCCTCGGTGAGGATGCGGTCGATGCCCACCGCGTTGAAGCCGTAGGTGTAGAAAAGGTCGATCGCCTTGTCGATGAGCCGATCGCGTGCGTTGCGGGGGATTGCCCGCACGCCGAACAGTTCCGCTGCCGTTTTGCGTCGGGAAGTAATGGTCATGGAAGCAGATCACGTGCCGGAATGGGTGTACTTTAAGTCACCCTCGGGTTTACTCCAGTGCGCTGTCATGGGGTTCTTGCGGACCGATGATGATCGCGTTGACGGGGCCGGGCGACGGTCGCCACGGCGCCTAACGTCAAGTAAGCGACCCTCATTGGAAGGAGCCAACCATGGCAACGACGACAAGCACGACGCTTCGCAACGGATTCGACGCAGCCGCGTTGAAACAGATCATGGCGGAAGTCGCCGCCGACCCACGCAAGGGCATGACACGCTTCGGGGTAACGACGGCATGGAAAGGCGGCACGCTGTCGGAGACGCGCGTCGAAGGCTACACGATCGGCGGACAGTACGTGCCCAAGGACTTTCGCATCCTGATCGATGAGCCGACGGAACTGCTGGGCCAGAACACTCAGCCCAACCCCCAGGAAATGCTGATGGCCGCATTCAATGCCTGCATGCTGGTGGGTTACGTCGCCGGCGCCACGATGCACGGCATCGATCTGGAAAGCGTGGAGATTGAAACGCAGGGCGAACTGGATCTTCGCGGGTTCCTCGGTTTGGATGCCAGCGTCAAGCCCGGCTACGACGAGATTCACTACACCGTCCGCATCAAGGGCAACGGCACCCGCGAACAGTTCGAGGAAATCCACCGCAACGTGATGGCCACCAGCCCCAACCGCTGGAACGTCGCGAACGACTGACGAGCGATCTTGTGGTGGAGTGAGTGAACCACCCAGAACACAAAGAACAGCACAAAATGGCCAGGGGCGACCGTGAAGGTCGTCTCTGGTATCATTTATACAACATGGATGGTTAACCACCAAGAACACGAACGTTGACGTCCCTGTTCCTGGCCGCTTTAGACTCTTGGTGTTTTGGTGTTCTTGGTGGTTCACATCTTGATGGTTCAAAAAAATTTTCTTGACGCCGATTTCTTTTTGCGTATGCTTTTCCGCTTCCATGACTGACCGCATCGGGAGTGTATGCCGTGCTTGTCCCATCGCTCCATCCTGTCTTTCGCTGGCTGCCCAAAAGTCGGTAGCGATCTATCTCTGTTGACACATTCAGGTGCTGGTGGTTCGCGTCCCTCGTGGGTTCGCGATGGTTGAGTTGATTTCATGCGCGCGGCATGAGCCGCGGCATCTTTTCATTGAGGATCATGGACACGCAAGTAGAGATCGCGCGGCACGTGGCGCCCGAGGACATCGCGATGGGCGACTATGTGACCGTCGCGCACGTGACGTATGAGTTCGTGGGCGACTGCTCGAGCGTACCGGAGCAGACGGTGACGCCCAAGCGGGTGACGTTCATGTCACCCTGCGCGGGTCGGCCGCTGCGGGTGATGAGCATCTGCCTGCCCTACCTCTTCGTGTGCGAGCCGGAAGGCGGTCACGATATGCTCGACCTGCGCCGGCACCGCATCATGAAGCTGAGCAAGACGTACGGCAAGAAGGTCTTCAAACGCCTGAAGCCGCCGAAGGAGGACAATTCGACGCTGTGATGCCAAATGTAAACAGCCCTCACGTGAAAGGGAGGGCTGCTTTTCAGAATCATTGGAACGTGACAAGTCGAGTCGCTTTATGCGCCCGCGCCCTTGAGCATGCCAGTCTGGCGGGCGTACTGGAAGACGCCGCCGGCGTCGATGATGGGTTTGGCATCGCCCAGCGGGCGCAGTTCATAAGTCTTGCCGGTGGTCTTGTTGGTAAGGGTGGCGGTTTCGAGGTTGATTTCGCACTCATCGCCGGTGCGGATTTCCTCAACCAGGCGCTGGACCGATTCCAGCGGCAGGAGGTAGCCGCCGTTCACGCAGTTGCGGTAGAAAATGCGGGCGTAGAACTCGGCAACGACGGCTTTTGCGCCGGCCTCGGCGATGGCGAGCGGGGCGTGCTCGCGCGAGGAGCCACAGCCGAAGTTCTTTCCACCGATGACGATGGCGTACTCGGTCTTGAACTGGCCCTCGGGGACGAAGCGAACGTTGCCATCGGGCAGGCCCATCTGGCCTTGCGGCACGCCCGCCATGGCGTACATGCCGAAGTACTTGCGTTCAGCCGGGTCGCTGGGGTTAAACGACAGGTACTCCGCTGGGATGATCTGGTCGGTATCGATATCGTCGCCAAGAACGTAGGCTTTTCCGGTAATCGTCTGCATAGGGGCAGTATAGCGTGGGCAACGCCGCGAGGCGACGCGGAAGGGTCAGCCGTCGAACATGTGTCGCGATCAGAAGAAGCTGAGTAAGCGGCGTTTGGCGGCCCGGAGGCTGTGGGAAATCTGGGCACGCAGCAACTGACGGCGCAGTTCCCTCAGGTCGCGGTCGTCCGGACACAGCTCCGTGGCTCGGTTGAGCCAGTAGCGGGCCCGGGCGAAGCTGGCCTGACGGATGTAGGCGACGACGAGGTTGTACATGGCTGCCACACACCGCGGGTCCAGCCGCAGCGCCCGGCGGCAGTCGAGCACCGCGGCATCCAGGTCACTCAGCAGCAGGTTCGCCGCCCCGCGGTAGAGCAGCACCTGTGAGGCCCGGCGGTTGTCGATCTCCACGCCCGGTTCCATGCGGACCATCGGTGTGAGCAGCTTCACCGCCTCGACCGCCATCTGCAGCTCGATCAGCGCCTTGGCTACCTCCAGCGTCGCTTCGGGGGTTGGCTGAGTGAACTGCAGCTCGTTGGCCAGGTGCTGGCGTGCCAGGTCGAGTCGGCCGCGCTGCTGGGCAACACGCGCCAGGTAGAGGTGGACGCCGGGGCACTGCGGGTCGAGGTTCCCCGCCATCTGCAGTTCGGCGGTGGCGGCTTCCAGATGCCCACTTTCATACGCCAGTTGCCCCAGATGCAGGTGGGCTTCCGCCACAGTGGCGTCCAGCTCCAGCACCCGGCGGAACTTCTCGCCCGCCTCGGCCTTGCGGCCCATCTGCATCAGCAACTCGCCCAGATCCAGCAGTGTGTCGATCGAACCCGGATCGTCTCGCAACTGCTGCAAAAAGAGCTGTCGGGCACGTTCGAGCTGGCCCCGCTCCCAATGCACGTGCGCCAGGTTGGCGTAGACTTCGGGATAGTGCGGGTCCAGCCGCAACGCCTGCTGCCAGCACCAGACGGCGCGATCGACCTCGCCGCGTGCCATCAGGCTGCGGGCGATCTGGTCGAGACAGGTCGGACACTCATCGGTGATCTGGCGGGCCATGTAGAACATCTGCTCCGCCATTTCGTGGTCGCCAAGCTCGCGATAGGCCCAGATGCGATGGCAGTAAGCCTGCTCGCAGTCGGGGTCGATGCGGGAGACCTGCTCCAAGCGCTCAATCGCGCGTCGCGGCTGCTCGGTACGCAGCAGGTCCACCGCAAGATTGAGCAACACGCCGATGTCATCTTCGCGGATCGCCAGCGCACGTTCATAGGCGATGATCGCCTCGTCGTAGCGTTCCAGTGCGTCGAGAGTAAGCCCCAGGCCGTAAAGCCAGTCGGCATTTTCGGGCTGGACCGCCAGCGCACGTCGCAAGGACGCGAGCGCTTTTTCCCACATGCCGGCTTCATAGAAGCGCTGTGCTCGTTCGGCATGTTCCTCGGCGTTGGACCAGTCGTTCATAAGCTGGGGTGAATCCTCAGGATCGGACGGTTGGAGAGGGTGACACACCGCTCATTTTGGGCGAACCGGACACTGCGGTTCACCGAATAGATTTCTGCTGGCGCACAGCCGGTCGCTGGTTAGCTTACCGCGCGGTTTCCATTATGATAAGTGGCAGCGACGGTCCGGACCGTGTGAACAGCAAATTTCGCGGTTTTGCGGCTGCACAAATGCAACGTTTTGGATGGGGCAAGCGTCATACCTGTGGTGGGACAGCCGCCCCGCCTGTCGTTCCGAACCCGGGGACAAGGAAGGTCGATGAACTTCAACTCACCAGGACGGTTGAGGTCGGACGCGGCGCTCGCTCCATCATGGCGGCAGCGCGGCTGGCGCAACATACTGGCAGCGGTGCTCGTGGTGGGCGCGGCTGCGAGTCCCGTCCTGGCGCAGGTTGACCTGACCCGTCGCACGGAGCCGACCGTGCGTGTCTCGGCTGAGGAAGCGGCAGCGGTGGCAGCGGACCGGTTTGCCCTGCTGGAACTGCGCGTGCAGGCGATCGGGCTGCTGGCCGAGTACCGCACGCAGAAGGTGGCAGGTGTACTGATCGACCTGATCGGCGTGGGTGAGCAGCCCGAGATTCGCACCGCCGCATTCAACGCACTGGCAAATCTGGCGTGTCTGCACGACCTGGGCAACGATGAACAGGCGTGGCGAGCCTGGTGGGCGGAGCATCGCGGCCTGCCAGCCGAGGTGTGGTATCAGCGGCTTCTGGCCAACTTTGCCAAACACAACGCGGAACTGGCGGCCCGGCAGAAGTGGGCACAGGACCGGCTGCTCGAAGCACAGCGACTCATTTACGAGTCGATGCCGTCGGAGAACCGCCCCGCCGCGCTGCTGACCATGCTGGGCGACCCACTGGAAGCGGTGCGGCTGCTGGGGATGGAACTGGTCCACCGGCGTCTGGTGGAAGGCAGCCCCCCCGGGCCGGAGTTGCTCAGGGCGGTGCGTGGACGGCTGGACGATCGCAACGCAGCAGTTCGCCGACGCGCGGCTTTGGTGCTGCGCGACGTGGCGGACGGCGAGGCGGCGGACCTGCTCGCCCGCCGGCTGGTGGTGGGCACGGAAAAAGACGTGGCGGCCCTGCGGGCATATCTGCTGCTCCTGACGCAGGTGCCTCGTAAGGAAGCGGTTGTCGCGGCCCTGGACATGCTGGCGGACCCGCGTTTCAGCGCCGAGGCGGCGGGCGTGCTCGTCGCGGCAGCCAATGCCAACATGCTCGAACCGCGTCAGGCACAGCAGGCAGCCCGCATCTGCCGCGAACACGTGCGCGATGGCAAGCTGCCCGATCCGCAGGCGGTGGCGCTGCTCGGGTTGATCGGTGACGACAGCGACTGGTTGCGCATCGAGCAATGGCTCGATTCGGACAACGAGGCGGTGAAAGAGGCGGCCGCCTTGGCGTGGGGTAAATCGAATCGGCCCCTGCTGCCACTGATTCAGCGGGCGACGGACCTGGTCATTCGCCCCAACGCGCTGATGGCGGCCGCACGGCGCGGCGATGACATGACCACGCTCATCGCCCTGATCGACGCCCGGCTGGAGCAGGATCAGCGGCAACGTGATTGGCAGGAGGCCCTGATCGCAATGGCCAGCCGGGTGCCCGCGATGGGCGTCATCCAGGCTGAACGCGAGCTGGCACGCATCGGTCAGCCGGTCGATCTGCGTGAACGGTTCGTCACCGCAGCCATCGACGCCCAGGGCGCCAATGCGGAAGCTGACCGCGATGCGATGGTCGACCTGCTATTGCTGCGGGCCGAGATTCGCATGGAAAGCAACGACTTCCAGGGCGCGATCGTCGACTACAAGCGGCTGGCGGAGCTGGCACCGGCACTGAACGAACGGCAACGCAAGCGGCACGATCAGGGGTTGCTGCGGGCTCGGCTGGCGGTGGGCTACATCGACGGCGCGGTCGAGGTCGCGCGTGCCATGATCGAGGCTGACACGCGATCGCCCGACCCGCAACTCCTCCCCACAATTGTGGAAGCGTTCACCCGGGCGGCAGAGCGGCATCTTGAAACCAATGGTGGTCAGCGTGCCCAACAGACACTGGTGGCGCTGCGGTCACTGTTTGGCCAGAATGTGCCC
>ERZ777003.4627-NODE-4627-length-11336-cov-6.584257_pt1 | contig 11336 bp, 11 predicted proteins | sample MGYA00374956_ERZ777003 | MGnify/ENA primary metagenome ERZ777003 (study PRJEB29302, sample SAMN06268252) | bioreactor metagenome | isolation source: Joint BioEnergy Institute, California, USA | place: USA:Joint BioEnergy Institute, California, USA | collected... | reverse complement strand
GGAGGAGAGGAACAGCCCGCCGCGTTCGAGCAGCAGCCCGAAGACGCACATCCCGAGCAGCACTAGCGACATCTCGCGCCAGGCCCACCGCTCCAGCGGGTCGGGGCCGCTGGCCAGCGCCAGGACGACGACGATCACGCCGAGCGCGAGCAGGAGCATGAAGGTGAGCCAGGGCATGTAGCCCGGCCCCATGCGCCGGGCCGAGCCCATCGCATGCTCCGTGTTCAGCCACAGCCCGATCAGCGCGATCGCGATGAAGATCAGGCCTGAGAATATGTCTTTTGCATTGAGCCTCATGCTACTCGGTCCCTATGGCCGGCTTTCGCCGGTCCCTTGCCATCCCTAGTGTTCAGTCGCTTCAGGCACGGCTCGAATCAATCGACCCTCGCGCCGGAGGCCCGCACCAGGGCCGCCCAGCGCGCGTGCTCGTCGCGCACGAACTCCGTGTAAGCCTCGGGCGTCATATCGCCCGGCGTGCCGCCGGTCTCGATCAGCCGCGCCTGCACCTCCGGCGAGGCGACCGTCGCGCGCACCACGCGCGAAAGGCGCTCGACGATCGCCGGGGGCAGGCCGGCCGGGCCGGACAGCCCGAACCAGCTCCCGCTCACCAGGTCGAAGCCCTGCTCCCGGAAGGTCGGCACATCCGGGAAGCCGGGATGGCGCTCGGCCGAGGACATCGCGATCGCCCGCACGCTGCCCTGGCGGATATGCGCCGAGGCAGAGGGCAGGCTGTCGGACATCATCGGCACCACGCCGGCGATCGTGTCGGTCATCGCCGGCCCCGCGCCGCGATAGGGCACGTGATTCAGCTCCACCCCGGCGAGCTGCGCGAACTGCACGACCAGCAGGTGGTTGGACGAGCCGGCGCCGGAGGTCGCCACGTCCAGCCCCCGCCTCGCGCGCGCCACGCGCACCACGTCGGCGAGGCTGTGCAGCTCCGAGCGCGGATTGACCACCCAGACCGAGGGGTTGGAGACGACCAGCGCGATATGCGTGAAGTCGCGCACCGGGTCGTAGCGGACATTGGGATAGAGCGCCGGGCTGATCGCGTGGCTGGCGACGTTGCTCATGACCAGCGTCGTGCCGTCCGGCGGGCTCGCGGCGACGGCCTGGCTGCCCACCGTCGCGCCGGCTCCGGGCCGGTTCTCGACCAGGACAGGCGTCCCGCCGAGCCGCTCCTGCATCCCCGCGGCGATCAGCCGCGCAACCAGGTCGGTCGTGCCGCCCGGGGCGAAGGGGACAATGATGCGGATGGGCAGCCCCCCGCCGGAAGGCTGCGGCGTGGACGGACTTGCCGACGCGGCGGCGCCGCCGGGTAGCGATTGCGAGCTGGGCATCTGGGCCCGCGCGGGGCGAGCGATGGCTCCTGCCAGTGGCGCAGATGCGATGATTAAGCCCCGCCGCGGGACTGGTCCCGACATCATCCCTCCCTGCCTGGGGCCGCGTCTTCCACGCGGTGCCCCCCCGTTCGGGGGCTGCGTATTGCACGTGGCACCCATGCACGGCAAGCCATTGAAGCTTGTCATGAAACTTTGTTCACGTATCGTGGCGCCACCGGCCGGTCCGGGTATCGTTACCTATGCTTCCCAACGACCCCGAGCGCCGCATCCGCGACGCCGCTTCCGCCATCGAGCCGCACCTCATCGCCCTGCGGCGCGACATCCACGCGCATCCGGAGCTCGCCTTCGAGGAGACACGCACCGCGGGAATCGTCGCGGCGGAACTCGCGCGTCTCGGCATCCCGCACCGCACCGGGGTCGGCCGCACCGGCGTCGTCGGGATCATCGAGGGCGGCCGCCCCGGCCCGACGCTGGCCATCCGCGCCGACATGGACGCCCTGCCGATCCAGGAGGAGACCGGCCTGCCCTTCGCCTCCACGCGCGAGGGGAAGATGCATGCCTGCGGCCACGACATCCACACCACGACGCTGCTCGGTGTCGCCGCGGTGCTGAAGGAGCTCGCGCCCCAGCTCGCCGGCCGCGTCGCCCTCATCTTCCAGCCGGCCGAGGAGGTGCTCGAGGGCGCCGCCGCCATGATCGCCGATGGCGCGGCGGAGGGCGTGGACCTCGCCCTTGGCTTCCACAACCACCCGGACATGCCGGTCGGCCGATTCGGCTATGTGCGCGGCTCCTCGCTCGCCGCCTCCGACCGGTTCGACCTGGTCATCCGCGGCCGGAGCGGCCACGCCGCGCATCCCTACGCCGCGATCGATCCGATCGTCGCCGCCGCCTCCTTCGTCTCCGACGTGCAGACCGTGGTCAGCCGGGAGATCAAGCCGATTCATCCCGCGGTCGTGACGATCGGCAGCTTCCAGGGCGGCACCACCTACAACATCATCCCGGAGCGCGTGCACCTGAAGGGCACGGTGCGCACCCTGCACGCCGAATCGCGCGACCTCGCCGAGGCCGCGATCCGCCGCCTCGCCGCGGGCCTCGAGGCCTCGATGCGCGTCGCCTGCACGCTCGACTACCGGCGCATGGTGCCGCCGCTGGTCAACGACGACCGCGTGCTGGAGCCCGCCATCGCCGCCCTGCGCCGCCAGTTCGGCGACGTCGTGGAGGAGGGCGAGCCCTCGATGGGCGCGGAGGACTTCTCTGCCTTCGCCGCGCTGGTCCCGAGCTTCCAGCTCCGCATTGGCTCCGGCGCGCCGGGCCGCGACGACCGGCTGCACAACGCCAATTACCAGCCCGACGAGCGCTGCATCGGCCTCGGTGTGCAGGCGCTGTCGCGCGCGGCGCTCGACATCCTGTCGTGACCGCCCGGCGCATCGCCGAACTGCCGGCGCCCGAGGTCGCGCGCCGCCTCGCCGCCGGCGCTGCCGTGTTGCTGCCGATGGGCAGCACCGAGACGCACGGCCCCGCCCTGCCCATGGGCGACTTCCTGATCGCCGAGGCGGTCGCCGAGCGCATCGCGGAGGCCGCGGCGGCACGCGGGGACGACGCGTTGCTCGCCCCCGTTATCCCCTTCGGCGGCGAGGACTTCTTCGCCGGCGTGCCGGGCGGCGTCTCCCTCTCCTTGCCGCTGCTCCAGGGCCTGATCGAGGAGACCGCCGCGGCCTTCCTGCGCACCGGCACGCGCCGCCTGCTGATCGTCAACGGCCACGGCGGCAGCATTCCCGCCATCGAGGCCGCCGCGCGCACTCTGCGCCGCCGCGAGGGCGCGATCCTGCCCGCCCTGCATCTCTGGCGCGTCGCCGGCACCCTGCACGGCCCACTCGGCGGCGATCCCGCCGCGCTCGGCCATGGCGGCGACCCGGTCTATTCGGTGGCGCTGCACCTCCGCCCCGATCTCTGCCATCCCGAGGCGGCCGTGCCGCGCGCCGGGCCGGCGCCGCCCTTCCTCGGCCTTGCGGTGACCGGCTTCGGCACGGTGCGCGCCGGCGAGGCCGAGGTCGCCATGCCGCTCACGATCGAGGAGATCGCGCCGGGCGGCGTGCAGGCGCCTGACCCGCGCGGCGCCTCCGCGGCGCATGGCGCGCGGCTCGTCGAGCGACTGGTCGCTGCCGGCGTCGCCGTGCTCGACGCCATGCGAGCGGCCGCGGAAGCGACCGCATCCCCGGCAGGGTGATCGTCGCACGGCGGCAGCAAGGCCGGAGTGAGGCGTCCTCCGCCGCGTCTCGCGCCCCGCGATCCGCGCGACACCGCTGCGCTTGACGCGCCGGATTCCGCCGGATTCATCGTCAGGGCGTTGCCAATCAGAAGCACAACAGGAGGAACGTCTTGCACACGACGCGACGCAGCGTGCTGACGCTCTTGCCGGCGCTGGCGCTGGCGAGCGGGGCGGCGGCGCAGCCGCAGGAGGCCTATCCCAACCGGCCGATCCGGCTGGTCGTCCCCTACACGCCGGGAGGCAGCGTGGACCTGATGGCGCGCGCCTTCGGCCGACGCTGGGGCGAGATCCTCAAGCAGGCCATCGTGGTCGAGAACAAGCCGGGTGCCACGACCATCGTCGGCACCACCTTCGTCGCCCGCGCGGAGCCGGACGGCTACACCGTGCTGTCGGGCGGCACCAATGTCGGCCTGAACCGCTACCTGTTCCGCACACTGCCCTACGATGCGGAGCGCGACCTCACCGTCGTCGCGCTGCTGACCATCGTGCCCTACCTGCTGGTCGTCAATCCGAGCCTTCCCGTGCGCTCGGTGCCGGAGCTGATCGACTACGCCAAGGCGCGGCCGGGGGCGCTGACCTACGCCTCCTTCGGTGTCGGCGGCGCCGGCCACATAGCCGGCGAGATGTTCGACCGCATGGCCGGCGTGCAGACCGTGCACGTGCCGTACAACGGCACCGCGCCGGGCCTCGCCGACGTCATGGCGGGGCGCGTGTCCATGAGCTTCGCCACCATCCCGCCGTCGCTGCCGGCGGTGCGGGACGGACGGCTGCGCGCCCTCGCGCTGACCGGGATGGAACGCATGGCCGCGCTGCCCGACATCCCGACGATCCACGAGGCGGCGCTGCCGGGGTTCGAGTGTGTCAGCCAGAACCTGATCTTCGCCCCCGCCGCGACCCCGGCGGAGCGCCTGCGCGTGATGAACGAGACCGTGCAGGAGGCGCTGCGCGACGCCGCGCTGCGCCGGCTGCTGGAGGAGCAAGGCTTCGTCGTCGCCCGGCCGATGAGCTCGGAGGAGTCGAAGCGCGCCTACGACACCGCGGTGGAGAAGCTCGCCCAGGTGGTGCGCGAGGCTAGGATCACCATTGGCTAGGCCGCAATCGTCCTAGGTGGGAACACCCGGGACGTGAGTTGCTGCGGCAGAACGCCTGGCCCCTGACAGCCTGGCCACAGTCATGCGGGCAGGGGGCCAGGAAGGCCACACTGCTGGGAGACCGGCGCCTCGGCCGGCACCGTCCTTGGCAGCGCCGTCTGCCCCAGCACCCAGCCTTCCCACCGGCGCACCCAGGGATCGTCCGGCACGAAGTCCGGCCGCGCCCCGTCCAGCACGCCGATCAGCCCGAGCAGCCCGATCAGCGAATCGAATCGGTCCTCGCCGGCCGCATCGGCGCCGAAGCCATCCGCGATGCAGGCCGCGAGAGCAGGGGAGGGCTCCACCCGCCGCTCGGCCATCGTCGCGTGCAGCGCCGGCGCCAGCGCCCGCCGCGCCGCCTGCGCCCGCTTGCTCCCTTTGAGGCGCAGCCCGCAATGGCGCAGCGCCTCGGCCGGATAGACCTCCGCCAACACCGCCATGCCGGGCGCGAGCAGTGCGTGCAGCCCACCCTCGAAGGGCCAGAGCCGGAGCGGCGCGCCGGCGGCGAGCCCCGGCGCCAGCCAGTCGCGCCAGGCCGCGATTGCCGCCTTCCCGCTCTGGTTCGCCCCGAGCGTCCAGAAGACCGGCGCGCCGGCGGGGCGCTCCGCCGTGGCGAGGTCGCACCAGCGCGACAGCCCCTCCGGCCCGCCCAGGCCCAGCGCCGCCGCATGCGCCGCGCGCGTCATCCCTTTCACGCCACGTGCCGGATAGAAGGGGCGCGCGGCGCAGACCGTCTCCAGCGTCGTGTTCACGGTGAAGAAGTCCGGCCGCTCCGCCGTTCCGCGCAGGAATTCCGGGAAGCCTGCTTCCGCCCGCTGCGCCGCATAGGCCCGCGGCAGCCCGAGCGGCAGGTCGAGGCCGAGCGCGACCGGCACGCCCTCGGCGAGCAGCGCCTCCACCAGCGCCGCCGGATCTCCGACCGGCCGAGGCGCCTCCGCCCGCCAGCCGCCGCCGCGCCGCGACCGGCGGCGGGCCAGGCTCACCCATCGCTTGCGTGGATCGGCGCTCCAGTCGGCATGCGCGGCGAGCATGGCGTGATCCTGCCTGCCTCCCGTACGGGCGGCCAGGGGCCTCGGCGATCATTCTTTACGCAAGAGGGGGCCCGGCCGCGGGCGCTCCCTCGGCGCGGGACAGGCGTCTTCCTCCGCCGCGCGGGCGGCCGGAAGCACCGCCTTAACCCGCCTCGCCTCAGAAGGGTGGCCCCGGCGCGCCGTCTCCGCCTAGCATCGGCGTCCACGGACACCGGAGAGGAGCCCGCGCATGCCGTTCTCCGAGACCGCCAGGACTGCCTCCCTCGCCGCGACCCGGCGCGCCGCCGGCACGGCCCGATACACCGCCCTCGCGCGCGCCCTGCACTGGATCACCGTCCTGCTGATCCTGCTGGTCGCCACGCTCGGCATCTGGATCACCTTCTTCGAGCCCGCGGACCAGGCCTTCAAGCTCCGCCTCTACAACATCCACGAAAGCACCGGCATCCTGATCCTGGTGCTGACGGCCGTTCGCCTGCTCTGGCGCGCGGGCCACCCGCCGCCGCCGATCACGCCGCCCCTGCCGCCCATGCTCGCGCTGGTGGCGCATCTGAACCACGCCGCGCTCTACGCCGTCCTGCTGACCATGCCGATCGCCGGCTTCCTGGCGACCAACGCCTGGGGCTTCCCGCTCGAATGGTACGGCCTGTTCCCGATCCCGAGCCCGATCGGCAAGGACGAGGCGATCGCGCCCATCCTCTCCAACATCCATTTCGGCCTGGCGATCGTGCTCGGTGTGTTGCTGCTGGCGCACATCCCCGCGGCACTGTTCCACCATTTCGTCCGCAAGGACGACACGCTGCGGCGCATGCTCTGATTCCAGGCCCGGCGGGGGTGGGGCGGATGCGCCATGCCCCGCCTCCGCCGGTTGCGACTGGACGCGCCGCGCGCCGCGCCCGATCCTCGCGGCGATGGACGAGGAAACGTTCCATCGCCTGCTCCACCGCCCGGGCGGCACGCTGGTGGACGCGGGGGCGCATGAGGGACTGCTCACCCTCCCCTTCGCGCACCTGCCGGGCGTCGGCCGTGTGTTCGCCTTCGAGCCGCTGCCGAGCGCCTTCGCGCGGCTCGAAGCGAACATCCGCCTGGCCTTTGGCGGCGCCGTCCCGCCGCATGTCCACCTCCGCAACGTCGCCCTCGGCGACCGAGCGGGGGAGGCGACGCTCGCCCTGCCGATCCTCGACGGCGTACCGCAGGAATCCTGGGCCTCCACCGCGAAGGACTACGCCGGCTACACCGGCGGGCGCGTCGGCGTCGCCCGGGTGCGCGTGCCGCTCACGCGCCTCGACGATCTCGGCCTCGACGACCTCACCGCGCTCAAGATCGACGTCGAGGGCGCCGAGTACGAGGTGCTGCGCGGCGCGCGCGAGACGCTGCTGCGCTGCCGCCCCGTGCTCACCCTCGAGATCGAGGAGCGCCACCGCGAAGGCGCCACCTGGGCCGTCCCCGCCTATCTCGACGCGCTCGGCTACGAGGTGCTGTTCGAGCTGCAGGGCGCGTGGCATCCCGTCGCCGCGCTCGACCGCGCGCGGATGCAGCGGGCTTCGGCCGACCCTTCGGTGTTCGAGGCGTCCGATCCTTACGTCTTCGTCTTCTACGGGCTGCCGCGCGAACTGGCCCCGGCGATGCTCGCCCGGCTGCGCGAGGCGACGGAGGGGTGAGTGCGGGCCGACCGGCCGCCCTGCCCCCTCCTGTGCCTTTCCCGCCGACCGACTAAGATGCGCACCGACCGACAGCACGACGAGGATCGGGAGGGCATGGCCATGGCGGACGGCACGACGGCGGGCAGCATCGGCGGGCGATGGCGCATCGAGCGCCTCTCTGGCGGGCCGCTGGGCGCCGAGGTCACCGGCGTACGACTCTCGCCGGACATGGACGAGGCGGAGATCGCCGAGATCCGCCGGCTCTGGCTCGCCCACGGCGTCCTCTTCTTCCGCGACCAAGGGCATCTGGGCCCGGCCGAATTCCTTGGCTTCGCCAAGCGCTTCGGCGAGGTCGTCGAATACCCCTTCGTCAAGGGCCTGGAGGGCTTTCCCGAGATCACCCCGGTCGTGAAGCTGGAGAACGACCGGCGCAATTTCGGCGGCGTCTGGCACTCCGACACCACCTATCTGGAACTCCCGCCGATGGCGACGATGCTGATCGCGCGCGAGCTGCCCCCCGCCGGCGGTGACACCATGTTCGCCGACATGTACGCCGCCTACGAGGCGCTCTCCCCGGGACTCAGGCAGACCCTGGAGGGGCTGAAGGGCGTGAGCAGCTCGCGCAAGGCCGATGCGAGCGCCACGCGCGAGGACCGGGTACGCGATTCCGGCACCGGCAAGGCGGAAGTCCTGGAGGCCGAGCACCCGGTCGTGCGCACCCATCCCGAGACCGGGCGCAAGGCGCTCTTCGTCAATGTCGGCCACACCGCGCGCTTCGTCGGCTGGACGGAGGAGGAGAGCAAGCCGCTCCTCGAATATCTGTTCCGCCACCTGACGCAGCCCGAGTTCACCTGCCGCTTCCGCTGGCGGCCGGGCTCGATCGCCTTCTGGGACAACCGCTGCACGCAGCACTACCCGCTGAACGACTACCACGGCTACCGGCGCGTAATGCACCGGGTGACGCTGGCGGGCGACCGGCCGCGGTAGTGGACGAAGCCGCGGCGATGCCGGGCTCCACGCTGGCCTGAACGCTCGGCGGTCCGATGCGTGTCGCACGCATGACCTGTGCCACGACGCTGCGGCGGTGAATTCGGGGTCCGTATGGCAGTTGTCGCGGCGGATCGGTTGCGACCAGGCCGTATCGCGATCAGCCCGGCGTGACGCCGCGCACCGCCCAGGCGGTCGCAGCGTAAGAGCGGGGGCCGTCCGGCTCCCCGTCCAGATAGGCACGGCGGATATGCTCCCGCAGCCGGCCAAGGGCTGCCGCGTCGAGGCTGGCCACGTAGTCGGCGGCCGGCCCTTGCCGGCCGAGAAGGGGCTGCCAGTAGTCCTCGAAATCCGCGTAATCCATGCGGACGGTCAGCGCCGTGTCGCGGACGTCCTGGAAGCCGGCTGTCCGCCAGGCGGCGGCGAGTTCTCCCGGACGTGTCATCGGCCGGGTGAAGTTCCGCGCGCGCGCCGCGTCGGCCTGCGGATCGAACGCCGCCGCGGTGTCGAAGAAGACCCGGTTTGCGACGAAGCCGCCGCGAGCATCCCAGACCGCGGCGGCAACCACCGCGCCGGGCCGCGCCACCCGGCGCATCTCCGCCACCGCGTCCGGCGTCCGGGGCACGAAGTGCAGCATCAGCAGCGACAGCACCCGGTCGAAGCTGGCCTCCGGGAAGGGCATCGCGCAGGCGTCGCCCACCTGGAAGCCGATGCGCGGATCGTCGCCGACCCGGCGCCGCGCGTACTCGACATAGGCCGGGGAGAAGTCGAGCCCGCAAACCCGAGCGGTGACGGACCGACGGGCCAGCGCGAGGGTCAGGCTTCCGGTGCCGCAACCGAGGTCGAGGATGCGCTCCCTCTCGCTGACGGGACCCACGAAGTCGAGGAAGGGTTCCGCCAGCCTTCGGCTCCAGCGCCCCATCTGGCGCTCATAGGCATCGCCGTCAGTGGCGGTGAAGGTCGAGGAAGATGCCATGGTGCCCCTGGGGATCGGGCCGGTCCGCTTCCGGTCCGGGGCGCCATCCTCGCACGGGTCACTGGAGCATAGGCAGACACAATCCGATGTCATGACCGATCGCCGCTCAGCGGCTTGGCCTTACGGCCAGTCCAACGCGAGCGGCGTTGCGGCCCGCCGGCACCAGGTGGCGCATGCCCGAAGCGCCGTCCCCGCCCGCCTGTCGACCGCGTCGCGGATGTCGCTTCAGCGAAGCCCGTCGTTCTCCGCCACGCGGATCATCGCCTCCCGGAAGCTGAGGCCGGAACGCGCCATCGTCTCTCGCGGCGTGTTCGAGAGCAGCATCGGGTTGCCGACGACCTGGTAGCGGAGGCGCACCGTCTCGACCGCCCTCTAATATGCGGCGTCGCCGGCGTGGGCGCGAATGGCCCGCCAATGCGCATCGCCGGCGATCGGCCGGGAGAGCTCGACCGGCAGCGGTGCGGCGCGCTCGAGTGCCGACGACGCGTCGATGCCGAGCACGCGGAACGCATCCCTGTCGGCGTCGCGCCCGGGACGGCGGCCACGCCAGAGCAGGTAGGCTGCAGCGGCGAGCAACACCCCGGCTGCAGCCAGGAGGAGAAAAGGCGATACCATCGTCGTGTCCGGCATCGGTCCCCCTTACAACCTGGTCATGACGTCAGCCTGAAAGCGGCGGGCGGAAGCGCCGCTTCCAGTGGCGCAGGTGCTTGTGGTGCCGGTGGTGGCCGGCAGCACCTAACCGACCCTGATGCCCGGCGGCAGGTGGCGTTGCAGGTAGTCCGCCGCCTCCTTGGCGTTCCCGGTGCGCCACAGCGGCAGCGAGACCCGGCCGCGCGGGGAGTGCAGCAGGTACTCATCCGACATCTGCACGCCCTGCACCTTCGCGACGACGCGCTGGATGCGGGTGAACTCGCTCCAGGGGATGCGCTTGCCCCCGCGGGTCTCGATGCCGGTGTCGTCCATGCGCCGGATGAAGTGCCGTTCCAGGAAGCGCCGCAGGAGCGGATACACGCCCAGCGTCATCAGGGAGATGATGGCGATGAGGCAGCCATGCATCGGCGGCCGCAATTGTACGTCCATGAACGAGTCCCTCTCGCCGCGACAGCGCTTGCAGGCCGGGCGCGCGGTCCGGCGAGCACCGCAGTGCATGCGTGAATGATTTGCAACGATGCGGGTTATGTTCCGGCAGGTCAATTACCGCCGGGGAAGGGACGGGGAAGGGAGAGGCGCGGCCGCGTTCAGCCCTGTGGCAGCCAGAGCACCTGCTCGATCCTCGCCGCGCCGCTTGCCAGCATCGCCAGTCGGTCGAAGCCGAGCGCGATGCCGCTGCCCGCCGGCATGCCGTGCTCCAGCGCGGCGAGGAAGTCCTCGTCCACGCCCCAGCCCTCACCGTAGAGCCGCAGCCGCTCCGCCACGTCGTGCTCGAAGCGCGCGCGCTGCTCGGCGGCGTCGGTCAGCTCGTCGAAGGCATTGGCGAGTTCCAGCCCGGCGACGAACAGCTCGAAGCGGAGCGCCGCGCGCGGATCGGCGGGATCGCGCCGGGCGAGCGCCGCCTGCGGCGCCGGCCAATGGGTGAGGAAGGTCGCCCGGCCGCGGCCGAGATGCGGCTCCACCCGGTCGAGCAGCAGGCGGAAGAACAGATCCTCCCAGGACTCGTCCGGTTTCCGCGCCACGCCGACGCACGCCGCCGCCGCCTCGCCCAGTCGCACCGCGTCGCCCTCCGTCGCGAGGATGTCGAGCCCGCCGCACCAGCGCGCGAAGGCCTCGGCCATGGTGATGCGCTCGAAGGGGAGCGTGAGGTCGGTGACGACGCCCTCATGCGCGACGACGGGTGGGCAGACGGCGCGGATGTAATCCTCCGTCTCGTCCATCAGCGCCTCCATGGTCGCGCCGGGGCGGTACCATTCGAGCATGGTGAACTCCGGCGCGTGGCGGGGGCTGACCTCGCCGTTGCGCCAGACGC
>ERZ777003.4625-NODE-4625-length-11342-cov-7.657748_pt1 | contig 11342 bp, 14 predicted proteins | sample MGYA00374956_ERZ777003 | MGnify/ENA primary metagenome ERZ777003 (study PRJEB29302, sample SAMN06268252) | bioreactor metagenome | isolation source: Joint BioEnergy Institute, California, USA | place: USA:Joint BioEnergy Institute, California, USA | collected... | reverse complement strand
GAGGACCGAAAGGGGCAATACAGATCGGACCTCTCACAACCGGCCGCCGGGTCGGCGCCGCCCGGACCGGAGGTGAATGTGAGGGTGGTCCACACCCGGTCGACCCACCAGCGGGAAGCGGACGCAGGCAAGATCCTATGAATGAAGTCCGCTCCGCGGTTATTCATGTTCTTTGGGTTCTTCCTTTCCTATAGGGGAGTGTGGAAAGGCCGATCTGGCCTGCGCGACGGCCTATTTGGCCTGCGCGACGACCAATGCGGACTTAGAGGGGATGTGCGCGACGGCCAAACCGGACCCCCAGGGTGGGCCGCTGGTGCGGGTGGGTGGGCGGCGACGGTGGGAGCCATGGCATTCAACGAATGACCCACAGCCGAACCAGACCCGATTCGAGACCCGACAGGGATGGTCGTCGGCTTCTACGACCGGCGAGCCCGCCAGTACGCGGAAACATGGCATGAAGATGACAGCGTCGACCGGCAACGCACCCAGTTCCTCACAGGGGTCGAAGCTGGGGCTCCGATCCTCGACGCCGGATGCGGCACCGTACGTGACACGCTGATGTTCGCCCAAGCCGGCCATGTGGCCGTCGGGATGGACCTGTCGGACGGGAAGCTCAATATCGCAGCCGAGCAGTCCGCGGAACCGAGAACGTCATCTTGGTGAAAGGCGACCTTCGGACGATCCCCTTCAACGACGACACCTTCGTCGGGGTCTGGATGTGCGCATCGCTGCTTCATATCCGCCGCCAAGACACCCCCCGAGCCCTGTCCGAGGCGCGGCGGGTGCTGCGGGCGGGCGGCCTGCTGTATGTGGCCGTCAAAGAAGGGGCAGGTGAGGACCTCAACCCGGAAGGCCGGTTCTATGCGTACTGGGACCTGGCCGGCATATGCGCTGCCCTCTCCGACGCCGGCGTTGACATCGAAGACTCATACCCGACGCAGACAGGCGACGTTCACGGGCTGAACGTGTTCGCCCGCTGAACCACAAACAGGACCCCACCTTTTGTAGGTGGGGTCTTTACCTGCTGAGGAGAAGACAGTGAGGTCAGGTCGCCTTGGCCAGATGGGCGATCCACGCCAGGTAAAGGTCGACCACCGGACCGGGAACATTCGGATGCGAGGCAAGGGGCTGTTCGAAACGGTCCAGTGCGGGGACCGACTCCCCATAGCCGAACCCCACCAGGTCCTCACACAAATACCAGGCCAACAGGGCGTCGTCCGCCCAGCCGAGATAGTCACACCATTCACGATGCGCCTTCTGGTCCCGTGGAGGCACAGGAAACGACTCGGTGGCTTTCAGCACGTCCGCCGCGAACCCCTCCCACGAGTCACGCAGCAGATGCGGAGCCGCCAACGCGATCGGAACACCGAGCGGGGTGCACAGCATCTGACACACCGACCTGACAACCCGGACGGGAAGTTTTGCAGACGGGTGAGGTGAGACAGCCACAACCTCCATGATGTCGTACGGGAGGTTGGGGTTCTCCACCAGCAAAGACCCAGCCAGATCCACCAGGTGAGCCAGCACGTCACGTGGGTCCAAGTCGGGGAGTTTCGCGGAAGGAAGGCCCATGTAGCGGCGGAAATGGCGGATCAGCTTGCCAACAAACTCGATGGATTGCTGCGAAGACACCTCCTCGACTCGGTCCGAGCCACGATATGTGGCGAACCCGTGGTAGGTTCCGTCCCGGAACAGAACCTGGACGAGACGTATCTCAACGCGGCGGGGATGCTGGGAAGGTGGGGGGATGTTCAGCTTGGCGACGTTGCCGACACGGCCGATCTTCTCCAACACGTCATCGGGATACCCCCACGCTTCGGTGACCAGAGCCGCACCCAGCATCTCGGATTCCGCTCTGCGGCCCGCCAGCCAGTCGACCGGATGGGAGCCGAACTGGGCCACTGGACGGACGAACCAGCCGACCGACATCTCCTCGGGCTTGTCGGAGAGGACTTCGGGAAACAAGTCGGCGAAGCTGCTGGCATCCGCCCCGTAGATCCCGTATATGGCGGAAGGCTGACCCCAGCCGCGGGTTTCCGCGTCACGGGCGATGTGACGTGCCATCTCCGCCGCGGTGGCAGCGACGATATCCGGTGAGGAGGGGCTACTCATGGTCTGCGCTCCATTCGACAACGGCGAGAGTACCTGCGGCAGTGGACAACCCACCACGACACACCCGCATGGGGAAGGGGAAAGGGACTGTACAAACGACGAAAGGCGGCAACGGTGCATATGGCGCACCGGAAGGTGCGCACCCAAAGTAAGGACCGATTGAAGGAAGGAGAGCCGTGGGAAACCACAGCCACCCGGTCGAAGTCATCGACCCGACCGATCCGACCTGGCCGGAGTGGATGACGGACCTCGTAGAGCTGGGGGATGGGAACGTCCCCGCCCACCTGTGGGTTGTGGGCGACCCGGCGGCCCTCCAAGCGGGAGCGGCGACGATCGGGACACGCCAGCCCACCAGGTTCGGCACCTCATACGCCGCCGCGGTCGCCGAAGCGGCCGCCGCCAGAGGGGTGGTGGTCCACTCCGGATGGGCGAAAGGCTGCGACATCGCAGGCCACCTCGCCGCGGTCGAAGCAGGTGGGCGCACCTGCGTGTGGGTGTCCGAAGGGGCCGACCGGCCCGGTCCGATGGAACACGCCCGTCACATCGACGCGGTGATCGAAGCCGGCGGGGCGTTCGTCTCCGAACATCCGCCCGGGACCGAGCGGTCCACGAAAGGACTCATCATGCGGAACCGGCTCATCGTCGCCGCCGCCAGGCGCGGAGTGCACGTCTGCCAGACCTCCGGGACCGGTGGGACGATGGGAGCGGTCGGCTGGGCGGTCCGGCTTGGACGCCCCATCTATGTTCCCGACCCGGGGGAGCGGACACACCCCGCGAACAACGGGCTGCGTATATTGGCGGCAGCCGGGACAGGCAGTGACGAAGAAAAAGCTGAGCGGATCCGCCACCTGGCGAAAGTCACCCACATAGGCCGGTTCTGGTACTCAGACGCTCCCGTGGCGAAAGCTCTGACGGGGCGTGCCGATATAGAAGCCACGTTCAGTTGAAGCAACCCTGAATCCCACCCGTGTGGCGAGAAGGCCCCCTCGTGGGGCCTTCTTTCTAGTTTGTTGTTTTGGGCCTGAAAGCGGCGACTGTGCGTGTAGACAAATCCAGAAAGGAGCCTCACATGGACCCCCGAGAGCTAGCGTCAGCTATCTGGGACGAATACGAGGACCGCGTCTACTTAAGGAAGGCGATTCGCTTCTTCATCAAAGCGGTCGTGGCGGCGCTGATCCTTTCCGCGGTGATCGAGATCATCATCCACGTCGTCGTGATCGGAGGCGCGATTCTCGCCGCCCCGCTGTGGATTCCCGGCTACCTAGTCGGCGAGCTCGCTCTGATCACAGCCGCGTGGGTGCCGGCAGCCATATACATTCCCCTGTATGGGGCTGTGTACGGGACCCGCATATGGCGCAGTCTGACAGGCCGCAGCCAATGGCGGGAACGCCGCAAGTGGTCGGTGGCTTTGCAGCTGCTGGTGGCGCTCACCCCGCTGTGGGCGGTGCTCATGCCGATCACGTTGGGTCCGGAGATGACCGGCTCGAGCTCAGACATGATCCTCCCGTTCGTGCCGATCCTCAAGACCCAGGCTTGGCTGGTGTGGCCGGCGCTTCCGTTCGCCGTGATTCTCATCGCCAACGCTTTCGAGTGGTGGAAGAACTACCACGGCAGATTCGCCAAATAGCTGAGAACACGGTCCGAAACAAACAAAGCCCCGCATATGCGGGGCTTTGTTTTGTGGTCGGGTCAGCACGAGGTTGGTGTCAGGTGCATTTGACTACGACCCACTGCTCGGCGGAGGTTCCGCCGGCCCCGTCCTTCACGCGCACCTTGAAACGTCATAGGTCGAAAGGTGTGTCATCCGACCAGGGTGTCGACGTCTGCTTCGAGGCGATCCAGCGGATGATCAGCGGAGAGATGATCAGCGGAGAGAAGAAGTGCGGCGAGGCGACGCCGACGCTCCCACTCGGGTGGGCCAAGACCCGCCCCAGCCTCCAAGGCGGAAACCCAGTGTGAACGGACAAACTGATAGGAACGAAGATCGTCGGATATGTAGGTGGCCAGATTGGTGACGATCTCCCGCAGTGAAGCAAACACGCAGTAATGTTGGGTACCCAAAGCTTCTCTCAGCAGGCTGTGCGCAGCCACATGCGCCTCGTACGGTTCGGGAGCGGCAACAAGCGATGCGAGCTCAGTGGCGACCTGACTCCAAGCAACACGATGGACGGTGACCGCCACCGACTGGTCGCCGGTGACAAACGGCCACTCCGGCGAAGACCCAGACGGGGGAACCACCAGCAGATGATGGGAACGCTGCGCATATAGACCAGAACGGGCCTGATGGTCGACAAGCACCGTCACCGGCTTGAAGACAGTGACCAGGCTCGCCAACTTGGCGGCCCAAGCCGACGGAAACCCCCGATATCCGAGCCGAGGTTGGACACGCACCAAAGCGAGACATCGAGGTGCGGAACTCACAAGATCCGCCAATACCGGTGAGACGGCACAGCCCCCTTCCACACTGAGAGCCGCAGCCGCCCCGAACGGGTTCTGTACGGGAACAGGCTCAAACACTTCTTTCGGGAAGGTGCGCGTAGAACCGATACGCGCACAGAGCAGGTGTCGGGCCGCAGCTCGGCGGACAAAGACCGTCAACGGCTCAGAAGGGGGACAGTTAGCGGGGAGAAGAGGCGGGGTCAGCTCGCCTTGGCGTGGCGGAGCGTCTCCTGGAGGCGGCCCTCGTCTGCGGCCGACAAATCCACATGGCTCATGGCGGCAGCCACCCTGCGGTGCCGGGCAACGTCGCGGATCTGGCGGAACATCTCCTGACAGATCAGACGATACGACGGATGCCCAGACGGCTGGGTGCGGAGCTCCAACAGGTGGAAAGCCTGGCGGGCGTTCAAAGTGAACTGGTAACGCAGCCGATACCCGAACGGCACCGCATAGGCAGCCACATGGGGCGACACTCCGGCGGCGACCAGCTTCTCATGCAGATCAGCAGCACGATCCATCGCCTGGCGGTAACGCCCATCCAAACCGAGGTCCGCCAGCAGCTCGGGGACGTGGTAGCCGTGGGCGGGGGTGAGGATCTCGGCGCGGACCGTCATCATCCGATGACGCTGCAGATCCCGATACGCCCCGTAGTCGGAGACAATCTCGAAGGTGTAGAACGTCTCCTCGAACGCACGGGAAGGGCGGTGACGGCGGTTCCTCCGCTCACCCACAGCAGCCGCCCACAGACGATCCAACTCCTCATCCGACATCTGCGAGGCGAGACGGTGCGCCTGTGCGAACGGCACCCCACCTTCAAACAAGAGAGCCTGAGTGATAGCAAGCTCACCTTCCGGATCCCAGGCGCACAGCACCACCGTATCCCCAAGCTGGGTCGGCCGAGGAAGCGGCCCCGTGAGCGGGGCGGGTGGATGCGCCTCCACAAGGCCAGCCACCACCTCGGCCACACCGTCACGGATAGAGGCCAGGTATTCCGAATGCTCCAAGCCGCGGTCGGGGCGGTCCACCCGGGACATGAACGCGGGGATCTCGGTGCGTAGCTCCGCCAGGATCATCCTGCCATACAGGCGCGCCTCCTCGAGCGGGGAAGCTTGCAAACGGAGCAGCAGCGACTCGAGAGCCTGGCCGGTAGCGAACACCCCGAGGTTCGACCTGGTGGCCGCCGGCAGCAGGCCGCGGATCGTGTCGCAGGCCCGGGACCGCACCAGGCCCCGCCACGCACCATCCGGCACGCCGTCAGGGTGGGGGAAGCGGGAGAAATAGCCCAACAGCGGATCCAGCAGCTCCCCGTACGTTTCGAACAGGTGGTCCATCGTCTCGGTGAAATCGGCAGACAGAGACGGATGGTCGGCGAGCTCGGCGGGGGTGTGGTAGCGGAACTTCGGGCCCGAAGGGGTGGGGACACGGTCATCGTAGCGGATGTAACGGGTCGACTGCTCCAGGTAAGCGGCCAGGCGACCCCACTCGATCACTTTGGTGAGGATGTTCGACGCCCCCTCGATCGCAACATGGGCGCCACCCAGCTGGGCGACCGAATCGTCCCCGAAACCCAAGAAAATCCGGTCATACAGGGAACGGGCCGCCTCCACATCCGCCACACCATCCGACGGGGCGGCGGGAGCGAGCCCTTCGGTGACGAACTCGTCCAAAAACAGTCTCCGCAGTGACTTAGACGTGCGCGAGTAACGGGCGAACAAGGCGCCGGCAATCTCTTGGGGCAGGTTGCGGACCACAAACACCGGCAGATCCAAATTCGAGAAATACGGCTCCAAAAGCTGACGCTCCTCCACGGTGAAACGTGGTGGGGAATAGTCGGGGATGTCGGCGGGAGTGACCCTGTCTGCGGCGCTCATGTGGATAAATGGTTCCCAACATGTGGCAACCGGCCAGTCGGAAACAACCAAGAACCTCACCCGGGTGCGGCCAACCATGCGACCGGCGCAGGATGCGAACCTGACGGATTTGGGAACCATCCCGAACATGCACCCCTACGACCCGCCAGAAACAACCGTGCAGACGGTGGATCAGGTCATGAGCGGCGGCCCATCAGGCAGGTATGTCAAATGGGGTGGTCGGGGGGACGCTGCTCGGGGTGCTCAGCATCCTGGCGCTGATGGTGGCGCTGAGCTCACAGCCACCTTTCATACCAGCCGCGCTACTTCCGGCCGGGGGGCTCATATTCATGCGTGCCTGGTTTCTACTTCGGTGGCGGATATGGCGCATCCAAGACACCCCCACCTACAAAGCGGGCCACGCCAAGCCAGGGCCGCTCGAGGTCACAGGGCGGATAGCGGTCAAAGACGGCCAGGTGTTGACACCACCCGGCGTAGAGGCCGCCGCTACGAACGCAGCCGGCGGGACGATCACCGTGGATCCAGCGTCGATCAGGTTCGCCTGAACAGGGGCGGCGCTAGTCGTCTGGCTGGCCGCGGCGGTGACGGGATGGCCGATGCGGGCATACAACCGTCTGGTGCGGCTGCGGGAACAGGCAGAGATGGCGTGGGGGATGATCGAAGTCGAGCTCACCCGGCGAGCCGACCTCATCACAGCGCTGGCAGAAGTGGTGCGCGGCGGCATAGACCACGAAACGCAAATGCTGGTCACCGCCGCCACACGATGGAGCCGCGGGTGGCAGAAACACAGGCGCCTCCCTACACCGGCAGACATCACGGCAGCCAACCAGCAGCTCGGCGAACAACCCGCAGCGCAGCTTCTGGCAGAAGCAACCCCTGAGCTGCGGGCCGGGGAGCTGTTCGACAATCTCGCTGCGGAACTAGCCAACACCGAGAACCGGATAGCCGCCGCAAGGAGCTTCTACAACGACAGCGCCGAGAACCTCAACACCCTCACCACAGGGATCCCGGAAACATGGGTGGCACGGATGGCGCAGATCGAGCACCTCCCGTACCTGCGATTCCGAGAAACTGATACCGAACTGTGACGCAGCGGTTGGGTCGCTGAAACCTCCGCTGCCGACATTGCAAGAAGACGCACCAAGTCGACAAGGAGTGACCCATGCCCCGCACCCATATCGCCGCCATAGCCGCCGCCGTGCTGATAGTTTGCGCATGCGCCGCCGACAACACACAAGGAAAGCAGCCAACAGACCCATCGCCAGCGGCAACAGACGTGAGCCACGCCGCAACTCCCGACACCTCACTGGGGGTGGATCCGCCGCCGCACAACACTCCGACAAGTTTCCCCGTCGGCACAACTGCGCCGACGACCACCGAAGCGAATTCCGAACATCACAGCGCCGCCACACCCACCGACGACCACCCCGATAAGGCACAGGAGGAGGACCCCCCTGCGATCCAACTGGGCGATGGAGGCGTCTGGCGGGTTGTGCTGGTGAAAGACGGCGACTTCCTCAACGTGCGCCGCACCGCCGGCGCCAACGGCCAGATCATCGACCGACTCCTACCCGGAGAGGCGGTCGAAGCGACCGGCGCCACCCAGAAAGTCGGCTCCTCCGTGTGGCGGGAGATAGGCGTGCGGGGCGGCAGCGGCTGGGTCAACGGCTTCTACCTGACACCCGCCGGCGACGGCGGCGGATTCCCTGCGGGTACCGACCCGGTGGCGATGACCGCAGAGCTGGTTGAGCGAATCCAGACTCGCCGAGACTTCACCGACCTGGTGTCGAGCCGGGGACTGTGGGTGGCACATCACGCTGAGCCGGTCCGCTTCAAGCCGGACGAGCTGGCCGGGATCCTAACCTCCGATGTCACATACCGGTGGGGCTCCAACGCCCTCGGTCCCGACAGCCCAGAGATCCGGCCACGCACCTTCACCGAGGCGATCGCCGACCGACTCGCCGGCGCCTTCGACGACCCGAACCGCCAGGTGCTCATAAACGAGAAGATCGAAGGTCCCAACGGGCGGCCCGTCGAATTCGTCATCCCCACCGAACTGTCCGGGTTCCCTTTCGTGATGGTCTTCGACCCCGGCGACGACCCCCGCTACGAAGGGTTGGATTGGAACAGCTGGGTCGTTTCCTTTGCCTGGGAGGAAGGATCTCTGCGGGTGGTGGGGCTCACCGTCGACGAATGGGCGCCCTGACAGGCGGCTGGTGATCCGCAGGACAGGTCGGGCTCGAGCGTTGAGGGGAGGAGAGAATGTCGAAGATGTCCGGTAGCTTTGTCGGACATGAAATGCGACTTCTGCTCATCGTCGAGAGTCGCCTGGGGATACCCGGCGGAGAACTTCGTCGTCGTGTCCATGGGCGGGCTCGGATCCGACGGCGGATGGGCAGCGTGCGGCCCATGCTCTGAGCTCATAGAAGCGAAGGACTGGGAGGCGCTCACCAGACGGGCAGCCGAAGCCGCGGTCAAACGATCAGGCGGGCTGCTCAACTTCCAAGAAGTCAGCCGCACCCTCAGATCCCTGTACGCCCAGTTCTCGGAACATCGGAAAGGTGAAAGGGTCCCCCTATGAGCCGCAGCGCCGACCATCCGCAGAAGGCGAGCAGATGGAAAGTGACCCTCACCCCCACCGAAAACCCGCTGGGGGAAAAACACGAGCTGATCGTCTACCTCGACCCGGTAGGCGGGAGGCGTGACCTCATAGCCCACATCGTCGCCACAGGCCACGAGCTGCAAGGGGTCCTCTGAGGGGACCGGCCACTGGGAGACGGCAAGGAAACGACCACAGCCGAAGGCATGGCGAAACTACACCCTCTCGTCGAAGCCTTCGTCGCTGGTGAGGGGGGAGAAGTGGCCGCTGACCATCTGCTGGTCTCCGCCCTGCCCGTCCTAGAGCGCCGTAGTTGCGCTCAGAAACCTACGACTTTTTGCGGAGGAATCAGGAAACACCGGCTCACTGGTCGGGCGGTTGGGAGTCGGGCGGCAGCGTCGACTGGTGAAGGGGTAAGCGACCAAAGGAGCCACCACATGGGAATGTTCTCAGCCTCAGGTCTGATCCCCGCGATGATCGCCACCTTCACCCAGGTCTTCGTCCTCCTCTACAGCCGCGCCGCCGGAGAAGCGACCGGCAGAGACTGGAGACCCGCGGGGCGGCAGGCGATGGCCGTCTTGGTGCTATTCACCGTCGCTGGCGGCCTGCTGGCAGGCCCAGGCGGATACGCTCTCGGTGCTGTGATCGGCATGATCGTCGGGATGGGAACACTCGCCAAGCAGCTCGGCGTCTGACCGGTCAGACCCGAAGCCAAAGGAACCTCCAAACCAAAGAACGCCCGCTTCAAGCGGGCGTTCACTTTTGCCTTCGTTCAGAAAGACTGATCCCCGCCTGCGGTTGCGGGCCGGTGGACTGCGGCAGCCATCAGATCCGACGCCAGGGAAAGAGGTGTCGGGTCGGCGGCGGCGAGGCGCCTGCCGCGGACGACGTAGGTGTCGCAGAGCTCGGGACAGAAGCAGCACACATGACCGGCTACACCGTCCAGCTCCCCCAAGAGAACAGGACATGGCCGTGCCCGTATTCAAGGCCGGACGAGGCGCAGTCCCCACAATCAACACATATCAACTTTGACACGCATACAAGCCCCTCCGCTGAGGCTTACACCTGCCCCCCCCCCTTTGGCCTGGCGCCACAAGCCTCAACAGATCTGGCAGCTCCTTGCATGCCGAACCCCAGCCGACACGGTCGAAAGAGCTGGGAGGAAACCAGAGAGGTTTCCACGACAGGACAAAGGAGCTATCCGTGGAAGACACACCCACCACAGGGCGCGTATGGGTGCGGGTGAACTGCTGGAAATGCGGGACCGTGCCGCTGCCGCTCGGACGAGTGGCGCTGGAAAAGGAATTCGAGACCGGCGGCATGTGCCGAGCCAGGTGCTACTGCCGGACCGAGACGATCACGGTCGTCTCCGCTGAAAAGCGGGACCAGCTGAAAGCTGCCGGGATCGCCAGCCAGCTTCCCCCGCTGCCGGCGCCGCCGGCTCCGCCCATCGGCAAACGCGACCTGCGCAAGTTCCAACGCGCACTGAACTCCACCGACCTGCTGGCAGCCGTGGCTGCCGAACAGCTCGGAAACTGACCCCCAACGGGGAAGCGAGGCGTCCACTTCGGTGGGCGCCTTTCGCATTGGCTAGAACCCGAAGTTCCTACTGCGGCGCCCCTTAGAAACAGAGCTCGACTGCCAGCCCACCTGATACGAAGAGGAAGAAAACACCCGCCGGAGACGGCGGGTGTTTCTGTTTCGAATGCGGCGGGGAATATCAGGCTCCGGAAAGAAGAGAAGCCATCACCGAATCGTCGATGTCGTAGTTGGCGTACACAGCCTGGACGTCGTCGAGGTCGTCGAGAGCGTCGATCAGGCGCAGGAGTTTTTTGGCTTCGGCTTCCGCCACGGGGACGGTGGCGGAGGGCATCTGGGTGATATCTGCGTTTTCGATCGTGATGCCGACCTGCTCGAGAGCCTGTCGAACCTGCTCCAGGATAGAGGGGGCCGTGATCACTTCGAACGCGCCGTCGCCCGAGTCACGGATGTCCTCGGCGCCGGCGTCGAGGGCGGTGAGCATCACTTCTTCCTCTTCCCCCCGGGCGAGGATCGTGCCCTTCTGGCTGAAGAGATACCCGACCGAGCCCGGCTCCCCGAGGTTCCCGCCATTACGGGCGAACGTCGACCGGACCTCGGACGCGGCCCGGTTGCGGTTGTCGGTCAGCACCTGCACGTACAGGGCGACTCCTCCGGGCCCATAGCCCTCGTACCAGATCTCCTCGTAGGCAGCACCTTCGATGTCCCCGATACCGCGCTTGATGGCCCGCTCGATGTTGTCGTTGGGCATCGAGGCGGCCTTGGCCTTCTCGACGGCGGTG
>ERZ777003.4624-NODE-4624-length-11346-cov-5.287308_pt1 | contig 11346 bp, 10 predicted proteins | sample MGYA00374956_ERZ777003 | MGnify/ENA primary metagenome ERZ777003 (study PRJEB29302, sample SAMN06268252) | bioreactor metagenome | isolation source: Joint BioEnergy Institute, California, USA | place: USA:Joint BioEnergy Institute, California, USA | collected... | reverse complement strand
GCCGAGCAAGTCCGCGTTCGAGATGATGATCTGTTCGCCGCTCAAGCTCCGCAAGCGCGTGCTCTTGATGCCGATGTACTCGACCGATCCCAAGTAGTCATCGACGATCAGAAAGTCGCCGACGACGAACGGACGGTCGAGCGTGATCGAGAGCGACGCAAACAGATCGCTGAGAATGTTCTGCACCGCCAGCGCGACGGCGACGCCGCCGATGCCGAGTCCTGCCACGAGGGCGGTGACGTCGATCCCCAGGTTGTCGAGCGTGAGCAGGACCACGATCGACCAGATGACGACGTTCACCATGAACCCAATGATGCCGAGCGAGCCGGCCATCGCGCGGTCCACCGTGAGGCTCTTCCGGCGCTTTCGCTCGATCCACGCTGAAGCCGCGGCGGCCGCCCAGACGCCTACTTGCCAGAAAAGCGCGATCGTCACGATCGTCGTGGCGACCCGAGCGATCCGCGGCCCGTAAGTGAGCGCTTGCATGCCCGCATATGCGGCGACGACGATGAACGTGAGCACAGTCGTGCGACTCAACACGCCGAGCGGAATCTCGAGGAGCTCGGTGCGCTGCGTGCTCAGCAGTCGCTCGTAGTACGCTCGCACGACGCGACGCGCGGCGAACAAGACGATGAACACGCCCAGCGCCACACCGAGCGCAATCAGCCATTGGAGCAGCGAATTCGAGAAAAAGAGTTGACCCAGCAGGGTCTCCACTTCGCGCATCGGCGTCTCCTCGCAGAAACTCGATGAATCGAAAACGTCGACCCTATCGGCCTCGACCGCGATGCGTCAACCCTGAGGACGATCACTGGGATCGGCCTCGATCATTGCAAGCGAATCAATCAGTTTGGTCGCCCACTGAAGAGCTTCGTAATGTACGCGATATCGAAAGTGAGCCCGAGTGAGGCTTTTTGATTCCCATTCCAGGGTCGAAGTGCACGCGCGGCCGTACCTGGCCATCAGCGGAACACAAGCTCTACGTTCGCAATCTCCCTTGAGGATTCCAGTTGAGAAATCCCCGTCCCACGCTCGCGGGTGAGCGCATTCATCCCGAGCACCTGCCCGCTTCGCTCCGTGGGCGCTCTTAAGGGCTCTGGGCACCGGGCGCCAAGCCATGGCGTTCTCGCGAATGCGAGCTGCCCTTCGGCCTTCAGCCTTCAGCCTTCAGCCTCTAGTCTCTGGATTCAACTTATGTTGACTCCACAACCAGCCTGTCCCGACCGACGTGGCGCATATTGGCTTGCGTACTCCAAATCGTGACGTTCATCGCGCCGGTATCCGCGCCGAACGCGAGGAAGCTCACAAAGGGCGGAAACCGGTCGGTCTTATGATGAATCCCGTGGTTGTTGAACGGGAGCGATCATGAGCAGCGTGTATCTCGTCGCCCTGCTGATCTCGCAAGCTTCGGGCGATGTGGAATCCATTAAAGTCGTCGATGCAGTCACCGAAGGTGGCTGCAAGAATATTGCCCGGCAGCTCTATGTGAACGATCCGGCGCCTCAGGGCTATGAGGTCAAGTTCACCTGCGGCACCCAGGCCGCGATGCAGAACGCGCTCGCCGACCACAATTGCAAGCTCAGCGAGCAGAAGGACACGAAGGGCATTGCCACGACGATCTACGTCTGCGACCCGAGCTTGAAGAACAAGGTCGTTCGGTGGGTGAAGAACGTCCTATAGGAGGGAGCTCGGGGCGTGCGGCGTGGGGCTTGGGATGTAGGACACTGGGCTCTGATGAGAGTTGATAGTTGACAGTGGATAGTTGACAGCGCCGGAAGAGCCAGTCATCCGCGCGGCACGCAAGTTACGAGTCACGCCACGTGCGAACTTCCGTCCGCTCGATCACGACGCCCTCGATGACGTCGTCTGGCGCGTTCGGCGATCCCCCGAAAACTCGTTCTTGCGCTTCGAGCTGCTCGCGAAGCGCCTTGCGCAGCTCGCGAGTGCGCCACCACATATAGCCGCCGATTCCGAGCAGGACGACGACGGCGACCGCAAAGAAGACCACGGAGATCACGAGCGCGCTGACGAGCATGACGCCGCCGGCGATCGCTGTGGAGACTTTCACTAGCGCGTCTTTCGCGCGCGAGGTCGGCGGACGGCGATCACCGAGCTTCGGTCGTGTGTCGTAGCTGTACATTGAATCTCCTACACCAGTTGCGCCCCGGCGAGGCGCCAAACGCCAAAGGGTTGACCCCCGAGCGCAGCTCGGAGTTCCGAAGAGTATCAGGCCGAAGAAAAGGGCGACGGGCCACGGGCTAGGGGCGACGGCCAGAAGCGCACGTTCCTTCAGCCTCAGTCGAAAGTCGACAGTTGATAGTTGATTGCGAAAGGCATCAAATCGCGTTCTTCGTTATCGATTATCAATTGTCAACTGTCAATTCGCGTGAGCGCATCTAGTTGCGATGTCTTGATCGTCGGCGGCGGGCACAACGGGCTCGTCTGTGCGGCGTACCTCGCCGGCGCCGATCTGAAGGTCACCGTCCTCGAGCGACGGCACGTCGTCGGCGGTGCAGCTGTCACGGAGGAGTTTCATCCCGGTTTTCGCAATTCGGTCGCTTCGTATACGGTCTCGCTGCTGCACCCGAAGATCATCCGCGACTTGCGACTGCACGAGTACGGATTGCGGATCGTCGAGCGCGAGATCGCGAACTTCCTCCCGACCGAAGATGGCCGTTATCTTGCGGTCGGCGGCGGACGCACGCACGAAGAGGTCGCGAAGTTCTCGCAAAGGGACGCCGAGCGGATCGATGCGTACGCGCAGCATTTGGAGGTTATTGCGGATCTGTTGCGCGAAATCGTGCTCGAAACGCCGCCGAACATCGTCGAAGGCGGATTTCGCACCGTGCTGCCGGAATGGTTGAGCGCGGTCAAACTCGGCAAGCGATTCAAGCAACTCGACATGAAAATGCGTCGCGAGCTGTTGAGCTTGTTCGTCGGCTCGGCAGGCGACTTCCTCGACGGCTGGTTCGAGAGCGATCCGATCAAGGCCGTCTATGGATTCGACAGCGTCGTCGGAAATTATGCGAGCCCCTACTCCCCCGGCTCGGCATACGTGCTGCTGCATCACGTATTCGGCGAAGTGAACGGCAAGAAAGGCACGTGGGGCCATGCGATCGGCGGCATGGGTGCCATCACGCAGGCGATGGCGAAAGCAGCTGCAAGTCGAGGCGCCGATATTCGCGTCAACGCAGGTGTGCGCGAGATCCTGATCGAAAACGGTCGCGCGGTCGGTGCCGTAACCGACTCAGGCGAAGTCTTTCGCGCGAGCGCCGTCGTCTCGAATCTCAATCCGAAACTGTTGTATCTACAGCTCATCGATCCCGCTGCGCTCGATCCCGCGTTTCGCGAGCGTATCGCGCAATGGCGCTGCGGTTCCGGCACGTTCCGTATGAACGTCGCGCTCTCCGAGCTGCCGAGTTTCTCGTGCTTGCCGGGAACCGAAAGAGCTGCGCATCACACGGCAGGCATCATCATCGCGCCGACGCTGCGTTACATGGAGCGCGCGTACTTCGATGCGCGTGAGCACGGCTGGTCGCGGCAGCCGATCATCGAGATGCTGATTCCGTCGACGCTCGATCCGACGCTCGCGCCGCCCGACCGGCACGTCGCGAGCCTGTTTTGCCAGCACGCGGCGCCGCAATTGCCGAACGGCGCATCGTGGGACGAGCACCGGGAGGCGGTCGCCGATCTCATGATCGAGACCGTCAACGCATATGCGCCGAATTTCAAGGCGTCGATCCTGGGACGACAGGTTCTGAGCCCGCTCGATCTCGAACGCACCTTCGGGCTCGTCGGAGGCGATATCTTCCACGGCGCGCTCGCGCTCGATCAGTTGTTCTCCGCGCGCCCGATGCTCGGTTACGCGAACTATCGCGGCCCGCTGCCAGGTTTATATATGTGCGGGTCGGGCACGCATCCCGGCGGCGGCGTCACCGGCGCGCCGGGACACAATGCGGCGAGAGAGATCCTGAAAGATTTCAGGCGCCGCAAACTGCTGCGCCGAATGGAGAATTGAGAATTGCTTTCCCTCACCCGCACGCTCCGCTCTGCGACTCTCCCATCCGGGAGAGGTAACCGTGCGCGGTGCGCTCTTGCTGTAGCCTGTAGCCTGTAGCCTGTAGCCTATCTAGGCATCAACGTCATCGCCGCAATCACCATGGCTTCGGTGCCGGTCTTGATGGCAGGTTCGGGTTCGATTTTGAACAGCGGCGAGTGGTTGGCAGCGGCGGTCTCTAGGTTTTCGGGCAACGTACCGCCGACTGCGAAATACACGCCTTTCACGTTGTGCTCGGGGGCGATGAAATAGGCGAAATCTTCCGCGCCCATGCCTTCGCGGGGCTGCTCGATCACCCTGTCCTTCCCCAAGTACTGTTCGAACGCGGCTTTGATACGCCGAGCGGTCGCTTCGTCATTGATGGTCGGCGGCGTGGTTTGCGTGCTCGAGAACTTCACTTCTGGCAGCTTGTCTTCAGGCACTCCGTGCGCGCGTGCCACATTGACCGCTACGCGCTCGATGCCTTTCAAGAGCTGATCGCGCACTTCTGCATTGTCGGCACGCACCGTGAGCTGCAGATCGACGCGATCGCCGATGATGTTGTGTTTCGTGCCGCCGTGAATCGAGCCGACGGTGATGACGCCTGGCTGCAACGGATCGATGGAACGGCTCACGAGGCTTTGCAAGGACACGACGATCTGCGAGGCCACCAACACCGGGTCGATACCGCGATGAGGCGACGCGCCATGCGTGCCGACGCCGTGCACGACGATGTCCACGCTGTCGGAGCTCGAGTATGCAATACCGAGCGGAACCTGGACCTTGCCGGCGGGATAACGCGAGCTCACATGGAACGCGACTGCGTAATCGGGCTTCGGGAAGCGCTGATAGAGCCCGTCTTGCAGCATGTCGCGTGCACCGGAAATGCGCTCCTCGGCGGGCTGGCCGATCAGCACCAGCGTGCCTGACCAGCCGTCTCGACGAGCGATCAATTGCCGAGCTGCGCCGACGAGCGACGTGATGTGCACGTCGTGCCCGCATGCGTGCATGACGGGTTGCTCCTTGCCGTCGATATCGACCTGCCTGACCTTCGATGCATACGGCAAACCCGACTTCTCCTCGACCGGCAGTCCGTCCATGTCCGCACGCAACATCACGGTCGGTCCGCGACCGTTGCGAAGAACAGCGACGACGCCCGTCTTGCCGACGCCTTCGGTTACCTCATAACCGAGCTTGCGAAGCTCGGACGCAAGACGCTTCGACGTCTCGAACTCTCGATGCGAGAGCTCCGGGTTCGCATGCAAATGCTTGAAGAGCGCCTCCAAGTTGCGTGCATAGTCCTCGGCGATTGCGGCTTGCAATACGTTCCCGCGGGGTGGCGCGGCAGAGGCTGATGCGAGTAGAGCGATCGCGAATGCAAATGCAATGAGCTTGCGCATGGTCGGCAATACATCCGTAGAGTTCGAATGCTACGGATTGTACGGGTCTGCAGAACCCTTATCGAGCCAAATGCCGTCCTGGCACTTCAGCACTTGGGTGCCCGAGCGCACATACGTGCCGTTCGGATATGCGCGACCGTTGAAATAGCACACCGGCTCGCTAGGTGCGGCCAACCGGAGCGTCTCGGCCTCCTCGTCGAGCTCCTCGGCAATCGGGGAATTGTTCAACTCGGGATCCATAGGACCGACTTCTGGCAACTGCGGACGAGGTTTCATCGATCGTCTCCTTAACTTGGGATCCGAGGCACTAACAAAGTCTTCTAGCACAGGCGCTGCAGAAACCGTGCTCGCGGTTCCCACAGTCATCTAAGAAGAAGAGGTACTGGCTGTGCAACCAGATCGCTGCGTACGACATGCATGAGGTAGCGCGTGTCGTCGAGCGTGAATTGCAGGAGCTGCTTCGGCGGATTGCTCGTGCGAATGATGTAGCGATCCAGATCGACGTCGCGGGCGTTCACGGCCATCTGCAGCCAATTGCCTTCGACGCGTTGCGGCTGATCGCGAAGACCCGCAATCACTTCCTGGATCTTGGCCAAGTGTTCAGGGTTCGTTTGCCGAAGCATCTCGTATGCTTCGGGATCTCGCAGATCGACGATGCGCGCGGCCGGGTCGGCAGCAATGGCGGCCGACGAAAAGGCGAGGATGCCGGTAAGGACAACCACTCTGAACGGCCTCATGGTGATCACCTCCACGGCGGATTTCGCCAGCTCGAACGGAATTGCGTCCAGGTCGCTAACCCGTTCCAGATTCGCGAACGACGTTCTTCAACGCATCTTTGCCCGTTTCGGTTTCCGGCGCAATGCGCATGAGCAGCAGGGCGACCAGCGTCACGGCCGCGGCGACGGCAAGGTAATAGCCGACAGCGGCGACACCGTAGTTTTCGCCGAGCCATGTTGCGAAATACGGCGCAAACGACGCCCCGATGATGCCCGCCAAATTGAAGCTCACCGACGCGCCGGTGTAGCGGACGGCCGTCGGAAATAGCTCGGACAAAGCGGCCCCGAGCGGCCCGTAGGTCAGCCCCATCAGACCGAGCCCGAGACACAGAGTTGCGAGCGACCCGGCCGTGGTTCCGGAGCCGAACAGCGGCCCCATCGCAAAGCCGTACACCAGAATGGAGATGGTAGCGATGATGAGCATTGTGCGCCGACCGATGCGGTCGGCAATGACGGCGGACACCGGGATCGTCAGCCCCATGAACAAGATGCCGACGAGCTGAAGGAGCAGAAATTCGTCGCGCTGATAGCCGAGCTCCGAAGTTGCCCAGCTCAGCGTGAACACTGTCATCAAGTAGAAGATCAGGAAGGTCGTCACGGCAGCGAACGTGCTGATAACGACCATTCGGGGATGATTCTTGAGCAGCGCCAACATCGGCACTCGTACACGCTCGTTGTTCTCGATCGCGCGCTTGAACGCAGGTGTTTCTTCCAGACGCAGCCGCACGTAGAGCCCGACGAACACGAGCACGGCGCTCGCGAGAAACGGCAGACGCCATCCCCACGCAAGGAAATCCTCATCGCTCAAGTACTGCGTCAGGAGCAGAAACACGCCAGTCGAGCAAATGAACCCGATCGGTGCGCCCAACTGCGGAAACATGCCGTACCAAGCACGCTTGCCGGGCGGCGCGTTCTCGGTTGCAAGCAGCACCGCGCCGCCCCACTCGCCTCCGAGACCGAGGCCCTGACCGAGTCGACACACGCACAACAAGAGCGGCGCGGCGATACCGATCGATGCATACGTAGGCAACGCGCCGATGAGCACGGTGGAAAGTCCCATCAAGAGCAGTGCGGCAACGAGGGTTGCCTTGCGTCCGATGCGGTCGCCGAAATGTCCGAAGATCGCAGAGCCGACGGGACGCGCGAAAAATGCGAGCGCGAACGTCGCAAACGACTGCAGCTTCGCGGACGTCGGATCGCCGGGCGGGAAGAACAGCGACGGAAACACGAGCACCGCCGCAGTTGCGTAGATATAGAAATCGAAGAACTCGATCGTCGTGCCGATGAGACTGGCGAACAGCACTCGACGCGGCGAGTTTGTGCCGACGGCCCGAAGGCGCCCGGGAAGCGTGGTCATGTCTACCAGTTGACAGTTGACAGTGGATAGTTGACAGCGGAATGTCGAGTTATTGACTTAGATCCGCGATTCTGCATGAGCGGGAAGCGAGCGGGCAAATGCCTGCTTCTCTTGCGCTCGCCTAGTGGTGGGTACTAATTCTTTCCTGCCCGAGTTCTACGCCGGTAATCTCCGATCGCAAGTCCACGAGGATGGTCGCCACATTGTGTCCGATAGACACAGCGGTGATTTTCTTCGCTGTCAACTATCAACTGATTGTTGCAGTGCGCCCCGCGCGATCTGCTGATTGAGCGCTCGCGCGCATGGTGCCACTATCGGCTGCCCCAGCACTGTCCATCCTGACTCGCGAAAAGGAGACATTTCATGGCGACTTCTGCAAAGCCTGAAGGCTATCACTCGGTCACTCCTTATTTGGCGGTCAAAGGCGCGGAACGCGCGATCGATTTCTACACGCGCGCCTTCAACGCGACCGAGCTCATGCGCATGCCGACGCCGGATGGAAAGATCGCGCACGCCGAGATCAAGATCGGCGACTCGGTCGTCATGCTTTCCGATGAGTATCCGGAGATGGGCTCACGCGCCCCCGAGTCATTCGACGGCACGCCGGTGAGCTTGATGGTGTACGTGGAAGACGTCGACAAGGTATTCAAGCAAGCAATCGGATGCGGCGCGAAGGAACTGCGCACGGTGCAGAATCAGTTCTACGGCGATCGCAGCGGCACCCTGCGCGATCCGTTCGGTCATATTTGGACGCTCTCGACTCACATTGAAGACGTACCGCCGGAAGAAATGGAACGGCGGGCGAAGGAATGGGCACAGGCGCAGGCGACATAGTTGCCTGCGCAATCGAGAATTGAGAATGGAGAGTTGAGAATTACAGAAAGCGCGCTGCGCAACTCCCCTCACTGCGACGCTTTCCGCTCCTCGCGCCTTGACGTGCTGGAGCGGGACGCCGCGCGCATTGAATGCGCGCCATCCAATTCTCAATTCTACATTCTCAATTGGCTTGCTAGTCCTTGTACGCTCCACACGCCACGATCAAATCGCCGACGCGTTCGAAGTAGCAAACCTTCGCTTTCACTTCGTTCGTGACGGGGTGGTTGCCTTTGTATTCGATCCAGCCTTGGCCGGCGGCTTTGGCGCGGTCGACGAGCTCTTTCATGTAGGTTCGGCCGTCGACGTCCTTCGTCAATCTGCTGTCGTAGTTGAGCACGCGCGGATTCACGCCGTGTGCGACGAACTTGTAGCTGTTCGCGTCCACGGCGAGCAGGTAGAGATCGCGCTCGATGAAATGTCCGCTCGCCAGTTTGTTGACCTCGTCGAGAAAAGCTCGTTCGCCGTGCGCGCGCAGGAATTCGACGCCGCGCTTGACCATCGCCATCGCTTCTTCGGCCGTGCCGTTCTCGCGAATGCCGAGATTGAACCCCTGCAACGACTTGATCAGGGTCACCGCATGGCCGTTCAGCTCTTCGCATGCCTTGATCACGTCGCCGAACAAGCGTGCATTGGCCTTGTTGAGGCGAACGAGCTCCGTAACGTTCTGGTTGACCGTGCCGATGTTCTGAAACTGCGCTTCGCTCGTGGCGCCGATGCCGCTGACAATACGTGCGAGCGAATCGATGGACGATACGATGCTCGAGATCACCTTGCCGGTCGCGCTCACGAGCTCGTTGCCCTCTTTGACCGTACGCACGGATTCGCTGATCAGCGCCTTGATCTCTTTCGCCGACTCGGCTGAGCGACGCGCTAAGGTCTGCACCTCGCTCGCAACGACCGCAAAGCCCCGTCCGTGCTCGCCGGCTCGAGCTGCCTCGACGGCGGCATTGAGCGCGAGAATGTTCGTCTGGAAGGCAATGCTGTCGATCAATCCGATGATGTCGACGATCTTCGACGAGCTCGCCTGAATCGAGCCCATCGTGCTCACGACGCGAGCCATCGCTTCGCCGCCTTCGCGCGCCTGTTTCGACGTCGAAAGCGCAAGCTCGTGAGCCTGGCGCACTTGCTCTGCGTTTTCCTGCACGGTGGCATTGAGCTGCGACATCGCGCTGGAGGTCTTCTCGAGCGACTCGAGCTGCATTTCCGTACGCACGCGTACGGTTTCGGCATCGCGGCTCACTTGCGAAGAGGTTCCAACGACGGTCGTCGTCCGCGTGCGCACGTCGCTCACGAGCTGCACGAGCCGCTCGTTCAAGGCGCGCATCGAGCTCATGAGCTCCGCGACTTCTCCGCTGTCTTCGTCCTCGAACTTGGCGGTGAGATTGCCCGCAACGAGCTCACGCGCCGCTGCAATCGGATTCGAGAGATTGCCGCCACGACGACGCGATAACACAGCAAAGCCTGCTCCAGCCAGCGCGATCGATCCGATCAAGATCGTCCACGCCTGCGCGGCACCTTGCGTATGTGCGAGGGCCATCGCCAATAGAGCTGTCAACGGCAACAACAGGACCGCGGCATCGACGAGTAATCGATTCCCGGGAATGAAAGGGATGCGCATTTGTGACGGAGTCGACATGCCCGCGTTCAGCGCCACATCCCGGTGCGCGGGCTTCGGTAGCCCTATCGGCTGCCGCCTTATGGGTCTTGAGCGAACGGTCTGATTTTTCGGCAAAGTTTGCGACGTGGGGCACTAGGCGGCCGCTGGTTGGACGAGCGACGGGCTACGGGTAACGGCAAGGTCGTAGATGCAGAGCGTGCGGGTGAGATTTGGCGCGTGCTCGCGCCTCTTCTTCCCCTCACCGCGACGCGTTCGCTCTCGCCGCCTCTCCCCAAGGAGAGGCAATTTTTCCCCTCACCGCGACGCGTTCGCTCTCGCCGCCTCTCCCCGAGGAGAGGCAATTTTTCCCCTCACCGCGACGCGTTCGCTCTCGCCGCCTCTCCCCGAGGAGAGGCACAGTCTGCGGGTGAGGGCTTCACCGTTTCGCCACCCGCGCCGATCCGTCCGCCCGCGTGTAGACGCGCACGCTCTCGCCCACTTCGAAGATTTGATCGGCCGGTTGCACGACCACGAGTTGCTCGAGGCCGTCCTCGATGTCGACCAGGATTTCGTAGGCCTTCTTGCGAGTCGCCGCTTTCTCGACTTGCTCGCCAACCACCGCGCCGGCGACGCCGCCGACCGCTCCGGCAATGCGTGCACCGGTTCCGGCACCGACTGCCCGCCCGAGCGAATAGCCGATGAGCCCGCCGCCGACCGTTCCGATCGGCGTGTTGCGGCCTTCGATCGACACTTCTTTGATATCCAAGATCTTGGCGTTCTGAACGCGCCAAGGCCGGCCAGCATCGGCCTGCGAATAGATTTGCCCACCTGGACTCGCACAGGCGGCCAGCATCACCGCCAACCCGATCGACCAGAATGCTCGTGCGCGCATGAGCCCTCCAGAACTAGCGGTCTCGATGAGGTGCGAGATTTTGATCCGCGCAAGCTGAACGCGCGGCAACGAAAAGGGGTGAAGGTTCCGCGACCCGGGCGTCGCGTTGAGAAGTCTGCGCCCTCGACCTGTTAGGCGGCTCTCAGGCCGAGGGCGCGTTCTGCAGAGCGTTACTCGAACGGACGGTCGCCGTTCTCGTCCTTGATGCGGGTCGGCAGACCGATCTCGTTCAGCAACTTGAGGAACGGCCGGGGTGGGAGCTCTTCGACATTGACCATCGTCTTGACGTCCCACTCCCCGCGCGCGATCAGCAGCGCAGCGGCCACCGGCGGCACGCCCGCCGTGTACGAGATCGCTTGGCTGCCGACCTCGGCGTACGCGGCTTCGTGATCGCTGATGTTGTAGATGAACA
>ERZ777003.4623-NODE-4623-length-11346-cov-5.416349_pt1 | contig 11346 bp, 7 predicted proteins | sample MGYA00374956_ERZ777003 | MGnify/ENA primary metagenome ERZ777003 (study PRJEB29302, sample SAMN06268252) | bioreactor metagenome | isolation source: Joint BioEnergy Institute, California, USA | place: USA:Joint BioEnergy Institute, California, USA | collected... | reverse complement strand
GAAGCGCCTCGTGATCGGGTCGCCGCTCTCGAAGTCGAGCTTCTGCGTGGTGTAAAGTGCGCCCACCGCCTCCGGAAGCTGCCGGACGCTGTCGATCGAGAAGGCGGAGTAGGAGCAGAGGATCTGCGTCACGCCGTTGTCGCGCAGGCCCTTGATGATCTGCGACTGCTGGGCGCCGAAGCTCGCGATGTACACGGCGTCCGGCCGGGTCTGGCGCACCCGGGCCGCGACCGGGCCGAATTGCTGCGCGGCGCGCGGCACGCTGAAGCTGCCGACGAGCTGGCCCCCGGCCTTCGGCAGCTCAGCGCGGAGCTGGCCGAGGATCGCGTCGCCCAGCGGGTCGTCCACGTACACCAGCGCCATGCGCTTCACGTTCCGATGGCGCGTGAGGTAGTCCACCAGCACCGGCACCTCGAGGTGCGCCAGCGCGATGACGTTCCAGAAGTAGGGCGAGAGGCCCGAGAGGTCCGGCCCCACCGCGCCGCCATTGACCATGATGACCTTGGCGCGGTCGCCGATCGGCGCCACCGCCTTGGAACTGGCGGTCCAGCTCACCAGCACCCACACCGCGCGGTCCACGTTGACCAGCTTGTTCATGCCGACCACGGAGGGTTGCGGCAGGGCCTGGCTGTCCTCCGCCTGGAGCCGGATCGGCCGGCGCAGCATGTTGTCGGCGGCGATGTGCGAGAGGGCGAGCTGCGCGCCGCGGGTGAAGGCCTCGCCATATTCGGCGTTCGGGCCGCTCATCGGGAACAGCGTGCCCATGACGTAGGGCTCGCCCGATGCCTGCTGTGCCGCGGCGCTGCGGATGAAGGGCAGCGACAGGCCGGCGGCGACCAGGCCGCGGCGGCGGATCGTCGGAGCGTCGTTCATTGCGGATTTCCTCCCGAGGCGCGGGCGCATCCCTTATGGCGGGCAAACCTCCGCTCCGGCGGGCGCCGTGTCAACGCCCGCTCACCTGGGGGCCGGGGCCGGTCCGCGGCCCCGGCGCGCGCGGCTCAGGAATGGGGCAGCCGCAGTCCCGGCTCGTCCCAGGGCAGGCTGACGAGCTTGCCGGTGAGGGAGAGGGTGACGTAGGCGGTCCGCATGTCCGGCCCGCCGAAGCAGATGTTGGTCGGCATCCGCTCCGGCATCTTCACCACGCGCAGGATCTCGCCCGTGGGCGCCACCGTGGTGATCTCCCCGCTCACAAGCGTGGCGACGACGATGTTGCCGGCGGCGGTCACGGCGAGGCTGTCGAGCCGGCGGAAGCCCGGGAACTGGCAGACCAGCCGCCCGCCATGCGGGCTCGGCCAGGGCTCCTTGCGCAGGACGCCGGGGCCGAGCACGTCCCAGGCCCAGAGGCGCCCCGTCTCGGTTTCCGCCACGTAGAGGATCTTGCCGTCCGGCGAGAGGCCGATGCCGTTCGCCCCGCCGGGGACCGGGTGCGCCGCCTCGACGATGCGGGAGCCGTCCTCGGCGGCCCAGTAGACGGCGCCGTGGTCGCGCCCGCGCGCGCGCACCTTGCCGAGGTCGGAGAACCAGAACCCGCCCTGCCCGTCGAAGACCAGATCGTTCGGGCCGGAGAGGAGATGCTCCCCGCAGCGCTCGTAGAGCACGGTGACGGCGCCGGTCGCGGGGTCGATGCGCTCGATGCGCCCGCCGCGGTAGTCGGCCGAGGGGCCGGTGGGGCGGAGCATCTCCGGCCCCTCCTCGTGCCAGGCGAAGCCGCCGTTGTTGGTCACGTAGAGGCTGCCGTTCGGACCGAGGGCGAGGCCGTTCGGCCCGCCGCCCGGACGCGCGATCACGCTCTTGGTGCCGTCCGGCGCGACGCGCGTGATCCGCCCCGCCTCGATCTCCACCAGCGCGACCGAGCCGTCGGGCATGGCGACCGGCCCCTCGGGGAAGCGCAGGCCGTCGGCCAGCACGCGCAGCGATGTCGGTTGCTCAGCAGCGGTCATTCCGTCCGTTTCCTCCTCCACGCGACCGGCGGCCATCATGGAGCAGCGCGGCGGCGCTGCGAAGCCGCACGGCCACCGGCGGCAGAGGGCGGGCGTCAGCGCCGGCGCCAGACCTCGACCATGCCGTGCTCCGCCGGGACGGTGCCGAACAGCGTGTAGGAGGCCTGGAGCGCCGCGGAGACCATCGCGGCGGCCTCCGGGCGGAGATCGTCCCATTGCCCGCGATCGAGGACGATGAAGCGCGGGCGCGAGGCGAGGACGCGCGCGAGTTCCGCATCGGCCTCGCTGCCGGTCAGCCCGCCGACAGTCCCGACGAGGTGGTCGGGAAAGACGAACCGCGTCGGCAGGCCGGCGCTGGCCAGGAAGTACGTGACCGGGTGGAAATTCACCACGTAGATTGGCTCGCCCGGCGGCAATTCGGTGGCGATCAGCGCCGCCACCTTGCGGGGCGGGTCCGCCTCGCGCAGGCCGAGCCCGTAGAGGAGGCCCGGCGCCGCCGCGCTGGCCGCGGCGTTCAGCGCGACGGCCCCGAGCAGCCCCGTGAAGGCCAGCGCACCCCGGCCGAGCGGCACGCCGTGGACCAGGCGGCGTGCGCCCAGGGCGGCGAGCAAGGACAGCGGCGGCAGCCAGATGAGGAAGTAGTGCAGGATGAACTTGCCCGGCAGGGCGACGGCGATGGTGGCGACGGCGAGCCAGACCGCCGCGATCCGCGTCAGGACGGCACCTCCCGCTGCCTGCGCCGCCGCCCCGTGCCGCGGCTCGGCGCGGAGGCCGCGCCTCGGAGCCAGCGCGGCGGCCGCCAGCGCGAAGGGCAGGAGCAGGGTGGCCGTCGTGCCGACCACGATGCGCACCGCCACCACCGCCTCGATCGGATCGGCCGCATAGCGCAGCGGAGCGAGGATGCCGCCCTCGACGAACGCCCCGAATTCGCCCCGCGCCGCATAGGCGAGCCCGAGCGCCGCCGTGGGCGCCGCGCAGAGCGCCGCATAGGCCGCCGCCATGGCGAGCGCCCGCCCGGTCGGCAGCACGCCGCGCCACCAGGCGGGCCCGGCCAGCAGCGCGAACACCAGGCAGCCCTCCGGCACCACGACCTGCTTGATGGTCAGCGCGAGGCCGATCGCCAGCCCGGCCGCCGCGACCTGCGTCCAGGTGGGCGGCGCGCCCTCGCGGACGAGGCGCGCGGCGGCGCGCACGCCGAGCGCCATGGCCGCCACGACGAAGGGGGCGAACAGGATCTCGGTGTTCGTCGCCAGCCCGCCGAGCATCACGCTCGACCCGACATAGAGCAGGCCGGCGCCGAGCCCGAGCAGGCGAGGGCCGCCCGCGGCCCGCACCAGGCCGTAGAGCGCGAATGCCGTCGCGGCGACCGCCAGGGCACCGAGCAGGCGGACGGCGAGGATGGTCTGGCCGAAGACCGCCAGCGCGCCCGCGATGAGGGCCGGCGCCCCGACCGGATGCATGTCCCACACCGCGACGTAGGGCCAACCGCCGCGCAACCACTCCCGCGCCTGGAGGATGTAGAGCCCCTCATCAGGGTCGATCACGGAAGGGATGTAGGACGGCGCCCGGAGGAGGAGGGCCGCCAGGACGAACCAGGCAGGGGCCAGCAGCAGCGCCCAAGGGTGCCGAAGGATGGACTGCCGCTGCCGCGCAGGCGCGAGGATCTCCGCCTCGTTCCGCGAAGCCGGACGGACCGGACCACGGGCCGGCGGTGCTGCAGAGCCGATGCCGGCCAAGGCGCCGGCCGGTGAGGGGTGGAAGGCCCCGCTCGCCGGCAGGACGGGGGAAGGCTCCGTGGCTGCCCGCTGGAGTCCCAGCCGCCCGTCCGGACCACTCTGCGCGCGCAACCTAGGACCCTCCCCGCCCGGCGCTTCCCGCACGGATGCGCAGCGTCTGTCGCCCGACGCGGCGGATGGGTGATGCCCGGCGCGGAAAGTCCTGACGTTCGGAACCGGGCATCGGGGTGCGCAGGCCGAAGCGGGGCTGCGGCGACGTGGCGGCCGCGCGCCAGCCAAGGAAGCCATCATGCCGGCCGTGCGGCCAGCGAACATGGCTCCGCATTCCGCGCGGCGGGCATGAGGCGCCGTCCGGCCGGGATCTCCCCGGCCGCGACGCGCCGCAGGCGCGCCTGACCGCCGCGTCCCTGCGGCCCGGTGATTCGGCCGCGGCGGATCGTCCCGGCGGAAGGCCTTCGCGGCAGCGCGGCCCGGAGCGGGCGTCGTCGTCGTTCCTCATCCGGAGGCTCCCCCCATCATCGGCTATTGTCGTCCACGATCCTCCATCAGCGGCGCCGTGGCGCCGGGTCCCGGCGGATCAGCCGCCCACCGCCGGACATCGTTCCGGCGCGGTCCAGTGGGTGAGGCGGAGAGAGCCGATCCTCCAGCTCCCGGTCGGCCGTGCGTCGAGCTGGCGCAGGACCGGCTCCAGCGCGGCGCGGCTGTCCGCGCCTGCCTTGCCGCGCCCGGCGATCCAAAGGCCCGGGACGGTGCCGAGCGCGGCGCAGAGCTCCGCCGCGCCCGGCCGCACCCACGCCGCGCGGGGTGCGAGCATCGCGCGCGCCATCGGCAGGAAGGGCGCCTCGTAGCCGAGGCCGACCGCGGCGAGCGGCAGCTCGGCGCCGCCAGCGCGGCGCAGGTAGTGGCGCGCCGCCACGGCCTCGAACACGCCGATGCCGACCAGCGCCTCGCCCGGCCGCGCCGCGGCGGCGATCCGCTCGCCAAGCAGGTCCCAGTACTCCTCGTAGTGGTTCATCCGCGCGTGGATGGCGAGCGAGCGCGCCTGGGGCGCCAGGATCAGCAACAGCGCGAGCGCCGCCACGGCCGGCCGGCGGATCGCGCCGAGCCCTGCGGCGAGCAGCGGGATCCAGAAGACCAGCGTGAACAGCAGGGTGCGCTCGAACAGCACATGCTCGATGAGCAGGGCGATCACCGGGAAGGCGAGCAGCGCGAAGGCCAACGCCGCGAGGCAGCCGAGGAATTCCGCCTCGCGCCGGCAGAGCGCCACCGCCACGGCCAGCGCCCCGAGCTGCAGCGCCGCGACCGGCACGGCGAGCCGGGTGAGATAGGGCGCGAGCAGCACGTCCTTGATGCGGTCGAACGCCTCCGCCACGGTCACCGGCGGCATCCAGGCGATGACCGGGCGCGGCACGTCGAGGATCGCGATCGCCCAGAGGAGCCAGGGCGTGGCGATGACGAGCGCCCCGAGCCCCGCCGCGACCAGCGGCGCGAGCCGGGTGAGGGAGAGGATCTGCCCGCGCGCCAGCAGCGTGGCCCCCGCATAGACGAAGACCGCGGCGACGGCGACCACGCCGGTCCCGTGCAGCGCGATGGGAAGCGAGGCGAGGACGGCGAGCAGCGCGGCGAGGGCCCAGCGCCGGCGCGGCGTCTCCGCCGCGTTCAGGGCCTGCGCCGCCAGCAGCGCGCCGAGCACGGCCAGAAAGAAGAGGGCATAGGTCCGCGCCTCCTGCGAGAAGCGCACATGCGCCGGCGCCACCGCGAGCAGCGCCGCCCCGATCAGTGCCGCGCGCGGCCCGAAGGCGCGGCGGCAGAACAGGTACATCAGCGGCACCGCGGCCGCCCCGGCCAGCGCGGAAGGCAGGCGCAGCCACCACTCCTCGGCCGGGCCGAGGTCGAGCCAGAAATTCGCCAACGCGTAGTACGCGGGTGGACTCGCCTCGGTCCAGGCGACGTGGCGCAGGAAGTCCCCCCAGCCGAGCTGCCCGATCCCGAGGGTGGCGGCCTCGTCCACCCAGAAAGGCCGCTCGCCAAGGCCGTACAGCCGCAGCACCACGCCGAGCACGAGGATCGCCGGCAGGACCAGCGCCGGAAGAAGCAGACGCGACGCGGCCCCGTGGGCAGCGGCGGCGGGTCTTGCCGGGACCGCCGCCGGTACCGTGGCGTCCAGACGCCGGACCGGCCGGCCTTCATCGGCCACAGGCCGCAGCGCGGCCGTTTCGGCCGGTCTTTCAAGGTCCCGGGTCGCCGGCGGTGTCATCATCGGTGCAGCCAGTGCCGCCGTGGCCGCAGCGCCGTGGCATGCCTCGCCTCAGGAGGGCACCCGCTGCCGCTCCTCGCCGGTCCGATCCCTTCCGGTCGCTGCTCGCCCATCGCCTTCCTGCCGGAGGCCACGCTCTTGCGCGCGCCGAACCTTCCGAACGTCGAACGCGAAACGGGCACGGCGGTTGCAACGCCTTCTCTCGATGTAGCCGCAGGAAGTCTCGCGGCGGGCCCCGGCCGGCTCCCCGGCGCGCCCGTGCCGCGCGCGGGGGCTTGACGGCGCCTCCCCGGACCGGAACGGTCGCGCCATGCCAGACCGTCGCGCGGACGCCATCGACCCGGTCACCCTCGCCGTCCTCGACAATCGCTTCCGCGCGATCGTCGAGGAGATGGGGGAGGCGATGCTGCGCACGACCTACTCCCAGATCCTCAACTCCTCGCGCGACTTCTCGATCGCGCTCTGCGACGCGCGCTGCCGCCTCGTTGCGCAGGCCGACCACATCCCGGTCCATGTCGGCGCCATGCCCTTCGCCGCGCAGGCGGTGGTGGAGACCTTCGGGGACGCCATCGCCGAAGGCGACATCTACCTGCTCAACGACCCCTATCACGGCGGCAGCCACCTGCCCGACCTCACCGCCGTCGTGCCGGTCTTCGCCGAGGGCGCGCTGCGCTTCCTCTGCGTCGTCCGCGCGCACCACACCGACATCGGCGGCGCCACGCATGGCGGCTACAACCCCGCCGCCACCGAGATCTGGCAGGAGGGGCTGCGCGTGCCGCCGATCCGCCTCGGCGAGGGGCGGCGGCCGCGCGAGGACCTGGTCGCGATGATCACCGCCAACACCCGCCTGCCGCGCGACGTGCGCGGCGACCTGATGGCGATGATCGGCGCGGCGCATCTCGGTGAGCGGCGCCTGCTCGCGCTCCTCGCGCGCCACGGCGCGGGGGAGCTGGACGCGGCGGTGGACGCGATCCTCGACCTCGCGGAGGGGCATGCGCGGCGCATCGTCGCGACCTGGGCGGACGGCACCTGGCGCGGCGAGGCGTTCCTGGACGACGACGGCTTCGGCGGCGAGGACATCGCCATCCGCGCCGTCGTGACCAAGCGCGGCGATTCGCTGACCGTGGACCTCTCGGAGAGCGACCCGCAGACGCCGGGATTCGTGAACTCCTCCTACCCCAACATGATGAGCGCGGTGCGCATGGCCTTCGCCTTCCTGCTCGACCCGGAGGTGGCGAAGAACGACGGCGCCTTCCGCCCGCTCACCGTGCGCGCGCGGGAGGGTACGGTGGTCTGGGCGCGCGAGGGCGCGCCGGTGACGATGTGCACCTCCCACTGCTCGAACGAGATCGTCGAGGCGGTGGTGAAAGCGCTGGCGAATGCCTGCCCGGAGCGGGCGATGGGCGGCTGGGGCCGGCGCTTCCGCGTGGCGATCAAGGGGCGCGACGCGCGCCGGCCGGGGCGCGAATTCGTCTGGCACATGTTCCATGCGCGCCCTGGCGGCGGCGGCTCGGCGAAGGGCGACGGCTGGTCCACCGTCGGCGAGTGGCACTCCGCGGGCGGGCTGAAATTCGGCTCGGTCGAGATGGCGGAGGCACGCTTCCCCCTGTTCTTCCGCCACCACGAGTTCCAGCCCGACTCGGCGGGCGACGGCCAGCACCGCGGCGGCCTCGGCGGCGAGCTCGAACTGGTGATCGAGACCGACGGCCCGGCGGTGGCGAACACGGCGGGCGATGGGGCGCGTTACGGCTCGGCCGGCATCCTCGGCGGACGCGATTCGGTGCCGCACCGCTATCGCCTCCTGCGCGCGGATGGCACGGAGCGCGTGCTGCGCACCAAGGAGGTCGGCATCCCGCTCGCGCCGGGCGACGTGCTGCATGTACGCGCCGCGGGCGGAGGCGGCTGGGGACCGCCGGAGAAGCGCGACCCCGCCGCCCGCGCCGCCGACCTCGCCGAAGGCTACGTCACCCGATGAGCGGCGGGGGGCGCGAAGCCGCGGGCGGCTACCGCATCGGCATTGACGTCGGCGGCACCTTCACCGACGTCGTCTGCATCGGCCCCGACGGCCGCACCACCCTCGCCAAGGCCGCGAGCACGCCCGCCGACCAGAGCGAGGGCGTGGTCGAGGCGCTCCGCGTGCTGGCGCAGGCGCTGGGCGTGCCGCTCCCCGACCTGCTCGCGCGCACGGATCGCATCGTCCACGGCACCACCGTCGCGACCAACGCGCTGCTCGAGCGCAAGGGCGCGCGCGTCGCGATGCTCACCACCGCCGGCCACCGCGACGTGATCGAGATGCGCGAGGGCCTGAAGCCCGACCGCTACGACCTGCGCCTGCCTCCGCCCCCGCCTCTGGTCCCGCGCCGCCTGCGCCTGCCCGTGCGCGAGCGCCTGCGCGTGGACGGGCACGTGGAGGTGCCGCTCGACGAGGCCTCGCTCGCCGGGGCGATCGAGGCGCTGCGCGCGGCCCAGGTGGAGGCCGTCGCGGTCTGCTTCCTCCATTCCTGGCGCGATCCGTCGCACGAGCGCCGCGCCGGGGAGGCCGTGGCGAAGGCCCTGCCCGGCGTCTACGTCACCCTCTCCTCCGACGTGCTGCCGCAGATCAAGGAGTTCGAGCGCTTCTCGACGGCGGCGGTGAACGCCTATGTCGGCCCGGTCGTCGCGCGCTACCTGACGCGCCTGCGCGCGCGGCTCGGCGAGGCGGGCTATGCCGGTCCCGTCTTCGTCACCCTCTCGCATGGCGGCGTCGCGCCGGTCGAGGAGGCGGCGCGGCTCGCCGCCGGCACCGCGCTCTCCGGCCCGGCGGGCGGCGTGGCGGCGGGCGTGGCGCTCGCGGCGCGCGGGCTCGGGGCGAACCTCGTCACCTTCGACGTCGGCGGCACCTCCACCGACATCGCGCTGGTGACGGAGGGCGAGGCGGCGCTCGGTCGCGGCCGCGTCGTCGGCGGCGAGCGCATCGCGCTCGAAAGCCTCGACATCGTGACGCTCGGCGCGGGCGGCGGCTCGATCGCGCATGTCGGGCCGGGCGGCACGCTCCAGGTCGGGCCGCAGAGCGCCGGCGCCGTCCCCGGCCCCGTCTGCTACGGCCAGGGCGGCACGGAGCCGACGCTGACCGACGCCAACCTGCTGCTCGGCTACCTCGATCCCGCGAACTTCCTCGGCGGGCGGCGGCAGCTCGACATGGCGGCGGCGGAGCGCGCCTTCGCCGCGCTCGGCGAGCGCCTTGGCCTCACCGCGATGCAGGCGGCGGCGGGGACGCACCGCCTCGCCAATGTCCGCATGGCGGACGGCATCCGCGTCGCCACCGTGCGCCGGGGCGTGGATCCCCGTGACTACGCCCTGCTCGGCTTCGGCGGCGCCGCCGGCCTGCACGCGACCGCCGTGGCGCGCGAGCTCGGCATCCACCGTGTCGCCGTGCCGCTCTTCGCCGCCGGGCTCTCGGCCTGGGGCATGCTGCACACGGACCTGCGCTACGAGGTCGCGCGCAGCGAGGCCGACACCGCCGGCGGCGTGCCCTCCGACGAGGCGCTGCGCGCCGCCTTCGCCGCGCTGGAGGAGGAGGGCCGCGCCCGCGTCGCCGCCTGGTTCGGCGGCCAGGTCGAGACGCGCCGCGCCGCCGACATGCGCTATGGCGAGCAGGTGTTCGAGATCGCCGTGCCGCTCGACGGGCTCGACTGGGACTCGCCCGGCCTTGCTGACCGCGTGCGCGAGGCCTTCCACCGCCGCCACGAGGCGCTGTTCACCTACGCGCTGCGCGGCGAGGAGGTGGTGCTGGTGAACGCGCGCGTCGCCGTGGTGGGCCGCCTTCCGCCCATGCCGGCGCGCGCGGCGCCCGCCACTGCTACGCCCGCCGCGCCGGTCGCGCAGCGGCGCATCCTGCTCGCCGACGGCGACACGGCGGATGCGCCCGTCTTCGACTTCGCCGCCCTCACCCCCGACCAGCGCGTGGACGGCCCCGCGATCGTCGAGAGCGACACGACGACCGTGCTGCTGCTCCCCGGCGACGCGGCGCGGATGGACGCGCGCGGCTGGCTGGAGGTGGAGGTGCCGGCCGCCCCCGCCCTGTAGCGCCGCGCCTCAGCGCGTCTCGCCGATCGGCGCCACCTCGTCGGTCATGCCGGCGAGCACCTCGGCGACGTGGCGCACATGCACCGGCGAGCCCTCGCGCCGCAGCCGCCCGGCGATGTTCAGCAGGCAGCCGAGATCGCCGGCGAGCAGCGTGTCCGCCCCGGTCGCCGTCACGTCGCGCACCTTGTCGGCGACCATGCGCGTCGAGATGTCCGGGTACTTCACGCAGAAGGTGCCGCCGAAGCCGCAGCACACATCGGGCTCCGCAAGCTCCTTCAGCGTCAGCCCGCGCACCGAGGTGAGCAGCCTGCGCGGCTGGTCGCGGATGCCGAGTTCGCGCAGGCCCGAGCAGGAATCGTGGTAGGCGACGACGCCGTCGTACTGGGCCTCGACCCGCTCCACCCCCAGCACGTCGGTGAGGAAGGAGACCAGCTCATGCGTCTTCGCCGCCAGCCGCTCGGCGCGGGCGCGCTCCTGCGGGTCGTCGGCGAACAGGGCGGGGTAGTGGTGCCGGATCATCCCGGCGCAGGAGCCGGAGGGGACGACGATGTGCTCGTAGGGCAGGAATTCCTCGATCACCCGGCGGGCGAGGTCGCGCGCATCGGCGCGGTCGCCGGAGTTGTAGGCCGGCTGGCCGCAGCAGGTCTGCGTGCGCGGCACCACGACCTCGCACCCCGCGCGCTCCAACAGCCGCAGCGCGGCAAAGCCGACGCTCGGGCGGTAGAGGTCCACGAGGCAGGTGACGAAGAGCGCGACGCGGGGGCGGGTCGGGGGCATGGACGCAATCTAGTGCCCATGCGGTGATGCCGGAAGGCGACGGTGCTTTGTACTTTGCAATGTAATGGAGCGCGACGGAGGAGCAGAAGCCGTATGGTTTCAGAGGCTGCGCGGCAGCGCGTCGAGACGGAACGGGGCGCGTTTGCTGTCCTTCAGCGTCGCTACGCCGGCATGCACCGGCCGAGCGCATGGCAGAAACTAGCGGCGGTTGAGGCTTGGCGCCGCCTCGGCCGCAACGTGACCGGCGCAGCATTCGATATGCTGCGGCTGCGTGGTGATTTCGATGTATGGCTCGCGACGCTGAACACCACTCCGTCGCTCGTGCAGTGTGCGACGTTGCTTGAGGTCAAGAGTACCAAGACATACGACACGCCACGCTTTGCCGGGATGTTCTTCTCCTTGACGGAGGCGGAGATCCAAAATGCTGAAGCATTGGGGCGACGGTTTGTCTTTGCATTCGTCAATCCGCTCTCCGAGAGGGTACATTTCGCATCGCTTTCGGAGATCCGTCGGCGTGGGCGAATGCATCTGCGCTGGGCGGTGACACTCCGCTGAATCGCAGCTCTTTCAG
>ERZ777003.4622-NODE-4622-length-11348-cov-4.099442_pt1 | contig 11348 bp, 9 predicted proteins | sample MGYA00374956_ERZ777003 | MGnify/ENA primary metagenome ERZ777003 (study PRJEB29302, sample SAMN06268252) | bioreactor metagenome | isolation source: Joint BioEnergy Institute, California, USA | place: USA:Joint BioEnergy Institute, California, USA | collected... | reverse complement strand
ATCAGGCCGATCACCACCAGCACCGTAATCAGCACCAGTCCGCCGTCTCGCCGCGAGCGTGTTCGTCCACCCTGGTGCGACAGGCGTTGGTGGGACAGGCGTCCCACCTGCCGATTCGCCGCAGGCGAAAACCTTCGCCACACTGTGCTCTGCACCACGCCCATCACTCATCCCCCCCAAAGAAGTCTTCGTCCTCGTCGCCCTCCTCATCGTCGAGCGATGGCTGCGATCGCTGCGGCGGATCGTTGTTTACCATTGACGCGGGCAGCGAAATGACACGGCGGAACGTCTCAAACGGATACTCCGCCGGGTCCAGCCCCTCGGGCAACGGCTCAAGCCCCAGCGTCACTTCCACCGCACCGGGCAGCTCGCCCTGCCACCGATACACCCAGGCATCCCCCGTCCAGTAACGCAGCGACAGGAACTTGAAGTCCTCAAACAGCGAGCGGTCCGCGTAGACCGCATCCTCCTCCTCATCCTCCAGCGGCGGGGACAGCACCTCCTGTACGAACCGCTCCACTCCCCGCACAACGTAACCGTCATACGCCCCCACCATGCCGATTTCGTCTCGATTCGCGTCGTCAGCTCCCGTCTCCTTCTCATCCTCAATCACCAGCCGATAGGTCAGCCGTCGAATGTCGCTCTGTGGGATGACCTGTCCATCCGACAACCGCCGGACCCGTGGCACATCCACGTAGTGGAAGACCATTTGTGTGTCGTCACCTTCAAAGACCAGGCCGAAGTGCGAGGTGGGCACCGCGCTGCGCAATTCGGTGGTGAGCCGATCCATGAGAATCCGCTCAGCGGCGAGGATTTCCATTTTCCGCGCCAGATCGCCGCGCGATGCCAGCACCTGCCGATGGAACACGAACAGCCCGCCCAGCAGCACCGCCGACAGCGCAACCGCCAGCAGCACCTCCAGCAGCGTGAACCCGTGTTGCCCTCGGGGTTGTGGCATCGTGCCAAGGCGAAGCGGCGTTCAGCCGCGTCACCCTCCTTATTCCCAGAACTCGTCAGACTCGAAGAAATCCCAGGCGTCCGGGTCCAAGCCTTCGGCGCCTGATTCCGCCTCGATCGCTGCCGCCAGTCGATCCGGCAGCCACTGCACCGTGCGATGTGTGAAGCCGCTGGGCCCGTGACTGACCGTGACCGTCACCTGCACCAGTGAGCTTTCCGCCTGTTCCAGCGTGATCTCCTGCGTCTCCATCTGCCAGGACCAATCAAACGACGGGCAGTAGTCGCTGGTTGGCCCGCTGTTTACATACTCCGCCGGGTTGATGATGCCCGCTTCGAGCATCGCGATCACGCTGTGCGCCAGGTCAGCGGCATAGGTCTGTCGCTCCGCTCGAGTCAATGCCTGCAGCGACGCGTTCATGCCCGAAAGCAACACGCCAGCCGATAGCGCAAACAGCGCCATCGCCAGCACCACTTCCAGCAGGACCATGCCCCGCCGTCGACTTGTCGCGGGCGGCTCCTTCATGGTTGAGCTGTGGTCTCAGTCCGACCGGCCTGCGATGAACCGGACGCGGAGGCCGATCCCTCGTGAACGATGCTCGAACGGATACGGCCGCTCAGCCCGTCCAGCTCGATCATCGCCCAGCGTGTGTCGTCCGGATGCAATGACGCCAGCTCCAGCCGTACCGAATCGGCTGAGCCATCGGGATAAAACGTGATCGCATCGAGCAGGCCAGCGTCATCGTTGTCGTGCGACATGTTCGCATGGAACCCAGCCGCCCCGATCACACTGCGGCGTACCCGCACCAGGTCGTTGGGCAGTTGATGCAGCCAGGTGCAGCCGGTGAAAGGCTGAAACTGCCCCGGCGCGCCCAACGGGTCGGCCTCGATGAGCAGGTCGACCGCTCCGCTGGCGTCATCGAACGCCAGTTGCAGCCGCTGCCCCCGGCCAGCCGCCTCGGTACGCGCCATGCGCAGCACCGTCTCGAACCGCGATACCCCTTCATCCAGCCAGGCGCGGCTGCGCAACTGGTCCAGCCCGACCACCGCCAGCGTCAGCAGCAACACCAGCACCGCCAGCGCCAGCAGCAGTTCCAGGATCGTGAACGCCCGCACGGGCGCAGTCGGGCGGATCAACCGCGCCGACCGCCCCGCGCCGTCAGGCTCACCGCGATCCTTACTGGTTCTCTTCCGACCAGCTTCGGATGTCATCGTCGGTCCCATCCTGTTTGTCCGGGCCGTACGACCAGACGCGGAACGGCTTCTGCGCCACACCGCGATCATCCATTGTCGACTCGATGCGCTCGTACTGCAGTTCCTGACCCCAGGGGTCGCGCGGAATCTGGCGATCCTCGAAATAAGGTCCCGCCCATTTCTTGGCCAGCTCCTCATCCTCCGGCGGCTCGATCAATGCCCGAAGCCCCGTCTCGTTGTCCGGGTACTCGTTCATCGTGGCGGCATAAAGATTGATCGCGTTCACCGTCTGATCCACCTTCACCTTGGCCGCGTCCCGATTGGCCTTGTCGCGAATCTGCGTAAACCCGACCACCGCCACCGAACCCAGCACCAGCAGCAACGCCAGCACGATCAGGATTTCCAGCAGCGTAAAACCCGTGTTGTTCCTTCGAACACGTTGCATCAGCTCTTTGCTCCTCATAAGTCCTTTTTCCTTAAGCCGCTCGCGCTTCATGTTCGCGGCGACCGGGTAGCCCTTGTCATCCATTACGCGACAAATCACGCCGGATTGCACATCGTTTTTCACGCGGCGGATCAATTCGACAACGCCTCACTCATCGTAAAGATCGGATAGAGCAGGCCTACCGCCATAAAACCGACAACGATTGCGATCAGCACGAGGATGATCGGACCAATGAGCGAAACCGCCTGATCGATCTTGCGGTTGGTCCGCTTCTCCACGTTGTCCGCCACATTCAGCAGAACCTTTTCCAGTTGGTTGCTCTCCTCCGCCACGCTGATCATTTCCAGAATCTCGACCGGAATCATGTTCGCCTGGCGCAGCGGCTCGGTGAGCCCCTGCCCGCCCCGCACGCTTTCGATCGCCTGGTCGATCGCCAGCGCCAGTGCCCGCAGCCCCGCGGCGTCACGGGCGATCTGCAGCGCCGGCAGCAGCGGCACACCGTTGGCCAGCATCGTGCCGAGAATGCGGCAGAAGCGCGTCACCGCCACCATGCGTGTGGCATGGCCAAAGAGAGGCAGCCGCATGAGCACCGCCTCCCTGATGCGCTGGCCACGTTCACCGCGCAGGAATGCCACCGCCATCGACGCCACGAAAATCGCCAATACCAGCAGCACAAGGAAGTTCTGACGCAGCATCCCGCTGATGGCAAAGAGCAGCGCGGTGGGCGGCGGCAGCTTCATCGCACCGAAGAACGGCTCGAACATCGGCACAAACACCAGCAGCGACGCCAGCAGTACCGAGCCGCCCACGGTCGCCAGCAGCCCCGGGTAGATCATCGCGCCCATCACCTTGGAGCGCAGCTCATCCTGCCGTTCGATGAACTTGGCGAGGTTGGCGAGTACCTCCTCGACAAAGCCCCCGCGTTCGCCTGCCCGCAGCATGGCTGTGTGAAGCGGGGTGAACGCCTGGGGATGGGACGCCATGGCGTCGGCAAGTGAGGAACCTTCCGATACGTCAGTGCGTACTTCCGCCACCAGCTTGCGCAGCTCCGCGTTGGCGCAGACGCGATCGAGCGTCTCCAGGGCGCGCATCATCGGCACGCCCGCGCCCAGAAGGTCCGCCAACTGCTCGTACATCGCCCCCACCGCGCGCGGCTTGATGCGCCCCGAAAAGGCAGGCTTCACTTCCGCCGCCGGCTTCACCTGCACCGGAAGCAATTGCCGTTCATCCAGTTGACGCAGCACCGCCGATTCGTTGTCGGCTGTCACCACGCCCTCCACCCGCTCCCCGGACAAGGTGCGCGCGATGTACTGGAAGGTGGCCATGGGAGCAATGACGAATGTCTAACGACGAATGACGAAAAAAATGACAATGACGAATGTCAAATGACGAACGTGAACCCGTATTCTGTTCAGACATTAGGTATTAGACATTCGTCATACCTCAACTCTCTTGCCTAAACCGTTGTACTTCGGATCACTTCATCCACCGTTGTGATGCCCTGGCGAACCTTCAGCCAGCCGTCCTCGCGCAGGAGGCGCAGGCCCTGCGAACAGGCCACCTCGACCAGTCGGTGCGATGCCGCACGCTGAATCATCAGTTCGCGCAGCTCGTGGCTGGTGGTCATCAGTTCGTACAAGCCCGTTCGGCCGCGATACCCCGTACCGCGACATGCCTTGCATCCCGCGCCGCGATACAGTTTCGTGCCCGGCTCGATCTGGAAATCCGGCGGCAGTTCATCCGGGTCCGGTTCGTATTCCTCCCGGCACGACTTGCAGATGGCACGCACCAGCCGCTGTGCCATCGCCGCATTGAGCGTGCTGGCGACTAGGAACGGCTCGATACCCATATCGATTAGTCGCGTCGCGGCGGAGCAGGCGTCGTTGGTGTGCAGGGTCGAGAGCACTAGGTGGCCCGTAAGTGCCGCCTGGATTGCAGCCTGCGCTGTTTCCGTGTCGCGAATTTCGCCGATCATCACCACGTCCGGGTCGTGACGCAGAATCGCGCGAAGCCCGGCCGCGAACGTCAGCCCCACCTTGTGGTTCACCTGAATCTGGTTGATGCCGCGCAGGTGGTATTCCACCGGGTCCTCGACGGTGATGATCTTGAGTTCGCCATTAAGGATCGCCTGCAGCGCGGCGTAGAGCGTGGTCGTCTTACCGCTACCGGTCGGGCCGGTGACGAGAATGATGCCATGCGGCCGGGCGATTTCCTGCTCGAACGTTTTGAACGTATCCGGCGGCATCCCGAGCTGCGGCAGGGTGTAGAGCACCTGGCTCTTGTCCAGCACACGCATCACGATGCCCTCACCGAAGAGCATCGGAATCACGCTCACGCGGATGTCCACCTCACGCCCGCCGAACTTGAGCTTGATGCGCCCGTCCTGGGGCACACGCTTTTCTGCGATGTTCAGGTTCGCCAGAATCTTGATGCGGCTGATGATCGCCGCCTGATAGCGCTGAATCTGCGGGGGCACGGGCGTGGTGTGCAGCACGCCATCGATGCGGTAGCGGATCACCAGTTCGTGTTCGTAAGGCTCAATGTGGATGTCACTGGCGCGCTCGTTCAGCCCCTCCATGAAGATTTCATTGACCAGACGGATGACGCTTGCCTCCTGCGCCATCTTGGTCAGGTCTTCGGCGTCCTCGCTGACCTCGGAGAGTACCTGGACCTCATCGTCCCCTGCCATCTCCTCGATCGTGTCGCCACCCACCCCGTAGTGCGACTTGATCACCTGGTTGATCTGATCCTCCGACGCGAGCACCGGCCTGATCTCCAGGTCGGTCAACATGCGAATCTCGTCGAAGGCGTACAGGTCAAAGGGGTCGCTGGTGGCGACAGTGAGCGTGCCATTCTCCCGCGCCACGGGCACCAGGCGCTTGCGATAGACGATCCGCGAGGGCAGGCTGCGCAGCACCTCCGGCTCGATCGTGATGCCCGACAGGTCCATCAGCGGGATGGCGAGCTGCTCCGAGACAATCTGCTGGATCACCGTCTCCTCGACGTAGCCCAGCTTCACCAGCGCGCGGTCCAGGCGCAGGCCTTTTTCCTTCCGCAGGGCTGTCGCCTCGGCCAACTGCTCGGGGCTGATCACCCCTCGCTCCACCAGCATTTCGGCAATGCTCATCGTCTGCCAACATCCCTGTCGCGCATCGGCGGGACGGTGCGTCCGATGCTTCCGCTGCACCGTCGTGCCTTGTCTCTATCGGCTCGCCGGGCCATAGCCCGACACACCGCCGCGACGCACGGCGCATTGGACCGCCCGCCCCTCGTGGACAGGCGCTCGGGAGCATAAGCGGCAAACGCGGGGTCAGCCCGCAATCCCGATCAGACCGCAAAACGCCAAATCACGAAATGAAAAGATCTTACACCATAATACACCGGGACGACCACACGCGGCGGCCGCCCCGGTGCAGGCATCAGGCCCCCCTCCCCCCGGCAGCCCAAGTAATGTGGACGGACTCCAGGCAGCCCCAGGCAGGCAGGCAGGTTATTCGAACCACCATTTGCCAAACCAACCGCCCGAGTTGCGCACGTTCGGCACAGCACTGCGGGCCAAAAGCTCGCAGTTGGCATCGTTGCCAAAGAACGGGTGATAGCTGTACAGCGACGCCTCCACGTAGCGGGTGCGATCGGCAAACTCGGCGTGGCCGTCCAGGAACGCCATCACGACACCCCGGTCACCGTGGTTGTTCGTCGGTGCATCCGGCCAGTTGTTGAAGGTTGTGTTGTTGTTGGGGTCCTCATCTGAATCAATGATGATGTAGAAGCGCGTCGGTGTGATCTTGTTGTGATCGAGGAAAACGCGCTCACCATCCATAAGCTGGCCAAACTCGTTGCGCTGGTTCTCGAACGTCTGGCCGTCCACGTGCGTGCCACGACCCGCGACAGACCAGATTTCGTAGCTGTGGCCTGGGTTGGTGTCGTGGGCGTTGGCAGCGTTGTCGTCCAGGCCGGGGTGGGCCACAACCTTTTGCTCCCACTTGCCAGTCTGCGAATTGAAAACGGAGGTCACCTGCGATTCGCCCAGCGTGTTCTCCGTCTCAGGACAGATCACCACTTCCGGGCCTTTCAGATACGCTTCATCCACCAGATAGCGCAGCGAATCATCGTAAAGGTCGCGGCTGGGGATGTAGTAGCCCTTGGGATGCTCAACCGCATAGGCGACCATCGCGCCGACGATCTGCCGCGTGTTCGACACACACTGCGTCACCTGCGCCGATCGCCGCGCCATGGTGAGCGCCGGCAGCAACAGCGCGATCAGGAGCGAGATGATGGCGATGACCACGAGCAGTTCGATCAGCGTGAACGCCGCCGCCCGGCGCCTCGGGGTCATCATCTCCGTTCGCTGCGTCACCCGATAGGTGTCGCGACGCCGGCGCAACAGAAGCGTCGAGGCCGGCAGCAGCATCAGCATGGCTGTCGACGGTTCAGGCAGATACTGAACCTTGAAGGTGAACTGATTGGCCGAATCAGTTTTCCATTGGTTCAGCCATGGCGAATAGGTCTTGACCTGCACCGTGCCGTCGGGGTGGAACTCCAGCAGTCGCAACCACCCATTGCCGCCGTTCGCTTCCATCTGCGTATTGAAAAGCATTTGGTTAACCTCCCGACCGAAGTCGTTCTCGCTCACCAGGAAGCCAACGCCATCGTTAAGCACGTGACCGTTCACGGTAAGAATGAAGTTGGGGTGCTTCTTGACCAGCTTCTGCCACAGTTCCTCACCGTCGTTGACGCCGCCGGGCTGATTGGCCACGCCGTACGAGTGTGGGTTCCACGACTGGGATGCACCCTTGGCCTGCCAGTCATAGCGCGTGTCATCGGAGTACAAATAGGCGTGGGTCAGAAGAATCGCGTGGTGGTTAGGATGAGCAGCCACCACCTGATCCGCCCATTCAACCACCTGATCGCGCGGCCCGAACTCCAGTGACAGCACCAGAAAATCGTGCCCACCGGCGCTGAACGTGTACCAGGCGTTTTCCAGCCTGTCTGGCTCAAATGTGCCCCCCAGCGTGCCGCCTTTGGCCGGATCGTTCAGCGGGTTGTCCGTGGCCTTGAAGTAGTTGTTGATCAGCGTCTGACGATTGGCCGCATTACCATTGGTCCCATAGTCATGGTTCCCAGCCGTGAGCATGTACGGTACATGCCCGTCAAGGATCGACATCGCCAGCTTGGCCTGGCTCCACTGCGTGGTGGTGTTGTTGTCCGTGATGTCGCCCAGGTGCAGTACCGCCTTGATGTTTCGCGACTCAAGGTTGTTGACGATCCACTGTGTCTGGCTGGTAAATCCCTCAAACCATTCGGGCCTGGCTGCATATCGCTGCGTGTCCGGCATCAACACCAGCGTCCATGGCTCACTGTCGTTCGCCATGACTGCCGCGGGTGTTCCAGCCATGCCAAGCGATGCCACGCAGCCGGCCAATATGAACGTCCTCTTGGTCATTGTTCACCTCAATTCGTGTCCTCACCGGGGTGAGGATTCGCCGGTTCGTGAAGGCTCCTCACGCTCACAGACACATAACGCACCATGGCCGCTCAACGCCGCCGCCGCACCAACAACACACCGCTCATTCCCATCAGCATCAGCGACATCGGTTCAGGAATCGCAATGGCATTGCCCATCCCGTTGTTGTAGAGAAACGCAATCTCACTGGGGGTCAGCACGCGGTCCCAGATCGCCAGTTCGTCGATTAAACCATGGAAAAAGCGTGAGGATGAGGCAGCGTTATCGTACTGGTCTCCACCAATGCGAAGCCCATCGACCGCCATCAGGGGCGAATCAACGTCGAATTGGACCGCCCCACCACCTGCGATCTGCAACGCCGCCGTTTGCAGGACGCCATCCAGATACACGCTGAAGGGCGTGCCTCTTTCCACCGTCACAAGCAGGTGATGCCAGCCATCATCGGTCGGCGTAATGGCCATTCCGGTGCGCTGTAAGTACGCACCCGTCCCGTGCGGGTTGTCCGCCAGTTGAACAAAGACAGAGAGGGTTCCGTTCCCATCCACACGAGCACCCAGCGTGAACCCCTGCTCGCCTGCTCGCACGGGATCGCTGTTGCGCGTCGCCAGAATGTATCGTGCTCCACTACCTCCAGTAACGTTGAACCAGACGGAATAGGAATAGGCGTCCGGACCAATATCTGTCGCGCTCGTGGGGGTGCTCAGATCCGAACCGAAGAAGTTGGCGATCGGTCGATCGCTGCCAGGCTCCGAGGTGCCGATGCCGATGTACTGCTTTGACGCCTGCGTCAACTGCACCGCTTGTCCAACCTTACCTGTGCCAAATGTGGCGCCATTGACGACCTGTCCGTGAAATCCGCCAGCCAGGTCTTGGGCATGACCATCCAGGGGGTAATATGCCACCAGCCCGTCAAGGATGGAGGCGTGGGCGGCGCCGGAGAAAATCATTGCGGAAGCAATGGCGGTCAGTGTGGTGCGAACATGTGTGATCGACATGAGGCAATCTCCTTTGAAATAGGGTTTGGAGAAGAATCGACCATTCATGGTGCGAGACGGTTGCCTCACGGTCACGCAGTACACGCGGCACACCAAACAGCGGCAGTCCTCGCCTCGTTGCAGGACAAAAATGCTTTCGCTGGATACGCGTTCTCCCATTCACAGTTCGGACAACGTTCTCCGGGCAGGGCAGGTGCCTAAATTGCGAACGGCCGCGTTGGCGGCCGCTCGCCGTTTGACTCGTTCATCGGCGACGCCGCATCAGCAGCAGGCTGCCGGCACCCATCAGTGCCAACGACATCGGCTCAGGAATCGGAAGAGCATTGCCCGCCCCGTTGTTGTAGAGGAACGCAATTTCATCGGCGGTCAGCACACGATCCCAGACCGCCACTTCATCGATCAGACCATCAAAGTAACGGGGGCTTGCAGGATTCTGTGAGACACCGATGCGCAGGGCGTCGGAAGCAATGAGGGGCGAATCAATATCAACCTGGAAGCCCGATCCATTTGCCACGCTGTAACCAACACCGCCTGGAGCAGGTGGGAGCGGCACTTCGGCACCGTTGAGATAGATGTACATTCCATCGCCTGTCTTCATTGTGACCACCAGGTGATACCAGCCGTCCGAAGTGGGGGTCGGCAGCTCAATGCCCGTTCGCCCGATGAAGCCCACTGAAGTCGAAGCGGTAGCTGTGATGTGTTCCGGCACTGCAAACTGCGCATAGACATTGAGTGCCGTGCCGTTATTATTCAGGCGTGCCGAAAATGTAAAACCCTCATTGTTTTTTTCCGTCGCACCGGCCAATCTCGTTGCCAGAATGTAGCGGTCACCGGCACCGGTCGATGCAGTTGGCTTGAACCACACCGAGTAGCTGTATTCCGTAGGCCCGTGGTCCTTGATCGAAGGTGGATTGCTGTAGTCCAGGCCAAAGAGATTGGCATTGACAGCATCGATGTATTGTGCCTCCGACTTCGTGAACGACGCCGCGCCACCAACCTTGCCGTCGATAAAACTTGTACCGTTAGGCGTACCATGGAAGCCGTTCACCAACTCCTGCGCGTTGCCATCCAGAGGGTAATATGCCACCAGCCCATCCGTAATCGCGGCCTGAGCGGCGCCGGTGAGGATCATCGCCGAAGCGGCTGCGGCCAACCTGGTGTGATTGCGTGTGACGAACATGAGCGTTTCTCCTTTCTTAATTTGATCCGAACCCCAAAAACTAATCATGGCTGCGACGCCGACACTTCACTTTCATGTGCCTTGCGCGGCACGCCGGGCAACGGCATGCCTCGCCCGTTGTTGTAAAGCAGGATGCGTTCCTCCTCCGTCAGGACACGATTCCAGATCGCCACCTCGTCGATAATCCCATCGAAGGAACGAAGGTTGCCCAGCATCTGCGACCCGCCGATACGCAGACCGTCACAGGCCACGAGTGTGGAATCGATCCCCCAGCCCGTTCCCGAGGAGGAATAGGGGCCATCCAGTTCGACACCATTGACGTACACGTTCAGGCCCACTCCCGTTTCCATCGTGACGACCAGGTGATACCAGCCCTCCGGATCGGAATCCGGCAGCGGCAGGTTCTGCCGACCGATGTAATGGACTGAACCTTTGCCGTCCCAGTCCTCCGGCACGGCGAACTGGGCGAAGACGCTGAGGGTGCCATTGCGGTTGATGCGTGCCGACAGCGTGAAACCTTCGTGCTGACGTTCCTTTGCACCGGCTAACGTGGTCGCTAGGATGTACCGCTCAGCCATCCCGGACACCTTGAACCAAACGGAGTAGCTATACGTCCTGGGACCGGGATCCTTCAACGAAGGCGGCGAACCATACTCCAGATCGAACAGGTTGGCGTTGGCAACCTCGATGTACTGCTGTTCAGCCCGACTGAAGACCGCGGCCCCACCCACCTTGCCAGCATCGGTGAAGATGACATCGTTCACGGGTGTGCCGTGATAGCCGCTCGCCAGATCCTGCGCATTGCCATCCAGCGGGTAGTAAGCCACCAGGCCGTTGGCGATCGTGGCGTAAGGTCCGTGAGCGATCACATCCATGTTCCGCCGAAAACGTTCGCCCGCCTCCGGTGCGACACTCACCGACACCCTGCCTTCCGTGTCGATGGTGGCATGCTCATCGGTAGTGAGGCGGCGCGGCACCTGGTCCGTATCGTCCACATGCAGCTCCACCTCACCATCGAAAACATATGCTTCGGTGTTGCCTGCCGGGTCGACCGCAACCGCAAACTCGGTACCGATGTCCACGATTAACGCATGCGGCGTTTGGACAGTGAATCCC
>ERZ777003.4619-NODE-4619-length-11355-cov-4.798850_pt1 | contig 11355 bp, 6 predicted proteins | sample MGYA00374956_ERZ777003 | MGnify/ENA primary metagenome ERZ777003 (study PRJEB29302, sample SAMN06268252) | bioreactor metagenome | isolation source: Joint BioEnergy Institute, California, USA | place: USA:Joint BioEnergy Institute, California, USA | collected... | reverse complement strand
CGGCGGCGTCACGTCCAGCCCGCGCGCCTCCAGCACCAGCGGCACGACCGCCAGCCGGGCGGCGAGGTCGTCGGCCGTCGCCTCCGCCGCCTGCCACAACCCGTCGTGCGCCGGCAGGTCGCCGTAGCGGGCGCCGAGGGCGGCGAGCCGCCCGGCCAGCAGCGAGAAGTGCAGCGCCTCCTCCAGCGCCACGCCGACCCAGTCGTCGGCAAAGGACGCGGGCTGGGCCGGGCCGAAGCGGGCGACAACATCCCAGGCCAGGTCGATCGCGTTGAGCTCGATGTGGGCGAGCGCGTGGAGCAGTGCGACGCGGCCCGCAGCGGCCGCGGTGATCTTCCGCCGCGGCACTGCGCCGGGCGGGACGAGGACGGGCTGCGCCGGGCGGCCCGGCCGGGCCGGAGCGCCGGCCTCGCCCAGCGCGCGGCCGCCGCTCCGCCACCAGCGGGCCGTCGCCACCGTCAGCGCCACCTTGTCCGACGGCAGCTCGGCTTCGAGGCAGGCGACGGCGCGGGCGGCCAGCGTCATCGGCCGCAGCGTGCGCCTACAGCGCCCTGGCCGCGGCCAGCACCTCGGCCACGTGGCCGGTGACCTTCACCTTGCGCCACACCTTGCGGACGACGCCGTCCTTGTCGATCAGGAAGGTGGCGCGGTCGATGCCCATGTACTTGCGGCCGTACATGCTCTTCTCGACCCAGGTGCCGAAGGCTTCGCACACCGAGCCATCGGTGTCGCTGGCGAGGGTGAAGTTCAGGTCGAACTTCTTCTTGAACTTGTCGTGGGACGCGGGGCTGTCCTTCGAGATGCCGATCACGGTCGCGTCGATGCCGGAGAAGTCGGGGAGCGCGTCGCGGAAGCCGCAGGCCTCGCTGGTGCAGCCCGGCGTGTCGTCCTTGGGATAGAAGTAGAGCACCACCGTCCGGCCCCGGAGCTGGCCGAGCGAGACCGTGCCGCCGCCGTCGGTCGGCATGGTCAGGTCCGGCACCGTGTCGCCCACGTCGATCGCCATTCTCATCCCCCTTGCTGTCGTTCGCCGGCGTCCACGGCCCGCGCCCGCGCCTCGGCGGCGGGGCCGCCGACCAGCCGCGCATAGATCGCCTGCACCGCCTCGCCGGTTTCAGCCATCTGTGCGACCAGCGCGGCGAAGTCAATCGCGCCGGTGGCTCGCGCCAGCGCCGCGCGCTGGTCGGCGGAGGCGCCGTCCGGGTCGAAGCGGTCGTCCACCGTGAGCCGCAGCACGGCCTGGATCGCATGCCACAGCTGGTGGGCGTCGCGCAGGCGGTCTGCGTCCTCCGGCGCCAGCGCGCCCACGGCCGCCAGCGACCGGAGCGCCTCCACGGTTGCAGTGGCGAGGCAGTCCGGCGCTTCCGCCGCGTGGGCGAGCTGCAGGAACTGGGTGACGAACTCGATGTCGGTCAGCCCGCCGTCGCGCTGCTTCACGTCCCACGGGTCGTCGCTGCCGAACTGCCGGCGCACCCGCTCGCGCATGTCGTCGACGTCCACGGCGAGCTGCAGCCGGTCGCGCGGCCGGGTCAGCGCCTCCCGGATCGCGGCCTCCAGCCGCCCGGCCAGCGCACCCCCCGGCGGCTCCGTCACCGCGACCACCCGCGCCCGGGTCAGCGCCATGTGTTCCCACGTCCACGCCGATTCCCGCTGGTAGTCGGCGAACCGCGTCAGCGAGACCGCCACCGGCCCGGCGTTGCCCGAGGGGCGGAGCCGCATGTCCACGTCGTAGAGCCGGCCCGAGGCGGTCGGCGCGGTCAGCGCGGCGATGATCCGCTGGCCGAGCTGGGCGTAGTACTGCGACACCGGGATCGCCTTCGGGCCGGTCGAATGCGACACCGCCTCCGGCGCGTCGTAGACGAACACCAGGTCCAGGTCGGAGCGCGCGGTCATCTCGCGGCTGCCGAGCCGCCCGAGGGCGAGGATGGCGAAGGCGCCGCCCTCGACCGCGCCGTAGCGGGTGCGGAACACCGCCTCCACCTGCGGCAGCAGCGCGGCGATGGCGGCTTCCGCCACGTCGGCGAGGGCGCGGCTCGTGGCCTCCACGCTCTGGGTGCCGCGCAGGAGCTGCAGGTTGATCTGGAACTTGAGGTCGTTGGTCAGCGCGCGCGCCTGGTCCAGCATCCCCTCGAAGTCCGACGCGCGGGCGAGGCGCTCGGCGAAGGCGGCGCGGATGCGCTCCGGCGGCGGCAGCCGGGTGAAGAAGCCGTCGTCGAGCATGGCGTCGAGCACGCCCGGATGCTGGGCGAGGTAGTCGGCGAGGCGGGGGGCGCTGCCCATCAGCTCGGCCACCACCGCCAGCAGCTCGGGATTGGCTGCGAACAGCGAGAAGATCTGCACGCCCGACGGCAGGCCCTGCAGGAAGCGGTCGAAGCGCGACAGCGCCGCGTCCGGGTCCGCTGTCCGGCCGAAGGCCTGCAGCAGCTCCGGCACCAGCCGGTTCATCAGCGCCTGGGCCCGCTCGCTGCGGGTGGCGCGGTAGCGGCCCGCGAACCAGCCGCGCACGAAGTCGGTGACCCGCTCCGGCTCGCGGAACCCGAACCGGGTCAGGGTCTCGACGGTGCCGGGGTCGAGGTCGGTGCCGGTGAACACCAGGTTGCCGCCGACCGAGCGCAGCTGCGACTCCTCGAACAGGTCGGCGTAGTGGCCGTGCACGGTGCCGAGGTGGCTGGTGAGCGCCGCGGCGAACGTCTTCACGTCCGGCTCGCCGGCAAGGCAGGCCACCCGCGCCAGCCCCTCGGGGTCGCGGGGCAGGCTGTGCGTCTGCTGGTCGTCGATCATCTGCAGCCGATGCTCGATCCGGCGCAGGTGGCGGTAGGCCGCGATCAGGTCGTCGGCCACCGGCCGTGCCACATGCCCGGCGGCGGCCAGCGCATTGAGCGCGTCCTCCGTCGGCGCCGCCCGCAGCGCGGGCTCGCGCCCGCCCCAGATCAGCTGCTGGGTCTGGGCGAAGAACTCGATCTCGCGGATGCCGCCCTGGCCCAGCTTGATGTTGTGGCCGGCGACCGCGATCTTCCCGCCGCCCTTGTGGGCGTGGATCTGCTTCTTGACCGCGTGGACGTCTTCGATCGCCCAGAAGTCGAGGTGCCGGCGCCAGACGAAGGGCTCGATGATCGCCTTCGCGGCCGCGATCGAGGCGGCGCTGCCGGTGATCGGCCGCGCCTTGATCATCGCCGCGCGTTCCCAGGTCTGGCCCACGGAGTGGTAGTAGCTTTCCGCCGCCGCCAGCGATATCACCGGCGGTGTCGCGCTGGGATCGGGGCGCAGCCGCAGGTCGGTGCGGAACACGTAGCCGTCGCCGGTACGGCTTTCGATCAGCCTGTTAAGATCGCGTGAAAAACGATTGAAAACAGAAGACAAATTTTCGATATCGTTGCTGTCGATCATGTCCGAGTCGAACAGCAGCACCAGATCGATATCGGACGAATAGTTCAGCTCGCGGGCGCCAAGCTTGCCCATGGCCAGGGTAACCAGCCCGAAGTGGGCGTGGGGCGGCGTCCCGGTGGGCACGGACCAGCCGCCGCGGCGGGCATGGCAGGCGATGAGGTGGTCGATGCAGAGCTGGACGCAGAGGTCGGCGAAATCGGAGAGCGCGGCCGTCACCTGGCGCAGGTCCCAGGCGCCGGCGAGGTCGGCCAGCGCCACCACCAGCGCCACGTCCTGCCGCGCGATCCGCAGCCGGCGCATGAACGCCGCCTCGTCGCCCTCGGCGGCCGCAGCGAACCCGGAGGTGGCCGCGGCGAGTGCCGCCTCCGGCCCGTGGCCAAGCGTCGTCAGCGCCGTCGCGGTCCGCTTCGCCAGCAGGTCGGAGAGGAAGGGGCTGCAGCCGAGGATGCCGTCGATCAGCGCCTGCGTCGCCGGGTCGTCCGGTGCCGCCGCGTGGGCGAGGTCCGGATCGGCGCCGGCGACCGCTTCCGCCCAGCGCTGCCGCCCGCGCTCCAGCAGCGCCCTGTCGAAGGGAACCGGGACGCCGTGACTGTCGATGTGAAGGCGGATCTGGGGCATAGTCACGGTACCATAGCTGGCGGGCGCAGCTCCTCCGGGACCGTCCCGCAACCCGGTAGACCGATGTCCAGGACGCGACGCAGGTTGAGACGGACGGCCATCATTGGGCTGGAAATCCTCGCTGGCGCAACCCTTGGATTTCTGGTGCTGATGGGGGTGACGATCTGGCGCCTCGGCGAAGGTCCGATCGCCCTCGACTTCCTTTCGGAGCGTATTGCCGAGGCCCTTTCCGATCCGGAGCGGGGCTTCCACGTCGGTTTCGGCGGCACGCAGCTCACCTGGGAAGGCTGGGAGCGCGGGCTCGACATCCACCTGGTCGATGTCGAGGCGCGCGACGACAGCGGCGCCGTCGTCGCCGTCGTCAACGACATGACGGTCGCGTTCAGCCTGCGCGCGCTCGCGGCGGGGGAGCTTGCGCCGACGCGCCTCGAGGTGGTGTCGCCCAGCATCCTGCTCACCTGGCACGCGGACGGCACCGTTTCCGTCGGGCATGGCGACGGTGCGGGGGCGGAGGGCGCGGGGCCGGCCGACGACGACGCGCTGATGGAAGCCATCGTCACGGAGCTGATGCGGGCCCCCGACGAGGAGCGCACCTTCGGCAGTCTGCGCAGCTTCGAGGTGCGCGACGCCAACCTCGTCGTGCGCGACGAGGCCCACGGCGCGGTGTGGGAGACGCCGGGCGCCAGCATGATTGCGCGCCGCGACGCGAACGGCCTGAACCTGGAGGCCGCGCTGGCGGTGAAGCTGGGCCAGGAGGTCACCTTCTTCGACATCAGCGGCTATTTCGACCGCGGCGGGGAGACGGTCCGGCTCGGGGTGGGCTTCGACCGGCTCATCCCCGCGGCGCTCGCCGACCAGTCGCCGTATCTCTCCGACCTCGCCCGCTTCGACCTGCCGGCGGGCGGGCGGATCGACACGCTGATCAGCGCGGAGGGCGTCGGCTTCAGCCTGCGCCTCGACGTGGCCTTCCCGGAGACGACCGGGACCATCACCGCGGAGGGCACCTTCGGCTTTGCCGACCGCATCGTCACGGCAGACGCACGCGTCCGCGGGCTGCCGCTCGCGGAGCTTGCCGAGCGCCTGCCGTGGCTCGCGCCCTTCACCGGCTTCGGCATAACCGTGGACGGCGAGTCGCAGCTCGTCGTCGGCCCCACCGGCGTCGAGTCCGCGGGCTTCGCCTTCCGTTCCGGCTCCGGCACGGTGACCCTTCCGGACCAGTTCGACCAGCCGCTGACGGTGGTGGCGGTGACGCTGGAAGGGGCGATGGCGGGCGGCGGCGAGGCGCTCGACATCGCCAACGCCGACATCGAGTTCGGCACCTCGCGCTTCGTCGGCTCGGCCTCTGCCTTCGCGGACGGCGAGGACGGCTACGAGATCGCCCTTGACGGGTCGCTCTACGAGCTGTCGGTCGCGGACATCGGCCGCTACTGGCCGAGCGGGCTCGCCGAGAGCGCTCGCGACTGGGTCGTCCAGCGGATCCCCGACGGCGTCTTCACCCAGGTGAACGTCGATTTCTATGGCCGGCTCGATACGGCGCATTACAGCTACGAGCCGCTCGACACCCGCATCGACTTCGCCTTCGAGGACGTCGCGCTGATCTATGTCGAGGGCATGCCGCCGCTAACCGGCATGACCGGGACCGGCACCTACGACGGCGCCACCCTGGTGCTCGATGTCGTCGAGGGCGCCCGCACCTTCGATCTCGTCGCCGGCGCCGGCCAGGTGGTGGTCGACGGCATCGCCGAGGGCGTCCCGGTGGCCCACGTGACGGCGAGCCTGAGCGGCGATTTGCGCAACCACTTCCGCATGCTCGATCACGAGCCACTCGCCTTCCTCGACGGATACGGCATCACGCCGGACAGCGTCGCCGGCACCGGCACGGTGAACATGCAGCTCCGCTTCGACGTGGACGAGGACGTGCTGCTCGATGAGATCGCCGTCAGCGTCGCCGCCGAGATGCGCGGCGCCACCGTGCCCAACCTGGTCGCCGGCCGCACGCTGGAGGGCGCCAGCCTGCGCGTCGTCGCCGATAACGGGCAGATGCGCATCGAGGGCGGCGGCATCGTGGACGGGACCGAGGTGCGGATCGCGCGCGAGGAGCGGTTTTCCGGCGGCGACTTCCGCGCCCGCTCGGCGATCAGCGGCGTGTTCGACGCCGCGACCCTCGCCGCCATGGGGCTCGACATCAGCCGCTGGGTGGCGGGGCCGACGGCGATCTCGGCCCAGCTCACCGACTTCCGCGGCGGCAGCCGGCGGGCGGAGGTGGCGCTGGACCTGTCGGCGGCTACCGTCTCGCTGCCGATGCTGGCGTGGGCGAAGGCGCCCGGCGCCCCGGCGACGGCGGAGGCGAGCCTGACGCTCGCCGGCGACGCGCTGCAGGCGGTGGAGCGCTTCGTCGTCGAGGCCGAGGGTCTGGCCGCGGCGGGCAGCGCCCAGTTCGCCGCCGACGGCAGCTTCCTGACCGCCCGCCTCGACCGGCTCGCCGTCCACCGCACCGACGTCAGCGGCAGCGTCGCGCGGGCCGCCAACGGCATCCTCGACCTCCGGCTCGAGCGCGGCGTGCTGGACCTCAAGCCGGTGCTCGATGACGACAGCGAGGACGCGAACCCGACGCAGGTGATCAACGTCGCCGCCGCCCTCGACCGCATCTGGATCAGCGACGACGGCTATCTGAGCCGCGTGTCCGGCAACGTGCAGCTCGTCGGCTCCACCTGGTTCAGCGCCCAGCTCTCCGCGGTCACCACCACCGGCGCGCCGGTCGCGGTCAGCCTGGAGCCGACCGAGAACGGCCGCTTCCTCCGCATCACCACCGATGACGCCGGCGCGCTGCTCGCCGACATGGGGCTGGTCAGGTCGGTGCGCGACGGGCGGCTGGTCGTCTCCGCGCGCTACCGCGACAACGAGCCCGGCCGCCCGCTGGTCGGCGATCTCGACATCTCCGATTTCCGGCTGGTCAACGCGCCGCTGCTGGCACGCGTGATCAGCATCGCCGGCGTCACCGGCATTCTCGACGCGCTGCAGGGGGCCGGCATCGGCTTCGGCCACCTCGCGACCACCTTCCGCCTGAACGACGGGGTGGTGGAGTTCCGCGAGGGCCGGATGGTCGGCCCCTCGCTCGGCATCACCTTCGACGGCCAGGTGGACCTCGACCGCGACGTCGTCGCCCTGCAGGGGGCGGTGGCGCCGGCCTACGCCGTCAACGGCATCCTCTCCGGCATCCCGCTGATCGGCGACATCCTGGTCGGCGGCGAGGGCGAGGGCATCTTCGCCCTGACCTACGCCGCCTCCGGCCACGCCGGCGACCCGCAGGTGGCGGTGAACCCGCTCTCCGCGCTCACCCCCGGGATGCTCCGCAACATCTTCCCGGGCGGGTAAGCGGGGGCCGATCGGCCCAGGGCGGGCTATCCCGCCCGCACCAGCACGTGCTTCTTCTTGCCGGCGGAGAGCTTCAGCGTGCCTTCCGGCAGCAGGTCGGCGGTGCCGATCAGCCGGTTCTCGTCTTCCAGACGGACGTCGTTGAGGCGGCCACCGCCGCCCTGGATCAGCCGGCGGGCGGCGCTGTTGCTCTCGGCGAGGCCGGCGCGGGAGAAGAGGGCGAAGGCGGGGATGCCGGCGTCGAGCTCCGCCTGCGGCACGGTCATCGTCGGCAGCCCATCGGCGATGCCGCCCTGCTCGAAGGCCTTGCGCGCGGTCTCGGCCGCCTCGAGCGCCGCCGCCTCGCCGTGGGCGAGCTTCGTGGCCTCGGTGGCCAGCACCTTCTTCGCCTCGTTCAGCGCGGCGCCCTCGACCCGGGTCAGCGCCTCGATCTCGTCGAGCGGCAGCTCGGTGAACAGGCGGAGGAAGCGCGCAACATCGCCGTCGTCGGTGTTGCGCCAGAACTGCCAGTAGTCATAGGGGCTGAGCCGGTTGGCGTTGAGCCACACCGCGCCGGCGGCGGTCTTGCCCATCTTGGCGCCGGACGCCGTGGTGATCAGCGGGCAGGTGAGCGCGTAGAGCTCCTCCTCCGGCAGCCCTTCTGCCGCACGCAGCCGGCGGTTCAGCTCCACGCCGTTGACGATGTTGCCCCACTGGTCGGAGCCGCCCATCTGCAGCCGCACGCCGAGCTTCCGGTTCAGCTCGACGAAGTCGTAGGCCTGCAGGATCATGTAGTTGAACTCGAGGAAGGTCAGCGGCTGCTCCCGCTCCAGCCGGAGCCGGACGGAATCGAAGGTGAGCATGCGGTTGATCGAGAAGTGGCGGCCGATCTCGCGCAGCATGTCGATGTAGTTGAGGTGTCGCAGCCAGTCGTCGTTGTTGACCATGATGGCGTCGGTCGGTCCGTCGCCAAAGGTCAGGTAGTTGTCGAAGATGCCGCGAATGCCTGCCATGTTGGCGGCGATCTCTTCGTCCGACAGCAGCTTGCGGCTCTCGTCCTTGCCCGAGGGGTCGCCGATGCGGGTGGTTCCGCCGCCCATCAGCACCACGGGCTTGTGGCCGGTCTTCTGCAGCCAGCGCAGCATCATGATGCCGAGCAGATGGCCGACGTGGAGGCTGTCGCCGGTGCAGTCGAAGCCGATGTAGGCGGTGATCGCTCCCTGCGACGCCAGCGCATCCAGCCCCTCGAGGTCGCTGCACTGGTGGATGAAGCCCCGCTCGGAGAGTGTGCGCAGGAATTCCGACTTCAAGGCGCTCATGGATGCTATCGTCCGCTGGAGTCCGTTGGGCGCGGACGTGTAGCACGGAGGGTCATGTGAGCAAAGCCGGCCTCGGCCTGTGGCGCGCCGTCGGGCTGATGAGCGGGACCTCGGGCGACGGCATCGACGCCGCGCTGATCGAGACCGACGGCGAAGGGGTCGTGCGCTGCGGCCCGTCGCTCACCGAGCCGTACGATCCTGCGTTCCGCGCCCGGCTGCGCGCCGCCTTCGGCGGCTGGGAGCGGACGCCGGAGATCGCCGCGCTGGAGGCGGAGCTGACGCGGCGGCATGCAGATGCAGTGGCGCGGCTGCTGGCGGCGGCGGGCGTCGATGCCACGGCGGTGGACATCGTCGGCTTCCATGGCCAGACCCTGAGCCACGACGCGGCACGCGGCCGCAGCTGGCAGATCGGCGACGGGTCGCTGCTCGCGGCGCTGACCGGCATCGACGTGGTGTTCGACCTGCGCAGCGCCGACCTGGAAGCGGGCGGGCAGGGGGCGCCGCTGGTGCCGGTCTATCACCAGGCGCTGGCCGCCGGCCTGCCGCGGCCGCTCGCGGTGGTCAACATCGGCGGTGTCGCCAACGTGACCTGGCTGCCCGAGGCGGGAAGCCCGATCGCCTTCGACACCGGTCCCGGCAACGGCCCGATCGACGACTGGGCGGCGCGCCACGGCGGGGACAGCTGCGACCGGGACGGGGCGCTCGCCGCGGCCGGCCGCCCGGACGAGGCGCGGCTGGCCCGCTGGCTTTCCGACCCGTGGTTCCGGCGTCCGGCGCCGAAGTCGCTGGACCGCGGCGACTTCGCCGGCCTCGACGTGGGAGGTCTCTCTGCTGCCGACGGCGCGGCGACGCTGACCGCCTTCACCGCCCGCAGCATCGCGCGGGCGGCGGAGCACTTTCCGGCGCCGCCGGTCCGCTGGCTCGTCACCGGCGGCGGGCGGCACAATCCGTCGCTGATGGCGGCCCTCGCCGGCGCCGTCGAGGCGCCAGTGGTGCCGGTCGAAGCAGTGGGGTGGGACGGGGATGCGCTGGAGGCGCAGGCCTTCGCCTATCTCGCGGTGCGGTCGCGGCGCGGCCTGCCGCTCACCTTTCCGGGCACGACGGGCGTGCCGCGGCCGACCTGCGGCGGCCGGTTCGCACCGGCCGCCCGTGCTCAGGCCATCTCGGAGAGGCGCTCGTCCAGATAGCTGTCAACCAGGCTCATCATCTCCTCGATGTGCTGGCCGAAGAAGTGGTCGGCGTCCGGGATGGTCTTGTAGGTGATGGTGATGCCCTTCTGGAGGTTCAGCTTGTCGACCAGCTTGTCCACGTCCGCCTTCGGCACGATGTCGTCCCGCCCGCCGTGGATGATGATCCCGGAGGCAGGACAGGGCGCCAGGAAGCTGAAGTCGTACATGTTGGCCGGCGGCGCGATCGAGATGAAGCCGGAGATCTCCGGCCGCCGCATCAGCAGCTGCATGCCGATCCACGCACCGAAGGAGAAACCGCCGACCCAGCAGTTGCGCGCGTTCGGGTTCTGCGCCTGCAGCCAGTCCAGCGCGGAAGCGGCGTCCGACAGCTCGCCCTCGCCGCGCGCGAACGATCCCTGGCTGCGGCCCACACCGCGGAAGTTGAAGCGCAGCGTGGAATAGCCGCGGTTCACGAAGCTCTGGTAGAGGGCGTACACGACCTTGTTGTGCATCGTGCCGCCGTGCTGCGGATGCGGATGGAGAAGGAGCGCGATCGGCGCATTGGGCTCCTTGCTGCGCTGATAGCGGCCTTCCAGCCTGCCTTCTGGGCCATTGAAGATGACGTCGGGCATGTCCGCGTTCGTTCCTCGGTTCCGCAATAAGGGCTGTGCCACCGTCGCGGGCCGCGTTCGCCGCGGCGTTCGGAGGCGGCGGTGCCCGTGTTGATCCCCCGCCGGGAGACCTTATATGGTGCGTGTCAAGCGGCGTGTCCTACTCGATTTCGTGAACCGATTGCAAGCGCCGCACGGTTCGGCCGAAGGAGGCCAGGATGTTCAGGCGACTGCGGGAAGACATCACCGCGATTCGCAGCCGGGATCCCGCAGCGCGGTCCACGGCCTCCATCCTGTTCTGCTATCCCAGCCTGCACGCCATCTGGTTCTATCGGCTGGCGCATCGCCTCTGGCTGTGGCGGATGTATTTCCTCGGCCGCTTCGTCTCGGCGCTCGGCCGCTGGTTCACGGGGATCGAGATCCACCCGGGAGCGAAGATAGGGCGCAACCTCTTCATTGACCACGGCATGGGCGTCGTGATCGGCGAGACCGCCGAGATCGGCGACGACGTGACCCTCTATCACGGCGTCACCCTGGGCGGTGTCGCGCCCTCGATCGACAGCGACAAGCAGCGCAATATCAAGCGCCATCCGACCCTGGAGAACGGGGTCATCGTCGGCTCGGGCGCGCAGATCCTCGGCCCGATCACCATCGGCGCCAACGCGCGGATCGGCGCCAATGCGGTGGTGACGCGGGATGTCCCGCCCGGCGCCACCATGGTCGGCGTGCCCGCCCGCCAGGTGGTGCGCGAGAAGGCCTGCAAGGACAGCTTCGCTCCCTACGGCACCCCGCTGGGCGACCTGCCCGATCCTGCGGCGCGGGCCATCCAGGGCCTGATGGATCAGGTGACGGCGCTCTCCGCCCGGGTGCAGGAGCTGGAGCGGATGCTGGCCGAGC
>ERZ777003.4616-NODE-4616-length-11359-cov-7.159413_pt1 | contig 11359 bp, 11 predicted proteins | sample MGYA00374956_ERZ777003 | MGnify/ENA primary metagenome ERZ777003 (study PRJEB29302, sample SAMN06268252) | bioreactor metagenome | isolation source: Joint BioEnergy Institute, California, USA | place: USA:Joint BioEnergy Institute, California, USA | collected... | reverse complement strand
CCGATGCCCGACGATGCCGCCGCCACGACCGCGCCCGTGAAGGACCGCGCCCTCGGTTCCGCCTGGGAGGACGCCTGGCTGCTCGACGGGGTGCGCACGCCCTTCGCCGATCTCTGCGGCCCCTTCGCCCAGGTCTCGCCGACCGATCTCGGCATCAAGGCGGCGCGCGAGGCCCTGTCGCGCGCTGCCGTCGCGCCGGAGGAGGTGGGCACGGTGATCGCCGGCAGCCTCGCCCCGGGCGGCTTCGACGCGCTCTACCTGCCGCGCCATGTCGGCCTCTATGCCGGCGTGCCGATCGAGGTGCCCTCGGTGCTCGTCCAGCGGCTCTGCGGCACCGGCATCGAGGCGATCATCCAGGCGGCCGACACGGTGACGCACAAGGACGGGATCGAGGTCGCGCTCTGCGTCGGCACCGAGAGCATGAGCCGCAACCCGGTCGCCGCCTTCAGTCACCGCACCGGCTTCGGCCTCGGCAAGGTGGAGTTCAAGGACTTCCTCTGGGAGGCGCTGCACGACCCCGCGCCCGGCGTGAACATGGGCGGCACGGCGGAGGAGCTGGCGCGCCGCTACCAGATCACCCGCGCCGAGGTGGACGCCTACGCCGCGCGCAGCTTCGACCGGGCGCTGGCGGCGCAGGCGAGCGGCTTCCTCGATGGCGAGATCGCGCCGGTGCGGAGCGAGGTCTTCACGCGGGAGGGCTACACGGACCGCGCGATCGAGCTGCCGCGCAAGGTCGAGGAGGTGCGCGTGGACACGCATGTCCGCCCCTCCTCCGTGGAGGCTCTGGCGAAGATCCGGCCGGCCTTCGGCGGCGTGCAGACGGGGGGCAATTCCTCCGGCATGGTGGATGGCGCGGCGGCGGCGCTGGTCGTCTCCGGCGCCTGGCTGCGGGCCAACAAGCGCGCGCCGCTGGCGCGGCTGGTCGCCGGTGTCGCGGTCGGCTGCCCGCCGGAGATCATGGGCATCGGCCCGGTGCCGGCGATCCGCGCGCTGCTCGCCCGCACCGGCAGGACCCTCGCCGAGATCGACCGCATCGAGATCAACGAGGCGTTCGGCGCACAGGTGATGGCCTGCGCGCGGGAGCTCGGCATCGACGAGGACCGGCTGAACGTGAATGGCGGCGCCATCGCGATCGGGCATCCGCTGGCCGCGACAGGCCTGCGCATCGCGGTGACGCTGGCGCGCGAGCTGAAGCGCAGCGGCGGGCGCTTCGGCATCGCCTCCGCCTGCATCGGCGGAGGGCAGGGCATTGCGCTGCTGGTCGAGAATCCGGAGGCGGCGGGCGGTGGCGCCGCCACGCACTGACGGGGCGACGCCAGGCTTCGTCCACACGCGGCGCCTCACCGTCGAGTGGGGCGACTGCGACCCGGCGGGGATCGTCTTCTATCCCCGCTACTTCGCGATGTTCGACGCGAGCACGGCGGCGCTGTTCGCCGCCGCGCTCAGCATGGCCAAGCCGCAGATGCTCCGCCGCTTCGGCATCGTCGGCATCCCGATGGTGGACACCCGGGCGAAATTCCTCGTCCCCAGCCGCTTCGGCGACGAGGTCGCGATCGAGAGCCGGGTGACGGCCTTCCGCCGCTCCAGCTTCGACGTCTCGCACCGGCTTCTGCGCGCCGACGGGGCACTCGGCGTCGAGGGGTTCGAGACCCGCGTCTGGGCGGCGCGCCACCCGGAGGACCCGGAGCGCATCCGGGGTGTCCCGGTGCCGGAGGAAGTGGTGGCCGCATTCGCCCGGCCCTGGCCCCCGCCGGCCTGACCGTGGCCGGTCCGATGACGGGCCAGGCTCTTCCGGGGCAGCGATTCACGTCACGGCAGCTTCCACTCAGGACGATCGCGGCCTAGCGGGTCGCGGTCTCGGCTGGCATTCTGCCGGCCGCCTTCCATCGCAGGACATTGCACGGATGCAGGACACCAGTGGAGCCGGCGGGGCGCCGGTGCGGCTCAGGATCGGCTATCTCGGGGCGCCGCCCCATCCATCCTTCTTCGATCTCGCCCGTGCGCATCCGGAGCTGGAGTTCGTCGAGATCGCGCAGAGCGACTCCGGCGAGGCGATGCGCGCGCAGCTCCGCACCTGCCACGCCTACTACGTGAAGGCCTCGCGCCAGGAGCTGCCGAAGCCGATGCACGTGACGGCGGAGTTCCTGGCCGCGGTGCCGAACCTGCTGGCGGCGGTGAGCTCCGGCGCGGGCTTCGACCCGATTGATCTCGCCGCCTGCACGGACGCCGGCGTGCCGGTGATCAACCAGACGGGGGCGAACGCGCAGGGCGTGGCGGAGCATACGGTCGGCATGATGCTCGGCCTGCTCAAGCGCATGCCGGAGACGACGGCAGCGATGCGCGCCGGGCGCGCGCAGAACCGCTCGGCCTTCATGGGGCGCGAGATCGCGGGCCGCACGGTCGGGCTCGTCGGCATCGGCAATGTCGGCTCCCGCGTCGCAGCGATCCTGCGCGCGGCCTTCGGCTGCCGCGTGCTCGCGACCGATCCGTACCTCGATGCCGCCACGGTGGCCGAGCGCGGAGCGGAGAAGGTGGAGCTGCCGACGCTGCTCGCCGAGAGCGACGTGGTCTCGCTGCACTGCCCCTACGACCCGACGACGCGCGGGATGTTCGACGCGGCCGCCTTCGCGGCGATGCGCAAGGGCGCGGTGTTCGTCACCACGGCACGCGGCGGCATCCACGACGAGGCGGCGCTGCTCGCGGCGCTGAATTCGGGCCATATCGCGGGCGCGGGACTGGACGTGTGGGTGGACGAGCCGCCGCCGGTGGACCATCCGCTGCTCTCGCACCCGCTGGTGATCGCGACGCAGCACACGGCGGGCGTGACGAACGAGAGCCGCATGCGCATCGCGCGCTACGCGGTGGAGGCCTTCGCCGACATCGCCGCCGGCCGCCGCCCGCCGCGGGTGCAGAACCCACAGGTGCTGGACCGCTACCGCGCGCGCTGGGCGGCGCTCTACGGCCGCCAGCCGGAGTTCTGATCGCGGGAGGGCGGCGCCGCTTTCAGGCCGGAACGCCGGCGGCGCGCGCCTTCTCGACCAGCCAGTCGCGCGCCGCCAGCATGTCCTCCAGCGAGCCGAAGGCGTTCATGTAGCGGCCGCGATAGCCCTTGCCCTCGATGCGGCGGAACATGTCGCCGAAGTCGAAGTCGCCCTCGCCGGGACGGAGGTGCTGCTCCTTCCCGTTGCGGAAGCAGTCGGCGAGGCGGACCTCCTGCACGCGCTCCCAGGGGATGCCCTCGACGAAGCCGGCGACGCCCTCCGGCACCAGGTGGGCGTGGTTGGCGGTGAAGGAGAGGGCGAGGGCGGGTGAAGCGATGCGCTCGTAGTACCAGCGCCATTCCTCCAGGGTGTGGGCGAGGTAGTGGACCTCCGCGTCCGGCGGCTCCTTGTTGAGGTTCTCGAGCAGCAGGACGACGCCCTTGCCGTCGGCATAGGCGGCCATGCGCTTCAGGCGCTCGAGCCCGGCCTCCATGCGCATCGCGACGTCGGACGTGAAGTGGTAGCCGGCATGCACGACGATGCTGCCGGCGCCGAGCCGCGGCGCGATGTCTATATAGGCGCGCAGATAGGCGTCCGTCGCCTCCGAGAGCAGCGGCGAGTATTCCGCGACGTTCACCGCGGAGAGGGTGTGCAGGCCGAGATGGATGCCGTGCCGCTCCAGCGCGGCGCGGACCCCGGCGGCGCGCGCGTCGTCGAAGGTCGTGAAGGCGTTGGCGCCGGTGTCGATCTGGATGTCGATGTGGCGCACGCCGTGGCGCGCGGCCCATTCGATCGCGTCCTCCAGCCGCAGCTTGCGGCCGATGTCCACGCCGATGCGGTCGCGAAGGGATTCCGCCATCACCCCGTCTCCTCCTCGATCGCGATCACCCGCGCCGGCGCCCCGTCCGCGCCCGGGCTGAGGCGGATCGGCAGGGCGACGACCAGGCAGCGCGGCGCGCGCAGCGCCCCCGTGTTGCAGAGGTACTCGAACATGATGACGCCGCGCGCCAGCAGGCGGTGGTGGGTGGCGTAGTCCTCCAGCGGCGGACGCGGCGCGCCCGTGAGGAAGAAGCGGATCGGGTAGTCCTGCGGGAAGTCGAAGCCGACGGCCTTGATGCCACGCCCGTGGAGCCACTCCGCCGCCTCCGCGGTCATCCAGGGCGCGTCGGCCCAGAATTCGGGCGTGTCCAGGCTCCGGCGCTCGTCCCAGCGGGTCTTGAGGATGGCGATGTCGCCCTCGCGGAGATGCGCGCCGGCGGTGGCGATGCGGGCCTCCTCGATCGGGCTGTTCTCCGGCACGTCGGAGAGGTCGAGGACGGCGGCCTCGCCGATCGTCATTTCCGGCGTGATCGCGTCGGTCGTGCAGCCGTCGGGCAGGACGTGGCGTGGCGCGTCCATGTGGGTGAAGCCGTGCAGGTTCCATCCGGCCCAGGTGCCCTCGCTGCCGTCGCCGGCGGCATGGCTCTTGAGCAGGCGGCGATCCACCGGCCAGCGGAAATGGCCGGTGCGGACCGGGGTGGAGAGGTCGATGATGCGGCGGGGACGGGCCGGCATGGCTGCGCTCCCTCGTTGCGCGTCCGCTGAGGCTAGCGCGCGCCGGGGCTGCGATCCATCGTCCCGTTGGCCCGGCGTGCCGGCCCTCCGGCCGCCTCCGGCGGGCGGTAATGCTTTGAATCCGGGGCGATCTGCCCTATCTGACCGGCTTAAAGCCGCCGGGCCGCCCCCTCCTCCGCCCACCGGCGCCATCCGGATTCCCGATGACCGACACGCCGCTCTCCCGCATCCGCAATTTCGCGATCATCGCGCATATCGACCACGGCAAGTCCACCCTGGCGGACCGGCTGATCCAGTTCACCGGCGCCCTCTCCGACCGCGAGATGAAGGAGCAGGTGCTGGACAACATGGAGCTCGAGCGCGAGCGCGGGATCACCATCAAGGCGCAGACCGTGCGCCTGCTCTACCGGGCGAAGGACGGGCAGGAATACGAGCTGAACCTGATGGACACGCCCGGCCACGTGGACTTCGCCTACGAGGTCAGCCGCAGCCTCGCCGCCTGCGAGGGCTCGATCCTGGTGGTGGACGCCTCCCAGGGCGTGGAGGCGCAGACGCTGGCCAATGTCTATCACGCGATCGAGGCCGGTCACGAGATCGTGCCGGTCCTGAACAAGATCGACCTGCCCGCCGCCGAGCCGGAGCGGGTGAAGCAGCAGATCGAGGAGGTGATCGGCCTCGACGCCTCCGACGCCGTGGAGGTCAGCGCCAAGACCGGCCTCAACATCGAGGGCGTGCTGGAGGCGATCGTCACGCGCCTCCCCCCGCCGCAGGGCGATGCTTCGGCGCCGACCAAGGCCCTGCTCGTGGATTCCTGGTACGATCCCTATCTCGGCGTCGTCGTGCTGGTGCGCGTCAAGGACGGGCGGCTGCGCAAGGGCCAGCGCATCCGCATGATGTCCACCGGTGCCGTGCACACGGTGGAGCAGGTCGGCATCTTCACGCCGAAGATGGTCGCGGTGGAGGATCTTGGGCCGGGCGAGATCGGCTACCTCACCGCCGCCATCAAGACGGTCGCGGACACCAAGGTCGGCGACACCATCACCGACGACCGCAACCCCGCCGCGGAGCCGCTGCCGGGCTTCAAGCCGAGCGTCCCGGTGGTGTGGTGCGGCCTCTACCCCGTGGACGCCGACGATTTCGAGAAGCTGCGCGAGAGCCTCGCGAAGCTCCGCCTGAACGACGCCTCCTTCCACTACGAGGCGGAGACCTCCGCCGCGCTCGGCTTCGGCTTCCGCTGCGGCTTCCTCGGCCTGCTGCACCTCGAGATCGTGCAGGAGCGGCTGGCGCGCGAGTTCGACCTCGACCTGATCGCGACCGCGCCCTCGGTCGTGTACCGGATCCACAAGACCAACGGCGAGACGATCGAGCTGCACAACCCGGCCGACATGCCGGACGGCAGCGTGGTGGAGAGCATCGAGGAGCCCTGGATCAAGGCCACCATCCTGGTCCCCGACGATTACCTCGGCGCCGTGCTCGCGCTCTGCAACGAGCGTCGCGGGCAGCAGGTGGAGCTGACCTATGTCGGCGCCCGTGCGATGGCGGTCTATCGCCTGCCGCTCAACGAGGTGGTGTTCGACTTCTACGACCGGCTGAAGTCCGTCTCGCGCGGCTATGCGAGCTTCGACTACGTGATGGACGGCTACGCCGAGAGCGACCTCGTCAAGGTCTCCATCCTGGTCAACAACGAGCCGGTGGACGCGCTCTCCTTCATGGTGCACCGCAGCCAGGCGGAGAAGCGCGGGCGGGCGATCTGCGAGAAGCTGAAGGAGCTGATCCCGCGCCAGCTCTTCAAGATCCCGATCCAGGCCGCGATCGGCGGGCGCGTCATCGCGCGCGAGACGATCTCGGCGCTCTCCAAGGACGTCACCGCCAAGTGCTATGGCGGCGACATCACGCGCAAGCGCAAGCTTCTCGAGAAGCAGAAGGAGGGCAAGAAGCGCATGCGGCAGTTCGGCAAGGTCGAGATCCCGCAGAGCGCCTTCATCGCCGCCCTCAAGATGGATGCCTGAACCGGCTGGCGTCACCTTCGACCGCGCCCGCTGGCTGGCGCTGGCGGAGGCGATGAGGGGCCATCCCCTCGTCGAGCCGCTGGAAGCCGAGCGACTGGCGGCGGAATTCAGCGCGGAGGAACGCGCCGCCTATAAGGCCGCGAGCAGCGGGGTCAGCTGCTGGATCTACGGCTCCGACACGCTCGGCTGGTTTCCGCGTTATCCCGGCCGGCATCACAAGGCGGGGCCGAATGGCGAAACCGTGGTCGTCGATCCGCCGCGACGGTCACTGGGCATGGGAACGGATGGTCGGCCGATCGAGGTCATCGCGACCGATCCCCTGCCGCTCGCCGGCGTACACGGCCTGTTGCGACGTGGCGTGGCCCGGACGCCGGAGCCGCTGGGATCGGGCGTCTTCGGCGTGATGGTCGTGTTCGATCCCTCGCCCTTTCCCTGGAGCGTGAGCGAGCCGGAGGAAGGGAGGGACCTGGGCGGTGCCTGGCTACTGGATGCCAAAGGCGGCCGCGTCGCCTGGGTGCCGCGGTCCATAGACGCGCACTGGATTGTCCGCGCCGTGGAGGCGATGCGGGCAGCCGAGGCCGATCCCTGGCGTGTCGGCGCGCTGCGGGACTCGCTCAATCGTCTGCGGGAGGTGGCGTATCCGATGGATGAGCGCTCCCGGCCGCCGCCGCCGGAATTCGCCTTCCTTCATTCCGAGGCGGTCGCCGCGGTGGAGCGCCTGCTGACCGCGCTGTCGGGCTGGGTCGAGATTCCGCCGGCCCCAGGGGCGGCACCGGGGTCCTCGGCGCCGCCGGCGGCGCGTTCCGGCTGGCTGCTCTGGGTGATCTTCGGCCTGATCGTCGTTTGGGTGCTGCGCGGCTGGTGGTGACCTCCGGAGGGGGATCAGGCCAGGCGGGGGCGGCGGCCGGATCGGCCGGCTGGGCGATTGGCGTGGCAGGATCTCACCCCAGGCGACATTGGCAGTCATCCTGCGCCCCGCTTACATGCGAGATGTTCCAAAACGGGGACACGGAGACGCCTGAATGACTGCCATCAGCAAGCGCGCCCTGCTGGGCACCGGCCTCGCTGCGCTGGCTACCCCTGCGCTCGCACAGAGCAACTACCCCAGCCGTCCGATCACCATGGTGGTTCCCTTTGCCGCCGGCGGCCCGACCGACACCGTGGCGCGCCTGGTGGCGGAGGCGATGGGCCGCGAGCTCGGCCAGAGCGTGGTGGTGGAGAATGTCGGCGGGGCCGGCGGCACGCTCGGCGCCGCGCGCGTCGCGCAGGCGCGGCCGGACGGCTACACCCTGCTGCTGCACCATATCGGCATGGCGACGATCCCCACCCTCTACCGGCGCCTGCCCTACGACGCGGTCAACGGCTTCGAGACCATCGGCCTGATCACCGCGGTGCCGATGACGCTGGTCGCCAAGAAGAACTTCCCCGCCAATACGCTGCAGGAGGCGATCGCGCTGATCCGCCGTGAGCGCGAGAACCTGAACTACGCCAATGCCGGCATCGGCGCCGCCTCGCACCTCTGTGGCCTGCTGCTGATGAGCCAGGTGGACGCGGCGATGACGACCGTGCCCTTCCGCGGCACGGGTCCGGCGATGCAGGAGCTGCTCGCCGGCCGCGTGGACCTGATGTGCGACCAGACCACCAACACGACCGAGCAGATCCGCGCCGGGGAGATCAAGGTCTTCGCCGTCACCACGCCCGAGCGCGTGCCGGCGCTGCCGAACGTCCCGACCGCCGCCGAGGCCGGGCTGCCGGGCCTCGAGGTGACGATCTGGCACGGACTCTACGCGCCGAAGGGCACGCCGCGGCCGGTGATCGACCGCGTCGGGCAGGCGCTCCGGGCGGCGCTCAAGGACCCCAAGGTGGTGCAGCGCTTCGCCGATCTCGGGACTACCCCGGTGCCGGAGGCGCAGGCGACGCCGGAGTTCCATCGCCAATTCTGGCAGGCCGAGATCGCGCGCTGGCGCCCGCTGATCCAGGCCGCCGGGCAGTACGCGGACTGAGGCGACGGAGCGGGGGCGGCGGCGCTATCGCGTGGTGCCGCCGTCGCCGCCGGCGGCCGGCGCGGTCTCGGTGAGGCCAGCTCGCAGCCGGCGGATCTCCGCCGCTAGCACGGCGGGCTGCACGGCCCGCGGCCAGCGGGCCGGCACCTCCACCGCCTCCGCAAGACGGCGCTTGTAGTCCGCGCGCGGGATCTCGATCGCACCGAACTGCGCGAGGTGCGCGGTCAGGAACTGCGTATCGAGCAGCGTGTAGCCGCCGAGGCGAAGCAGCGCGACGAGGTGCACCAGCCCGACCTTGGAGGCGTCGCGCTCGCGGCTGAACATGCTCTCCCCGAAGAAGGCGCCGCCCAGCGACACGCCGTAGAGGCCGCCGACGAGCCGCCCGTCCGGCGCCCAGACCTCGATGGAATGGGCGTAGCCCTGGCGGTGCAGCGCGCCGAACAGGCGCTCGATCTCCGGGTTGATCCAGGTGTCCTCGCGTCCGGGCGCGCGCTCCGCGCAGCCCGCGATCACGCTGGCGAAATCGACATCCGCGGTGACCCGGAAGCGGCCGGAGAGCACGGTACGGGCGAGCCGCCGCGGCAGGTGGAATCCGGCGTCGAGCGGCAGGACGCCTCGCAGTTCGGGGTCGAGCCAGTAGAGCCGGTCGCCCCACCGGCTCTCCGCCATGGGGAAGAGGCCCGCGCGGTAGGCCCGCAGCATCAGTTCGGGCGTGATCTCGAAGGAGCGGCGGCTCATGGCGCGGCGGGTGCGGCGATGGCGGATTCGGGCCGCCAATATGGGGCAGGACGGGGCGGCGCGAAAATGCTGCCCTCGCGATGCCGCCGGCGCCGCTGTCGCCGCGGTGCCGCCGCGGCGGGCCGGGCCGGCGGGGGGCGGCTCACTCCTCCTCGGGCGGGGGCGGGGCGACGGGCAGGACCGACGTCTCCTTCGTCGTGGCGAGGGCGATCAGCACCTCCGTCCGGTCCACCGCGGACTGGCCGCGCAGCCCCGCCATGAACGCCTCCAGCGCGCCGAGATCGGCCAGGCGCAGCTTCAGCAGGTGGGTCCAGACGCCGCTGACCTGGTGGCATTCCAGCACCGCCTCCTCGCGCCGCATCGCCTTGCGGAAGGCCGCTTCTTCCTTGGTTCCGCCGCGTGTCGCGACGAAGACGAAGGCGAGCAGCGGGCATCCCACCGCCACCGGGTCGAGGTCGGCGCGCCAGCCGCGGATCACCCGGCGCTCCTCCAGCCGCTTCACGCGTTCGGCGGTGGCGGAGACGGAAAGTCCCGCGACCTTGGAGAGTTCCGCGAGGCCCGCGCTGCCGTCCTGCTGCAGCGCGACGACGATCTTACGGTCTATCGCATCCATCGCCGGAGGATATGCGCCTTTTTCGCCGTTTGGAAGGAAAGCCGGGGAGGTCCGGGTAGGCGGACGCCCGAATGGCGGCGCATGGCGGGGCGCGCATCGGCGCGGGATGGGCGGGCGGAAGTTCCCTCCCGGGCCGGGCGATGACGGGGAAGCCGTTCTACGGCGACAATCCGAAGTGCTGCGGGGCGCGACGCGGACGGGCGGCCACTGATCGCGGAGGCGAGCGTGGACCTGATCCACCTCGCCCCGCCGTTCAATAGCGCCGAGGCCTACAACGTGCGGTTCCGCGCGCCGAAGGACCTCGCCGCGCGCGATAAGCACCAGTGCCGGTGGTGGGCTGTCTCGCTGTTCGACACCGCGCCGCACAGCGGCAGGAAGAAGAAGGGCGCCGATCGTGGCATAAACGGCATCCGCTGGGGCCGCGCCGGCCCGCGCGAGGGCAACCCCAACCGCATCATCGTCTCGGGCAACGGCGGCGGGAACGTTGCCGTGCGCGATGCGCGTGATCTCGCCGGCACGGTGCAACGCAAGAGTGCGCTCGGCGGCGTGCTTACCACCCTCGCTGCGCCGACGCGCGAGATGCCGCGCGAGGTGGCGAGCCACGGCGATACTTGGTCCTCGCGTTCTTCGTGATGGCTTCCGCCGTGCCGGGTGTTGTCGGTCCGCCCAATTCCCGTGCAGGATACTCCGCCCGCGGGATGGCGGAGTGATCTCCTGCCGTGACGCGAAGCGGAGCGCGGTTCCCGCTTCCCGCCGCCGGCCGGACGCTGCTATGCCTACGGGTGCCAGCCACGGGAATTCCGGAGGTCCCGCCCATGGGCATGTCGCTCGAACAATTCGCGGCACGATGCCACGACGCCCTGAAGACCCATCCCGGCACGGAGGGCCGCAAGCAGGTCTGCGCGCTCGTGAAGGAGGTGCTGCAGGACCCGACCTTCGTCGCGACCTACATCCCGGAGGGCACGCCGGAGCGGAAGGTGCTCTACGAGGATCCGGAACTCGGCTTCACCATCCTCGCGCACGCCTACAGGGGGCCGAAGAACAGCCAGCCGCACGACCACGGCCCGTCCTGGGCGATCTACGGCCAGGCGGCGGGCGAGACGGTGATGACGGACTGGGAGTGCCTCGCGCGGCCGAGCGATGGCAAGCCGGGCAAGGCGCGGCGCCTGCGCGATTACGTGCTGCGGCCGGGCGACGCCTATCTCTATGAGCCGGGCGTGCTGCACTCGCCGCGCCGCGACGGGCCGACCCGCCTGCTGCGCATCGAGGGCGTCAACATGGACCGCGTGAAGCGCGACCCCTACGAGGCGGTCGAGGGCACCGCCGCCGTCGCCGCGCAATAGGCACGATGCGGCGCGGGGCCGGGAGCGCATCGTCCCCGCCCCCGCGCCAATGGCGGTGATCACCCCGCCGGCTGCGACCGGCGCAGGCCGACATATTGCAGCTCGGCCAGCACTGCGA
>ERZ777003.4615-NODE-4615-length-11360-cov-8.141707_pt1 | contig 11360 bp, 12 predicted proteins | sample MGYA00374956_ERZ777003 | MGnify/ENA primary metagenome ERZ777003 (study PRJEB29302, sample SAMN06268252) | bioreactor metagenome | isolation source: Joint BioEnergy Institute, California, USA | place: USA:Joint BioEnergy Institute, California, USA | collected... | reverse complement strand
GCCAGCCGAACAGCTGCGGGAAGCCGCTGTCGACGGCGGCCCGGAACGCGTCGAGGCCGGCGCCCGTGCGGCCGACGGCGACGTAGGGGACGGCGGCGCGCGGCTCGATGCGGGGTTCGTCGGTCATCGGGGCGTCTCCATGGTCGGATGTCATGGAGAAGACGGCCGTCGCCGCGCTGGCTCATCGGCCGGCGCGTCGCCGCACGCCGCGCACCGCCCACCCGGATGCCGCGGCCGGTCGGTCGCGGGCCGGTTCGGCCGCGAGGCCGCGCCTACGCGAGGCCGAGCCGGCGCAGCTCGATCGCCGGGCAGCGGTCCACCACGACCGTCAGCCCGGCGGCCCGGGCGCGCGCCGCCGCGGCCTCGTCGATCACGCCGAGCTGGAGCCACACCGCCCTGGCGCCGATCGCGATCGCCTCGTCGACGTGGACGCCCGCCTCCTCGGGCCGGCGGAAGACGTCGACGACGTCGATCTCGACCTCCTCGCGCGCGTCGGCGAGCGTCGGGTAGCAGCGCTCGCCGAGGATCTGCAGCGCCGCCGGGTTGATCGGCACGATCCGGTGGCCGCGCGACTGCAGCAGCGCCGCGATCCGGTGGCTGTCGCGGCTGGCGCGCGGCGAGCAGCCGACCACCGCCCAGGTCCGGGGCGTGGCCAGCAGCGCGCGGATCGTCTCGTCGTCGGGATTCACGTCGCTCGGGTCGGATGGAAAGGTACCCCGCTCGGGCGCGTCGCCGCGGCTCCCGCCGTCAGCGCCCGTCGGGCCGCACCGCCGCCGAGGTGCCGAGCGCGCGGCCCTCGTCGTCGAGCGCCCGCACCGCGACCCAGGCGGCGTCGGTGCGGGCCCGCAGCGCCGTCTCGAAGCCGTCGCGCGCGACCGGCTCGCCGACGGGCCGCAGGTCGTGCGGCCCGTCGCCGGCGAGCAGCTGCCAGGCGCGCACCTCGGTGGCGCCGTTCCAGCTCGCCCAGGCGGTGAGCCGGTCGCCGCGCCGGGCGGCCGCGACGTCCGGCGGCCGCGCCGGCCGCCCGACCCACGGGAAGCGGAACGCCTGGTAGGTGTCGGCTCCCGCCGGCAGCGCGAGGTCGAGCACGAGCCGGCCGTCGCGGTCGAGCTCCGACACCCGCTCGGCGGGGCCGAAGCTCGCGAGCAGGTTCCCGTTGGGCAGCAGCTGCGCGTTGCCCTCGGCGCCGGCGAGCAGGCCGTCCGGGTGCTCGTGGGCGCGCACCACGCGCGCGGTGCCGGCGCGCCGGTCGAGCCGCAGCGCGAGCAGGCGGGAGGCGGGCGCCTTCGGCGGCGTCGCCTGGTTGTCGAAGAGGGTGATCGTCCCGTCCGCCTGGCGGCGGGCGTCGTGCTGGAAGTGGAAGCGCGCGCCGGCGCCGAGCCGGAAGTCGCCGCCGGGGCCGAGCTTCCACGCGACGCGCCCGCTCGGCCGCGCGATCTTGTAGATCGCGTGCGCGTTGCGGGCGCTGATGATGAGCCCGCCGTCGCGGTCGACCTCGATCGAGTTGAGGTGGAAGTAGTCGTGCGGCTTGCCGGGCTTCGGCGCGGTCCGCCCCTCCGTGACGGGCACGTGCCGCAGGCTCCGCCACTCCCACAGCAGCCTGCCGGTCGCGACGTCGACCTCCTGGATGCGCGACTCGACGACGGTTCCGTCGCGCGGCCCGCCGACGGCGCGCAGGTCGGCGGGCCGCTTGACGTAGACGGGCATGAGCGCGCTGCCGCGGTCGGTCAGCTGGATCTCGTGGTGGTCGGGCAGGACGGGGCCGACCGAGCGGATGCGCGCGAGCTCGCGGTAGCGCGCGTCCATCACGACGTACTCGCCGTGGCCGTGGCCGAGGTGGGTACGGCCCTCCCACCAGACGAGCACGGGCTGGCCGCGGTAGCGCTGGACCTGGAAGGCGGTCGCGGTCTTGCCGCCGGAGACGGGGTGGAACCAGACGACCTCGCCGTCCTCGTCGACGATCATCGGGCCGTCCTGGCCGGGCCCGCGCTTGACGGCGAGGAAGAGGAGGCCCTCGGCGGCGCCGGGCCGCGCGGGGGTGCGGACCGCGAGCGCGTCGGGGTCGAGGTCGGGCCGCGAGTGGAACGACCTGACCGTCGGGCCGGGCCAGTCGCCGTCCTCCTGGCGTGCGACGCCGTCGATGCCGACCCAGGCGGCGGCGCCGAGCGCCAGCGCCGCGAGCGCGCCCAGCGCGATGCGGGCACGGGCCGGCCGCAGGCGCCGGCGGCGGGCGCTCGGGAGGCTCATGGCCGCGCATTCTGGCGCGCGAACCTAAGACGAACGTGAGAGCTCGCCCGGTCGCGGCCGCAGCGCGTCGAGCAGCAGGTCGACGTAGCGGCGCCAGTCGGCGATGCCCGCCTGCACGACCTTCGCGAGCCCGGCGTAGAAGGGCGGCATGTCCGCCGCGCGCAGGTCGGCGCGCACGACGCCGGCGGCGTGGGCCCTCGCGAGCAGCTGCTCGGTGAGCGCCATCAGCTCGGCGACGTGCTCGTGCGGCAGCGCGGGCGGGGCGCCGCCGACGGTCGGGGAGCCGCCCGCGATCGACGCGACGACGTCGGCGTAGCCGCGGTCGGCCTCCTGGGTGGTGGCGCAGAACTCGAACGACCGCTCGATCGCCCGCCACGGGTCCGGGTCGGGCAGCAGCTCGTCGCGCATGAAGGCGATGATCGCCTTGAAGCGCTCCTCGACGAGCGCGAGCGCGAGCGACTCCTTGGTGGGGAAGTGGCGGTACACGGTCCCGACGCCGACGCCGGCCCGCCGGGCGATGTCGTCCATCTGCGCCTCGCGCCCGTGCTCGGCGAACGCGGCGCGGGCCGCGTCGAGGACCCTCAGCCGGTTGCGGGCGGCGTCCGCGCGCAGCCGCCGGGCGCGCACGCTCGCCGCCGGCCGCGCGGGCGCGCCGATCGCGCCCGCATCGCTCGCACCGAACGCCGGTGCGTCATCGTCGTCGCGTCGCCTTGACAAGCGGAACCGTTCCTCCGTATCGTCCGGAACCGGAACTCCGGTTCCCGTTCATTGTAGCCGCCACCGGGAGGATCGCCGATGGGCCCGCCCGCCGCACGCCCCGCCGCCCCCGACCCGCTGCGCTGGAAGGCGCTCGTCGTGCTCGCGATCGCGCAGTTCATGGTCGTGCTCGACGCCTCGATCGTGAACATCGCGCTCCCCTCGATCCAGGACGACCTCGGCTTCAGCGACGCGAACCTCCAGTGGGTCGTCAACGCGTACGTGCTCGCGTTCGGCGGCTGCCTCCTGCTCGGCGGGCGCATGGCCGACCTGTTCGGCCGGCGGCGCGTCTTCATCGTCGGCCTCGCGCTCTTCTCGCTCGCCTCGCTCGCCGGCGGCTTCGCGACCTCCGCCGGCTGGCTCGTGGTCGCGCGCGGCGTGCAGGGGCTCGGCGCCGCGATCGTCGCGCCCGCCGCGCTCTCGATCGTCACGACGACCTTCGGCGAGGGGGCCGAGCGCAACAGGGCGCTCGGCATCTGGGGCGCGCTCGCCGGCGCCGGCGGCGCCTCCGGCGTGCTGCTCGGCGGCATGCTCACCGAGTGGGCCGGCTGGGAGTGGATCCTCTTCGTCAACGTCCCGATCGGCGCCGCGGCCGCGCTGCTGGCGCCGCGCTACGTGCGCGAGAGCAGGGGCCGCGAGCGGACGAGCGTCGACGTCGCCGGCGCCGCGCTCGTGACCGGCGGCCTCGTCGTGCTCGTCTACGCGCTCGTCGACGCCGAGCGCGCCGGCTGGGGGTCGGGGCAGACGATCGGGCTGCTCGCGCTCGCGGCGGCCCTGCTCGCCGGCTTCGTGCTCGTCGAGCTGCGCGTCGTGCGCCACCCGGTGATGCCGCTGCGGATCTTCCGCAACCGCAACGTCGCGAGCGCCAACGGCGTCGCGCTGCTCGTCGGCGCCGCGCTGTTCTCGATGTTCTTCCTGCTGTCGCTCTACCTCCAGCGCGTGCTCGGCTACTCGGCGCTCGAGGCCGGCCTCGCCTACCTGCCGCTCGCGTTCACGATCATCGCCTCGGCGGGCGCCGCGTCGCGGCTGGTGACGCGGGTCGGGCCCAAGCCGGTGCTCCTCGTCGGGCTCACGTCGACGGCGGTCGGCCTGCTCCTGTTCACGCAGGTCTCGGCCGGCGGCTCGTACCTGGGCGACGTGCTCGTGCCGTCGCTGATCGTCGCGGTCGGCCTCGGCTGCTCGTTCGTGCCGATGACGATCGTCGCCGTCGCCGGCGTCTCCCACGCCGAGGCCGGCCTCGCCTCGGGCCTCATCAACACCGCCCAGCAGATCGGCGGCGCGCTCGGCCTGGCGGTGCTGTCGTCGATCGCCAACGCCCGCGCCAACGCCGTGCTCGGCGGCGGCCCGCCCGACCCGGCCGCGATCCCGAACGCGCTCACCGAGGGGTTCCAGATCGCGTTCCTCGTCGGCGCCGGCTTCGCCGTCGTCGGGATCGCGCTCGCGCTGCTGGCGGTGCCGCGCGTCAGGCGCGGCGACCCGGTGGTCGAGGCGCCCGCGGCGGCGTAGGGCGGGCGGGCCGGCGGGCCCCGCGCCCGCGGGTCCGGCCGGGACCGGGCCGGGCGGGCCCGCGGGCCCCGCCGGCCCTCGCCGTCCGCGCCCGGCCCGGGCCGACGGGCGGGGCGCTCCGCGCGCGGTACGCTCGACGGCGTGGACCAGCCACCGCTCCGTGCCAGCGACGCCGATCGCGAGCACGTGCTCGCGCTGCTGCGCCAGGCGTCGGTCGACGGGCGGCTCACCGTCGAGGAGCTGGCCGAGCGGGCCGAGCGGGCCCAGCGCGCGCGGACCTACGACGAGCTGCTGGCGATCACCGCCGATCTCGTGCCCGGCGGCGCGATGCCGCCGCCGGCGGCGGCGGGGGCGGCGGCGCCCGGCGCGGCGGTCGAGCGCCACCGCGCGACGCTGTCGAGCCTCGAGCGGGCCGGCCGCTGGCGAATGCCGCCGCGCAGCCGCTACGTCGCGACGCTCGGCTCGGTGCGGCTCGACCTGCGCCAGGCGGTGCTGCCGGGCCCGGAGGTCGAGCTCGAGCTCAAGGCCGTGCTCGGCTCGATCTCGCTCGTCGTCCCGCCCGGCGTCGACGTGCGCGTCAGCGGCGGCAACGTGCTCGGCAGCTGCGAGCTGCACCTCGGCCGCGAGGCGCCCGCGCCCGGCGCGCCGGTCGTGCGCGTCGTCGTCGCCGGTGCGCTCGGCTCGGTCGAGGTGCGCAGCGAGGGCCGCCTGTCGGACCGGCTCGTGCAGGAGGCCAAGCGGCTGGCGCAGCGGTGGCTGCCGTCGAGCTAGCCGCCCGCTCGCGCCCGCCGGCCGGGTGCGGGTCGCCCGGCGTGTGGTACGGTGGCCCCGTTGTCACAGCCGGGAAGGTCCCGGCGATTGCCGCGCTCGCGTTCAGTTGCATCTGCATCCTCCGCGTCCGCAGCACCCCCCGACCGACAGGAGGACACGATGGCGACTGGAACCGTCAAGTGGTTCAGCGACGACAAGGGCTTCGGCTTCATCACGCCGGATGACGGCTCGGCCGACCTGTTCGTCCACCACAGCGCGATCCTGAGCGACGGCTTCCGCACCCTCCCCGAGGGCGCGAAGGTCAGCTACGAGGCGGAGCCGGGCCAGAAGGGCCCGCGCGCCGTCAACGTCGCGACGATCTAGCGCGTCAGGCGCCCGAGCGCGAAGCCGGCCGCCAGCGCCGCCGCGGCCGCGACCGGCAGCGGGTGGTCGCGGGCGCGGTCGCGCACCGACGCCGCCGCCTGCGCGACCGCGTCGGGGCTCGTCGTGCGCGCCCGCGTCCCGAGCTGGGCGCCGGTGCCGCGCGCCCGCGCCGTCGTGGCGCGCACGCGCGCACGGCCGGCGCGCGGCAGCGCCCTGGCGCGCTCGCGCGCGTGGCGCGTCATCCGCGCGATCCGCTCGCGCGCCTGCGACTTCAGGTCGGCCTTGACGGCGAGCGCCGCGACGGTGTCGCCGAGCTCGGCCCGGGTCGCCTCGATCTGGGCGCGCAGCGCCGCGGCGTCGCCGGCGGCGATCGTCAGCGCTGCCGCGCCGTTCGTGCGCGCTGCGTCGTCCATCGCACGTCCTCCTTCACGGTCTCGACGGTCTGCTCCGGCATCGCGGGGGTCGCGCGGCGCATCTGGCGCCGGCCGGCGAGCGCGGCGCCGACGGCGAGCGAGAGCAGCAGCACCGCGACGGCGAGCGCGGCCAGCCACGCGTCGAGCACGAGGCCGAGCGCGAGGATCGCCGCAGCGGTCAGCGCGCCGACGCCGTAGAGGGCGAGCACGGCGGCGCCGCCGAGCATGCCGGCGCCGCGGCCGGCCCGCCTCGCCTTCTCGCCCAGCTCGGCCTTCGCGAGCGCGACCTCCTCGCGCGCCAGCAGCGACGTCTGGTCGGACAGACGCCGCAGCAGCGCCGCCATCGGGAGCTCGGCCAGCTCCGCCACGCGCCGCCCGTCGGCGCGGCCGTTCGCCGGGACCTGCATCTCGCCCATCTGCCGCCACCTCCTGGCGTTCGCCGACGGCCCCTCACTACCCGCACCGCGCGGTCGCACACGCGAGGCGGCGCGCCACCGTCGGGCGCCGGGCGGGGGCGCGTGCGTCGCGGCGAGGACCCGGCGTCGCGCGGCGCGCCCGTCCGCGGGGCGGCGGGCGGGCCGGGCCGTCGGCGGCGCCCGCGCTACGGTGACCCGGTCGCCGTGCACCGTCCCCGCCGTACCCTCCTCCTGCTCGTCGCCGTGCTCGCGCTGCTCGCCGCGCCGGTCGCCGCCGGCACGCTCGGCGAGGTCGCCGGCGGCGGCGCGGAAGGCACCGAGCGGTCGGCGCCCGCCGCCCCGGCGCGCGTCGATCGCGCGTGGCGCGCCGAGGCCGAGCGGGCGGCGGCCGCGGCCCGCCGCGCGCGGCGCGAGGCGCGCGCGGCGCGGCGGACCGCCCGCGCGGTGCGCGCCGCCCGCCGGGCCGGCGTCGCGGTGCTCGTCGACAAGCGGCGCCGGCTGCCGGCCCGCTCCCGCCCGCGCGACCTCGTCGTCCCGCGCGTCGCGTTCCTCCCGAGCGCCTCCGCGGACGAGCGGCGCATGCGCCGTCCGGCGGCGCGCGCGCTCGAGCGGATGTTCGCCGCCGCCGCGCGCGACGGCGTGCCGCTCGCGGCGGTGTCGGGCTTCCGCTCGTTCGCGACCCAGCGCGCCCTCTTCGCCCGCTACGCGCGCGCGCTCGGCCTGCGGCGGGCGAGCCGCGTCAGCGCGCGCGCCGGCCACAGCGAGCACCAGACCGGCCTCGTGATGGACGTCGCCGGCGCCGACGGCCGCTGCGCCGCCCGCGCCTGCTTCGCCGGCACGCCCGCGGCCCGCTGGGTCGCCCGCCACGCGCCCCGCTTCGGCTTCGTCGTCCGCTACCCGCGCGGCGCCCGCCGCATCACCGGCTACGCCTACGAGCCGTGGCACCTCCGCTATGTGGGCGTCCCGCTCGCGCGCGAGGCCGCCCGCACCGGCCGCACGCTCGACGAGCTGCTCGCCCCGCGCCGCTGACGCGCCTGCGGGCGCCCCGTGGCCGCCGGGCGGCGCCTGCGATACTCGGCCGCATGTCGATCGACACGCCAGCCGACCTCGCCGGCCTCAAGCGGGCGGGCGCCGTCGTCGCCGCCACCTTGCGCGAGTGCAAGCGCCACGTCCGCCCCGGGGTGACCACGGCCGAGCTCGACGCCGTCGCCGCGCGCGTCTTCGCCCGCCACGGCGCCCGCTCCGGCCCGCAGCTCGACTACCGCTTCCCGGGCGCGATCTGCATCAGCGTCAACGACGAGGTCGTGCACGGCGTCCCCGGCCCGCGGCGGCTGCGCGCCGGCGACCTCGTCAAGCTCGACGTCACCGCCGAGCTCGACGGCTACTACGCCGACGCGTGCGTGACGGTGCCGGTCGGCAGGCCCAAGCCCCAGCACGCGCGGATGCTCGCCGCCTCCCAGGCCGGCTTGCGCAAGGGGATCGAGGCGGCCCGTGCCGGGCTGCCGCTGAGGGGGATCGGCGCCGCCGTCGAGAACGAGGTCAACCGCCGCGGCTTCCGCGTCCTGCGCGAGCTGACCGGCCACGGCATCGGCCGGCGCATCCACGAGCCGCCGGAGGTGCTCAACTGGCCGGACCCGGCCGACGAGACGATCCTCACCGACGGCCTCGTCATCACGATCGAGCCGATGATCACGCCGACCGAGACGCACGTCGAGGAGCTCGAGGACGGCTGGACGCTCGCGACCGCCGACGGCTCCCGCTCGGCCCACTTCGAGCACACGCTCGTCGTGCGCGCCGACGAGCCGGCGCTCGTGCTGACCGCGTAGCGCCCGGGCGGCCGCCGCCGGCGCCGCCCGCGCGCCCGGCGCGTCGCCAGCCCGCTCCGCCCGGGCGGCCGCGGCTGGCGCGCGTAGCATGTGGCCCATGAGGGAGCCCGCCGGCGAGCTGACGATCGACGAGCTCGCGCGCGCGACCGGGATGACCGTCCGCAACATCCGCGCGCACCAGTCGCGCGGGCTGCTGCCGCCGCCCGAGGTGCGGGCGCGCACCGGCTACTACGGGCCGGAGCACGTCGCCCGCCTGCGGCTGATCCAGGAGCTGCAGGCGGAGGGCTTCAACCTGAGGGCGATCCAGCGGCTCGTGCAGGCCGCCAACGGCGGCGGCGAGCAGCTGCTCGCGTTCGGCCGCGCGGCGCTGACCGCGTTCGCCGACGAGACGCCGGAGACGACGACGCTCCAGCAGCTGCGCGCGCGGCTCGGCGACCCGGACGACCGCGCGCTGCGCCGCGCCGAGCGGCTCGGCATCATCCGCCCGCTCGGCGGCGACCGCTACGAGGTCCCGAGCCCGACGCTGCTGCGCGCCGGCGCGGAGCTGATCGCGATGGGCGTGCCGCCGATGCGGGCGCTCGCCGTCGCCGAGCAGGTCCAGCGCCACGCGCGCGCGATCGCCGAGTCGTTCGCGACGCTGTTCGTCGAGGAGGTCGCGAGGGGCCAGGTCGACCCGCAGACGCGCACCCCGCAGGAGTGGGTCGAGCTGAGCGAGGCGCTCGCACGCCTGCACCCGCTCGCGACCGAGGCGGTCGCGGCCGGCTTCCAGCAGGAGATGAGGCGGGTCGTCGAGCGCCAGCTCGTCGAGGTGCTGAGGGGCTGAGCGCGCGCGGCCCCGCGCCGCGCCCACGGCCGCGCCGCGCGCCGCCGCCCGCCGCCGCCCGCGACCGCGCCGGCGCCCGGCCCGGCGAGCGGGCGCGCCGTGGCGCCGCTACTTGAGCTTCGGCAGCGGCCCGCCCGCGTCGCGGACCACCATCCCGCGGTACATCGCCCGCACCTGCGCCGGGTTGCGGCGGGCGAGGTCGCGCAGCTCGCGCGGGTCGCGCCGGTGGTGGTAGAGGCGCGGCGTCCTGTTCTGGTTGTCGCTCATGTACGCCCAGGTGCGGTCGCGCGCGAACACCCACGAGCTGTAGGCGCCCGTCACGTACCTGCGCCGCAGCTTCGGCTGGCGGCCCTCCAGCAGCGGCAGCAGGTTCGCGCCGTCCATCCACCCCGGCCGCTTGAGGCCGGCGGCCGACAGCAGCGTCGTCGCGACGTCCTGCGTCTGGGCGAAGTACGACGTCGTCCTGCGCGCCCCCTTGCCCTGCGGGTGGCGGATCAGCATCGGCACCTGGATCAGCTCCGGGTGCAGCTGGGTCGCGAACTTCGCGACGTAGCCGCGCTCGCCGAGCAGGAAGCCGTGGTCCGACAGGAAGATCACGAGCGTGTCCCGCTCGAGCCCGAGCTCGTGGAAGCGCTGCATGAAGTTGCCGAACCAGTGGTCGGCCATCGTCAGCTCGGCGCGGTAGAGCGCCGCCATCTGGCGCACGTCGGCGGGCCCGAGGCCGTTCGCGGCGGCGGTGCCGTTGAGGACGGTGCCGGGGTTCCACGCCCGGTGGAGGCTGCCGCCGTGGAGCTTGAGGTACCTCGCCGGCGGGTCCCACGGCTCGTGCGGGTCGAAGCAGTCGATCGCGATCGCGAACGGCCTCCTCGACCGCGCGCCCTCCTCCAGCAGCTGCATGCCGGCGGTGAAGACCCTCGCCGGCAGGTAGTCCTGCTCGCGCTCGCGGCCGATCTGGTTGGCGAGGTACTGGCGCATCTTGCCGGCCGAGGAGGAGGTGATGATCTTCGGCGCGACCCACCTCGCCAGCTCGGCGTCGCTGATCCGGCTCGCGTCGTGGACGACGGTCCCGGTCTGGCCCTTGATCTCGACGAGCCTGTCCCAGTCGCGCCGGAACGGGTCCTGCGACCGCACCATGACCCACGGCGTGTCGGTCGCGTACGCGGTCCAGTAGCCGGCGCGCCTGAGCGTGCTGACGAGGTTCTCGTCGGGCACCGCCTGCCAGCCGGGCGTGCCGGGCATGTCGGGCGCGTGGACGTAGTCCCTGAACGGGAACAGCCGCGCGCCGCCGAAGATCGTCGCGCGCGCCGGCCCGGTCGGGAACGCCTCCGGGAAGGCGGCGGTGAAGCGCAGGCTCTCGCGCGCGAGCGCGTCGATGTTGGGCGTGTGGGCGTTGCGGCGCCCGTAGCAGCCGAGGTGGTCGGGCCGGACGGAGTCCATGATGACGAGCAGCAGGTTGGGCACCTCGCCCTTGCGCACCTGCCTGGCGTAGCGGGCCGGCCTGCGGCGCCTGGGGCGGGCGGCCGCGGTGGCGGTGCGCTGGGCGCTGACCGCGTCGTCGCCGCCGCAGCCGGCGATGCCGAGCAGCCCGAGCCCGGCCGCGCCGAGCCCGGCGCGGCGCAGCAGTTCCCGTCGATCGATGTCCTTGTCCATGAGGCCTCCGCGGCTTGCCGACGTCGTGGGGGTCCTCGCTGGAACCCGCGGGCGCCGCCGTCGATGCGGCGCCCACGCAGGGTAGTGGGTCAGCCGGCCCGCGTCGCCGCGCGCGGGCTCGGCAGCGGCGTCAGCCGCGGCTCGATCTGGGCCCGCAGCGGCTCGAAGCGGGGCGGCAGCACGAGCCGCTCCCCGAGCCGCTCGAGCGCCTCGTCGGCGGTGAAGCCGGGTCCGAGCGTCGCGATCTCGAACAGCACGCCGCTCGGCTCGCGGAAGTAGACGCTCCTGAACCAGAAGCGGTCGACGAGGCCGGACGTGTGCCCGCCCGCCCGCGTGATCCGCTCGTCCCACGCGTCGATGTCGCCGTCGTGGGCGGCCCAGGCGACGTGGTGGACGGTGCCGGCGCCGCCGAGCCCCGGCTCGGCCGGGGGCGCGTCGTAGACGTAGAAGCCGCCGCGCCGCGCGCCGCGCGCCTCCCAGCGGGTGCCGTCGTCGTCGCCGGCCGTGAAGCCGAGCACGTCGCGCAGCAGCGCCGTGCTGCGGGCGGGCGCCGCGCTGTAGGCGCGCACGCCGGCGAAGCCGCGGATCG
>ERZ777003.4614-NODE-4614-length-11364-cov-3.561058_pt1 | contig 11364 bp, 10 predicted proteins | sample MGYA00374956_ERZ777003 | MGnify/ENA primary metagenome ERZ777003 (study PRJEB29302, sample SAMN06268252) | bioreactor metagenome | isolation source: Joint BioEnergy Institute, California, USA | place: USA:Joint BioEnergy Institute, California, USA | collected... | reverse complement strand
GGGCAGCATGGCGAACTGGTCGGTGCCCGAGCGGCCAAAATTGCGGGCCAGCGCCTCCTGCTCGTCGGACAGGATGGTGATTGCGAACGGGAAGCCCTCCACGAACGCATCGATGCTTTGCGAGGTGAGAGCCAGGCTCCACAGCAGGAGCGGCGGCTCCAGCGACACGGATGAGAAGGAATTGGCGGTGATGCCGATATCCTGCCCCTCCGCCGTGCGCGCGGTGATGATGGTCACCCCCGTCGCGAACTGACCGAAGGCAGATCGCAGGGCCCGCTTGTCAGCCTCACTCATGGGCCGGTTCCCGCCGCCCGTCGCTTCATGTCCTGTCACCGGCTCCATGCCGCCTTCGTCCCTGTGCTTCATCTTGCCAGATCGCCGGCCGAGGCCGCATAGTGAGGCCGGAGCCGACGGCCTTCTATGCATCAATAATGCGTCCCGGTCCATAGGGGCGCAGCGGCCGGCGGGCGAATGACCAAGGGAACGCGGTGCGGGAAAAGGAACTCAGACTGGCGGTGGTATGCTTCGGGGGCGTGTCCCTGGCCGTCTACATGCATGGCGTCACCAAGGAAATCCTCAAGCTCGCCCGCGCCTCCGCCGCCTATCACAGCGAGCCCGACCTGCAGAAGCGGCGGAGCCTGAGCTACCGGGATCTCGCCCGCGACGGCCATGACGAGATCGACACCGAGGAGATCTATTTCGAGCTCCTCAAGGCCATGGGCGACAAGCTGGATCTCCGCGTCATCATCGACGCCGTGGCGGGGGCGTCGGCGGGCGGCATGAACGCCGTCTTCCTGTCGCGGGCGCTGGCCCATGACCTCGCCTACGATCCCCTGCGCGACCTGTGGCTCAGGGAGGCGGACGTGACGCGGCTTGCATCCCGCGAGCCGCCCGCGGGCTTCTGGTCCCGCTATCTGGTGGACCCCGTCCTGCAATTCATCACCCGGCGCATCATCGGCGCCCGCGGCCTCGGCGAGCGGGTGCAGGAGACGCTGCCGCCGCTCGTCCGCATGCGGCGGATGAAGCCCCTGTTCGACGGCGTCCATCTGGTACGCCTGCTCTATGACGGGCTGATGTCCCAGGGGACGCCCCAGCCGGGCCGCTCCCTCATGCCGGCGGGACACAGGCTCGAGACCTTCGTGACAGTCACCGATTTCTTCGGCTTCGTGCGGCATCTGCCGCTTCACGATCCGCCGGTGATCGCCGAGCGGGAGCATCGGCACATCTTCGCCTTCTCCTACGTCCATTGGCGGAACGGCGAGGTGGAGAGCGATTTCGCGGACGAACAGGTGCCGGGCCTCGCCTTCGCCGCCCGCGCGACCTCGAGCTTTCCCGGCGCCTATCCTCCCGCCCGCATCGCCGAAGTGGAGCAGGTCCTGGAGGAACGGGGGCTCACCTGGCATGGCCGGGAACGCTTCTTCGTGCAGAATTTCAGCAATTATCTCCGCGCCGGGATCGATCCGCGGGAGGGCGCCTTCATCGACGGCAGCGTGCTCAACAACAAGCCCTTCGCCCACGCCATCCGCTCCATCACCGGACGGCCCGCCTTTCGTGAAGTTGACCGCCGCATCGTCTATGTGGATCCCCATCCCGAGGAGCTGATGGTCCAGAGCCGCGGCCAGACGCCCAATCTGTGGCGCACCCTGAAGGCGGCGCTGTCGGACATTCCGCGCAACGAGCCGGTCCATGACGATCTTGCCGAGATCCAGCAGAACAACAAGCAGGTGCGGATGGTGCGGTCGGTGATCGACGCCATCAAGCCGCGGGTCGGCACCCTGGTGGCCGAGATCACGGACGATGCGGCGGGGGACGTCACGGCGGAGACCATCCGGCGCTGGCGCATCGCCGCCAATACCCGGGCCGCCGAGGAAGCGGGCTATGCCTATGAGGGCTATACGCGGCTCAAGATCCAGGCCGCGGTGCGCCATCTGAGCGGCGTCGTCGCCGATATCTGCGGCTTCGCCTGGGATTTGCCCGCCCATCAGAAGCTTGCCGCCGTGCTCGAGGTCTGGGCCTTGCGCGATCCCATCGAACGCCATGGCATCGCGGCGCCGGGGGACGCCTCCACCGCGCCCGAGGCGCTGCCCAACTGGGTGCGCTTCCTCACCCATTTCGACCTCGATTACCAGCGCCGCCGCCTGCGTTACGTCATCAGCGAGCTCAACGGCCTCTATGCGGCGATCGACGACGAGGAGAACGGCATCGACGTCGCGCGGCTCGATGCCCTCAAGGGCCGCTTCTACGATCTTCTCGCCCCCATGCGGCGGATCGAGACCGGCGACTGCGCGACCGACGGCCTGCGCCGCCGCTTCCGCGAGGCCTTCGCCGCGCTCGACGACGACCGCGACCTCATCGACCCCGCCATGTTCTATGCCGCCCATCGAAGCGTGATCGAACAGGCGCTCGCCGATCTCGCGGAGGAAATGGGGCTCGACGAGATCAAGCGCCAGGCGGACGCCATCTTCGCCGACATCCACAACGAATCCTGGCCGCCGCGGGTGAGCCGCACGCTCCTTCTCGCCTATCTCGGCTTCGGCTACTGGGACGTCATCACGTCGTCCATCATGGGGCGCCGCGACATGGGGGAGCTCAACGAGATCAAGATCGACCGCATCAGCCCCAACGACGCCCGCTCGCTCACGGAAGGGGGCGCGGCGGTGCTCCTCAAGGGCGTCGCCATGCGCCATTTCGGCGCCTTCTTCAGCCGCAAGGACCGGGAGAACGACTATATCTGGGGGCGTCTCAACGCCGCCGAGCGGTTGATCGACATCCTGACGGACACGGCGCGGATGGAGGGGGCGGCGCGCAATCTGCGCGGCATGCAGGCCAAGAAAAAGGCCTTCGCCGCCATTCTCGACGTGGAAGAGCCCTACGTGCCGTCAAGCCGCCTTCTGATCGAGCGGCTGCGCGAGCGTCTCAAGGAGCTTTAGGAAGAAGTCCGGCGGGGCGGGATACCCTGCCCCGGCCGCTTCACACATGACCTGATTACACGTGAAACGACTGGCCGCAGCCGCAGCGGCCCTTTTCGTTGGGGTTCGTGAAGGTGAAGCCGGAGGAGAACTTGTCCTCCACATAGTCCATCTCGGACCCCAGGAGATAGAGGACCGAGCTTCCGTCCACATAGACGCGGACGCCCTTGTCCTCCACCACCTCGTCGCCGGGCTGGGGCTCGTCCACGTAATCGACGGAATAGGACAGGCCCGAGCAGCCCCGGGTCTTGGTGCCGAGACGCACGCCGAGGCTCGGCTTGCCCCGGCGGTCGAGCAATTCGCGGATGCGCGCGGCGGCGGCATCCGTGATGGTCAGGATATTCTTGCTGGCTGTCTGCATCATGCCTTCAACCTAAGATCACAGGAAGCCCAGTTCAAGGCGCGCGGCCTCGGACATCATGGTCTGGTCCCAGGGCGGATCCCAGGTGATTTCCACATTGACGTCGTTGACGCCCTCGACCCCGCGCACCTTCGTCTCCACTTCGCCGGGGAGGCTTTCGGCCACCGGGCAATGGGGGGTGGTGAGGGTCATGACGATCTTCACGTCACCCCGGCTGTCCGCGGTGACCTGATAGACGAGGCCCAGTTCATAGATGTTCACCGGGATCTCGGGATCGTGAACGGTGCGCAGCATGTCGATGACGCGCATTTCGAGATCCTGGTCGCGATCCTCGGTCGCATCACCCGATGGGGATTCCGCCGGCCCCTGAGCCGCATCATCGGCGACCGGATTGTCCGGGTCCTGCGGCCTCTTTTCGAGAAAAGCGTCGAGAAAGCCTGGCTTGTTCATCTGCACCTGTCCTCATCCTGCCGGGCGGCCTGCGCGGCCGTTCAGGCGAAGATCTTTCTCACCTTATATAGGGCTTCGATCAGCCGGTCGACATCCCCCGTCGTCGTATAAAGTCCGAAGGAGGCCCGGGCGGTGGCCGGCACGTCGAAGAAGTCCATCACCGGCTGGGCGCAATGATGGCCCGCCCGCACGGCGATCCCTTCGCGGTCCAGAATGGTGCCGATGTCATGGGGATGGGCGCAGTCCATGACGAAGGAGATGAGCGCCGCATGATGGGCGGCGCGGCCGACGATCTCGAGCCCGGGCACCTCCCTGATGCGCTCCCAGGCATAGGCGAGGATCGCCTGTTCATGGGCCGCGATCCGGTCGAGGCCGATCGCCTGCATGTAGTCGATGGCGGCGCCAAGCCCGATGGCGCCGACGATATGGGGCGTTCCCGCCTCGAACCGCTGGGGCGGGGGCGCGAATTCGGTCTTCTCGAAGGTGACCGAATGGATCATCTCGCCGCCGCCCTGATAAGGCGGCATGGCCTCGAGAAGCTCCGCCTTGGCGTAAAGCGCGCCGATGCCCGAGGGGCCATAGAGCTTGTGCCCGGTAATGACATAGAAATCGGGGTCGAGGGCCTGGACGTCCACCGCCATGTGCTGGGCCGCCTGGCAGCCGTCCACCAGCACCCGCGCGCCCGCGTCATGGGCGCGGCGGATGATCTCCGCGATGGGCGTCACGGTGCCGAGGGAATTGGACACATGGGTGATGGCGACGAGCTTCGTCCGCTCGGTGAGGAGCTTCGAGTACTCGTCGATGAGGAAATTGCCCTCGCGATCGATGGGCGCGACCTTGATGACGATGCCGATCTGGTCGCGCAAGAGCTGCCAGGGCACGATATTGGCGTGATGCTCCATGCGCGACAGGATCACCTCGTCCCCGGCCTTGAGGAAGGTGCGGCCCCAGCTCTGGGCCACCAGATTGATGGCCTCGGTGCCATTCCGGACGAAGACGATCTCGGAGGGCGATGCCGCATTCAGAAGGCGCTGCACCTTGGCCCGGGCGTCCTCGAACGCCTGGGTCGTCTTCTGACTGAGGTAATAGACGCCGCGATGGATGTTGGCGTAGTCCTCGGCATAGACGCGGTTGATGACGTCGAGCACCGCCTGCGGCTTCTGGGCGCTCGCCGCCGTATCGAGAAAGGTCAGGGGCTTGCCGTAGACGGTCTGGCGGAAGATGGGGAAGTCGGCGCGGATCGCCTCCACGTCATAGGGCCAGTTGCGGCGGCCCGCCTCCATCCCTTCGGTCGGAGCGGTCATGGTCATAGCTTTTCTCCCCGCTCTCCCATCCAGCGCGACACCCGGGCCAAAAGCTGGTCCGCAAGTTCGGGGGCATCCTCAAGGACGCCGGCGACGAAGGCCTCCACCAGCATGGCGCGGGCCTCGTGGCGCGGAACGCCCCGGGCTTCGAGATAGAACAGCATGTCGGCGTCCAGTTCGCCCACCGTGGCGCCGTGACTGCATTTCACGTCGTCCGCATAGATCTCGAGCTCGGGCTTGGCGTTCGCCTCGGCATTGCGGTCGAGCAGGAGATTGCGGCTGGACTGGTTGGCATCGGTCTTCTGCGCGCCCTCGCGCACCAGGACCCGGCCCTGGAAGGCGCTGGCCCCGCCCTGGTCCACCACGCTGCGGAACATCTGGTCGCTCCGGCAATGGGGGACGGCGTGATCCACCGCCGTATATATCGCAAGGTTCTGGGACTCGGCCGCGAGGGTCGCGCCCTTCATGGCGACCGAAGCGTTCGGGCCCGCGAAATGCACCCGCGCCTCGTGACGCGCCGTGCGCCCGCCGTCCACAAGGACCCAGCTTTTGGCATTGCCGTCCCGCGCCACGTCGAGGGCAACGACCCCGGTATGCATGGCGCGCGGGTTTTCATCAACGAGGGTCACGAGCCGCAGCCGCGCATTCGCCCCGACGGAGAAGCGACGCACGGGATTGACCCAGTGGGCGGCCTCGTCACGCCCCCGATAGCGTTCGAAGACGGTGATCGAGGCGCCTTCCTGAAGCCGCAGGATGATCCGGCTGTGGACCGCCTGCTCGTCCGCGGCGTGGGACACATGATCGATGACCAGGGGCGCCGCGATCCGAGCGCCCCGGGCGACCTCGATTACGAGCGCATCTTCCAGAAGCGCCGCGTTGAGCGCCATCAAGCCATGGTCGTCGGGGCAGAGAAGATCGGCGGAAATGTCGTCGCTTTCGGCGAGATTGCGGATGACGAGGCCTTCGGGCAGGTCCGACGGCCGGTCGGTGACGCGGCCATTGTCGAGCCGCACCGCAAGGACCGGCCCCGCGAAAGCCGTCAGAGGCTCCGCGACCGGCGCGGCCACGGCCGGGGCCGGGGCATGGGTCGCGCGGGTCAGGGGCGCCGTGTTGGTGTAGCGCCAGTCCTCGGACCGGACGGTCGGGATGCCGAGCTCGCGGAAGCGGGCATAGGCGGCCTCGCGCAGTGCGCCAAGCCAGGCGGGATCCTGCGCCGCGCGCGCCGCGACCAACGCTTCATAGCCGAGGCTGTCGACCTCGGCCCGCTCCCCGGCAACGACGGGCCGGTCGCGGAGATTGACGGGTGAGCCGGTGGTCATGCGGCGGCCTCCGTGAAGGCGGCATAACCTTCCCGCTCCAGAATCTGGGCGAGGGACTTGTCGCCCGACTTCACGATGCGGCCGTGGGCCAGCACATGAATGACGTCCGGCTCCACATAATCGAGAAGTCGCTGATAATGGGTGATGAGCAGAAGCGCGCGATCGGGCGCGCGCATGGCATTGATGCCCTGGGCGACAATGCGGAGGGCGTCGATGTCGAGGCCTGAATCCGTCTCGTCCAGCACGGCGAGCCTGGGCGCGAGGACCGCCATCTGCACCATCTCGTTCCGCTTCTTCTCGCCGCCCGAGAAGCCGACATTGACCGAGCGCTTCAGCATATCGGGATCCATCTGCAGCGCCTTGGCCTTCTCGCGCACGAGCTTCAGCAGTTCGCCCGCGGGCATTTCCGGCTCGCCCCGCGCCTTGCGGACGGCGTTGACCGCGGTCTTCAGGAAATTGATGTTGCTGACACCCGGGATTTCCACCGGATACTGGAAGCCGAGGAACACGCCCAACGCGGCCCGCTCCGACGGCTCAAGATCGAGCAGGTTCTTGCCCTCGAACAGGATCTCGCCCTCGGTCACCTCATAGCCTTCGCGGCCCGCCAGCACATAGGACAGGGTGCTCTTGCCCGAGCCGTTGGGGCCCATGATGGCATGCACCTCACCGGCATTGATCTTGAGATCGATCCCCTTGAGGATCGGCCGGCCGTCCACATTGGCGTGAAGGTTCCTGATTTCCAGCATTCCGACTACTTTCCCGAATTGCGCGGCCCCGGATCCGGGTCCGGCGCCTTGTTTCTTTTCTTGCGGCGTTCTGAACGGCCCCGTCAGCCGACGCTGCCTTCGAGCGACACGCCCAGAAGCTTCTGGGCCTCCACCGCGAATTCCATGGGGAGATGTTGCATCACGTCGCGGCAGAAGCCGTTGACGATCATGGCCACCGCCTCCTCCGCATCGAGCCCGCGCTGCCGGCAATAGAAGAGCTGGTCGTCGCTGATGCGCGACGTCGTCGCCTCATGCTCGATGGTGGCGCTGGGATTCTTCACTTCCACATAGGGCACCGTATGGGCGCCGCAGTCGGAGCCGATGAGCAGGCTGTCGCACTGGGTATAGTTGCGCGCCCCCTCGGCCCCGGCGAGCACCTTGACGAGGCCGCGATAGGTGTTCTGCGCCCGCCCCGCCGAGATCCCCTTGGAGATGATGGTGGAGCGCGTGTTCTTGCCGATATGGATCATCTTGGTGCCGGTATCGGCCTGCTGGCGGTTGTTGGTGACCGCCACCGAGTAGAACTCGCCCACCGAATTGTCGCCCTGGAGGATGCAGCTCGGATATTTCCAGGTGATCGCCGAGCCCGTTTCCACCTGGGTCCAGGAGATCTTGGAATTGCGGCCGCGGCAGGCGCCGCGCTTGGTCACGAAATTGTAGATGCCGCCCTTGCCTTCGGCGTCGCCCGGATACCAGTTCTGGACCGTGGAGTACTTGATCTCCGCGTCGTCCATGGCGATGAGCTCCACAACCGCAGCGTGCAGCTGGTTCTCGTCGCGCATGGGCGCCGTGCAGCCTTCGAGATAGCTGACATAGGACCCCTTCTCGGCGATGATGAGGGTGCGCTCGAACTGGCCGGTCTTGGCCTCGTTGATGCGGAAATAGGTGGAAAGCTCCATGGGGCAGCGGACACCTTCAGGCACATAGACGAAGGTGCCGTCGGTGAAGACCGCCGAATTGAGGGTGGCGTAGAAGTTGTCCGAATAGGGGACGACGGAGCCGAGATATTTCCGGACCAGCTCCGGATGCTCGCGGATCGCTTCCGAGATCGAGGAAAAGATCACCCCGGCCTCGCGCAGCTTGTCCTTGAAGGTGGTGGCCACCGACACGCTGTCGAACACGGCGTCGACCGCAACGCCCGCAAGAATCTCCTGCTCGCGAAGCGGAATGCCGAGCTTCTCATAGGTCTTCAGAAGCTCGGGATCGACTTCATCCAGGCTTTTCGGCTTGGTGAAGGACTTGGGCGCCGCATAGTAATAGGCGTCCTGAAAGTCGATCTCGGGATACTGCACCATGGCCCATCTGGGCTCCTTCATGGTGAGCCAGTGGCGATAGGCCTTGAGCCGCCATTCCAGCATCCATTCCGGCTCTTCCTTCTTGGCCGAGATGATGCGGATGATGTCCTCGTTCAGCCCCTTGGGCGCGCGATCCACCTCGATGTCGGTCACGAAGCCGTATTTGTACTCGCCCGTCGCTTCTTCGATGGTCGCGCGCGTGGCTTCTGCCGTACTCATGTTCTGGTTCCCATGTCTTGAACGGTGGTCGCCTCCGGCCCGGGCTTCGGCGCCTTGAGCGCATCGCCGAGGAAGTCGGGAGCCGGAGTTGCAAATTCCGCGAGGGTGATGTCCTTGAGCGCGTCCTGGATGGCGTTGTTGATTTTCTGCCAATAGCCGCGCATGCGACAACTGGTCAAGAGATCACAATCGCCCTGGCCATGTTCCACGCATTCGGTAAGCGCGATGGGCCCATCCACGGCGCTGACGATGTCGCTGACCGAGATTTCCTGCGGCGCGCGGGCGAGCGAGAAGCCGCCGTTGAGACCGCGATGGGAATTGAGGATGCCGGCGCGCGCCATGGCCCCCAGGATCTTGCTGGCGGTGGGCGCCGGAATCTGGGTTGCGGCCGAAATGCCCGAGGCGCTATGGACGCGTTCGGGATTCTCGGCCATGTGAGCCATCAGGACCACGGCATAATCCGCCAGCTTAGTCAGTCTAATCATCGGTCGCTCCGTTCCGGGAATGGCTCGCGCATCGCGGCGCGCCCCAATACCGGACCAAATTGGTATTCTTTACATGGAGCGCCGCGATGGCGATGTCAACCGGGAAGTTGCGGGGGCTCGCGCCAGTCTTCCCCCTGGGGTCACAAGGTCAGCGCTGGCACAGCCTCCGGCAAAGTTCATCGAGCTGGTCCAGCGTCTTGTAGGCGATGCGCAGCTCCCCGCCGCCCTTGCCGTTGTCCTCGATCACCACCTTGTAGCCGACCGCTTCCGAGAGATCCGCTTCAAGGGCGGCGATATCCGGATCCTTGGCGGCGGACGAGGCGTTCCGCTTCGCGCCCGGCTTGGCGGCGCCCGGCTTCTGCTCGCGGGCGAGATCCTCGACCTCGCGCACCGTCAGATTTTCGCGCACGATCTGCTGGGCGAGGGCCAGCGGATTGGCGGCGGTGACGAGCGCCCGGGCATGGCCCATGGTGAGCCTGCCGTCGTTGAGCATTTCCTGAACCGGCGGCGGCAGGGTAAGGAGGCGCAGGAGATTGGCCACATGGCTCCGGCTCTTGCCCACGATCTGGCCGAGCTGCTCCTGGGTATGGCCGAATTCCTTCATCAGGCGCTCGTAGGCCAGGGCCTCCTCGACGGGCGACAGATCCGCGCGCTGGATGTTCTCGATGATGGCGACTTCGAGCGCTTCGGCGTCATCCGCGTCGCGGATCACCACCGGCACCTTGTGGAGGCCTGCCTTCTGGGCCGCCCGCCAGCGGCGCTCGCCGGCGATGATCTCGTACTGGTCGGGCTCGTCATGGAGCCGCCGCACGAGAATGGGCTGCAGGACGCCCTTTTCGCGGATGGATTCCACGAGCTCCTCCAGCGCTTCCTCGCGGAACAGCTGGCGCGGCTGGTAGCGGTTCGGACGCAGAAGAGCGATGGGCACCTCCTTGGAGCTGCGCAGGCGGTCGAGCGAGGCGTAATCCTCGGCATCCGACCCGAGCAGGGCGGATAGACCGCGGCCCAGGCCCGAGGGACGCGACTTGCGGGCGGCGGCGTCCTTGTCGATCATCATGTTTTCCTTCATCACATAATATCTTGTGTCAGGGAACGGATCAGGCCGCGGCGCGCCGCGCCTTTTCCCGGCGCAGCACTTCGGACGCGAGCTTGATATAGGCCTGGCTTCCGGCGCAGCGATGGTCGTAAAGGAGCGCGGGCTTGCCGTGGGACGGCGCTTCGGAGATGCGGACGTTGCGCGGGATCACCGTTTCGTACACCTTGTCGCCGAGATATCCGCGCACGTCCGCCGCCACCTGGTCCGACAGGTTGTTGCGGCGGTCGAACATGGTCAGCACCACGCCGAAGATGTCGAGCTCCGGATTGAAATTGGCGCGCACCCGCTCGATGGTCCGGAGCAGGAGGCTCAGGCCCTCAAGGGCGAAGAACTCGCATTGCAGGGGCACGAGCACCGACTGCGCGGCCGTAAGCGCGTTCAGGGTCAGCAGGTTGAGGGACGGCGGGCAATCGATCAGGACGTAGTCGTAGTCCGCGATGGCCTTGTCGCCCCCGAAGATCGAATCCCTCAGGCGATAGCAGCGCCGGTCCGCATTGACGAGCTCCAGCTCCGCGCCCGACAGATCGATGGTGGACGGAATGATGGACAGGTTGGGAATGGCCGTGGGCTGCGCCGCCTCGCGCACAGCGGCGGCGCCGATCAGGAGTTCGTAGGACGAAACCTTGCGATCCCGCGGCTCCACGCCAAGGCCGGTGCTGGCATTGCCCTGGGGATCGAGATCGATGATGAGCACCTTCTTGCCCACGGCGGCAAGGGCCGTCGCCAGATTGATGGCCGTGGTGGTCTTGCCCACCCCGCCCTTCTGGTTGGCGAGCGCGATGACCCGCCGCGCGTGATCGCCCTGTTCCGCAAGCTCCGCCAGGCTCTTCGTCTTCATCCTGCCCGGACGGCCCGAGGTTTGCGCCCCCTGCGCAAGGCCGCCTTCAGGCTTGCCCCCGTCAGACATGCCCGCCTTAGACATGGGTGAGTTCCTCCACGCGAATGATCCGCCCCCGCTGGTCGGTGACACTGGGAAAGATGGCCATGGACATATTCCAGGATTTGCGCGCCTCGGTCAATTCCTCCTCCAGGTTCTGGCCCTTGTGGAAGAGCGCTTGCGTCCCGGGTCCGAAGAACGGATGGACGAGACGCAACAGGC
>ERZ777003.4613-NODE-4613-length-11364-cov-20.264745_pt1 | contig 11364 bp, 8 predicted proteins | sample MGYA00374956_ERZ777003 | MGnify/ENA primary metagenome ERZ777003 (study PRJEB29302, sample SAMN06268252) | bioreactor metagenome | isolation source: Joint BioEnergy Institute, California, USA | place: USA:Joint BioEnergy Institute, California, USA | collected... | reverse complement strand
ACCTCGAGCCGCTCGTCGAAGATGGTCCACGGCGGGCTGCGCTACCTGCAGAACTTCGACCTGGGTCTCGTGCGCGAGGCGCTGGTCGAGCGCCAGATCATGGTCGCGATGGCGCCCCACCTCGTCTACCCGACGCCGTTCTTGGTCCCGACCCTGGGCGACGAGCGGCGCAGCCTGAAGATCGGCGTCGGCCTCAACATGTACGACGTGATGGCGACCACCCGCGTGCGCCAGGGCAGGCGCGAGCGCGGCGACGAGGAGCAGTGGTCGCCCGACCGCCACCGCACGATCCCGGGGGAGGAGGCGGCCGAGCTGATCCCCGCGCTCGAGCCGCGCGATCCCCGCGACGCCTACCTCTTCTACGACTGCCAGACCGACGACGCGCGCCTCGTGCTCACGATCCTGGGCGAGGCGGAGCGCTTCGGGGCGGTCGGGGTGAACGGGGTGGAGGTGGCGGAGCTCTTGGACGAGGGCGGGCGCGCGGCCGGGGCGGAGTGCGTGGACCGCGCAACCGGCGAGCGCTTCACGGTGCGCGCGGCCAACGTGGTGAACGCGACTGGGGTGTGGGCCGACCGCATCCGCCCGCACGAGATCCACGACGAGGCCGAGGTGCCCTGGATCGCGCCGAGCCGCGGCACGCACATCACGGTGTCGACCGACGATCTGCCGATCGGCCGCGCGGCGTGCATCGTGCCGGCGGGGGAGGACCGCACGATCTTCGCGCTGCCGTGGTACGGGCGCACGCTGATCGGCACCACCGACCGCGAGTACGAGGGCGACCTCGACCACCCGAGCCCGTCGGCCGACGACATCGAGTACCTGCTCGACGCGGTCAACTCGTTCTTCGGCGTGGAGCTGGACCGCTCCCGCATCACCGGCGCCTACGCGGGGGTGCGGCCGCTGATCTCGACCGGCGACCAGCACAAGTCGGCGGACATCTCGCGCAAGGCGGAGCTGTACGAGACGTCGTCGGGGATGCTCACGATCACGGGCGGCAAGCTCACCACCTGGCGGCGGATGGCGAAGCAGGTCGTCGACCGCCTGGTGGAGCGCGAGGGGCGCGAGGCGCCCTGCCGCACGCACGAGCTGCCGCTCGGCATGCCCGCCGAGGCCGAGGACCTCGAGCCGCCCGCGGGCCTGGACGGCGCCCTGCCGGAGGGCTGGCGCGACCTGCTCGCCTTTCGCTACGGGCACGCCGCCCGCCACGTCCTGCGGGTCGCCGCCGAGCGCCCGGAGCTCGCCCGGCCGATCGTCGAGGGGATGCCCGACCTGCTCGCCGAGGTCGTGATCGCGGCCCGCTACGAGCAGGCGCGCTCGGTGGCCGACGTCCTGTTGCGGCGCACGCGGCTGGGGCTGGTCGCGGCGCCCGCGCTGCGCACCGCGGACGACGTGCGCGAGGTCGCGCGCGTGCTGGGCGGGGAACTCGGCTGGGACGAGGCGCAGGTCGAGTCGGCCGCCTCCGACTGGGTCCGCGAGGCGCGCGAGGAGGGCATCGACCCCGCTGGGGAAAACCGACCCTACGCCGACCGCGGCGAGGCGTAAGCTCAGTGCCAGCGGCAACCGACGAGCGGAGGACGACGTGAGGATTTTCATCGACACCGGGAGCGTCGCCGAAGTCGAGGAGATCGCCCAGTGGGGCGTCCTCGCCGGGGCGACCACGAATCCATCGCTGCTCGCCAAGGAGGACGGCGACCCGGGCGAGATCGTCAAGCGGATCTGCGAGCTCGTCGGCGGGCCGGTGTCGGCCGAGGTGATCTCCGACGACGCCAAGGGGATGATCGAGGAGGGCAGGGCGCTCCGCGAGCTGCACGAGCACGTCACCGTGAAGGTGCCGTTCTCGGAGGCCGGACTCGAGGCCGCGCACGCGCTCACCTCGGACGGCATCCCGGTCAACATGACGCTCGTCTTCTCGCCGAGCCAGGCGCTGCTCGCCGCGAGCGCGGGTGCGACCTACGTGTCCTGCTTCATGGGCAGGCTAGACGACATCTCGATCGACTCGGTGGCCGTGGTCGGCGAGATCGTCGAGGCGTTCCGGGCCGGGGGCGTCACCTCGCAGATCATCGCGGCATCGATCCGCCACCCCGAGCACGTCGTGGCCGCGGCCAAGCTCGGCTGCGAGATCGCCACGGTGCCGGCCAAGGTGCTGCGCCAGATGCTGAACCACCCGCTGACCACGGCGGGCGCCGCGAAGTTCAAGGCCGACTGGGAGACGCGGCCCGAGTTCGCGGAGTGGCTCAAGGGCCTCGTGGAGGCCCGCGCCGCCGCGCAGGCCGGGTGACCTACGCAAGGGCCACGCGCTTTCGTTGTATGTTCCGCGCTCGATGAGCGGGCAAGAACTTTCCGAGCTGCATCTGGCCGACCTCCACGCGCGCGCCGCGGAGCGCGGCATCGAGGGCTACCGGCTCCTCCGCCGCGAGGAGCTGATCGAGCGTCTGCTCGAGGAGGAGGACGAGGGGCGCGGCTGGCGCCTGCGCCGCCGCCGCCGCCGCGGTGACGACGGCGCGCAGCGGATCGTCGCGCCCAGCGCCGACGAGCCCGCGCACGCCGAGCCCGACGAGGAGGAGACCGAGGACGAGGAGCGCGAGGAGCGTTCGGCGCGCCGCCGCCGGCGCGGCCGGCGCGGCGGCCGCGAGCGCGAGCACCTCGCCTCCGAGCCCGCCGAGGAGGAGGACGCCGAGGGGGAGGACACCGACGCCGAGGCCGACGAGGAGGCCGAGGCCGAGGAGGTCGTGGGCGTGCTCGAGCTCACCCGCCAGCGCCACGGCTTCCTGCGCGGCGACGGCCTGGCCGCGCGCGACGACGACGTGTACGTGTCGGCCTCGCAGGTGCGCCGCTGCGAGCTGCGGCCCGGCGACGTGGTCCGCGGCCCGGCGCGCGCCCCGCGCCGCGGCGAGCGCCACCGAGCCCTGATCCACGTCGACCAGGTGAACGGCGGCGAGCCGCAGGAGGAGGGCCGCCCCGACTTCGACTCGTTCACGCCCGTGCCGCCGAAGCGGCGCATCCGCGTCGGCTACGGCGCGGAGCCGCTCGTCCGCGCCATCGACAAGCTCGTGCCGCTCGCGTACGGCCAGCGCGTGCTCGTGCGCTCCGCGCCCCGCTCGGGCCGCACGACCGTGCTGCGCGCCCTGGCTCGCGCGCTCGCGGCCACGGGCGCCGACATCGAGGTGCTGCTCATCGACGAGCGGCCCGAGGAGGTGCCCGCCTGGCGCGAGGCCGTGCCCAACGCGACGTTCGCGCTCGCCCCGGCCGACCTGCCGCCGCGCGAGCAGGTGCGCGTCGCCGAGCTCGCGCTCGAGCGGGCGCGTCGCCAGGTCGAGGCGGGCCGCGACGTGATCCTGATCTGCGACTCGCTCTCGCGCCTCGCGGTCGCCGCCGACGGCGTCGCCGAGGTCAAGCGCCTCTTCGGCTCGGGCCGCGAGCTCGCCGAGGAGGGCGCCGGCTCGCTCACGGTGATCGCGACCGTGTTCGCGTCGGGCGAGGACGCCGGCGAGGCCGAGCGGGCCGTGATCACGACCGAGAACGCGCTGATCACCCTCGACCCGGAGCTCGCCGCGGAGGGCGTCGAGCCGCCCGTGCGCGTCACGGAGTGCCACGCGAAGGACGAGGACGCGCTGCTCGACTCGTTCGCGCTCTCGTCGCTGCGCGACCTGCGGCGCGAGCTCGCCGAGCTCGACCCGGCGACGGCGGCGAGGCGTCTGCGCGAGCGCGTCTAGGCGCGCCCGCCCGCCCCTAGGGGCCGCGGCAGGGCCGCTTCGCGGCGCCCACGCGCAGCGCGAGGGCGTTCGAAGGGATGGCCTCGGTGTGCCGCGCCTTGAGGACGGCCGTGCCGCGCCTGCGCGCGACGAGCGTGGCGCGGCCGCGCCGATCCGTCCTTGCCCTGCGGACCCTGACGCCGGCCAGCGGCCGCACGCGCGGGTCGGCGGCGGGGTCCAGGGAGACCGCGCGCACGCGAACCGTGAACGGCTCGCAGCGGCGCGCCCGCTCCGGGCCCCGCAGGCGGAGCACGTAGGGCCGCCAGAGCATGCCGTAGGCGAGGACGACCCGGTCCCCGGCGCGCACGGGAGTGCTGCAGCCGCCGCCGGTGATCCGCTCGTTGCGGAGGATCGTCCAGTACTTCCCGGTCTCCGCGTCGGCCTCCCAGGGCCCGATGCGGGTGAGGAAGAAGTCGGCGAAGGCGGGCATCCAGGTGCCCCTCCAGGCGACCCCGGCCTTGGCCGCGGCGGCATCGAGGGCGCCCAGCGCCGAGGGCCGCGGCGGCTCGCCGAGCGGCCCGGAGCACGGGTGCGCGCCGCTGCCGTCGCCTCCGTCCAGCGCTCCCGGCGCGACCCGCACGGGGCGCTCGATGAGCGTCGACCGCGGGCCCTCGACGCGCACGTCGACGCGGGCGGCTCCCGCGCCGGCCGCGGGCGCAAGCAGCGCCCAGGCGGCCAGCGCGAGCGCCAGCGCTCCCGCCCTCACCGGCGGATCGTGCGCCGGGCCCTGGTGACGGCCACCCGGCCGTCGCCGCTCCGGGTGGCGGCGACGACGCGTGCCCGCGCGCGGCCGCGGGCCCGGACGACGCGGCGCAGGCCCTTGGGCGCGGCCACGCGCACGAGCGAGCGTTCCCGCGGCCGCAGCGCGAACGGGCGTCGGGCGCGCGTGCCGCCTGCCCTCACCCGCAGCTGGCCTCGGCAGCCGGAGGGAGCCGCGCCGCGCGGGCACCTGAGCGCGACGACGATGCGCCCCGCTGAGAGTCGCACGCGCTTTCCGACCCGCACCTTCGCGGGCCGCCCGGGACCGGCGGGCGGGGAGGGGGAGGACGGCGGGTCGACCCGCTCGTCGCCGCTGTACGCGACGAACACCAGGTCTCCCAGGGCGATCGCGCCCGGCCCGGGGCGATCGCCCGTCCGGACGCGCCAGCGCTCCTCGCCCGTGGCGGCGAGGCCGTTCAGCTCCACCAGCTCGCCGTCCGGCGAGACCTCGAAGCTCTCCACGCAGCCCTGTTCCCTGGCCGAGGCGAGGAAGGCCCCGAGATCGCTGCCGACCTCGGCCCGCACGCTGCACGCGCGCAGGCGCGCCGCTGGCGGGGCGCTGGCGCCGTGGTCGATGAGGAGCGCGATGGGCGCCTCAGCGCCCTCCGGGGCGTCGGGCGCGGGGCGCCAGCGGGGCGCCGATGGATCGGCGCGCGGCGGCACGGGCGCCGAGAAGGCGGCCCCGCCCAGGGGGCGCACGGCGTTCCACGTGGCGAACGCGGTCGCCCCGGACGCGTCGGCGGACCAGCGGAAGTAGCCCTCCGGCTGCTGCATCGCGAGCAGGTAGTCGAAGGGGGTGTTCCCGGCGGGCGTCGTCCACTCGGCCGCCTGCGGGTCGAGCCCGCACGCGAGCAGCCCGCTCGCCACCCACGCGGTCGAGTCGGTGTTCACCGGGATCCACGGCGGGGCGGAGAAGCCGCCGCTCGGGGCCTGCCGCTCGTGGAGCAGGTCGAGCGCCGCGCGCACGGCCGGGTCGTCCTGCGCGGCTCCCGCGGCGCAGAGCGCCGCGATCGCCGCGCCGGTCATGTCGGTGTCGGAGACCGTCTGGGACGCCGACCATCCCCAGCCGCCGTCGGGGAGCTGGCCGGCGCGGATGTGCGCCGCGATGCGCCGGGTCAGGGGCTCCGGCGCGCCGGCGTGGTCGAGCGCGAGCAGGCCGAAGATGTCGTCGTTGAGGAGCTGCGCGGAGCCGATCTGGGTGCCGTCGAACTCCGCGACGAGCTCGGCCACCAGGTTGCGGCCGATCCCGACTCGCTGCGGCTCGATCCCGGCGGCGAGGCCCGACAGGATCTCGCGGGCGCGGTCGGTCGCGACGCCGCCCGGGCCCGGCGCCTGCCAGGCGGATGCGTAGTGGTCCTGCGCGCTGGGCGCCGTCGCCGAAACGCGGACGTCCGCGGCGTGGACTCCCGCGGCCGCGAGCGCGGTCAGCGCCCAGTCGCCGGCGAGGGATCCGTCGGCTCCCTGGTTGTGGGCGAACCAGGCCGCGCCGCGTGCCGCCGCGGCGTCGGCCTGCTCGGGCGTCACGTATGCCGCGGCCGTGCCCGCGCCTGCGAGCAGGGCGCAGGCGAGCGCGCAGAGGGCCACGGCGATCCGGGGGATCGGGATTCGCGAGGGGTGTTTCATCACCGCTCTCCTTTCTTCGGGGCGGCGACGCTGTCGCGGATCGCGACGAGCACCGGCCGCCTAGACGCGAGGCGAACCTCCTTACGCGTCCGCGGCCGGATATTCGGGCTCGGGTTCTCCCTCCCGGCTCCCCTTCCCAGGCTCCTTGCCGAAGCCCAGTGGGATCGCGAGCCGTTCGTCACCCACACCGCTGCGCGTCAGCCCCGGACTCGCACCGGAGTTCCCCGCGCCGCGAACGGCCGACGACTATATACGGCGAGGCGGCGGAAGCGGTCGGCTAGCGCCGGTAGGCGAGCTGCGCCCAGGAGGGCTCGCGCGAGAGCTGGATCGGCTCGGAGTCGCGATCCGGCTGCACGTAGCCGAAGGTGTGGGTCTCCTCGTCGAAGACCACGTCGAGCTCGCCCTCCTTGACCCGCTGGTCGAGCCAGGCGCCCCGGAAGACCAGGCGGCGGATCCAGTGCACCAGGCTGCGGTTGGCCGGGCCGACGAGCTCCGTCCAGTGTTCGTTGATGTGCTCCCCGAGGGGGGAGGAGGGCTCGCGGATCTCGCCGTTCACGGCGAGCTCGAGCAGGTCCTGCAGCTCATCGTCGTCCAGGCCCTGCTCGACGAAGTCGAGCTTGACCGCGGCCTGCTCCACGCGCTGTGCGAAGTCCCGCTCGTTGAAGGAGAAACGCAGCTCGCCGTACTCGAGGACGTAGTCAGAACCGGATTCGTAGTTTCCGCGGCGGGTTGCCTTCTCCATCTCTTCCAATCTTCTCCCATCCAGGCGGCCGCCGTGCTGCGGCCACGAGCGCGGCCATCATTTCGAAACGGCGGGCCGGGTGCCGCGGAGTCCGGGGAGCTGAAAGAGGGTTTGCACCTCGGGCGGCGAATTGCACATCTTTGGCGCCGCCTGAAGCGGGGGCGCGGCCGTGCTACGCGGGGTTCCGTTTGGGCGTGTACGCCCGCGCAGAGCCCCAGCGCCCGCTGCACCCGCGCCTGCGGCGGCTGCCGCGCGTGGCGGTCTGCGGGGTGGTGGTACCGGCCGCCGTGGGCCCGCGAGCGAGGCTGCTGGGGCTCGCCGGGCTGCGCGCCGAGGACGCGGCGCCGGGGCTGCTCCTGCCGCGCTGCCGTTCGATCCACACGTTCGGGATGCGCTTCGCGCTCGACGTGGTCTTCCTCGACCGGGAGCTGCGCCCGCTCGCCCGCCGCCGCACGCCGCCCAACCGGGTCGTCTTCGAGCGGCGCGCGAGCGCGGTGCTCGAGCTGCCGGCCCCGGGCGACGCGGGCCGACCGGGGATAATCGGCATCCGGTCCTGAAGGCAACGACGAGGAGGGAGCCGTGCGGATCTGTCTGATGATCGAGGGCCAGGAGGACGTCACCTGGGAGCAGTGGCTTGCGCTCGCGCGTACCTGCGAGGAGAGCGGCATCGAGGCGCTGTTTCGGTCCGACCACTACCTCTCCGTCCAGGGGCGCCCCGAGCGCGGCTCGCTCGACGCGTGGGGGACGATCTCGGCCATGGCCGCGGTGACCAGCAAGCTGCGGCTGGGCACGCTGGTGTCGCCGGTCACCTTCAGGCATCCCGCCGTGCTCGCCAAGGCCGCGGTCACGGCCGACCACATCGGCGGCGGCGGGCGCATCGAGCTGGGCATGGGCGCGGGCTGGCACGAGCCCGAGCACACCGCCTACGGGTTCCCGTTCCCGCCGACCGGCGAGCGGTTCGGGATGCTCACCGAGCAGCTGGAGCTCGTCCGGCGGCAGTGGGAGGAGGGGCCGTTCAGCTTCGAGGGCGAGCACTACACCGTGCGCAACCTCGACGCGCAGCCGAAGCCGATCGAGCGCCCGCGGCTCATCCTGGGTGGCCGCGGCGGGCCGCGCAGCCTCGAGCTCGCCGCCCGCTTCGCGGACGAGTACAACGTCTTCCACGTCGACGCGGCGCGCTGCCGCGAGATCCGCGAGGGGCTCGACCGCGCGTGCGAGCGGGTCGGGCGCGACCCGGCGACGCTGCCGCTCTCGCTGATGAACCCCGTCCCGACGAGCTCCCTGGAGGAGGCGGTGGCCGACCTGCGCGAGTACGAGGAGGCCGGCGTCGTGCGGGTGATGGCCCAGCACCTCGAGCACACCGACCTCGAGACTGTCGAGTGGCTCGGGCGCGAGCTCGCGCCGGCCGTGGCCTGAGCGCCGCCCGCGGCGCCTGAGCCGCATCCCCGCCGGGCGCCGCGCCGGCGGCGGCCTCGTATAAGCGCTGAGACGACCGCGTCCTCCTCAAAGCCGGGTGCGCTCCGCGCCGAGAACGCTCGGTGGGTTCCGCTGTGCACGGAAATGACAAGGAGGACGCTTGGCACCGACTGGACTGATGCCGGCGTGGCTCGCGTGCGCGCCGGCGCGGGGGATCGTGGCGGCCGCGCTCGCCGCGGCGTTCGCGCTCGCGGGCTGCGCCCCCGAGCACGCGGCCGTGGACCGCACCGATGAGCTGAGGAAGTTCCCGCGCGGGCTCGCCGTCGCGGACTTCGACGGCGACGGCAAGGACGAGGCGATGGTGGGCTACTCGACGTTCGCCCATCACGGCGTCTCGATGCTCGTCGAGGACGACCGCGGGCGCTTCCAGCTCCACGAGCCGGACGTCCAGGTGGAGCACGGCGACCTGCTCGTGACCGTCGACGCCAACGGCGACGGACTGCCCGACGTGGTGACCGCGCCGCACATCACGAGCAGCCAGAACAGGGAGCCGATCACCGTCCTGGAGAACCTGGGCAACGGCCGGTTCCGCGCCCACGAGCAGTCGGCCATCGAGGTGTTCGGGTACTGGGGCTCGCTCCTCGTCACTGGCATCACCGCGATGACCGCCACCGAGGCGACCGGCGCCTGGGGCGGCATGGATCTCGTCGCGATCGCCCCCGAGGCGATGGTGCCGGTTGGGGGCGACGTCGTGAGGGCCGGCAGCCCCGTGGTCTTCGAGGCGCGCGACAACGAGCTCGATGCGGTCGATACCCCCGAGCGCGACGACGGCCACTCGAACTCGCCGACGAGCGCGCTCGCGTTCGGCGACCTCAACCAGGACGGCCGCCCCGACCTGATCGTGGGCCGCGAGGACGGCGAGGTGAGCGTCTACCTCGGCGCGAGCGAGCCCGGCACCTTCGAGTCCTCGCGCGTCGCCTACAGCGATCCGAGCTGGGGGCCGATCCGCGCGCTCGCGGTCGGCGACGTCGGATTCCCCGACGCGCCCGGCGGGATCCCCGCGGGCCTCGAGCCCGACGGGCGCCCGGACATCCTCGTCCTCGGCCAGGACGGGGAGCTCTTGGCCGCGATCCCGAACGTCGCCACGGCGGGCGGCGGGTTCACCTTCGGCGCGCCGCGCCGGATCTGGCCCGCGTGGTCCGGGGGCTGGACGCGCCTCGCGGCGATCGGCGTGGAGCCCGGCCCCGGCGGCCGCTGGGTCGCGGTCGGCGCCGGCCTCGACCCCGCCGTCTATTGGGGCAACCGCGGCGGCGCGGGCTCGACGCCCCTGCCCGACCGCGTCGAGGACGGCGACCGCCCGTGCTACCTCGGCGAGGCTCGCCTCATCCACACCGGCGTTCCGGAGACGCCCTACGGCGTGGCCTACACCTGCCTGCAGAGCTACACCGCGATGATCTGGATGCCCGGGCGCCAGCGCGTCGAGGCGCCGGAGCGCTTCGACTTCGGCAGCGTGGCCGCCAACATCGGCGGCGCCGGGGCGAACTTCGCGATCAAGGCGCCGGGCAGCTTCCGCATCCTCAGCTGGTCGCTGGAGGGCCCGGACGCGAGCGAGTTCTGGGCGAACGTGCCGACGGGCCAGTGCGAAGGGGAGTGCATGGCGGCGGTCTCCTTCGGGCCGAAGAGCGTCGGCGAGAAGAAGGCCAGGCTCGTCGTGACCACGACCGCCTACCCGCGGACGATCGAGATCCCGCTGAGGGGCACCGGTACCCCGGGTCCCGAGCCCAGGATCCAGGTGGACCACGAGCTCGACCTCGGCGCCGTGCGCGTGGGCGAGGACGGCACGGCCGAGCTCAGGGTGCGAAACACGGGCACCGCGAACCTGAACGTCAGCGGCACCGAGCTCGTGGGCGCCGACGCGGACGCCTTCGCCGTGGACGGGGCGGACTGCGTCGACCGCTGGATCGAGCCCGCGAGCTGGTCTCACTGCACGATCCGGGTGAGCGTGACGCCCGTGCAGCCCGGGGAGCTGTCCGCGACCCTGCGCATCGAAAGCAACGACCCCGACGGCGCGGTCACGGTGGCGCTGCGTGCGGAGGGAGTTGTGTCTCAGCTCAGGTTCGCGGCCCAGGCGACCAAGCGGGCGCGCGTGCTGCGCCGCGGGGGCAAGGCTGCCGTCGTCAAGCTGGTCATGCGCAACGACGGCGCTGCCGCGGCCCGCGACGTGCGCGTCCGCCTGCGCGCGCCGCGCGGCGTCAAGGTGAAGGCCAAGGGCGCGGCGAAGCGGGGCAAGGCTTGGACCGTGGCGGTCGGCGAGCTCGCCCCGGGCGGGCAACGGGTCCTGCGGGTCCGCCTGAAGGCCGGCAAGCGGGCGGCGCGACGCGGCAAGCTCAAGCTGCGCCTGCTCTCGCCGGACCTGCCCGAGCCGCAGCGCAAGTCGGTCCGCCTGCGCGTGCGCTGACGGCGGGGCGCGTCACCACCAGCACCGCCGACCGTGCGAACGCCTTGCGGATGGCAACGCAACCGCACGGTCTGCGGGTTGGTGCGCGCGCGATCGCGGCGTCTGCACCGGCGCCCGTGCCGCTCACGCTCACGCGGGTCGGCTGCCGGACGGGGGCGCCGCGCGGCGCGCCGGGCTTCTTGGGGGCATGTTGACCCCTGAGCCAGTCAACCGAGTCCCTCGTCCACAGGGGGTGGCGCGATGACGGTCCCGAGCCGCGAGCCGCGGGGCACGGTCGTGGTCTGCGAGGACGACCCCACCACGCTCGATCTGCTCGTCGATGAGCTCGCGGCCGACCGCTACGAGGCGCTGCCGGCGCCGACCGCGGCCGATGCCCTGCGCCACTGCCACTACCGCAGCCCCGACCTGCTGCTGCTGGACCTGGCGCTGCCCGACGCGTCCGGCCTCGACGTACTGCGCGAGATCAGGGCGTCGCACGGGACGACCGGGCGCTACGACCCGCGCCTGCCGGTGATCGTGCTCACCGGTCGCAGCGCGCATTCCGACCGGGTGCGCGGCCTGCGCGAGGGCGCCGACGACTACGTGGTGAAGCCCTTCCACTACGACGAGCTCGT
>ERZ777003.4610-NODE-4610-length-11370-cov-15.175431_pt1 | contig 11370 bp, 11 predicted proteins | sample MGYA00374956_ERZ777003 | MGnify/ENA primary metagenome ERZ777003 (study PRJEB29302, sample SAMN06268252) | bioreactor metagenome | isolation source: Joint BioEnergy Institute, California, USA | place: USA:Joint BioEnergy Institute, California, USA | collected... | reverse complement strand
GTGCAGGAGGGCCGGCGCCGGCCCTCCTGCCCGGGTGCAGGGCGGAGCGCCTGCAGGCATGAATGCCAGCATAGGCAGCCCGGGTGCAGGCACAGCGCCTGCGGAACTCGCCTGGATGCAGGACCGACCGCAGCGTAAGTGCCGTCATGCTGAGCGGAGCCGGCGCCGCCGGCGGAGCGAAGCATCTCTCTGCGAAGGCACGGGCAGTGCGGGGCGCAGTGGCGCAGCCGGCGGCTCGCGCCAACCGGGTGCAGCGAGGCGCAAACCGATGGTAGAATCGACTCAGGGCGACGTTGCCCGTACAGGCAGCCCGCCGGAAGCCCGAAGCTGCCGCATGCAAGGAGAGAAATCGATGGCCGATCTCTACCCCCTGCTGACCCGCCCGCACACCGTTGAGCCGCTGTGGGGCGGCACCCGTCTCGCCGAGTGGCTGGGCCTGCCGGAGCCGCGCCCCGAGCGGCTCGGCGAGATCTGGCTGGTCTATGACACGAACCCGGTGCTGAACGGCCCGCTCGCCGGCCGGACTCTCGCCGACGTGACGAAGGAGCTCGGCCCAGCGCTGGTCGGCACGCGCACGGCGGCGCGCTACGGCCTCGACTTCCCGCTGCTCGCCAAGTTCATCGACGCCAACGACCGGCTCTCGATCCAGGTCCACCCGGACGACGCCTACGCCCACAGCCGCGAGGCGGCCACCGGGTTCCACGGCAAGACCGAGGCCTGGTACATCCTCAGCGCCCCCGCCGGCGCCGATGTGACGTACGGCCTGGCGCGCCCCAGCAGCCGCGAGGAGGTCCGCGCCGCGATCGGCAACGGCACGCTCGAGGGGCTGATGCGCCGGCTCCCGGTGAGCGCCGGCGACACCGTGTTCGTCCCGGCCGGCACCGTCCACGCCATCAACGCCGGGATCGTGCTGTTCGAGATCCAGCAGAAGTCCGACCTGACCTACCGGGTGTACGACTACGGCCGGCGCGACGCCCGCACCGGCCAGCCGCGCGAGCTGCACGTCGACAAGGCGCTGGATGTGATGGACCTCGAGCCCGCGCCGCGCGGGACGGTCCCGCCGCTGCCGCTGCAGCAGGGCCGCGAGCTGCTGGTGGCCTGCCCGTTCTTCGCGCTCGAGCGCTGGACGCTCCCCGCGGAGCTGCACGCGGCGACCGACGCCGGCTCGTTCGAGATCCTGACGCTGATCGAGGGCCGGGCGGAGCTGCGCTGGGCGGGGGAGCCCCTGCAGCTCAAGCGCGGCGACGCGCTCGTGCTGCCGGCCGCGCTCGGCACCTACGAGCTCGTGGCGCGCGAGGCGGGCACGCAGCTCCTGCGCGCCTATGTGCCGGACCTGGAGCGCGAGTACATCGGCCCGCTCAGGGCGCGCGGCGTCAGCGACGAGCAGATCGGGCAGACGGTGTTCGCCTGAGGAAGATGTGCGGGTGGCGCTGCGCAGCGCGGCCGGCAGCGCCACCCGTTTTCGTGACCTGCCCTCCGGTCAGGCCGGGCGGGCCTGCAGATCGAGCTCCCAGTACTCGCCCACCAGATCGTGGCCGAAGCTGTGGTGTGGCTCGGATTCGACCAGGCGGTAGCCCGAGGTCTGGTAGATGTGGCGCGCGGCCTCCAGCACGCTGTTGGTCCACAGCCTGATCTTCCGGTAGCCGGCCTGGCGCGCGAAGCGCTCGCACTCCTCCACCAGCCGCCGGCCGATGCCCAGGCCGCGCGCGCACGGCTCGACCAGCAGCAGCCGGAGCTGCGCCACCTCGTCCGTCTTCTTCACCAGAAAAACCGACCCGACCCGCGCGCCGTCCCGCTCGGCGATCCAGCAGCGCTCGCGCTGCGGGTCGAAGTTCTGGATGAACGAGGCGACGACGCTCGCGACCAGCGCCTCGAACTGCTCGTTCCAGCCGTACTCCTCGGCGTACAGCTCGCCGTGGCGCTGGACGACCCAGCCCATATCGCCGGGCCGGTGGCTGCGCAGGATGAACGGGGCGCCGGCCGCCGTCCCGCCGAGCAGGCGCTCGATCGTCCCCATCGCCTCGGTCAGCCGCTGCTGATCCGCGTCCGACAGGGGCGCGAGCTGGGCGGCGACCTCCTCCCGCGAGCGGGCGTTGAGGATGGCGAATGCCTCCCGCCCGGCCTCGGTGAGCGCGAGCAGGCTCTGGCGGCCATCGAACGGCGAGGGCCGGCGCTCGATCAGCCCTTTCTTCGCGAAGCCGCGCAGGATGCGGCTGAGGTAGCCGGCGTCCAGCCCGAGGTCGCGCCCCAGCTCGGACGCCGTCGGCTCGCGGCGGTGGGCGAGCTCGTAGAGCACGCGCGCCTCGGTCAGCGAGAAGGGGCTGCCGAGCAGCCCGGCGCGGAGCGCCCCGATCTGCCGCGTGTAGAACCGGTTGAAGCGCCGCACTGCCTCGATCCGCCGCTGGAGTGATACGCCATCTGCCATCGCTCACCTCTTGAGGACACGACTGATGCGGTGGCCTGGCCCGCGCGAGGGATGCATCGCCTCCCCGGAATTGCCCCATCTCTGCCGCTGAAGGCGAAGAAAAAGGTTTTCGGCGGGCCTGCGGCCCTTCGAACCCCGGCGGAAAGCAGCCCTGGCGGGCCTGCGCTGGAGTTGCCCCGCCGCGAGGCCGTGATGGTTCCGATACTTGTTTGACATTATCAATGTTCATGTTGACAATGTCAAGTATCTGCGCTCGCTTGTCTGCAGCTACCGCCGTCTCCCTGGCTGCATCGCGTATACTGGTGCGCGAAAGGAGGGAGAAGTATGGCGGAACGCACCCTCGGGCTGCGCGAGCTCAACCGGGCGACGCTCGCGCGCCAGATGCTCCTGTCCCGCGAGGCGCTCCCGGCCGCCGAGGCGATCGAGCGGCTGGTCGGGCTGCAGGCCCAGCAGGCACAGCCGCCGTTCGTCGGCCTGTGGACGCGGCTCCAGGGCTTCGAGCGCGACGAGCTGGCCGACCTGATCGCCAGCCGGCGCGTCGTCAAGGCCACCTTCCTGCGCGCCACGCTGCACCTCTGCACGGCGGACGACTACCTGCGCTTCCGGACGGCGCTCCAGCCCATGCTGGCCGACGCGTGGGCCGCCATCGCCAAGCAGCGCGGCGGCGAGTTCGACCTCGAGGCGCTGCTCGCGGCGGCGCGCGAGTTCATCGCGGCCCAGCCGCGCACCTTCGCCGAGATCAGCGCCATGCTCGTCGAGCTGATGCCGGACCAGGATGTCGGCGCGATGCGCTACGCGGTGCGGACGCACCTGCCGCTGGTGCAGGTGCCGACCGAGACCCGCTGGTGCTACCCGGGCAACCCGGCCTTCACGCTGGCCGAGCCCTGGATCGGCCGGCCGGTCGCGCCCGAGGACAACCTGCGCGAGCTGGTGCTCCGCTACCTGGCGGCCTTCGGCCCGGCCTCGCCGGCGGATATGCAGACCTGGTCCTACCTGCCCAACCTGAAGGAGATCTTCGAGGAGCTGCGGCCCGAGCTGGTGTGCTACCGCGACGAGCGGCGGCGCGAGCTGTTCGACCTGCCCGGGATGCCGCTGCCCGCGGGGGACGAGCCGGCGCCGGTGCGCTTCCTGCCGGAGTTCGACAACCTGCTGCTCTCACACAGCAGCCGCGCGCGCGTGGTGGCCGACGAGCACCGCAAGCGGGTGTACCTGCCAGGGCTACGCGTCGCCGCGACGTTCCTCGTGGATGGCTTCGTCCGGGGCGTGTGGCGCGTCGAGAAGAGCAAGGGTGTGGCGGCGCTGGTGATCGAGCCGTTCGGCGCGCTGGAGCCTCAGGATCGCAGCGCGCTGGCCGAGGAGGGCGAGCGGCTGGTGCGCTTCATCGAGCCGGGCGCCAAGGCGCACGAGGTGCGCTTCGCAGCGGCCTGAGCCTGGGGGCGGGCTCTGCTGGGGGAAGGACCTGCCGGCTGCGTGGGCTGGCGCGGCGGTGCAGCCCACACAGCCGGCCCCTCCTACTCGGTGAGGAAGTCCTCCCGAATGGGCGTGAAGCAGTCGAGCAGCACGGTGGGCGCGTGGGTGACGATCCCGTGCCGCACGTTCGGCGGGACGTAGTAGCTGCAGCCGGCCGTCAGCCGCGCCGTCTCGCGGCCCTCCATGATCAGGTCGATCTCGCCGGAGACGACGTAGCCGATCTGCTCGTGCGGGTGGCTGTGGACCGGCGCCGCGACGCCGGCGTCAAACTCGAACTGCACGGCCATCATGCCGCCGCCGTAGCTCAGCACCCGGCGGCGCGCGCCCTCGGGGGTGATGAAGGGCGGCTCGTCCGGCCCCGCGAGAATCCTTTCACCTGGCATCGCCTGTCCTCCTGCTATTGACGGCCACCGTTGTGGCCGCCGCACCATTCTACCGCTGCGCGCTGGCTGCTGGCCCGCCACCGGCGCTATTATTTCCGCCGGGAGGTGTGGAGGGCCTACGGCCCTCCACGGGCACTTTTCTGCTGCTCTGCGGCTGCGAAGCAGCCGCAGAGCAGCAGAAAAAAGAGATCTGGGGAGGCGAAGCCTCCCCAAACCCCACCGCCGGGAGGTATGGGAGCCGCAGGCCCACCGGACTGCTTCCCGCCGGGAGGTGTGGAGGGCCGCAGCCCACCGGAGTTGCTTCCTGGCGAGTGGTGTGGGAGCTGCAGCCCACCGGAGCTGCTTCCTGCCGGGAGGCGCAGAAGGCCGCAGGCCCTCCAGAGTTGCTTCTTGCAGCGAGACGTGGAGGGCAGCACGCTTCTCCAGCGCAGCTTCCCGCAGGGAGGACAGCACGCTCTCCTGCATTGATTTCTGCCGGGAGGCGTGGAAGCCCGCCGGACCGCTTTCCGCAGGGAGGTATGGGAGCCGCAGGCCCATCGGACCGCTTCTCGCAGGGAGGTGTGGAGGGCCGTAGGCCCTCCACGGACACTGTTCTCCGCTGCTGTGCGGCGACGCAGTCGCCGCACAGCAGCGGAGAGAGAATTCCAAACCCTTACAGGGGCGCGGGGCGAAGCCCTGCGTAAACTCCGTCGTTACCAGAAGAGCTGTGGACACGATGGCGACGCTCATTATGATCTGCGGGCTGCCGGGCGCCGGCAAGACAACCCTCGCCCGGCAGCTCGAGCGCACCAGGCCGGCGCTGCGCCTCTCGCCCGACGAGTGGATCGCCGGGCTCCTGGCCGACCCGAACGACATCGCCGAGCGCGACCGGCTGCGCTCGCCGGTCGAGGCGATCCAGTGGGAGGTGGCCGTGCGCGCGCTGCAGCTCGGCGTCGACGTGATCCTCGAGTGGGGCTTCTGGTCGCGCCAGGAGCGCGCCTGGTACCGCTCGCAGGCCGAGGCGCTCGGCGCCCGCGTCGAGCTGCGCTACCTGGAGGTCGGGCGAGATGAGCTGTGGGCGCGCCTCGCCCGGCGCAACGCCGATCTGCCCCCCGGCACGTTCGCGGTCAGCGAGCAGGAGCTCGACCTGTGGTGGAGCTGGTTCGAGCCGCCGACCGCCGACGAGCTCGAGGGGGCGGGCGGCTAGAGCCCCACGCCTATCCGGCGCAGCGCGCTGCGCACCCAGATGAGCCACGGCCACGGCGGGTCGCGGGCCAGCTCGGGCAGGCGCTCGCCGACGATGCCCGCCCCGCGCAGCTCCAGGAAGCACTGGCTGTTGCGGTCTTCGCAGCCGAGCCAGCCGTTCACGACGCGCCCGTCGCGCAGGCGCACCTTTACGTGCGCCCGGAAGAAGTCGAGCTCGATGCTGTCCTCGAAGCTCTGGCTCAGCTCGACGCTCTGGTAGGCGACCCCGTGGCGGTCGAGGGCGGCGCGGATGTTCTCGGCGTGTGTGCGCGGCGCGCGGCGCACCCCCATGCCCACCACTGCCCCGGCGATGCAGATCAGCACGAGCGCGACTGGCAGGAGGGCCAGCATCAGCACGCGGCGCCGCTGCTCGTCTTCCACAGTTGGCGCTCCCCGCCCAGCCGCCCGCTGGGCTGCGTGTCCCCGCCCTCCGCACGGCTGCGGCGCGCGTCGCAGAATGCCAGGTGGGTGGCGAGGTCCATGACAACCCTACTCCGTCAGTGGCTTCAGGTTCTCGAACTGCGGCGTATCCACCAGGTACAGGTTGCCGTAGCCGCTGGCGTCGCTCGTGTACAGGATCTGGCGCCCGTCGGGGCTGAAGCGCGGGTGGACGTGGGTGATCTGCACCTGGAAGGAGCCGCGGTGGTAGGCGATCACGCGCGGCCCCTCGAAGGCGCCGTCGCGGAAGCGCCACAGCAGCAGGCGCGGCCTGGCGCGCGAGCCGTCGCCGACGATCAGGCTCAGGTCGTTCGAGTGGAAGTGGTTCGAGTCCTCCGGGAAGGGCGCCTCGACCTTGCCGGTGTTGTCGTAGCGGATGCTGCCGTAGAACGGCTGCCCGTCGACGCTGCGGCCGTGGTAGCCGATCTGCTCGCCGTCCGCGAACCAGTACTCGTGGCCGACCCGCTCGCCCTGCGGGCCGGGGCGGATCTGCCACGCCTTGCCGCTGTTGATATCCAGACCCCAGATGCGGTTGTCCACCCGGTCCCACGGCCCCTCGTGGCAGAAGGTCAGGATGTTCGGGAGCGTCGGCGAGGTGTTGACGTGGCCGATCCAGTAGCGCTCCTCGAACACGGTCTCGGCCTGGCCGGTGTCCACGTCGATGCGCACGATCGTCGAGTGCGGCCTGGCCTCCCAGTACTCGTAGAAGCCGACGTAGCCGTGCAGCAGGTCGACCCTGAACCGGTGCGAGAGGTCCTCGTAGTGGCCGGTGCAGACGTAGCGGCCGTCGGCGGTCACGTTGGTGATGTTGGTCAGGTAGCCCTCGGGCGCGCGGTAGATGCGGCGCTCCTCGAGCGTCTCCAGGTTCAGCGCCACCAGCTCCGGGCCGTACCAGAAGTAGACCTCGGGGCGCCGCGGGTTGACGCTCGCGAACAGGAACGAGGTCTCGGCCGGCGGCGGCGGCTGGTCCAGGTCGGTCAGCTGGGTGATCTCGCCGCTGGTCAGGTCGATGCTGTACAGGTTGGTGCGGTTGCCGCGGTCGGAGCCGAACAGCAGCTTGCGCCCGCCGTCGTACCAGCCGGAGTTGGTGAAGTACAGGTGGTGGCTGTGGCCCTTGTAGTTGGTCAGCTGCCGGATGGTGACGCCGGTCTCGAGGTCCTCGAATGTGCGCCACTCGGCGGGGTAGATGTCGCCCTTGGCCATGGGAAGCTCCTCACGCGCGGCGCAGCACGCCGCGCCCTGACGGTTACGAACTCATGTCGCGTGCGCTGGGACGGCGTACACCGCCCGTTTCCCCTCTGCGTCGCTGGTGAACAGCACCTCGTCCCCGGCGTGGCTGAAGACCGGGTGCGGGTGGGCGTCCTGGCTCGACCACGAGCTGCCGTGGCGGCAGAGCGGCCGCCAGTGCACCGCGCCGCGCTCCCAGTCCACGCGCGCCAGGCTGATCCACGCCCCGCCGCCGGCGCCGCCCAGCGACGGGTCGCCGCCCGCCCCGGCGTCGCCGTCGGGCTCGTAGTACCCGTCGCTCACCAGCAGGTCGTGGCCCGCGCCGAGCGTGAAGTGGCCGTAGCGCCGGTAGCGCGGGTCGAAGCTCACCTCCGCGCGCCCGCTGCCGTCCGGCCGCACCCGCCCGACGAAGCTCGGGCCGCCGGTGTGGCCGCCGTAGGTGCCGTGGTACACCACCCACGCGCCGTCGCGCGTCCAGACCTCGTGGCAGACCCAGTCCTCGCGCCGGCGCGGGTGGGCCCCGCCGCCGCCCTCGTCGCGCAGCCGCAGGTGCCGCTCGCCGTCCCACAGCCACACCCGCCGCACGCCGCAGTCGCTGGGCCACTCGTGGTTGTACAGGATTCGCTCGCTGCTGCCCGGCTGGAACTGCACGTGCGTGACCCACCCGCGCTCCACCGGGATGTCGTACAGCTCCGCGCCGGTCGCCGTGTCGAAGACCCGCAGGTGCCCGGCGAGCCCGAGGCGCTGGACCGTGGCGTCGATCGCTTTCACATCCGCGAACGCCGCCGCGTCGATTGTCGGCACGCAGATGCGCGTGTTGTCGTCGCTCACGTGGGTGAAGCCGGTGACCTGCCCGGCGGGCAGCTCGGCCAGCGTCCGCGGCGCGCCGCCGCGCACGTTGACGCAGCGCAGCTCGCGGCCCTGGATGTAGTAGACGTCGCCGGACGCGGCGTGCAGGCACGGGCTGGCGAGCCCGAGGCCGCGCTCGTGCAGCCCTTCGAAGTAGACGTACGAGCGCAGGTAGCCCTCGTCGTTGTCGGTGAGCCGCCGCACCTGCCCGGTGTCCCGGTCGAGGGCGTACAGATTCACCGCCGCGCGCGGGTCGCGGTCCTTCGGCACCGGGCTGTCGCGGTCGCTGATGAACACCAGCGTCCGGTCGTCGGCGGTGAGCGACGGGCTGGTGAAGTACAGCAGCTGGTCGTTGGCGCGGCCGTCGGTGAGGCGGCGCGGCTCATGGTCTGTCATCTCTTCCTACACCACCTCGGAGCGCTCGTCGGCGAGCTCCTCCCAGGCCAGCACCTGGCCGGCCTGCTCCAGCTGCGGGCGCAGCTCGGCGTACGGCAGGTCCTGCAGGGCGCACCCGAGGTCGAGCGCCAGCGCGGCCGCGATGGCGGCGGACTGGCCGAGGATCATGAACACAGGCTCCATGCGGATCGAGCCGTAGGCGATGTGCGAGGCGGAGAGGCAGACCGGGATGAGCAGGTTCTCGCACTCGCCGCGCCGCGGCACGATCGACCGGTAGCTGATCGGGTAGGGCGGGAAGCCGGCCACCTGCACGTCCCCCTCGTTCCACACCCGCCCGTCGCGCACGAAGCGCCGGCAGTTGTGCGAGTCCATCGTGTAGGCCGCCAGCCCGACGACGTCCTCGGCCACCCGGTCGCCGCGGCAGTTGTGCTCGGTCATAACGTAGTCGGTGACCGCGCGCCGCGCCTCGCGCACGTAGAGCTGGTGCGGCCAGCCGCCGGTCTCGACGAACTCGTCGGCCGCGAGCCCCCACTCGGCCCACTGCTCGCGGATCGAGGCCGGCACCGCCGGGTCGTTGGCCATGAACCACATGTAGCCCTGCTGGTAGGTGACGTGCTCCTGGAAGATGCGCTCGCGCTCGGCGTAGCTCGCCTCGGGGTAGGCGTAGTTGCGCCCGATGAAGTCCGACGAGACCGCGCCGTGGTTGTTCATGTCCACCTTGTCGCCGCGGATCGGGTCGAACTTGCGGAACACCTGGTTCCAGCCGGTGGCGAGGTAGCGCGCCAGCAGCTCGTACTCGCGCCGGTCGTAGCCCTCCGGCCGCTCGAACGGGATGCGGTTCGCCGGCACGCGCGTGAGGCACAGGCGGAAGTTGTACGCCTGGACGCGGTGGTCGCCGCTCCCCGGCACGAAGCCGTCGTCCGGCTCGACGCCCGGCAGCAGCCCGCTGGACGGGTCGCCCGGGACGACGTACGGGTCGACCGGGAAGTCGAACTGGTGCGTGTCGCGCACCTGCGCGCCGTTCAGCGTCTCGCCGTAGACGCTGTTGGACTCGCGCCCGACGGTGTAGCTGACGCCAGCGCGCGCCATGAGGTCGCCCTCGTAGGTCGCGTCCACGAAGGCGCGGGCGCGCACGGAGAGGCCGGACTCGGCGGCGATGCGGGCGATGCGCGCCCTGTCCATCTCCACCGAGGCCAGGAACTGGCGGTAGAAGACCGGCACGGAGGCCTCGTCGAGCATGGCGTGGAAGACCTGCTCGGCGACGTGCGGCTCGAAGCGCCACTCCTCGTCGGCGCCGTAGTGCGCGCCGCAGCGGCGGTAGAACTCGCGCGAGAGCCCGCCGATCGCGCGCTTGTTGCCGATGTCGGTCATGCTCAGGCCGCCGGCGCTCATGCCGCCGACGTGGCCGCTCGGCTCGAGGATCACGGCGGTGAGCCCCAGGCGCCGCGCCGCGACGGCCGCCGCGAGCCCCGCCGAGGTCCCGCCGTAGACGCAGAGGTCGACGTCGAGCTGCTCGCTGGACGCCGGGGCCGCTCCGGGCCGGTAGTAGAACAGGTTCGGGTGGGACATAGCAGCGTACCCTTCTGGTGTGGGCTTACGCGGCCGCCCTGCGGGCCGCACGCGTAAGCGCTCCGCTGGAAGGTGTGGAGGTCAAGCCCGCCACACTTCCTTTCTGCCGCCTTGCGAGCCGGGTGGTGTGGAGGGCCTGGCCCTCCGCTGGCGTCCTTTCCGCGCCGCCTACGCGCCGGTGGGCAGCCAGCCGCCGTACAGCGGGTGGTCAGGGCTGAGCGGCAGCGCCACCGCCTGCCCGGTGCGCGCCGAGTGGTACAGCGCCGTGACCAGCTCCAGCGAGGTGCGCGCGTCGGCGATCGTCACCGGCAGCTCGCCGCCCTCGTGCAGCGCGCGGTGGAAGCGCAGGAACTGCCCGACGTAGCCCTCCGGCAGCGGCTCGAAGTCGGCCAGCGCCTCCTCGATGCGCCGCGCGTCCTCGGGCGTGTCGGGCGTGAAGGTCCACGGCTCGCCCGAGTTCGTGTAGGGGCGCGTGTTGCTCTCGGCGGTGAGCCCGCTGAAGCAGAAGCGGTGGCGCGTGATCTCCTGCGCCGAGCCGAGCGTGACCGCCAGCGTCGCCAGGGCGCCGCCCTCCAGCTCCAGCGCCGCCGCGGCGGTGTCCTCGACCTCGATCTTGTTGACGAGCGTCGCCACCCGGCAGAAGACGCTCTGCGGCCGCCCGAGCACGTAGGTCAGCATGTCGTGGGCGTGGATGGCGTGGCCGAGCACCGCGCCGCCCAGCTCGGTGGCCCACTTGCCGCGCCAGGGCACGTCGTAGTACTCGGCGCGGCGGCGCCAGGCGGTCTCCACCGTGGCGAGGTAGGGGCGGCCGGCGACGCCGGTCTCGACCAGCCGCTTCAGCTTCTGCAGGCCGTGGCCGAAGCGGTACTGGAAGATCGGCATCAGCCGCCTGCCGGAGCGCGCCTCGATCGCCGCCAGCTCGTCGGCCTCGCGCAGCGATCCGACCAGCGGCTTCTCGCAGATCGCGTGCCGCCCGGCCTCCAGCACCTGCTTGGTGAGCGCGAAGTGCGTGCCGGGCGGGGTGCAGATGTCGATCACGTCCAGGTCGGAGAACTCGAGCAGCTCGTCCAGGCTGCCGACGACGCGCGGCACCTCGAACTGCTTGGCGAACTCGCGCGCCTTGTCGACGTCCAGGTCGCAGACGGCGGCGAGCTCGAAGTGGTCCGGCAGGCTGCGGTACGACGCCGCGTGGAACTTCCCGATGCCGCAGCCGACGATCCCTACGCGTAGCTTGTGGCTCATCGATGAGATCCTTCGCTCCTCAGGGCTTTGTGGCTCTCGACGGTGTGACTGGGTGACAAGGTGACAGGGTGACGGGGTGACAAGGTGACAAAGATGTTTCAGGGTGTAACAGAGGTTTCCGGCGTCCAGAGGTCACCCCGTCACCCC
>ERZ777003.4609-NODE-4609-length-11371-cov-7.117091_pt1 | contig 11371 bp, 8 predicted proteins | sample MGYA00374956_ERZ777003 | MGnify/ENA primary metagenome ERZ777003 (study PRJEB29302, sample SAMN06268252) | bioreactor metagenome | isolation source: Joint BioEnergy Institute, California, USA | place: USA:Joint BioEnergy Institute, California, USA | collected... | reverse complement strand
GCGTCGGCGGCATCCCCGAGGTCGTGACCGACGGCGTCGACGGCGTGCTCGTCGCGCCGGGCGACGCCGCCGCGCTCGCCGACGCGCTCGTCGCGCTCGCGCGCGACCCCGCCCGCGCCCGCGCGCTCGGGCGGGCGGCGCGCGCCCGCGTGGCGGCGTTCGACCGCGAGGCGCTCGTCGAGCGCCTCGACGCGCTCTACCGGTCGCTGCGCCGCTGACGGCGCCGGCGACGCGGGGCCCGCCGCCGCAACGGCCCCGCGCCGGGCGCCCGGCTCACGGTCGCTGGTAGCCGGCGCCGCCGAGGTACAGCACGGTCCCGGGGGCGTCGGTGTAGTTGCCGACGCCGAAGATCCACTCCTGGCTGCTGGAGCCGTGGAACGGGCTGACCGGGTACTCGCTGGCCCTGGCGGTGTCGAGGCGCTGGCCGTCGATCGAGAACTCGATCGACTGACCCTGGGTGACGATCGCGCGCACCTCGAACCAGCGGCCGAGCGGCACCGGCATGAACATCACGCGGCGCCTCCACCTGTTGCCCCAGTAGTTGAGGAAGGCGACCGGCGCGCTGGACCGCTGGGGCGCGGCGCCGAGCCAGGTGGCGTTGCCGACCTTCCTGGCCCACGAGGCGCTGCCGAGCTGGACCCACCAGAGCGGGTCGGAGACGCCGTCGTACTTCTCCTTGAACTGGAAGAGGTTCGTCGCCTTGCCGTCCGGCACGGCGTAGTCGGTCGGGATGTAGTACCAGGCCGAGTACGTCCCGGAGACGTCGGCCGGCGACCTGCGGCCGTTGGCGCTCGTGAAGCTCTTGTAGAGCTTGGCGTGGATGCGGCCGGCCGCCGCGTCGTCGGGGGTGACCTCCATGCGGCCGACGTGACGCGGGCTGCCGACCGGCGGCGCCGGGATGCCCGCCGCGGCGGGGTTGATGACCGAGATGTGGCCCCAGAGGTGGCTCTGGCCCTGGCCCCACCACGACCACTGCGTGAAGTTGCCGGTGGAGAAGTCGGCGTACCACGTCCAGGCGGGGCTGGCCGGCTCCCTCGGCGCGGGCGTCGGGTCCGGCGTCGGCGTCGGCGTCGGGTCCGGCGTCGGCGTCGGGTCCGGGGTCGGCGTGGGATCAGGCGCGGGCATGGGGTCCGGCGTCGGGTCGGGGGTCGGCTTCGGCGCGGGGTCCGGCGTCGGCGCGGGCGTCGGATCAGGCGCGGGCGTGGGGGTCGGCGTCGGGTCCGGGGTCGGCGTCGGCCGCGGCGTCGGCCGCGGGGTCGGGGTCGGCGCGGGGGTCGGCGCGTGCTGGCGCGGACGCGACGTCCCGCGGCGGACGGGCTTGCGGACCCGGATCTTGACCGACGAGCGGTAGGTGCGGCCGCGCCGGTCGGTCGCGATCGCCGTCAGCTTGTGCACGCGCGCGCGCGAGCGGCTCGTCGACGCGGTCGCCAGGCAGCGCGTCGGCAACGTGCGCTGGCGGCTGACGACCCGTCCGTCGAGCGCGACGCGCACGTCGCGGACCGGCGCCGCGGTGCGGACGCGCACCTGGCAGCGGACCGCGGCGAGCGCGGCGACCGCCTCGCCAGCGCGGGGGCTCACCCACCGCACCGCCGGCCGGTCGCTCGCAGCCGCCTGGCCCGCGACGACCGCGGACGACGCCACGGTCGCCAGCGATGCGAGCAGCAGCGGCAATGGGGCACGGCGAAGCAGGCGCGGCACGGGAAGACCTCCGATGAACGGGGCGGACAAGGACGTGAGCGCACGGGACTGGCTGCGCTCGCCTGCTGCATCGGCCCGCCGCCGCCGGCGCACCCCGAACCGGCGCGTTATGTGGACGGGTGTTGGACGTGCGCACGCGCCAGCGCGCGGCCGCGCGCCGGCGGCCGCCGCGCGACGTGTCGGCTAGTCGCCGCGCAGCGCGCGCGCGACCGCGGCGGCGAGCGTCCCGGCGGGCCTGCGCCCCTGGCCGCGCGGCGGCGCGGCCGCGACGAGCGCGGGCAGCTGCGCCGCCTCCCAGCAGACGAGCACGCGCCCGTCGCGCTCCAGCGCGCGCGCGAGCTCGACCTGGTGGTCGTCGACGTGCTCGCCGTGCCGGCGCATCCGCGGCATCACGATCGGCACGTGGCCGGAGCGCGTCGCGAGCAGGATGCTGCCGACGCCGGCGTGCGTGACGACGACCCGCGCCCGCTCGAAGCGCGCGACCATCTCGCCGAAGTCGTAGAACGGGCGCGCCTCCGTCGCGTTGGCCGGCGGGCGGCCGTGGCCGTGCTGGACGACGAGCTCCTCGCCGTCGCCGAGCGCGGCGAGCGCGTCGAGCATCCGCGCGAAGCCGTCCTGGTGGGTGCCGACGGTCGCGAAGATCACAGCACGCTCCCCGCGTAGCGGGCCCGGCGCCGCCGCGCCGCGAGCTGGGGCCACTGGACGAACAGCTCGTCGACGAACGGGTACACGAGCCGGCCGCTGAGCGACAGCTCCTCCACGCGCGTGAAGCTCTCGACGTAGACGGCCCGCCGGCCGGTCGCGCGCGCGCCGAGCAGGAACGGGACCGCGAGCGCGGCGCCGGTCGACAGCACGACGTCGGGGTCGACCGTCCGCAGCACCTCGCGCGCCAGCAGCGCGTTGCGGGCGAGCTTGGCGAGGCTGCGGTTCGTCGGCCCGTGCGCCCACGTGACCGCCTCGCCCGCCAGCTCGTGCTCGGTGTCGGGCGCGCGCAGCGTGACCCAGTGGCGCTCGAGGTCCTGCCACGCGGGGGCGAGCGCGAGCATCTGCTGGAGGTGGCCGCCCGGCGAGCAGACGAGCAGGACGCGCGTCACGGCGCCCCCTCGATGAAGGCGCGGTGCCACTCCGACAGCTCCAGCAGGCAGTAGAGGATCCGCTTGTGGTCGGACTGGCCGGACTGGTGCTCGCGCACGAGGCGCCCGACGGTCGCGGCGTCGACGACGTCCGCCAGCGGCATGCCCGGCGCGAAGCGCGTGCGCACGACGTCGCCCAGCTCCGAGCGCAGCCAGTCGTCGTACGGCGTCGCGAACGGGTGCTTGCGGCGCGCGAGCACCGCCGGCGGGACGAGCCCCGCCATCGCGCGCCGGTAGAGCCACTTGCGCCGCCCGGCGCGCATCCGCGTCCGCGCCGGGATCGTCTCGACGAACGCCATCAGCTCCTGGTCGAGGAAGGGGACCCGCTGCTCGAGCGAGCTCGCCATCGACGTCTTGTCGCCCCACACGAGCAGCTGGTCGGGCAGGAACAGGTGGGTGTCGAGGTGCAGCGCCTGGTCGAGCGGGCCGCGGTCGCCCACCTCGGCGGCGAGCGCCGCCGCGCGCGCCCGCCGCTCCTCGTGCGCGGCCGCGCCGTCGCCGCGCAGCAGCGCACGGCGCAGCGCCGGCGTCGTGATCTCGAAGATCGACAGCAGCCGGTCGAGCCCGGCGCCGGTGTCGAGCAGCCGCGCCGCGCGCTTGGCCCGCTCGTTGCGCGGGAGCGCGTCGGCGAGCGCCATCAGCGGCCGGCGGGCGGCGCGCGGCACGAGGTCGACGAGACCCTGCAGCGCGGCCGCTTGGTGGCGCTGGTAGCCGCCCCACGGCTCGTCCGCCCCCTGGCCGGAGAGCACGACCTTGACCGACTGGGCGGTGAAGCGGCTCAGCTGCATCGCCGCCGGCGCCGACGCGGTGCCGCACGGCTCCTCGATGCTGCGCACGCAGCGGCCCAGTTCGGCGAGGAAGTCGGGCATCGCCATCGCGGTCGCGTGGTGGCGCGCGCCGAGCGCCGCGGCGTGGGCGGCCGCCGGCGCGCGCTCGTCGAGCTCGGCGCCGTGGCCGGGGAAGCCGATCGTGAAGCTCAGCGGCGCCGTCCCGGGCGTCGCCCGCGCCATCGCGGCGATGATCGCGGCCGAGTCGAGCCCGCCGCTGAGGAAGGCGCCGTAGGGGACGTCGCTCATCATCTGGCGCGTGACCGCCTCGACGAAGCGGCGGCGCACCTCCTCGGCCAGCTCGCGCGGGTCGGCGCCGCGCAGCGGCGGGCCCGGCGGACGGCGGAACGCCTCGATGCGGGTCCCCTCGCGGCTGACGGTCAGCGCGGTGCCGGGCGCGAGCTTGGAGATGCCGGCGAACAGCGTGCGCGGCGACGGCACGAACCGCCAGGCGAGGAAGTGGTCGAGCGCGACCGGGTCCAGCGCCGGGCGCGGCCAGCCGGTCGCCAGCAGCGCGCCGACCTCCGACGCGGCCGCGAACCGGCGGCCGTCGCTCCACCAGTACATCGGCTTGACGCCGAACGCGTCGCGAGCGACCATCAGCCGCCCGTGCGCCTCGTCCCAGATCGCCAGCCCGAACATCCCGTTGAGGCGCTCGAGCATCCCCCGCAGCCCCCACGCCCGGTAGCCGTGCAGGACGACCTCGCAGTCGGAGCGCGACGCGAACCGATGCCCGAGCCGCTCGAGCTCGGCCCGCAGCGCGCGGTGGTTGTAGATCTCGCCGTTGACGACCGCGACGACGCGGCCGTCGTCGGCGCGGAACGGCTGGTCGCCGCCGGCGACGTCGATGATCGCCAGGCGCGTGTGGACGAGCGCCGCCGGGCCGTCGCGGTGGACCGCCTCGCCGTCCGGGCCGCGGTGGCGCAGTGACGCCGCCACGCGCCCGAGGAGGTCGGCAGGAGCCGCCTCGGCTCGGTCGAAGATGGCAGCGACGCCGCACACGGGTCAGCAGGTGCCGCCGGGGACGCGTGCGACGACGGCTCGGCGGAGCGTCGCGTCGATGCGGTGCGCGCGCTCGTTGTCAGCAGCTCGTTCCATGACCGGGAGTCCCCACGTGCACAGAGGCCAACGCGCATGAGCGTCGCACGGGCCGACGAGCATACCGAGCCGCAGGCGCCGCCCACGACGCCCCGCCGCTGGCATGCGCTCGCGTTCGCGACCGTCGGCGCCGCCACCGTCTACTTCAGCTTCAACGCGGGCGGCTTCTTCGTCTTCGCGCCGGCGGCGGTGCTCGTCGCGCTGCTGCTCGCGCTCGTCGTGCACGCGACCGCGGTCGCGCGCCCGTTCGCCGGCATCGGCGCGGCCGGGGGCGTCGCGATCGGCGCGCTCGCGCTGTTCGCCGCCTGGACGCTGGCGTCGGCGCTGTGGTCGGACGCGCCGGCGCGCGCGATGATCGAGCTCGACCGCGCGCTGCTCTACCTCGCCGCGCTGACGCTGTTCGCGGCCGCGCCGTGGAGCCGCGCGCGGCTGCAGGCGGTCCTCGCCGGCGTGACCGCCGCGGCCGTCGTCGTCGCCGCGATCGCGCTCGTCACGCGCGTCCTGCCCGAGGTCTGGCCGGTCGGCACCGACGTCGCGCCCGACCGGCTGAGCTACCCGCTGACGTACTGGAACGCGCTCGGCCTGCTGGCGGGCGCCGGGATCGCCGGCGCCGTCCACCTGTCGTCCGACCCGGCGTGGCGGCTGCCGCTGCGGGCGGTCGCGTGCGCGGCGCTGCCGCTGCTGGCCGGGACGCTCTACTTCACGCTCTCGCGCGGCGCGATGGCGGCGGCCGCCATCGGCCTGCTGCTCTACGCCGCGGTCGCCCGGCCCCGCGGGCTCGTGCCGACGGCGCTCGCGGCGGCGCTGCCGGTGGCCGCCGTCGTCATCGCCGCGTATGGCGCGGACGCGCTCACGAGCGCCGAGCCGACCTCGTCGCCGGCGGTCGACCAGGGCCGGCGGGTCGCCGTCGTCGTCGCGGTCGCGATCGTCGTCGCCGGCCTGCTGCGCGTCGCGCTCGCGCCGCTGGAGCGGCGGCTGGCGGGGCTGCGCTGGCGCGGGCCGGTGCGCCCCCGCACGGCCGCCGCGATCGCGGCGGCGCTGGCGGTCGCCGCGCTCGTCGCCGCCGGCGTCCCGCAGCGGGTCGTCGAGGGCTTCGCCGACAGCGACGCCGTCACGGAGCTGGCCGACCAGCGCGACCGCCTGCTGAGCGCGTCCAACAACGGCCGCGTCGACCACTGGGCGGTCGCGCTCGCCGCGTTCGCCGACCATCCGCTCATCGGCACCGGCGCCGGCACCTACCAGCTCGAGTGGGCGCAGCGGCGCGACACCGGCTTCACCGTCGTCCACGCCCACTCGCTCTACGCGCAGGTGCTCGGCGAGCTCGGCGTGGTCGGGCTGCTCCTGCTGCTGGCCGCGCTCGGCGCGGTCGTCGTCGGCCTCGCGCGCCGGGCCAGGGGGCCCGACCGCGTCGCCGCCGGGGCGGCGCTCGCGCTCGTCGTCATGTGGGCGGTGCGCGCCGGCATCGACTGGGACTGGGAGATGCCCGCGGTCACATGGTGGGTGTTCGCGCTCGGCGGCGCCGGCCTGGCGCGCGCGGCGACGGGCGGGGCCGCGCCGGCGCTGTCGGCGTGGGCGCAGAGGCGGACGGTCCGCCTGCTCGTCGGCGTCGGCCTGCTGCTGCTGTGCGTGACCCCGGTCGCGCTCGGGCTCTCGCAGCGCGAGCTCGACCGCGCCGCGCGCGCGTTCAAGCGCGGCGACTGCGCGGAGGCGATCGACCGCAGCCTCGCCGCGATCGACTACGTCGGCGCGCGGCCGCAGCCGTACGCGCTGATCGGCTTCTGCGACGTGCGGCTGGGGGAGGACGCGCTCGCGATCGCGATGCTGGAGAAGGCGGTCGACCGCGATCCGCGCAACTGGGAGTTCCACTACGGGCTGGCGCTCGCGCGGGCCGCGGCGGGGGAGGACCCGCGGCGGGAGGCGCGGCTGGCCCACCGGCTCAACCCGCTGGACCCGCGCACGAGGTACGCGCTGCAGCTCTACGCGAGGGGCGATCGCGAGGAGGCGCGGCGGCGCGCGCTCGCGGCTCCGCTGCCGTGACGGCGGCAGCCGCTGCGGCGGCCGCAGCCGCGCGGCCGTGACGGCGGCGCCCCGGCCGTCGCCGCGGCCGTGGTCCCCGCTGCGGGCGGCCGGCCGTCAGTACGCTCCGCGGCCGGCGTAAAGCGCCGGGACCGTCGCGAGCAGGATGTGCAGGTCGCGCCCGAGCGACCAGCCGGCGACGTACTGGTAGTCGAAGCGCAGCATGTCCGGGAACGGGATGTCCGACCGCCCGTAGATCTGCCAGGGGCCGGTCATGCCGGGCCGCAGGTCGAGCCGCCGCCGGTGCCAGGACTCGCTGAAGGCGGCCGTCTCCTCGGCGATCAGCGGCCGCGGGCCGACGAGGCTCATCTCGCCCCGCAGGACGTTGAACAGCTGCGGCAGCTCGTCGATCGACCAGCGGCGCAGGAACTTGCCGACCCGCGTGATGCGCGGATCGTCGTGGATCTTGAACATCACGCCGTCGGTCACGTCGTTGATGTCCATGTAGTCCTGCTTGCGCTGCTCGGCGTCGAGGTACATCGAGCGGAACTTGAAGATCCGGAACGGCCGCCCGCCGCGCCCGATCCGCTCCTGGCGGAAGAACACCGGCCCGGGCGAGTCGAGCTTGATCGCGATCGCGGTCACGAGCAGCAGCGGCGACAGCAGCACGATCAGCAGCAGGCTCAGCACGAGGTCGGCCGCGCGCTTGAAGGCGCGCGCCGACAGGCTCAGCTGCGGCAGCGTGATCGACATCATCGGCAGGCCGCCGATCTGGTCGATCGTGCGCGCGCCGTCGAGGAACTCGAACAGGCGCGGGACGATGTCGACCGCCACGTGGTTGTCCCAGCAGACGCGGATGCAGCGCAGCAGCTCGTCGTGGCCCGCGCGCGTGAAGGCGATGATGACGCGGTCGACCTCGTAGCGGCGGAGCACCTCCTCGAGGTCCTCGAGCGCGCCGAGCCGGGGCAGGTCGGGCGATCCCTCGTGGACGTCGTCGTCGATCAGGCCGATCGTCTCGACCGACAGGTGCGGCGCGAGCCTCAGCCGCTCGACGACCTTGCGCGCCACCTCGCCGGAGCCGATGATGAGCGTGCGCTGGCGGGTGTCCCTGGCGCGCAGCATGAGCGCGTGCACGAGGCCGCGGCCGTTCATCGCGACGGTCGCGCCGACGACGGCGGCGACGAAGGCCGCCGCGACCGCGTTGGGCGCGCCGAGCGCGACCAGCGCGCCGACGGTCAGCCACGACAGCACGAGCGCCATCAGGACCGTGTCCTTGGCCTTCGCGAGCGTGCTCGACCACGGGCGGGCGTCCGTGTCGGTGCAGATGCCGAAGATCGTGCCGAGGAACCGCCACGCCACCATGTAGGAGGCGATCGCGGCGACCGTCTCGAGGAACGTGCCGCCGATGACGACGCCCAGCGCCGCGCCGCCGAGGCCGCCCGACAGGTACTCGATCGCGCGGAAGCCGAACTGGAGGCGCCTGCGCCGCAGCTGGGCGCGGCCGGTGGGCTCGGCACGCGGCGCGTCGCGAAGCAGCTCTTCGAGGATTTCGACGCCCGGTCCCGTGTCCGTTATGCCCATGTCAACAGTCCGTGTCAACTCCATGGCGGCCAACACGCGATCCGTGCCGCCTATGGTCCCTAACGGCAGAAGTCGCCCGGAGCTTTAGCGTACCGACGTGCCGTCGGCTCTCCGCAAGACGCTCTGCAATATGGCGTACGTCCCGGGCCCGCACAAGGGGGCTGGCGTGGCAGCGATGCCCGCGGCAACGGCGCCGTCAGCGCGCGGACGCCAGCCGCGGGGCTCCCCGCACGACGACGGGGCCCGCCGGTCGTCCGACGGGCCCCGTACGGCGCGGTCGCCGATGCGGCGGGCCGCTACTGGTCTCTGTCGCCCGTGTGCTTGCGCAGGACGAGGCCGCCCGCGAGCAGCGCCACGCCCGCGATGATGAGCGGGATCACGGCGAAGCCGGTGAACGGCAGCGTGCCGCCGCTGGGCTCGCTGGCGAGCTGCCGCGTCGCCTGCACGGCCTGCTCGGCCGGCTGCTGGGCCGGGGCGCGGCCCTCGTCGGCGGTCCCGAGCACGTCCTGGCCGCCCTCGTCGTCGCCGCCCTGGTCGACCGCCGGGGCCTGGCCGCCGTCAGCAGGGGGCGCGGGCGGGGGCGGGGTCGGCGTCGTGTCCGGCGGCGGCGGCGTCGTCGGGGTCGTCTCCGGCGTCGTCGGCGTCGTGGGGGTCGTCGGCGTCGTCGGGTACTGGGCTTCGCCGGCGCTGCCCGAGCCCGAGGTGCCGGAGATCGCGAGGCCGACCCCGGTCGTGCTCAGCATGAGGCCGGCGACCAGCATGGCCGTGATGGCGATGCGGGACCGCATGGGCTGTTCCTTTCTGCCGTGGCGCGCCCGGCTGGCCCGGACGCGGCGGTGGAGCTGGTCGAGTCGGTGCCCGTCGAGGCGAGGCCGCTCGGCCTCCAGGCGCGCCTCGATCTCGTCGAAGCGATCGTCGAACTGACTCATGCCCCCTGATACGTACAGCTCGGGCCGTTCCTGACCGAGAATGGGAGGAGATGGACCACCGTGACCTCGAGCGGCTCTTCGACGCCTACGCGCAGCCGCTGTACGGCTTCCTCGCGTACCGCACCGGCGACCCCGTGCTGGCGGAGGACCTCGTCGCCGACACGTTCGAGCGGGCGCTCAGGGGGCGCCGCCGCTTCGACCGGCGCCGGGCGAGCGAGAGGACTTGGCTCTACGCGATCGCGCTCAACTGCCAGCGCGACTACGAGCGGCGCCGCGGCGCCGAGCAGCGGGCGCTCACCCGCCACGGCCCGCCCGGCGACCCGGGGGGCGAGGACTGGGTCGGGCGCCTCGAGCGGCGCGAGGACGTGATGCGGGCCGTCGGCGCCCTGCCCCCCGCGGAGCGCGATGCGATCGCGCTCCGCTACGGCGCCGGCCTGACCAACCCGGAGATCGCGCGGGTGCTCGGCGAGCGGCTGACGACCGTCGAGGGACGCGTCTACCGCGCGCTGCGGCGGCTGCGCGACGCGCTCGAGCCGTGACCGGCGGCGGCTGCCCCGCCGCCGCCGCCGCGGCCGCGTGCCGCGCGGCCCGGCCGGCGGCTATGCTTGCCCCCGGACCGTGCTAGGCGGGGAGGTAGCGGTGCCCTGTACCTGCAATCCGCTCTAGCAGGGCTGAATCCCCTCTCGAGGGGTTCGGTGCCGAGGCCAGCCCGCCGTGCAGAGGCGTCGATGGCCAGGTCCCGCGCGATGGCGACCCGCGAACCAGGTCAGGTCCGGAAGGAAGCAGCCTTAAGCGGCCACCGTCATGCGTTTGCGGGGGTGCCTGCCGGAGCCGAACGCGGCGAAGGCGCTCGGGACCGGCTCCGACAGGGGGTGCACGGTCCGTCGCCTGCGCTCCCCGCGGCCGGGGGTAGACTGGGGAGCCCCGTGACCGCCGGTCCCTCGCTCTATCGCCGCCACCGTCCCCGCACGTTCGCCGAGGTGGTCGGGCAGGCGCACGTCGTGCGCACGCTGCGCAACGCGGTCGCGCGCGGGAGGGTCCACCACGCCTACCTGTTCGTCGGCTCGCGCGGCACCGGCAAGACGTCGATGGCGAAGATCCTCGCCGCCTGCCTCAACTGCGAGCAGGGGCCGACGGTCGAGCCGTGCGGCAGGTGCGAGTCGTGCGTCGCGATCGCGGCGGCGACGTCGCTCGACGTGATCGAGATGGACGCGGCGTCGAACAACTCCGTCGACGACATCCGCGAGCTGCGCGACAAGGTCGCCTACGCCCCCGTTTCGGGCCGCCACAAGGTCTACATCCTCGACGAGGCGCACATGCTCTCCTCGGCGGCGTGGAACGCCTTCCTCAAGACGCTCGAGGAGCCGCCGCCGCACACGATCTTCGTGCTCGCGACGACCGAGGCCAACAGGGTCCTGCCGACCGTCGTCGACCGCTGCCACCGCTTCGACTTCACGCGCCCGACGGTCGAGGAGATCGCCGGCGTGCTGCGCCGCGTCGCCGACGAGGAGGGGATCCGCATCCCGGACGCGGCGCTCGCGCTCGTCGCCCGCCACGCGACCGGCTCGTTCCGGGACGCGCTCGGCACGCTCGAGCAGCTCGTCACCTACGGCGGCGCCGACGGCGGCGAGATCACCGTCGAGGAGGTGCTGGCGGTGCTCGGCGTCGCCGACGCGGAGGCGCTCTTCGGGGCGCTCGACGCGGTCGCCGCGCACGACGCGCGCGCGGCCCTCCACGCCGTCGCCAGGCTCGTCGACGGCGGCCGCGACCCGGGCCAGCTCGTGCGCGAGCTCGAGGCCCACGCGCGCGAGCTGCTGACCGTCCAGGTGCTCGGCGAGGTGCCGCCGGAGCTGCGGCTGACGCCGGAGCGCGACGCGCGGCTGGCCAGGCAGGCGGCGGCGCTCGGCCGCCAGGACGTCGTGCGGCTGCTCGACCTGCTCGCCGACGCGCTCGAGGCGCTCGCCAACGGCGCCAACGCCCGCATCCAGCTGGAGCTCGCACTCGTGAAGGCGGCCGCCCCGGAGGTCGACCCCTCCGCGCGGGCGCTGCTGGCGCGGATCGACCGGCTGGAGGCGCAGCTGGCCGGGCG
>ERZ777003.4608-NODE-4608-length-11371-cov-9.916402_pt1 | contig 11371 bp, 10 predicted proteins | sample MGYA00374956_ERZ777003 | MGnify/ENA primary metagenome ERZ777003 (study PRJEB29302, sample SAMN06268252) | bioreactor metagenome | isolation source: Joint BioEnergy Institute, California, USA | place: USA:Joint BioEnergy Institute, California, USA | collected... | reverse complement strand
GATCGCGTCGCACTCCGCCCGCGAGCGGCCGTGGGCCATCGTGAAGAGCGAGTACGGCCAGTCGGGATACGTCGGACGCTGGTAGCAGTGGCTGATGCCGCGGTACGCGGCCATCTGCGGGCCCACCTCCATGATCCGGTCGTCGGGGACCTTCCAGACGCCCATGCCGTTGGCGCTGAAGCCGGCGCGGCGGTGGTAGAGGATCGCCGCCACCCGCCGCAGCAGCCCCCGCTCGCGCATCCCGGCGAGGTGGTCGAGCAGCTGCCGCTGGGAGCGGCCGACCGCCGCGGCCGCCGGCGCGTACGGCTCGGGCGCGATCGGCAGGTCGCCCTGCAGCGCGCGCACGACGGCGACGTCGAGCTCGTCGTAGGGCTGGGGGCCGAGCTCGACCGGGTCGGCGGCGACGGCGCGGCGCGCGAGCGCCCTCGTGTCGCCCTCCATCTCGAGGTCCATGCGGATCTTGAACAGCTTCAGCGTCGGCAGCTGGCGCATCGACGTCGCGCCCGCCTCGCGCGCGAGCACGTCGAGCGTCCCGTCGAGGCCGAGCGCCGAGTCGGGCGGGACCGCGATCGTGAACCAGAGGTTGAAGGCGTGGTCGCGCAGGTAGTTGTGCGACACGCCCGGGTGGGCGTTGATCGCCCGCGCGGCGCGGTGGGGGTGCTCCGGGTCGACCTTGGCGGCGACGAGCATCGACGCGTAGCCGAGCGCGCGCGTGTCGAAGATCGGCGTCACCTGGCGGATGATCCGCTCGTCGACGAGCCGCTGGACGCGGGCGAGCGCGACCCGCTCCTCGACGCCGGCCTGCTCGGCGACGCGCCGGTACGGGCGCGGCTCGAGCGGGAAGCGGCCCTGCATGAGGTTGAGCAGGCGCCGGTCGAGCGCGTCGAGCGGCACCGCCGCCCCGTGGCGGCGGCGGCGCGCCTTCGGCGTCGCCCGGCGCGGCCGGCTCATCCGCCCTCCCGCAGCCAGCGGGCCGCGTCGAGCGCGTGGTAGGTGATGACGACGTCGGCGCCGGCGCGGCGGATCGCGGTGAGCGTCTCGAGCACGATCGCGCGCTCGTCGACGTGGCCGGCCTGCGCCGCCGCCTTGATCATCGCGTACTCGCCGCCGACGCTGTAGGCGACGACCGGCAGCCGGTGGGCCTCCTTGACGCGCCGGATCACGTCGAGGTACGCGAGCGCCGGCTTGACCATCACGAGGTCGGCGCCCTCCTCGACGTCGAGCGCGACCTCGCGCAGCGCCTCGTCGCCGTTGGCGGGGTCCATCTGGTAGCCGCGGCGGTCCCCGAACGCCGGCGCGGAGCCGGCCGCCTCGCGGAACGGCCCGTAGAAGGCGGAGGCGAACTTCGCCGAGTAGGCGAGGATCGGCAGCTCGGGGAAGCCGGCCGCGTCGAGCGCGCCGCGCAGGTGGCCGACGCGCCCGTCCATCATGTCGCTCGGCGCGATCACGTCGGCGCCCGCGCGCGCGTGCGAGCAGGCGGTGCGGGCGAGCAGCTCGAGCGTCGCGTCGTTGTCGACGTGGCCGGCGTCGTCGACGACGCCGCAGTGGCCGTGCGTCGTGTACGCGCACAGGCAGAGGTCGGGGATCACGAGCAGCTGCGGGTGGGCCCGCTTGATCGCGCGGGTCGCCAGCTGGACGACGCCCTCGTCGTCCCAGGCGCCCGACCCCTCCGGGTCCTTGCGGGCGGGGATCCCGAACAGCATCACGGCCGGGATCCCGAGCGCCGCCGCCGCGCCCGCCGCCTCGACGGCGTGGTCGATCGACAGGCGCGCGACGCCCGGCATCGCGGCGATCGGCTCGCGGCGGTCGGTCCCGTGCGTGACGAACAGCGGCAGCACGAGGTCGCCGGCGTCCAGGTGGGTCTCGCGCACGAGGCCCCGCAGCGTGCCGCTCCGGCGCAGTCGGCGCAGGCGGGTGAGCGGAAAGGCCATGCTCCGCGTGAGGATATCCGCGCCCGCCGGCGCCGCCGCGTCATCTGCCCGACGCCATGTCGGCGGCGATCTCCTCGAGCTTGCTCTCCGGCACGTGGGCGAGGAACTCGTCGCGCAGCCACAGCGCGAACGGGTTGCGCAGCTGCGAGATGCGGCCCATCCGCCTGCCGTGCTTGACGGTCTGCTCGGCGCGCCGCTTGCGCTCGGCCTCGTAGGCGGGCAGCGCCTCCGCGAGCGGCTGCTCGAGCAGCGCCCGGCCGAGCGTGACGGCGTCCTCGATCGCCATGCAGCCGCCCATCGCCGCGAACGGCATCGTCGCGCCACCGTCAGCCCGCCGATGCCGCCGCCCGCGACGACGACCTTCCTCACGTCCTGCATGCGTTCCTGCGGGATGCGTCTTCGGTCAGAAGCGGCGCAACGCCAGCCGCGCCAGGCTCGCGTAGGCGACGGCGAGCGCCGCGAGGTGGGCGAGCGGCAGCAGCAGCGCGCGACCGTTGTCGGTGAGCACGGTATCGACCGCCCGCAGCGTCGGCTTGAACGGGAACGCCGCCGAGACGACGGAGACGACGTCGTAGAGGCCGGCCGACACGGCCCCGCTCGGCACGAGCGCGAGGAAGGCGACCGGCAGCGCCAGCACGAACGCGAGCAGCGACGCGGCCCGCACCTCGCGCGCGACGGCGCCGAGCGCGACGCCGAGCGCCGCGAACGCGACCCCGCCGGCGGCGAGCGCCGCCAGCCACAGCGGGAAGCGGGCGAGGTCGAGCTCGACGAACGCGACCGCGAGCCCGACGACCATCGCGACCGTCGTCGCGACCGCGCACAGCGCCGCCAGGCCGAGCTTGGCGACGAGCAGCCCGAGCGGCGAGACGAGGCCGCGCACGAGCCGCGCGAAGGTGTGCTCCTCGCGCTCGAGCGAGAGCAGCCCGGACGCGAGCAGCAGCGCGAGGAACATGAGCGAGATCGTCGCCGCGACGGCGACCGCGTAGGCGTCCAGCGGCGTCTTGCGGCCGTCGATGATCGTCGTCCGCGCGCGGATCGGTGTGCCGACCGACCTCAGCACCTGGGTCGAGACGTCGAGGTTGTCGATCGCCATCCGGGCGAACCGCGCGACCTGCTCGAGCGCGGCGCGGGTGCCGGGGTCGTCGTCGAGCGCAGCGATCGCGCCGCGCACGATCCGCTCCGCGTTGCGCAGCCCGAGGATCGGTATCTCGCGCCCGAGGAACGACAGCTCGCCGCCCTCGAGCAGGAGGTCGATGTAGTCGGCGGTGATCCGCTGGTAGCGGCGCGACAGGGCCGCGTTCGCGTCGGCGAGGTTGGCCTCGATGACGGACTCGACGTACGCCTGCTTGGCCGCGTCCTCGCCGTTGTAGGCGATCTCGAGCGTCGGCTGGGAGCGGCCGGAGGCCAGCTGGCGCGCGAGGTCGCCGGGCAGCACGATCGCGGCGAGCACCTTGCCCTCGCGCACGAGCCGCAGCGCCTCCGCGCGGCTGTCGGCGAACGTCAGCCGCACCGACCTGCGCAGCTGCGGCAGGTACTCGTCGGCGTTGACGGCCTCGCCGGCGACGTCGACGGTCCGCTCGCCGGCGGGGATCGCGTTGTAGATCGCGATCCGCGGCTTGTCGGGCCCGCGCGAGAGCGCGAACCCGATCAGCAGCGCGAGCACGATCGGGTAGAGCACGAGCAGCGCGACGAGCAGCGGCGAGCGGCGCAGGATGCGGAGGTCCTTGAGCAGCAGCCAGCGCATCGCGATCGCCGGGTCAGTGCCCGCGCTCGTGCAGGAAGCGGACGAACGCGGCCTCGAAGTCGCCGCCGCGGCCGTCGCCGTCGGCGGCGCCCCAGCCGACGGCGGCCTCCAGCTCGCGCGGCGTGCCGGTGAACAGCAGCTCGCCGTCGGCGAGCACGAGCAGGCGGTCGGCGCACCGCTCCGCCTCCTGCACGTCGTGGGTGGAGAAGACGACGGTCGTGCCGTCGGCGACGAGGTCGCCGACGAACGCCCACATGCGCGCCCGCTGGCGCGGGTCCAGCGACGCGGACGGCTCGTCGAGCAGCAGCACCGGCGGCGACGGGAGCAGCCCGATCGCGATGTTGACCCGCTGGCGGTTGCCGCCCGAAAGCGCGCCGACCAGGTCGTCGGCGCGGTCCTGCAGCCCGGTCTGCTCGAGCATCCGCGCGACCGCCGCGTCCGGGTCGGGGAGCCGCTGCAGGCGGGCGAACAGGCGCAGGTTCTCGGCGACGGTGAGCCTGCCGTAGACGGCCGCCTGCTGGGGCACCCAGCCGATCTCGTGCGGCGCGCGCGTGATGCGGCCGGCGTCGGGCGGCTGGATGCCGGCGAGGATCGACAGCAGCGTCGTCTTGCCGGCGCCGTTGGGGCCGATGATGGCGACCCGCTCGCCGGGGGCGGCGGCGAAGCTGACGTCGCGCAGCGCGACGCGGGCGCCGTAGCGCTTCGCGAGGCCGCTGACCGCGAGCGCGGGCGCGGCGCCGGTCGTGACGGGGGCCATCGCGCGGAAGGCTAGCCGGGCGGGGTGCGGCCCGCGGCAGCCGCCGGTTCGCTATACAGCGCCGGTGCCCCAGCGCGGCCCCACCATCCTCTTCGTCGGCGACGTCGTCGGCGCGACCGGCCGGCGGCTGCTGCTCGCGCTGCTGCCGCAGCTGCGCGAGGCGCACGCGCCGGACTTCGTCGTCGTCAACGGCGAGAACGCCGCCGGCGGCGTCGGCATCACGCCGAAGATCGCCGACGAGCTGTTCGCGCACGGGGTCGACGTCATCACGCTCGGCAACCACGCCTACCGCCAGCGCGCGATCTACGACTACCTCGACCGCCACGAGCGGATCCTGCGCCCGGCGAACTTCCTCCGCAACCAGCCCGGCCGCGGCCACTGCGTCGTCGCGCGCGACGGCGTCCGGCTCGGCGTCGTCAACCTCTCCGGCAACCTCTTCATGAGGGCCGGACGGCCGGCCTTCGCCGAGGCCGACGCGGCCGTCGCGGCGCTGCGCGGCAAGGTCGACCACGTCCTCGTCGACATGCACGCGGAGGCGACGAGCGAGAAGGTCGCGCTCGGCTGGCACCTCGACGGCCGCGTGACCGCCGTCGTCGGCACCCACACGCACGTGCCGACCGCCGACGCGCGGGTGCTGCCCGGCGGCACCGCGTACATCACCGACGTCGGCATGACCGGCGCCCGCGGCGGCGTGATCGGCGTCAAGCGCGAGCAGGCGATCGAGGCGCTCGTGACGCAGATGCCGGTCCGCTTCGAGCCGTCAGAGCTCGACCCGTGGCTGATGGGCGTCGTCGTGCGCGCCGCGCCCGAGCCGCTGCGCGCCGTCGCGATCGAGCCGCTGCTCGTCCCCGCCCCGCCCGGCTTCCGCTGAGGCCGCCGCCGGCGCCGGCCCGGCCGGCGCGCCGTAGCGGCCGAGCAGCGCGACGAGCGCGAGCGGCAGGAACCAGGCGACGTAGAGGTAGAACCAGTAGGTGAGGCTGAGCTGGAGCGCGATCACGACCGCGGCGCCGAGCGCGGCGACCTGCACGAGCGTCCGCCGCCGCGGCACGAGCGCGAGCGCGAGCGCGAACGCGATCGCCGCCCACTGGACCGCCTGCTGGACGGCGTCGAGGCCGCCCCACAGCCCCCAGATCGAGAACGGCGAGCCGCGATCGGCCTGGAACCCGATCGTGTGGTCCCAGAACGTCCGCCAGTTGCCCTCGAGCGCGACCGGCAGCAGCGCGACCGCCGCCGTCGCCGCGAACGCGAGCGCGTAGCCGCAGAAGGCGACGGCGCCGGGCCGCAGCCGGTGGCCGCCGCGCGGGACCGCGTCGACGGGCGTGCGCGCCAGCAGCGGCGCGAGCGCCAGCGGCGCGAACTTCGTCAGCCCGGCGAGCGCGATCACGGCGCCGCGCGCGAGCGGGCGGGCGGCGACGAGCAGCGCGCAGGTCGTCAGCAGCGCGACGAGCGCGTCGTTGCCGTTCGTGTTGGAGACGTAGAGCGTGAACGGGAACGCCGCCCACAGGTAGGCGAGCGCGATCCCGAGCGACGGCCCGCGGATCCGCCGCCCGAGCGCGAACAGCGCCGCGATCGTGAGCAGGTCGAACGCGATCGCGGCCCCGTGCGCGGCGGGCAGGTCGTCCCACCTGCCGCTCCACGGCCAGATGCGCTCGAACGGCACGTAGGCGAGGTAGTTCACCGGCCCGTACGTGTCGCCGTGGGCGTTGTCGCGCGGCCAGCCGCCGTAGAGCGGCTCGCCGCTGACGAGCTTGTGGGCGCCGATGACGCCCGAGTAGCCGACGTCGATCACGTTCGAGTTGACGACGTTGAGCCCGACGCGGAAGCCGATCAGGAAGACGAGCGCGACCGCCAGCCACCGGATCGGGACCGCGAGCGGCAGCGGGCCGAGCGCGGCGCCCCCGCCGCGGCCGGCGCGTCGCGCGACGACGAGCATCCGCCCGAGCAGGTAGAGCAGCGGCGGGTAGACGAGCGGCGTCGAGAGGTCGATCCGGGCCGCGTTGAAGCAGGCGAGCGAGAGCGAGAACGACAGCAGCACGAGCAGGTCGACGTGCAGCCACGACAGCCGGCGCCGCATCGGCAGGAACGGCGCGATGAACAGGACGCACATCGGGACCCAGACGTACCACGCGGTCACGCGCCGGCCGAACGCGCCGTCGTAGCCGCGCGCCATCGTCCACGGCACCTGGTAGCCGGTCCACGCCTCCCGCACCTGGCCGGTGAGGTCGTCGATGAGCACCTGCCCGACCTCGGTGCGGTCGCGCGAGAAGTAGCTGACCTGCCACTGGGTCGCGCCCTTCAGGTACGCCGTCGGGGTCGCGTCGGGGTGCTCGCGCCGCATCGCGCGGATCCTCGGCTGGGCGTCGGCGAGCGCGATCGCCTGCCTGGCGCTGAGGCGGTGGCCGGGCGGCGGGATCGCGACGCTCGGCGGCGTCGTGAGCGCGTTCGGGTCGGCGGGCGCGGTCGCCGTCGTCGGCGCGCGCGGCGCCCTCGCGCTCGCCGCCGGCGCCGCCCGGTCGCCGTCGCCGGCGCGCGGCGCGGCGGCGGTCAGCTGGGCCGGCAGCTCCAGCGGCGCGGGGCCGGCCGTCGGCGCGGCGGCGGTCCCGCGCACCGTCTGGGCGCCCGCGGAGCCGCTCGACAGCGCCACCGCCACGACCGCGGCGAGGAGCGCCGCGGCCCGCCTCATCGGCGGAAGCTCCAGAGCTTCTGGCCGAGGAAGTTGAGCGGCGTCGCGCTCGCGATCGCGATCGCCTGCGCCGCCACCTTCGGCGCGTCGGCGAGCTCGACGAGCGCGTTGAGCACGGCGTAGTTGAACGCGAACGCGAGCAGGCTGACGACGAGGAAGCGGGCCGCCTGGAAGCCGGCGTGGCCGCCGCGGCCGTCGAACGTCCAGTGGCGGTTCCACCAGAAGTTGTTCATGAGCGAGATCGCGAACGCGAGCACCGCGGCGACGCGGTAGCCGATCCCGAGCGGGTGGACGGCGAGCGCGAAGACCGAGAGGTTGACGACGTAGCCGCTGGCGCCGACGACGGCGAAGCGGACGAGCTGGAGCCAGTTGCGCGGCCGGCGCAGGCCGTGGCGCACCCGGCGGTGCAGCGGCACCGGCACCGCGACGGCTCTGGCCTCCTGCGACATGCGCGACAGCGTAGCTGCCGGCGCCCGCCGGCATGCAGGGCGGCCGTCAGCCGCGGGCGATGCCGAAGTGGTCGAGGATCGCCGGCAGCACGTCGCGCAGCGTCCACTGCGCGTGGGCGTCGCGCGCGAGCTCGCCGCCCGGCGCCGCCACGCCGCACCACAGCAGCGCGCCGAGCGAGTCGCTCGCGTGCAGCGAGCCGTGGCTGCCGCCGCCGACGTGGTCGACGCCGCCCCAGTCGACGAACTCGTACGCCGGCGCGGCGCTCAGCAGCACGTCGCCGGCGGTCGGGCACGTGAGCGCCGACCAGACGCGGCCGAGCGCGTCCGGGTAGTCGGGCGTCAGCAGCCGCCCGTCCTCGACGCGGGCGGCGATCGCGTCGAGCTCGCCGTCGACGCTCCACCTCCTGCCGCGCGCGTCGACGAGGTCGCCGCCGGGCGCGAAGTGGAGCTCGCCGCGGTCGCTGGCGATGACGGCCTCGCGCGGGGCCGCGAGCCACATCACGAGGTCGACGCCCGGGATCGCGCGCGCGGCGGCGACCGCCCGCGCGATCCGCCCGCGGCGGCCGTCCTCGGCGAGCACGTAGAGCATCGCCGACCGCTGCGCGGGGCAGACCGCCAGCTCGCCGTCGGTCGCCCGCCCGCCGTTGGGCCGCGCGACGCGCCAGTCGGCGAAGGCGGCGTCGAGCCGGATCCGCTGCTCGACGGCGGCGTGGGCGTGGTCGGCCATCACGATCATCGCGTGGTCCTCGAGGAAGCGGTCGAGCCCGCCGCCGGCGTGGACGAGCCGCTCGAGCTGGCGGTCGGCGGCGGCGATCGAGGTCACCTGGGCGTGCGGCCCGTTGCGGTGCGACCAGGTGTCGTTGTCGGGCAGCGAGAAGAGCAGGAAGTCGAACAGGTCGTGCTCGACGAGGTAGGCGCCGACGCAGCCGGTGTGCTGGTCGCGCGCGCCGGGCATCCCGAGCTGGCCCTTGCATCCGGTCCTGCGGCTCGCGAACAGGTCGGCGTAGAACAGCTCGCGCGGGCCGTAGACGGGGTCGCGGAAGACGGTCGAGGTCGCCAGCCGCGCGAGCGGGGTCTGGTTGGCGACCTCGTGGCGGTGGCGGCCCCGGTACATGAGGTACGTCGTGCCGGCGGTGCGCAGGCCGGCGTCGTCGAGCCGCTCGAAGACGGTCGGGACGTCGCGCGCGAGGTGGCGCGCGTTCATGTTGTAGACGGTGTCGGTGAGCGACCGCAGGACGCCGAAGCGGCGGCTGGCGGAGAAGCTCGAGCCGTACTCGACGTAGCGCGACTCGGCGCGCGAGAACCAGTTCATCGACGGGATCCGGTGCCGGTCGGGGCCGACCCCGGTCGCGATGCTCGCCGCGCAGACGGGCGTCACCGACGGGAAGGCGGCGACGCAGTCGTCGACGTAGGCGCCCGCCTCCATGATCCGCTTGAGCGTCGGCGCGCGGCCGAGCGCGACCGCGCGCTCGAGCATCGCCGGCTTGAGCCCGTCGAGGACGGTGAGGACGAGCTTGCGCGGCACGGCTCCGCCGGGCGCCTCAGCGCAGCACGCGCAGGCCCGCGTACTTGGCGGCCTCGCGCCTGCGCTGGCCGACCGCGAGCCAGACGATGAAGGCGAGCGCGAGCAGCGCGAGCGGCGGCAGCAGCACGGACAGGCCGGCGATCACGAGGCCGGCGCCCTCGGCGTAGACGGGCAGCGCCGCCGCCGCGTCGGGGTCGAGCCGGGCGCGGATGCGGCGGAAGAACGCCCGCCCGGTCGCCTGCGCGAGCGCGGCGCAGGCGAGGCCGGCGATCAGGCCCGGCCAGATCGCGTAGCCGTCGTCGCCGAGCGCGCCGGCGAACAGGAGCGCGCCGAGGCCGAGCGAGATGCCGGCGACGGCGGCGCCGAGCGGGCCGTGCTCGACGCGGCCGGCGCCGAGGCGGCGCTCCGCGATCACGAGCCCGATCACGCCGAGCAGCAGCACGAGCAGGAAGGTCGGGTCCTCGAGGAACGCGAGGTCGGTGCCGTCGAAGTCGATGCCGAGGTCGGCGCGTGCGAGCGCGCCGACGAGCAGGGCGGGGAGGAAGGGACGGAGGCCGACCGCGAGCGCGAGGCCGATCCCGAGGCAGATGGCAAGGAACAGGGTCATCCGGTCTGGTCCGGTAGCTTGGGGTGGCAGACGATAGCCAACGGATCGAGGGGTTCGGTCCGTTGCGGCGAAGTCGTTCCCGTCCGCTCCCAGTCCGAGGTCCCGCATGACGCGCAAGGAACCGCCCCGCTCCAACGCCCGCGACGTCGAGCGGTACGCCGCCCTGTGGTCGTCGCGCACGAAGGTGATGCGCTCGTCGGCGATGCGGGACATGATGGCGCTCACGCAGCGGCCGGAGGTGATCTCGCTCGCGGGCGGCAACCCGGACACGAGGTCGTTCCCGCCCGACACGTACGCGGCGGTGATGCAGCGGATCGCGGCCGAGTCGTGCGCGCAGGCGCTCCAGTACGGGCCGACGGAGGGGATCGACGCCGTCGTCGACTGCATCGCGGAGGTGATGGCCGCGGAGGGGATGGCCGTCCAGGAGGGCGGCGTGCTCGTCACGACCGGCGGCCAGCAGGTGATCGACCTCGTCTGCAAGACGCTCATCGACCCCGGCGACGTGATCATCGCCGAGGCGCCGACGTACCCGGGCGCGGTGCCGACCTTCTCCTCCTACCAGGCGGAGGTCGTCCAGATCCCGATGGACGCCGACGGCATGCGCGTCGACGAGCTGGAGGAGACGCTCGACGCGCTCGAGCGCCAGGGCAGGCGGCCGAAGTTCATCTACACGATCCCGACGTTCCAGAACCCGGCCGGGGTGACGATGTCGCTGCCGCGGCGGCAGCGGCTCGTGCGGATCGCGCACGAGCGCGAGCTGCTCGTGCTGGAGGACAACCCGTACGGGCTGCTGCGGTACGAGGGCGACCCGCTCCAGCCGCTGTACGCGATGGACGGCGGCGAGTTCGTCATCTACCTCGGCACCTTCTCGAAGATCCTCTCGCCGGGGATCCGGCTCGGCTGGGCGGCCGGCCCGCGGCCGGTGCTGGAGAAGATGAACGTCGGCAAGCAGGCGGCCGACCTCTGCTCGGCGTCGCTGACGCAGTACTTCGTGACGACGTACTTCGCCCACGGCGACTGGCGCAGGTACGTCGCGTCGCTGACGGAGATCTACCGCAGCCGCCGCGACGCGATGCTGGAGGCGCTCGACGAGCACTTCCCGCGGCAGGCGCAGTGGACGCGGCCGGCGGGCGGCATGTTCATCTGGGCGACGCTGCCCGACTACATCGACACGACCGACCTGCTCGCGCGCGCGCTGCGCGACAACGTCGCGTTCGTGCCCGGCCGCCAGGCGTACCTCGACGGCCGCGGCGGCTCCTCGATGCGGCTGAACTTCTCCGGCTCCAGCGAGGACCAGATCCGCGAGGGGATCCGCCGGATCGGCGCCGTCGTCGCCGAGCAGGTCGCGCTCTACGGCACGCTCACCGGCGCCGAGCCGGCCCCGGCCGCCCCGCCGCAGCCGGCGTCGAGGCCCGCCCGCCTCGCCGACGTGCTCAGGCTCCCCGCCGCCCGACGCCGCCCCGGCCGCCGGGAGGCGAGCTAGCCGCGCCCGGCGTCAGGCGGGGGACGCCTCCCGCGCGCCGCCGTGGAGCTTGCTCAGGAGTGAGCGGCCCTGCCGCTCACTCCCCGCCGCCCGCGAAGTCCTCGGGGGTGACGCGGTCGAGGAAGTCCTTGAACTTCTCGACGACCTCCTCGGTGTCCTCGACCTCGTGCTCGAACTCGATCGCCGACTCGG
>ERZ777003.4606-NODE-4606-length-11381-cov-4.675084_pt1 | contig 11381 bp, 10 predicted proteins | sample MGYA00374956_ERZ777003 | MGnify/ENA primary metagenome ERZ777003 (study PRJEB29302, sample SAMN06268252) | bioreactor metagenome | isolation source: Joint BioEnergy Institute, California, USA | place: USA:Joint BioEnergy Institute, California, USA | collected... | reverse complement strand
CCAGGCGTCCGCCCCGGCCTGCCCCGCCTCCTGCCACACCGTCGGCGGCGGCTCGGACTCGGTCACGATCAGGTCCCCGGCCCACAGGCCGGCAGGGATCGCCACCGCCAGCGCGACCGCGACGCCGGTCCACCCGCCTGCCCAGATGCCCATGCCGTCCTCCCGCATGCGACGACCGTTGTGCCGTCAGGGACTATATAGGCCGGGCTTGCGGTCGGAATGTGGCGACGCCGACGGAGCCGCGCGGGCGCGGTGCCGCACGGGCGGCCCTTGCGGCCGGCACGCCCGCGCGGCTATACGCAGCGTCCATGGCACGGTCGGGACGGAGGCGCGCAGATGGCTGACGGCGACAGCTACACGAAGAACTACCCGGTTTCCTGGGAACAGCTGCACCGGGACGCCCGCGCGCTGGCGTGGCGGCTGATGTCCGGCGGCCCGTGGAAGGGGATCGTCGCCATCACCCGCGGCGGACTGGTACCGGCCGCCGTCGTCGCCCGCGAGCTCGACCTGCGGCTGATCGACACCATCTGCATCGTCAGCTACCGCGGCGAGAAGGTGCAGGGCGAGGCCGAGGTGCTGAAGAAGGTCGAAGGCGACGGCGAAGGCCTGCTGGTGGTGGACGACCTGGTCGACACCGGCAAGACCGCAGCGCTGGTGAAGGAGATGCTGCCGAAGGCGCATCTCGCCACCGTCTACGCCAAGCCGGCCGGGCGGCCGCTGGTGGACACCTTCATCACCGAGGTCAGCCAGGACACCTGGATCTACTTCCCCTGGGACCTGGAGCTCCAGTTCGCCCAGCCGCTTGCCGCCAAGGGGCGGAGCTGAGCCGGCGATGACGGACACGGGGGCGGCCGAGGCGGGCGCCGGCGCGCGCCCGGTGCTGCGTCTCGCCCCCCGGCGCGACCGCCGGCTGCGCCAGGGCCATCCCTGGGTCTATTCCAACGAGATCGACCTCACCCCGGCGCTGAAGGCACTGGAGCCGGGGTCGCTGGTCACCGTCCGCGGAGACGACGGGCACCTGTTCGGCACCGCGATGTTCAACCCGCGGCCGCTGATCGTCGCCCGGCTGGTGGACGGGGCGGCCGACGCGGAGCTTGACCCGTCGTGGTTCCGGCGCCGGATCGGGGCCGCGCTCGCGCTGCGCGAGCGGCTGGCGGACGGGCCGTTCTACCGGCTGGTCCACGCAGAGGCCGACGGGCTGCCGGGGGTGGTCATCGACCGTTACGGCGACGCCGCCGCCATCCAGATCAACGTCGCCGGCTTCGAGCGGCTGGCCGACATGCTGATCGCCGCCCTGCAGGAGGCGACGGGCGTCGTCACCGTCGTCCGCCGCAACGAGTCCGCCGCCCGCGCGCTGGAGGGGCTGGGCGGCGAGGACGTGATCGTCGGCCCGCCGCCCGACGGGCCGGTGCGGCTGGAGGAAGCGGGCGTCACCTTCTTCGCCGACATCACCGGCGGGCAGAAGACCGGCTGGTTCTACGACCAGCGCGACAACCGGCGCTTCGTCGCCGGGCTCAGCGCCGGCGCCCGCGTGCTCGACGTCTACTGCCATACCGGCGGCTTTGCGCTGCATGCCGCCTGCGCCGGGGCCGCCGACGTCGTCGCCATCGACCGCTCGGAGCACGCGCTATCCCTCGCCGCGCGCGCGGCGGAGGCGAACGGGGTTGCGGATCGCTGCCGCTTCGTCCGCGGCGACGCCTTCGCCGAGCTCGCGGCGCGCGGCGCCCGCGGCGAGCGCTATGACGTCGTGGTCTGCGACCCGCCGGCCTTCGCCAAGTCGAAGAAGGATCTGCATCCGGCCGTCCGCGCCTACCGCAAGCTCGCCCGGCTCGCGGCGGCCGTGGTCGCGCCCGGCGGCATCCTGTTCGTCGCATCCTGCTCGCACAACGTGCCGGTGGACCAGTTTGCCGCCGCGGTCGCGGCCGGCATCCACGACGCCCGCCGCACCGGCCGGATCCTGCGCCAGTCCGGGGCGGGGCCGGACCATCCGGTGCACCCGCACCTGCCCGAGACTGCATACCTGAAGGCGCTGACCCTGCAGCTCGACTAGCGCGAACGGCCCCCAGTTGACATCCGGCACGACGCAGGGCAATGGTGCGGGCCGGTAAAGCGCGCGCAATAATCGTATGAATTAAGCGCGGGGGTGGGGAAGCGAACGTGGCGCTGTTGTCGCTCTCAGGAATCGTCAAGCGTTTTGGCGCGATCGAGGCCGTGGCCGGCGTCGACTTCCAGATCGAGCCGGGCGAAGTCGTCGGTCTCATGGGCGACAACGGCGCCGGGAAGTCGACCCTGGTCAAGATGATCGCGGGGAACTTCCCGCCCGACGCGGGAACGATCGAGGTCGAGGGCCGCCCGGTGCGGTTCCACAAGCCGGTGGAAGCGCGCAGCATGGGCATCGAGGTCGTCTATCAGGACCTCGCGCTGTGCGACAACCTCACCGCGTCCGACAACGTGTTCCTCGGTCGCGAGCGGTGGCGACTCGCCTTCGGCTTCATCCCGGTCCTCAACTACCGCGGCATGCGCGAACGTTCGCGCGCCCTGTTCGAGGAGCTGAAGTCCGAGACGCGGGCGGGCGACCCGGTCCGGCGCATGTCCGGCGGCCAGCGCCAGGCGGTGGCGATCGCGCGCACGCGGCTGGCACAGGCGAAGATCATCCTGATGGACGAGCCGACCGCGGCGATCAGCGTGCGCCAGGTCAAGGAAGTGCTCGACCTGATACACCGCCTGAAGGAACAGAACATCGCGGTCATCCTGATCAGCCACCGCATGCCCGACGTGTTCGCGGTGTGCGACCGGATCGTGGTCATGCGCCGCGGCCGCAAGGTGGCAGACAAGCCGATCGCGGACACGTCGCCCGAAGAGGTGACGGGCCTGATCACCGGCGCAATCCATTCGGCCTGAAGGCGCTCATTCCATGGCTCACGCTCAGGCGGCCTCGCGGTCGAGATAGGAACGAACGATGGCGAACGTCAGCATCTCGGACGTCTCGGGCAGGCGCACCCAGACCCCGCTCCGCAAGTTCCTGATCAGCCAGGAATTCTGGGTGACGGTGGCCGTGGTGGTGATGGCGCTGTGGCTGCTGATCAACACCGACGCCTTCGACACCTGGCGCAACCTGCGCAACGCCATGCTCAACATGGCGTTCATCGGCATCATCGCGCTGGGCCAGACCTGCGTGATCATCACCGCCGGCATCGACCTGTCGGTGGGCTCGGTGATGGCGGTCGGCGCGGTCGGAACCGGCATGCTGATGACCTCGGGCTGGGGCATCGAGGGCGCGTTCGTGCTCGGCATGCTGGCCTCGATGGCGGTCGGCCTGTTCAACGGCATCCTGGTTGCCCTGGTGAAGCTGCCACCCTTCGTGGTGACGCTCGGCACACTCAGCATCTGCCGCACCATCGCGATGGTGGCGACCAACAACCAGCTCATCTACGAGTTCGGCCCGGACCAGGACGCGCTGTTCCTGCTCGGCACCGGCGGCATCGGCGCGATCCTGGGCATCGACAGCGATTCCCGGCTGCTCGACCTGCCGTTCCCGTTCGTGATGATGATCGTGCTGACGCTGGTGCTCAGCTACTTCCTGTACCTCACCCGCTGGGGCCGGCACATCTATGCCGTCGGCGGCAACGAGCAGGCCGCGCGCCTCACCGGCGTTCCGGTCGCCTACGTCAAGATTTCGGCCTACGTGTTCTGCTCTGCGAGCGCGGGGCTGTCCGGCATCCTGATGATGGGCTGGGCCGGCTCGCTCAACAACTCGATCGGGCTCAACTACGAGCTGCGCGTCATCGCCTCCGCGGTCATCGGCGGCGCGAACCTGATGGGCGGCTACGCCTCGGCCTATGGCGCGTTCATCGGTGCGGCGCTGCTCGAGATCCTGCGCAACTCGCTGGTGCTGCTGAAGATCGACACCAACTACCACCTCGGCTTCCTCGGCCTGTTCATCATCTTTGCCGTGCTCCTGGAGCGGCTTCGGGACTCCAGGATCAAGCCGAGCGCGCTGATGGACCTGTTCTTCCGGCGACCGCGCTAGCGCGGGGCCGGGCAGGTCCCAACAACGAGAACGGCTGTTGCAGGCCGCGGGGGAATGGGGCTCTACTGAACCGAGAGCCTGACATAAACCGGGAGGAGATGAAGACGATGAAGAGGATCTTGCTCGCCACGGCGGCAGCGGCGGCGTTCGGCCTGCCGGTCGCGGCGCAGGCGCAGGACACCTACACCTTCGCGCTGGTGCCGAAGGCGATGAACAACCCGTTCTTCGACCAGGCGCGCGACGGCTGCTACAAGGCCCAGGAAGAGCTGCCGGACGTGGAGTGCTACTACATCGGCCCGGCGGAGCACACCGAGGCTGACCAGCTGCAGATCGTGCAGGACCTGATCAGCCAGGGCGTCGACGGCATCGCCGTCTCCCCGTCCAACGCGCCGGCCATGGCCCGCGTGCTGCAGGCCGCGGCGGACGCCGGCATCCCGGTCATCACCTGGGACAGCGACCTGCTGCCGGAGGACCAGGGTCTGCGGGCGGCCTATGTCGGCACCCACAACTACATGATCGGCGTCGAGCTGGCGAAGCTCGCCCAGGAGCGCAAGCCCGAGGGCGGCACCATCGTCATCCAGTCGGGCGGCGCTGCAGCGGCCAACCACAACGAGCGCGTGGCGGGCATCCGCGACACGCTGCGCGGCGAGCCGTCGGGCGAGCCGAACCCGGGTCCGAAGCTCGCCGGCGAGAACGGGTGGACGGAGATCGAGGTCTCCCCGCTCTACACCAACGACGACTTCCCGCTCTCGGCCCAGCAGATGGCCGACGTGCTCGGCTCGACCCCGGACCTCGACGTCTGGATCTCGACCGGCCTGTTCCCGCACGGCGTGCCGAATGCGTTCAGCGATCTGATCAAGAACTACCGCGACCGGATGGACTCCGGCGACCTGGTGGTGCTGATCGCCGACACCCTGCCGGTGCAGCTCGACTTCGTCCGCAGCGGCGACACCCACGGCCTGGTCGGCCAGCGGCCGTTCGAGATGGGCTACAGGTCGATGTACATCCTGCGTGACATCGTCGCCGAAGGGAAGATGCCCGAGGATCCGACCTACACCGGCCTCGACGTCTGCGTGCAGGAGAACATCGACACCTGCGTCGGCGGCGGCTCGTAAGCCCTCACGCAGCGTAGCGACAGCAGCGGCGCCCCGGACAACCGGGGCGCCGTCCGCTTTTTCAGGGCCTCCCTGCCTGAGAGCGCTGCGAAAGCCGGTGCTCGCGCCAGGCGATGTAGATGCCGGCCGCGATCAGCAGCGCGCCGCCGGCGAGCGTGGTCAGCGTCGGCAGCTCGCCGAAGGCGAGCCAGCCGGCGAGGATGGCGAACGGCATCTGGACATAGGCGAAAGGCGCCAGCACCGACGCCGGGGCCGCGGCATAGGCGCGGACCACCAGCAGGTGGCTGAACGCATGCACCGCCGCGCAGGCCAGCAGGAGCGCCGCCTCCGGCCAGGTCGGCGTCACCCACACGAAGGGGAGCACCAGCGTCAGCAGCACGGCGGCGAGTCCCGGCCCGAAGGCGAGGAGCGCCGCCGGGGACTGGCCGGGCGCGGTCAGCCGGGTCAGGATGGGGTAGAGCGCGTTCACCACCGCGCAGACCACCGGGATGGCCACCGCCCAGCCGAAGCCTTCGCCGGCCGGGCGGACGATGATCACCACCGCAACGAAGCCGACGACCACCGCCGCCCAGCGCCGCGGCCCGACCCGCTCGCCGAGGATCGGCACCGACAGCACGGTCATCACCACCGGCGACATGAAGATGATGGCGGTGAACAGCGATATCGGCAGCAGCGCGAGGCTCCACACCCCGAGCACCGGCGTCACCGCCGAGATCACCCCGCGCAGGACCTGGAGCGGCAGCCGCGGCGCGCGGCGCAGCGCCATGAGCCCCGGCACCCCCAGCATGGCCGCCGCCAGCAGGCCGGAGGCGAGGGCCCGGCCCCAGGCCACCTCCAGCGCCGGCAGGTGAGCGGTCAGCATCTTCGACATCATGTCGGTGAACGCGAAGCACACGCCCGACAGCGCCGCCATCGCGATCGGCAGCAGGATGCCCTGCGACGCGGACGGGCGCCCGGCGGCCGCCACGGCTCAGGCCGGGGGCGGCGCCTGCGTGCCGCGGGAGAGCCGGTGCTCGCGACACGCGATGTAGATGCCGGCCGCCACCAGCATCGCCGCGCCCGCGAGCGTGGTCGTGGATGGCGTCTCGCCGAAGGCGACGAAGCCCGCCGCGATCGCCACCGGCAGCTGGATGTAGAAGAAGGGCGCGAGCACCGACGCCGGCGCCGCGGAGAAGGCGCGGATCACGAACCAGTGACAGAGCGCGTGCAGCGTGCCGCAGGCGAGCAGCAGCAGCGCGTCGCCCAGGCTCGGCGTCACCCACACGAAGGGCACGGCGGCGCTGAGGATCACGGCGGCGAGCCCGGGGCCGAAGGCCATGAGGGCGAGCTGCGTCATCCCCGGCGCGACCACGCGGGTCAGCACCGGGTAGAGGCCGGCGCCGAGGGCGCAGACCAGCGGCAGCGCCACGGCCCAGCCGAACCCCTCGCCGGCCGGCTGCACGATCACCACCACGGCGGCGAAGCCGACGACGACCGCCGCCCAGCGCCGCCACCCCACCCGCTCGCCGAGCAGCGGTACCGACAGCACCGTCACCAGCACCGGGTAGAGGAAGACGATGGCGGTGAACAGCGACAGCGGCAGCAGGCTCACCGAATACACGGAGAGCGCCGCGCCGGAAGCGGAGAGAATGCCGCGCAGGATGTTGAGGCCGAGCCGCGGCGTGCGCCCGATCTCGCCCCAGCCGCTGCGGCCGAGGAGGATGAGGACCACCACGCCGGAGACGACCGAGCGGCCCCAGGTGACCTCCAGCGCCGGCAGGCCCTGGGCGAGATGCTTTGCCGCCGCATCGAGGAAAGCCCAGCCCACGGCCGATGCCGTCACGAGACCGATGGGCAGGAGAACGCCGGCGCGGATGGCCGGCACGACGACATGCGCCATGATGTGCCTTCGGAGCCCGAGGCATCGCGGGCGAATGCCCCCTGACCTGCCGCAGGCACAATCGGTCTAGCCGAGTTCGCGGCCGGCGACAATCGGCGCGGGAAGACGGCGGCTGCGACGGAACGTATCCATGCCATCGCCCTTTTCCCCGAGCCGCGGGGGCCCTATCGTCCGTCGCGGAATTCCCTGGTGGGAGGCGGAGTTGCGCATTCTCGCAGTCATCAACGATCCGATGTGCGACGGCGGCATCGTCGTGGACGAGCTGAGGGCGCTCGGCCACACCGTGGACGAGTACCTGCCGCATCACGGCCGGCCGCTGCCGGAGGACCCGCTCGCCGCGCACGACGCGCTGGTGGTGTTCGGCGGCGCGATGTCCGCCTTCGACGACGCCGTCTACCCGACGCTGAAGGATGTCGCCGACACCATCGCCGCCTTCGGCGCAGCCGACCGGCCGGTGCTCGGCATCTGCCTCGGCGCGCAGCAGATCGCCCGCGCCTACGGCCAGCCCCACCGGACGATGGGCTGGATGGAGTACGGCTTCATTCCGCTGATCCGCCAGCCGGCCGCGGACGACGATCCGCTGCTCCGCGGGCTGGAGGTGCCGCCGATCGCCCAGTGCCACGGCGACACCTATGTGGTCCCGCCGGGCGGGGTGCGGCTGCTCGCCGGCCACGACTGCCCGGAGCAGGCCTTCCGTATCGGGCGGGCGACCTATGCCTTCCAGGCCCATTTCGAGGTGAGCCGCCCGACGCTCAACCGCTGGTTCGACTTCATCAGCGCGCTGGAGCGGGAGAAGCTTGGCCCCGACGGCCCGGCGCGGATCGAGGCCTTCCGCCGCGCCATCCCCGACTGCCTGGAGGCCGCCCAGGCCTTCGGCCGCACGGTCACCCGCCGCTGGGCCGCCCTCGCCCGCACCGAGCCCGCCACCCCCCAGCCCGCCCTCACCGCCTGACGGCGGCGGGCTGGAGCTCCGCGTCATCCGACCGATTCCCTCCAGCGCTGCAACAGAACCCTGGGATGTGGCGGCGTCTGTGCGCGGGCCCTGCCGCGCGGGTGGTCCGGTCAGGCCGGACCACGACGACTCTGGCAGGCCTGGTGAGCGGGTCGGCCCCCCGACCCAGGCGGGGGAGGGCCGGCCGTGCCCGGCGCCTCGCCACGGGCAGGGCGCCGGGGGCGGGTCAGTGCAGGGACGGGGTCAGCGCGCGGGCCCGTTCCGCGAGCTTCCAGCTGAACGGGCAGTGCCGCTTCAGCGCCACCCGCTCCGCCGTCAGGCCCTGCGCCAGCGCCGCCTGGCCGTCGCGCAGCGCCGCCTCGATCAGCGTGCGGTGGATGATGTCGCGCTGGGCATGGCTGCCGCCGAAGGCGTGCGCCCGGTAGCGGACGGGCATCAGCTGCTCCACCGTCTCGCCGTAGCGGCCCTCGGCGAAGGCACGGATGCCGCGCAGGATGGGCAGGCCCACCGCCCGCGTCATGAAGGCGTTGGTGTCGGTCCGCTCCGCCGCGGCAAGGGCGGCCGCCATCACGGCGTCGGCGTCCGCCGTCCGCCCGGCGGCGGTGAAGGCCATGGTGGCGTGGACGTCGTTGAACACGTAGAAGCCGTAGTCGGCGGCCGCGGCATAGGCGTCGGCGAGCTTCGTCCAGCGGTCGCCGCCGTCGACGCGCTGCAGGTGGAGCCGCCACAGCATCGCCGTCGCGTCCACCATCTCGAGCTGGATCGTCGAGTCCGGGCGGCGGATGAAGGTGTCGTAGAACTCGAGCGCCTTTTCCGGTCGGCCCTGGTCGAGGTGATAGAGCGCGGTGTGCCACCAGTTGTGGAAGGCGAAGGCGTTGTCGGGCTGGGCCCAGAACTCCTGCCGGCTCTCCATCCACGCGATGCCTTCGGCCTGGCGCGCCTGCATCTCCATCACGTGGGCGACCGCGTGCTGGCCCCAGCAGTCCTCGGGCTCCAGCGTCACCGCGTGGCGGCCGGCCTCCTCCGCCTGGGCGTAGGCGCCGCATTCCTCCAGCCCGAAGGCGCGCATGCCGCGGACGAAGCCGTAGCCGGGCGTGTCCGCCGTCCAGTGCGGCTCGGCGCGCGCGACGCGGCCGGCGAGGTTGTCGCGGTCGCCGTGATAGAAGTCGGCCAGGTGCCCGATCTGCAGCGCGAGGATGTCGCGCGGATAGGCCATCAGCAGCCGGTCCCAGGTGGCGCGGGCGCCCTCCCAGTCGCCGTCCGCCCACTGCCGGATCGCCTCGGCGTGGAACGCCTCGCGCTCGTTCAGCCGGTTGCCCAGCGCCGTCAGCCGCTCCACCGCCTGGCGCACCGCCGGCATCACGCCCTGCTCCCACATCGAGATGTGGACCTCGGCGCGCAGGATGTGGCCGCCGGCGAATTCCGGATCCTCGGCCAGCGCCGCGTCGATGGTGGCGACAGGATCGCCGCGGTAGCGGTTGAACTGGCTCACCGCCGTCTCGTAGGCGGCGAGGCTCGCAGGATTGTCGGTCGAGTGCACGACCCCTCTGCAGTCGGTAACGGCCATGGAAACCTCCCGGTTTCGTCTGAACGAAATCTGCGCGTGCCTCTTTACGTGCGCGGCCGTTCCGGAACAGTGGCCGGCGTCACAGCGGTGTGACCGCCTGCACAGCCGGCGGAACCACGGTCCGCGCCCGCGCGTTGGGCCGCGAGGAGGCTCCCATGTTCGTCGAGCGCATCGAGTCCCCCGGCCTCGCCCACCTCTCATGGCTCGTCGGCGACGGCGGGGAGGCGGCGGTAATCGACCCGCGCCGGGACTGTGCAGTCTACCTGGAGCGCGCGGCCGCCCGGAAGTGCCGGATCATCCGCATCTTCGAGACCCACCGCAACGAGGACCTCGTGTCGGGCGCGTCGGCCCTCGCCGCGCGCTCACGCGCGCCGGTTCACCACGGTCCGCGCGCCGACGGCACGGTCACCTATGCCACCACGGTGCGGGAGGGGGACGTCTTCCGCCTTGGCCGGGTGCGGCTCGTGGTGCTGGAGACACCGGGCCACACCGACGACAGCCTGTCGTTCGCGCTCTACCACGACGGCGACGCCGCCATCGGTGTCTTCACCGGCGATGCGCTGTTTCACGGTGACGTCGGACGCACGGACTTCTACCCCCACCGGGCGGCGGAGGTGGCGGGGCTGCTTTACGACAGCCTGCAGAAGCTGCTGGCGCTCGGCAACCAGGCGGTCGTCTGGCCCGCCCACGGCGCCGGCTCGATCTGCGGCGGCCGCATCGCCGATCGCGAGACCTCGACCCTCGGCCTTGAACGGCGCAGCAACCCGATGCTCCGCATCGACGACCGCGACGCCTTCATCCGGACGAAGCTCGCCGAGCACCACTACCAGCCACCCTATTTCCGGCTGATGGAGCGGCTGAACCTGACCGGGGTGGCCGCGCCGCCGGAGCCGGTCGTCCCGCCCGCGCTCACTGCCGCCGCCTTCGAGGCCGCAGGCGCCACCGTGGTCGACGTGCGCGGCGTCGCCGCCTTCCTCGGCGCCCACGTCCCCGACAGCCTGTGCCTGCCCGTCGGCATGGTACCCGCCTTCGCCGGCTGGCTGCTGGATCCGGACGAGCCGCTGGTGCTGGTCGCCGACGACGGGGGGCAGGCGGCGACGGCGACCCGGCACCTCGCCCGCATCGGCTACGACCGCGTTGCCGGCTTCCTCGCGCCCGCGATCACCGGCTGGGCGGAGTCCGGCCGGCCGTTCCGCCGGCTGCCGGCGATCGATACGACCGAGGTGGCACGGCGGCTCGCCGGGCGCGGCAACGACTGGACCCTGCTCGACGTGCGCGGCCTGCCGGAGGTGGAGGCCGCCCCGATGCCGGGCGCCACGCACATCTACGTCGGCGAGCTTGCCGCCCGTCTCGCCACGCTCGACCCGGCGCGCCCCACCACCACGATGTGCGCCAGCGGCGCACGCGCCGCCATCGCCGCCTCCCTCCTCCTTCGCGCCGGCTTCCGCACCGTGGACGTCTACCTGGGCTCCATGGGCGCCTGGCAGGCCAGCCGCGGGCGGGACTGATCCCGTTCGGGAGGCGGTCGCCGGGGTTTCGGGAGCGGGAACGGCGGCCAGCGCATGCCGGCCCCTTCCCCGGCCACGGGAAGCCGGAGGCGGCGGAGGCGCCATGGCCGGCGACCGGCAGTCAGGGGGCAGAGGGCAGAGGGCGGCTTCCTGCCCCCAGGGCGGCGTCATCCCGAAGCGCGGAGCCGGGTTCTCCCTCCCGGCCCTCCCCCGTGACCGGGGGAGGCGGGGATCGCATCCGGAAGGTCGATGCCTCAGGCCTGGGTGATGGCCTGGGGGAGGACGAAGTTGGCGACGTGGGGGGTGAAGGCGATCCGGTCCGAGTGGATG
>ERZ777003.4604-NODE-4604-length-11397-cov-4.887321_pt1 | contig 11397 bp, 8 predicted proteins | sample MGYA00374956_ERZ777003 | MGnify/ENA primary metagenome ERZ777003 (study PRJEB29302, sample SAMN06268252) | bioreactor metagenome | isolation source: Joint BioEnergy Institute, California, USA | place: USA:Joint BioEnergy Institute, California, USA | collected... | reverse complement strand
CGAGCGTCCAGGTCGCCCGCGCGAGCCCGTCCGCGTCCGTCTTGGCCGAGGCGTTCGCGAGCGAGCCGCCGCCCGATGCGACGCTCCATGTCACGGCCTGGCCAGCGACGGGCCGGCCGCGGCCGTCCGTGGCGCGCGCGACCAGCTCGATCGGCAACGTAGCGCCGACCTGGGCCTGCTGGCCGTTGCCCTCGAGCAACACGACGGTCGTGGCCACGCGCGGCGGGCCGGAGCCGTCGTCCTCACAACTCCCAAGCGCGAGTGCACAGCAAACAACGGCGACAGCGATCCCGATCGGGCGCAGCACGATCCTGGACAGCATTGTCCCGGTCTCCGGTGTGACGATTGTGGATTGACCTGTCGAACCGGGGAGAGAGGGGGTGGGTCGAGGCGGCCTGGTACAGGAGTCTCGCCTGTGCTCACGGCATGGGCGCCCCGAATATCGGGTGAAAAGTAAGACAAATGTTGATCGGCATGGAACTCCTTTTCCTATCAACACCGCCGTGAAACGGCGGGGGCCGGCGGCCGCACAGGTGGAATGCCCCTGACGCCGGCAGCGGCTGGGGAGGGAGGCGGGGCTTCCCTCAGCGCGCCACCCGCAGTTGCTCCTCGATGCTCCGGAGCAGGTCGCGGATCTCGACGAGGGTTTGCTCCGCAGCAGGGAGCGCGCGCGAGGCTTCCGGTCCGACGGGCGTGTACGCGGAGGACGCGTCGGCTGCGATCGGCGCCTGTGCACCGCCGGCCAACTGCTGCACGAGCCGGTCGCGGTGCTCCAGGACCACCTCCTGGAACTCCTCGGCGTCGATCAGGCCGGTGAGCGTCGCATCGGCGGAGCCCTGCGGCGACGACTGGCCTGCGGTCTCGATGCGGAGCGAGCAAAGCCCGAGGGCCCGCTGGATCGGACCGTCGAGCAGCGTCAGGTCCTGGATGCGATCGAGCGGGATCGTCTTGACCTTGCGGAACAACACGCCGCGCCGGACGCGCAGGTGGCGGTCGTCCAGCTCGCAGCGAAGCGACCGGAAGTAGCGGCCCGCCCAAACCCAGCCGACCACCAGCCAGATCGGGATCAGCGGGATGCCGATGATGCTGATCAGCAGGACCAGAAGGCTGTGCAGATAATGGTAGACGCGCAGCTTCGGGCTGAAGCGCGCGATGAGCACGCGTTCGGATGAATTCACAGTCATGAATGAAAAAGTGCGGGGAGAAGGGGCGCCGGGTCAAGCCGCGGCTCGAGTCCTCAGCGCCTGCGCCGCTCGCAGATCCGCCCCGCGTCCTCCGGGCTCATGGCGATGCCGGCCAGCTCGAGGGCGCGTGCCATCACCGGGTCGCGCCCCGCGGCCAGGTCCTCGCCTGTGGGGATGATCAACTCGTCCGGCGTGACGCCCACCTTCTCGAGCCGGTTGCCGTCGCTCATCACGACATCGCCAACGGTGATCTGCGCGAAGTAGACCCAGCGACGGCCGAAGCCGACGTCGAGCTGCCGGAACTCGCTGACCATCACTTCGCCCGCCGTTCGGTCGCCGATCACCGTCCCCCGCCCCTCGAGCTGCACGACGCGCGCGACCATCTCGGCCGCCGACGCTGTCCGGCTGTCCACGAGCACGATGTAGAGGTACTCCAGGACTCAGAAGTTCTCGCGCGTGACGTCCAAACCGTCCAGCGCCAGCACCGCGTCGCCGACGCGCAGCCCCTTCATCGCGGCGTTGCTCTCTTCGTCCAGCTTCACGACGTAGCACGTGTCGCCCATGAACTGGAGCCCGAAACCGTAGTCCACCTCGGTCACATAGGCGGGTGGATAGAACACGGTGTGCGAGTCGTCCAGCGCGAGGAGGTACTGGGCGATCATCGTGAACATGTGGTACTCGTTCTGCGCGTTCTCCGCAGCGACGGTCGCCTTCTCGCGCAGGGCATCCAGGTCCAGGCCCCGGAACGTGGGGTCGTAGTAGCGCTTCTCGAGCTCCTTCTGGAGCTGCTCGAGCATCTTGCGGGCCCGTCTCTTGTCCTGCTCCGAGAGCGGCTGCGCGTCCAGCGGGGGCGCGGCGGCGAGGCCGAGGGCGCAGAGCAGGGCGAGGGCGAGCAGCGGCGTGCGCAGCGCGCGGTGCAGGACGGCCCGCGGCGCGATCCTCGTGCGCGTATCCATACGTCGGGGGGCGGTGCGTACGTCGATGATCGTTCGAACGCGGGGAGAGGCGGGCGAAGCGGGCGCTGCGGGTCTTGATCAACCCGCGCCGCCCGATCGCTGGCGTACAGTTACATGGGAACACCCGTTTTGCAAGCCGTTCTCCGGCGCGGGGGACAGGCGCCGCGACGGCACGTGTGGACGCGAGAGCGGCCGCCGAAGCGCGGCCGAATGGCGGGCGGCCCGCACCGGTGGGGCACAGATTCGTTTCGGGTGCGACGCGGCGATGCCGGCGTTCGCGGCGCGTCGCCGGGGGACGGGCTCAGGGCTAACGCCCGACTGCTTCCCCCAGCCGGCGGCTCAGCGGGCGCCGGATGTGGAGGTCGAGCTCCTTTGGGGCCGGCAGGCTCGGTATCGGACGATGAGTCATCCCCTCCGCGTGCGCGTTCAGAACGCTCCCTGCTCCGCCTCGGCCGCGATGGTCTCGCCGGCCGCGCGCCGCGATGGCCGATCGTTCCAGTGCAGCAGCGCGTTCCAGAACATCGGGTGTTCGTGATGGTTCAGCCAGCGGTGCAGCGGGTTGAAGGTGAACGCGATGACGCGCCCACGGCCGACCGGCACGTCGAAGATGGCGCCGTGCCCGATGATCTGGTTCTCGTTGCGGACCATGCCGGAGAGCAAGTAGCGGTCCGCTGAGCCCCGGCTCGAGGCGCGGGCCCCCTCGCCCGCCGTTTCACCCGCTGTTCCCTCGCCCCCACCCGGGCGGGAGGGCCGGGTCCGGGGGGCGCCCTCGTCCCCGCCCGCCTTGCGCTGCTCTCCCGCGTTCGTCCCTGCCCGCGATGCAATCCCCAGCATCGGCCCGTCGTCCTCATCCTCGCGCTCGTCGGGAAGCGGCCGCGTGCCGTACTGGAGCACCATCATCGCGGCGCGGTCGCGGCGCGCAACGCCGAACAGCGGGCCGTTGCCGCGGAAGACGTGGGTCGTGTCCGGGTAGCCGTAGAGCACCGGGTGGTCGGGGATCCGCGCCTTGACGCGCACCACGGAGCCCGGGTGGAAGAGGTTGCCCGTGTTCACGGGCGTGAGCGCGCGCGCGATGCCGGTCTCCGCGGCGATGCGCGTGCCGCCGCCGATCGTGACCAGCGTGCCGCCTTCCTCGACGAAGCGCTGGAGCTCGGCCATGCCCTCGAAGCCCGGCCCGCCGGTCATGTCCTCCGTGGACGAGGGCGATCCGTGCGAGGGGAACTCGGCGGTGCGCGTGTAGGGCATCGGGCCGAACTTGCGGTCCACGCCGTGGATCAGCATCTGCACGTTCCCGCCCACGTTGGGCACGACGATGACGTCGAACCTGCGGCGCAGGTTGCCGCGGCGCAGGTCGTCCTTGTGGATCGAGGTGTAGGGCACGCCCATTTGTTCGAAGGCGAACCGCGCCCAGCCCTCGTCCTGCGTGCTGTACCATGTGTGGTAGATGGCGACGCGAGGCAGGTCCAGCTCGTGGCGCGGCACGTCCGGCACACGCGCCGCGGCGTGCAGCGTGAGCGAGAACCGGTCGGCGAGCTCGGCGGCAATGTTCGCCGGCACGTTCTCGAGGATTATGGAGCCGCGCGGGAAGCTGTCGCTCGCCTGAGTCGAGGCGCCACCCTCACCACGAACGTCCCCGCCCGCCGTTCCGCCTGCCGCTCCCCCGCCCTCGCCCGCGTGGAGGAGCGGGGCGGACAGGCCGCCCTCGCCCCCGCCCGCCTTTCCGAGGGCGGCGGCCCCGACGCCGATCGTGAACCCTTCTTCCGCGGCGTACGCCCGGGCGCGCGGCGCTCGCTCCCGCAGCCAGTACAGCGCCGGCAGCACCTCGGCCTGCGCCCGGTACGCGATCAGGTACACGTTGCCCGCGCCAACGACGGCGCCCGGCGCGCGGACCTCGCCCGTCACGCGCTCGAGGCCCGGCCAGTGGAAGACCATCGTGTCGTCCACGGCATTCACCTCCACGCCGTACAGGTAGCCGAGCGTCCACGCGACGTCGTCGTACGGCGGGTTGGCCGCGTCCTGCGGGAACCGCTGCTCGCTGAGCAGGTCCACCGCGAAGTTGCGGTAGGGCTGGTCGAGCTTGATCACGAAGTCGCCCGCCGAGTCGCCGGCCGTGCGGCGGTGCACCTCGATGCCGTGGCGCATGAGCTGGTTCACCAGATACGCCGCCCTCGCCGGGTCGCGTTGCAGCTCGAAGCGCGGGATCACGTAGCCGTACGGCTTCATCGTGCGGCCGCGCTCGATGTTGTTCACGCCCTTCTGGTAGAAGTTGGCGAGCAGCGTGCGGCCGTTGTCCGCCACGTACCCCAGCGAGGCGAGCACGCCGGCCTGCATGTAGTTCACGTTGTCGCGCGCTGACCAGCGCACCTTCTTCGTGGGTGGCCAGGGACGGTACCACGTGCGTTCCGTCACCGGCTCACCCGCGAAGCGGGCGTTGGAGAGGTCGCGGATGTAGGTGTTCGCGCCCCCGTTGCCGAAGGTCTCGTAGAACCTGCCGATGCTGTTGTGGTTGTTGGCGATCCAGATCGCGTAGCCGGGCCACCAGCCGTCGTAGAAGCCCCAGGTCCACACGCCCGGCAGGCCCTGAGCCGTGAGCTGGGTGATGTCGTGGTTCGCGAGCGTCTGCCACTCGCCGATCGTGATGGGATCGATGTTCTGGTTGTACGGCCCGAACCCGGTCGAGATGTAGAGCAGCGGCACGGACTCGTGCAAGTCGTGCATCACGATCGGGTACCACTCCCAGTACGCCTTGTAGATCGCCTTCGTCAGCTCCTGCGAGATCTGGATGCCGTCCCGGTTGTTGTCGTGGTAGACGTACTTGCCCCAGTAGGGCGCGGAGCGGGGGAAGCCATCGTCCCACTCGGCGCGGTGCTTCGTGTAGCGGTAGTACCAATCGACCTGGCGGTCCCGGCCGTCCGGCTCGGCCACGGGGTTGATGATCGTGATGACGTTCTCGCGGATGCGTCGGATGGCGGGGGCATCACTGACTGCCAGCCGGTAGGCAAGCTCGGTGAGCATCTCGGGCGAGCCCATCTCGGGCGAGTGCAGCCCACCCATCACGTAGTAGATCGGCTTGGCCTGGTCGAGCACGGCGTCGAGCTCCGCGGCGGGGAGCGTGCGCGGGTCGGCGAGCCGCTTCATCTGCGCGCGGTAGTGGTCGAGCCGGCCCATGGTGGCCTCGTCCGCGATGATGACCAGCAGCAGCTCGCGGCCCTCCTCGGTGGTACCCATGCGCTCGACGCGCACGCGCGGCGTGGCGGCGGCGAGCGCGCGGTAGTAGCCGTAGAGCTCCGCGGCGCGGTGCATCACGCCTTCGGCGCCGGCGATGGTGCCGAAGTAGTCACGCGGCGAGGGCACCGTGGGGTGCTCGGGGATGGTCGCGACGGACGCAGGCAGGAACGCCGGGTCCGACGTCGCCTCACGAACGAGCCGCGTGTAGACCGTGTCCACGCCCTGCGCGAACGCGGGCGGGGCGGCGAACGGCGCTACGGCGAGCAGCGCGGCCAGGATCGTGGTCGGGATGGAGGTGCGGCGACGGGGCATGGTCGGGCGCATGGCGGAACGCTCCGGGCCAGGGGCTGTGGTTGGGGCTGTGGCGAGTGAGGGGAGAGAATAGGCCGGGGCCGACGGGGTAGGCAAGCGGCCGCATCGGGCTGTGGCCTGGCGGCCGTCGTGCGGGCGCGTAGCGGCGTGGCGGCTCGGCGACGGCCGCGGCGACGTGCGCACCGAACGCAGCCGCGTTGACGTCGGCCCGCAGCTCGACCGCGCCTCAGGGCTCCGACTCCTCCATGACCTCGCGCAGTTCGGTGAACGCGGCGGGCGGCTGGCCGGCCAGATGGCCGAACGGCCTCTGGAGCGCCCAGATGAGCGTGAGCGTGAGCGCCAGCGCGGCGGCGATGACGCCGCTCACGACGGAGTGCAGCCGCGGATCACGGACGCCGAACAGGTAGGAGAAGCCGATGGTCGCCAGGCTGAGCGCCGAGAGCACGATCCACATGGCGGCCGGCAGATCGGTGCGGCTGTGGAGCAGGCGGAGCCGCCTCGCGTCGGCCAGGACGTCGAGTCGATCGAGGGATTGCTCGAGCCAGAGCGCCTCGCGCGTGGTCGTCGGCGTCACCTCGAGGTAGGCGCGCTGGATGGCCGCGTACGCCTGCCACGCCCGCGGACTCTCCTCGCGCTCGGCCATCGCGCGCCATTCGTCCGTCTCCACTGCGAGCGCGTACTCGCGGATTCGCTGGCGCAGACGCGTGCGGTCCGGCTCGGGGAAGGCCGCGGCATCGCTGTAGAGGTCCGCCAGCGCGTTGGCCTCGCGCTCCGTGATCTCCTGCGCCTCGACGTACCGCTCCCACACGGCCACGACCATCAGCGCGAGCAGGATGCCGATGAACAGGCTGAGCACGGAGTACCCATGACCGACGACGGTGTTGTGGTTCTCGAGGACGGACCGCGGCAGCACGCGTCTGGACGCGGCGAGACCGAGGATGGCGAGCAGCGTCGCGGCGATCGCGGCGGCGGCGAGCAGGGCGGCGAACACGGGCAGACACCTCCAGGCCGCCAGGGTGCAAGGGCTATTCCCCGCACCGCGGGTCTCGCGCCGAGCGACCGAACGGACCTCGCGACCACGGCCGGTATCCCCCGCAACGCCGGCCTCGCCCTGTCCGGCGCGGCGAACGTCCCCGCTCGCGAAGCCGTGCGGCGGTGCTTGGGAAGTTCGCCGCGCCCGGCGCGGCTGGTCTCCATGGACGGCCGGCCGAGCGGCGACGGGCGGGAACTTCGCCGCTCCCGGCGCGGCCAACTTCCATGGCGTAGAGCGGCGCAGCGTCGAGTGCGGAACTTCGCCGCGACCTTCACCAGGAGCGGCGGTGCGCTGTACGCCCGCACCCGGGCAGAGGAGCGCTGTTGCGCCAGGCTGCGCCCGTCGCGGCGGTTGCCTTTGCGTGCGTGCCCGTCCTCGCCCGGCCCCCGTCGCGGCGGGGGCGTGTGAGCGCGTTCCCGTCGTGGCCCGGCACCTGCATGTCCCACTGCGGCGCCGCGCGCGCCATCCCGACCTCTCCCCAACGCGCAACCACAAGCGCGCCAACGTGTTCCGCCGAGCGCGGCCGCTGGGCCGCGGACGGCCGGCGTGTCGCCGTTGTCCTCTGACGCGGTCAGCGGCCTGTCCTCCGACCGCGAACGGCGCCCGAGCCGCCTGCCGCCGCGCCCGCCGACTCGGCCGGGACCTGTGCCGGAGGGAGTCGATGGCGACGACCTGCAGCTCCACCATCACCTCGTCACCGCTCGCCGTCCCCGCCCTGATCCTGTGCCCGGTCCTCCTGCTCACCGCATGCGCGACCGCGCACCCACCGGGCCCGCAGCCGCCCGCTGCCCTGGACCACCACGCCGCCGAGCCCGCCAGCGACAGCTCGGCGCTGGAGCCACACGCAGAGGAACGCGCGTTCGCGCACGCTGTCCGCATCCGGCCGCAGTACCGCGAGGCGTTCCGCTTCGCGCCCGGCGGCGCCGCCGCGGTCGTCGCCTACCGGCTGGAGCTGGCAGAGGGAGAGCACGTGCGCATCGAGGCCGAGCCGCCGCTGCTGCGCCGCGGCGGCGTCGCCATCGAGCTGTTCGAGATCGCGGACGGGTCGGCGCCCCTGACGCCGCATCATCTCCGGCTCATCGCGCGAGCGGAGCCGGGCGCGCACGAGCTGGAGGCGCGCGTGGCGCGCGGCGGCGAGTACGTCGTCCGCGTTCAACCGGCGCCCGGCCACGAGGGGCTGTACCGCATCGCGATCCTGAGTGCCGTGCCGGTCAAGGAAAGCAGAGGCGTGCTGGTCTTCCCCATCGCCGGATTGGATGCGCGAGCGATCCGCAGCGGCTACGGAGCGCCGCGCGACGGCGGCCGCCGGCGGCACAACGGCGTGGACATCTTCGCCCCGCGCGGCACACCCGTCCTCGCCGTGGCGGACGGCGTGGTGCGCGATGTGAGTGTTTCCGCAGTGGGTGGCAAGGTGATCTGGCTCGAGGCGGAGGGCGGCGACGTCGCGTACTACTACGCGCACCTGGACGCGCAGCTCGTGAGCGTGGGCGCGCTCGTGCGCGCGGGCGATGTCATCGGGCGGGTGGGCAACACCGGCAACGCGCGGCGTGCATCGCCTCACCTGCACTTCGGCATCTATCGCCGCGGCCGCCGCGTTCCGATCGATCCCACGCCCCTGGTGCAAACCGCCGTCTCCACTGCAAGGCCTGACGCGGAGTCGTTCGAGGGAGACGTCGGCGCGCTGGGAAGCGACGCCCGGGCCGTCGAGGCGGACGTGCCCGTCCGGGCGGCACCAGCAGAGGACGCGGCGGTCGTGGACACGCTCGCGGCCGGCGCCATCGTCAAGCTGCTCGGGGCGACCGGGCGCTGGTACCGCGTCGAGCTGCCGAGCGGCGGGATCGGCTTCGCGCCGGCGGCCCGACTCGAGCTCGCGCAGTAGGCGCCTTGCCGTCTCGATCGTTTCTGTGTATGTGAAAGGCCGATCCGTTCGGCGCCCTCCCGCCGGCACCCCGTGCCGCCGGCGGCGCCTGAGAGGGACTCAGGACGCGGATACAGGCATGACGACGTCGGCTCGGCTCAAGATCCGGTTCGCTGCGCTGCTTGTCGTCGCAGCGTCGGCGCGACCCGTGCTCGCGCAGGAGCGCCCCGACAGCGCGGGGCCGGAATCCGCTCTCCCCCTCGACGCGCTCCAGGTCCAGGTGACGCGCGCCGCCGCGACGGTGGGCGGCACCAGCGCTCTGCGCATCGAGCTGGATTCGCTGCGCCTCGCGCCCGCGCCCACGCTCGACGCCGCGCTGCGCCAGGTCCCGTTCGTCCTCGTGCGGCAGAACTCCCGCGGCGAGACGGAGCTCGCCATGCGCGGCTCCGAGTCCCGCCACGTCGCCGTGCTCCTGGACGGCGTGCCCCTCACGCTGGGCTGGGACGCACGCACGGATCCAGCCATCATCCCGCTCACCGGCGCCGAGGGCATCACGCTCGCACGCGGGCTCTCCTCGGTGCTGCACGGGCCCAACGTGCTCGGCGGCGTCGTCGAGGTCGGCATGGCGCGCGGAGCGTCGCGCACGCCGTCGTCGGCTTCCTTCTCGCTCAGCGGCGGCATGGACGCAGAAGGCGGCCACTCCTTCGGTGCGCTGGCGACGACGCCGTTCGAGCTCAGCGCCGGCGACCTCACCGTCCGTGCCGGTGCCGGCTACCGGCAGCGCGACGGCATCGCGCTGCCCGGCGATGTGGCGGATCCGCTCGCCACGCCGGACGGCCTCCGCGGCAACACCGACGCGCGCTCCGTCGACGGCTTCCTCGCCATGCGCTACCGCGGGCTCGGCGGCTCGTGGCTCTCTCTCACCACGACCGGCTACCGCGGCGAGCGCGGCGTGCCGCCCGAGCTCCACGTGTCCCAGCCGCGCTACTGGCGCTACCCCCTGGCCTCCCGCGTGCTCGTCGCGCTCTCCGGCGGCACGGGCCTGCGCGCCACCCGCTGGGGCGAGGGCGACATCGAGGCGAGCGTCGGCGTGGACCTCGGCCGCACCGAGATCGATGCGTTCACGGATGGCACGTTCTCCACGCTCGACAGCGAGGAGGACGGGACGGACCGCACGCTCTCGTTCCGCCTGCTCGGCGGCCACACGCTCGGGCGGCGCACCATGCTGCGCGCCGCGGTCACGTACGCGGACACGAGGCATGACGAGACGCTCACGCCGGGCGGCGAGTTCGGCTACCGGCAGCGGCTGTGGAGCGTCGCGGGCGAGGTCGAGCGTGCGCTGCGGGCGGACGCGCGCGGCGCGTGGCTGTCCGACCTGCGCATCGCGGCCGGGCTCGCGCTCGATGGCGCGGACACGCCCGAGAGCGGTGACAAGCCGCCGCTCGGTTCGCTGGCCACGTGGGGAGGCCGCATCGGCGTTTCGGGTGTGGCGGCGGACGGTGCGGTGCTGCTGCATGCGGGCGTGAGCCGGCGCGCGCGGTTCCCTGCGCTGCGCGAGCTGTATTCGGGCGCCCTCGGCCGCTTCGAGCCGAACCCGGACCTCAAGCCGGAGGCGCTCACGGCAGGCGAGGCGGGTGTGACGTGGCAGCGCGGCGTGCTGCACGGCCAGGCGATCGCGTTCCATCACCGGCTGACGGACGCGATCGTCCGCATCAGCACGCCCGAGCGTAGGTTCAAGCGCGTGAACCGGGACGAGATCCGCAGCACCGGCATCGAGCTGCTGGGCGGCGTGAACTGGCGCGGTTGGGGGCTCTCCGGCGAGACGATGATCCAGCGCGTGCGCGTGCACGACCCGGATGCCGGCAGCAGCCACAGACCAGAGCATCAGCCCGAGTTCTCGGCCGCGCTCGACCTCGTCGCGCCGTTGCCCATGGGCGTGCGCGGCGGCGCCACGCTACGCTACAAGGGCACCCAGTACTGCGTGCATCCGGACCTCGGGGACGACGTCGAGCTCGAAGGCACGCCACGCTTCGACGTCGAGCTCGCACGCTCGTGGAGCGTGGGCCGGCGCGGCACGCGCGTGGAGCTGCTCGGCGCGCTGGACAACGTTGGTGATGCGGCCGTCTACGACCAGTGCGGGATGCCGGAGAGCGGCCGCGTGCTGAGGATGCAGGTGCGGTTGTACTGAGGTCGCCTGGCGTCCCGTGCCCCGCATCTCGAGTCATATCGAGATGCGGGGCTTTCGAATCCGCAGGCACGCCCTCCGGAGTCGTTCGCCTTCGGCAGCCACCTCGCAGGTACTGCATTGACACTGCCTTCCATATACTCTTAGCTTGCAACTCTTTGATTCCGTGCTTGCGTTCACGGCTTCTGTTGTGCATCGGGCGGCGGGTGTGCAGGCGGACGGAGCGCGCCGGCCGGTGGCCCGTGGTTGCGGGGTCAGCGTGGACGCAGGCTCGTGAATCGGAGCCGCCGGGTCTTGCCGCGGTAGGGAGCGCATTCCGGCCCCGAGCTTGCACGGAATCCCGCCGGTGCAATGGCCGAAAGGGTTGCAAACGGGCGTCGCATCGACCGTTCCCGTGATGTCGTGTTGTCCCCGGAATCGCTAGAGTGTTCATAGCGCAGTGAAAAATGTGCGTTCTCCGTCTGGTCTGACCGCGCGGCTCGCCGCGTGGTTCAGGATGTCGCGCGCAGACGGCACGGCGGACCTCGAGGCCGTCCGGGCCGAGCTGGAGGCGCAGCAGGCGGAGCTGGAGCAGTTGCTCGAAGAAGCGACTGCGCAGCGGAACCTGCTCGAGCAGCGGGAAGCGGAGCTGCTGGAGGAGC
>ERZ777003.4603-NODE-4603-length-11397-cov-6.147593_pt1 | contig 11397 bp, 8 predicted proteins | sample MGYA00374956_ERZ777003 | MGnify/ENA primary metagenome ERZ777003 (study PRJEB29302, sample SAMN06268252) | bioreactor metagenome | isolation source: Joint BioEnergy Institute, California, USA | place: USA:Joint BioEnergy Institute, California, USA | collected... | reverse complement strand
GGGCGCTGGAACAGTGGCAGCAGATCGTGGCCGCAGCCGAGCGGCATCCTGCCGTCGAGGCCGGGGCCCCCTACGTATCGGCGCAGGCCATGCTTGCGCGCGACCGGGTGCTGCGCGGCGTACAGGTCAACGGCATCGACCCCGCCGCCGAGCCCGGCGTCTCCGATGTGGCAGGCCAGATGGTCTCCGGGTCGCTGGAGCGTCTGGCGCCCGGATCGTACGGCATTGTCCTGGGGCAGAACCTCGCCAACGCGCTTGGTGTGGGGGCAGGCGATCCGGTCTTGCTCATGGCGCCCCAGGGCACGGTGAGTCCCGCCGGGTTTTCGCCGCGCATGCGCCAGTTCACGGTGGTTGGCATATTCTCGTCGGGGCATTACGAGTACGATTCGGGGCTGGCCTTCGTCAACGTCGACGATGCCGCACGGCTTTTTCGTGACAGCGCGGGGGCGGGCGTCCGGCTGCGCATCCGGAACATGCTCGACGCGCCGCAGGTAGCGGTGGAGCTGGCACGCATGCTGCCGTCCGGGCTGCGCGTGGCCGACTGGTCGCTGAACAATCGCACCTGGTTTGCCGCGGTACAAACCGAGAAGCGCATGATGTTCCTCATCCTGGCGCTGATCGTTGCGGTTGCGGCCTTCAATTTGCTGTCGTCGCTGGTCATGGCGGTCAACGACAAGCAGTCAGACATCGCCATCCTGCGTACCCTGGGTGCGTCGCCCTCGTCAGTGGCGCGCATCTTCGTCATCCAGGGGGCGCTCATCGGCCTGATCGGTACCGCGGTCGGCGTGGCGTTCGGCACGCTGGTCGCGTTCAACGTGAACGCCATCGTGACTTTCATCGAGAACCTGTTCGGCGTGCAGTTCCTGCCGCCACAGATCTATTTCATTACCCAGATGCCCTCCGATCCGCGTCTTTCGGACATCGCCACCATTGCGATCACCTCGTTCGTGCTGTCGTTGACTGCAACACTGTATCCGAGCTGGCGCGCTTCGCGCCTGCAGCCCGCCCAGGTTCTGCGCCATGACTGAGCCGGTCATCCGTGCGCGCGGAATCGAGCGCAGTTATGAAGAGGGCGGCCGCACCGTGCATGTCCTGCGCGGCGTCGATCTCGACGTGCATGCTGGTGAAATGGTGGCGATCGTAGGTGCGTCGGGCTCGGGAAAGAGCACACTGTTGCACGTGCTGGGCCTGCTCGACCTGCCCAACCGGGGCGAGCTCCATGTGGTCGGCCACGACACGGCCGGCCTGCGCGAGGCGGAGCGGGCCCGGCTGCGCAATCGGCATCTCGGGTTCGTGTACCAGTTTCACCACCTGTTGCCTGAGTTCAGCGCGCTCGACAACGCCGCCATGCCTCTGATCGTGCGCAGGCTGCCCCGGTCTGAAGCGCGAGCCGAGGCGCGCGTCATGCTCGAGCGTGTAGGGCTGGCGGAACGTGCGGCGCATCTTCCCGGCCAACTGTCGGGCGGGGAACGGCAGCGCGTGGCGCTGGCGCGTGCGCTGGTCACCCGGCCCGAGGTTGTCCTGGCCGATGAGCCGACGGGCAACCTCGATCGTCATACCGCGCGCGATGTCTTCCAGCTCTTGCAGGAGATCAACCAGACGATGCGCACGGCCTTCGTCATCGTTACGCACGATCTCGAGCTGGCAGCGCATGCACACCGTCGGTACGCGATGCGTGACGGCGTGTTGAGTGCCGAATGAGTTGGCGCAGGCGGGTCGGAGGGTCGCACCGGGTGCGCTCTGCGGCCTCCCACAGGGGCATGGCCGCAGTGCGAACACCACGGCGCAAGCCAGCGGTACGTGTCAGTTGACGCTGGCGGAAGCCTCTGAGCGACCTGCGTTGTCGCCAGGTTCGGCTTCGTCGTCGTTGCGGAATCGCTGGAAGAGTGTGGCGGCAATCGGGCCGGTAATGTTGTGCCACACGCTGAAAATGGCGCTGGGCACCGCCGCGAGCGGATTGAAGTGTGCCATGGCGAGCGCTGCGCCCAGACCCGAGTTCTGCATGCCCACCTCGATGGAGATGGCTTTACGCTGGGAGACCGGCAGCTTGAGCGTCTTGGCCACCAGATAGCCCAGGATGAGCCCCAGGCCGTTATGCAGGATCACCACGCCGAAGATGGTCAGGCCGGCAGAGGCAATGCTTTTCTGGCTGCCTGCCACCACGGCCGCGACGATGGCAACGATGGCCACCACCGACACCAGCGGCAGGACGTTGACGAACAGCCTGACACGCTGGCCCAGCATGGACTGCACGATCAGACCCAGTACGATGGGCAGGACCACGACCTTGACGATCGACCAGAACATGGCCATCGCGCTCACTTCCAGCCAGGCGCTGGCAAGCAGGTAGATGAGGGCAGGCGTGACCACCGGGGCGAGCAGGGTGGTCACCGACGTAATGGTCACAGAAAGCGCGACATCGCCCCTGGCCAGATAGGTCATGACATTGGACGCGGTGCCGCCGGGGCAGCATCCGACCAGGATCACGCCGATGGCGATCTCGGGCGGCAGGGCCAACAGCCTGCACAGCAGCCAGGCCAGGCCGGGCATGATGATGAACTGGGCGAGCACGCCGATCAGCACCGTACCCGGACGGCGCCCGACCTCGGCGAAATCCTGTTTCGACAGGGTCAGTCCCATGCCGAACATCACGATGCCCAGCAGGGTAACGACGTGCGGGCCAATCCAGCGGAAGGTGTCGGGAAAGTAGAAGGCAAGGACAGCGAACAGAAGAGTCCAGAGCGCGAATGTCTTGCCAATGAACTGACTCAGGCGTGCGAGGGCCTGCATGATGAGAACCTTGATCGTGAGGGGAAACTGGGGTTGACAGCGCGTGAGCGAACCGCGCTGGCGTTGGAAGCGGTGCAGCCGTACCGAACGGGGTAGCTGTCAGTGGGGTGGAGCGCCATGAGTAGCCATGGGCTAGCGACAAAGCGTCATTTTACTGTCAGAATTGGCGCGCGCTGGCAGGGCGGCACGAAAAACGGCCCGGGTGCGTGCCCCGTGCACAACACATCGCCGGGCGGCAGTGGGTCCAGGAAATGCGAGGTGTCAGGAGTTGTTTCAGGTCAATGCATGGATGATCATGGACGTTATCATGGTCCACGTGTCTGGGAAGTGCCGGCCAACATGCGTGCCGGCCCGGTCCGCGTACCGGTGCAGCCTGAGGTAGCAGGTACATGCTCATCGATACGCATTGCCATCTCGATGCGAACGAGTTCGATGTCGATCGCCCCGCGGTCATCGCCGCGATGCACGCTGCGGGTGTCGCTGGCGTGGTCATTCCCGCAGTCGCACCGGCGAATTTCTCTGCGGTGCGTGAACTGGCGCATTCCATTCCGGGGGGTGCATATGCACTGGGAATCCACCCGCTCTACATCGCACAGGCCGATGGCGAAGCAGTGGCCATGCTGCGCAAGGCGGTCGAAACGGCGCTCGACGACCCCCGTTTCGTCGCTGTCGGTGAAATCGGACTCGACCTTTTTGTGCCGGAGCTCGCGCAGGGTGAGAACCTGGAACGACAACAGCAGCTGTTTGTCGAACAACTGAAGCTTGCCGCCGAGTTTGAGCTGCCGGTCATCCTGCACGTGCGGCGTGCACAGGACCTCATCCTGAAGCACTTGCGGCGCGTGCGCGTACCGGGAGGCATTGCCCACGCGTTCAACGGCAGCCTGCAGCAGGCTGAAATGTTCGTGAAACTGGGCATGGCGCTGGGCATTGGGGGGGCGATGACCTACGCGCGTGCGCGCCAGATTCGCCGCATTGCATGTGCGTTCGATCCATCGCAGTTGGTGCTCGAAACCGACGCGCCCGACATTCCGCCCGCGTGGCTCGAACCGCGTGCACGTAATACGCCGGCCGAAGTGGCCGGCGTGGCGCGGGCACTGGCGGAATTGCGGGGTGAATCAGAAGATGCGGTCATCCGCGACACCGGTACCACCGCAATGCGCGTTCTGCCGCGCTTGCGCTGCATAGTGCACCCATGAACCCGGAGGAGGGAGGGGGCAAGCGCCCGCGCTTGTGAGCAGGGCGTTTTGCGTGTATGTTTACGTAAGTGATTGATTTTCTTATAGGTTTCTTAGATTAACTTATACTTTTTGGTAATTTGCATGGCTGCCTTCAATACCGAGCGCGTGCTGAGCGTGCATCACTGGAACGACACGCTGTTCAGTTTCAAGACTACCCGCGACCCGTCACTGCGCTTCACGAACGGACACTTCGTCATGATTGGGCTGGAAGTCGACGGAAAGCCGCTGATGCGCGCGTACAGCATTGCCAGCGCGAACTACGAAGAGAACCTCGAGTTTCTCAGCATCAAGGTGCCCGACGGCCCGCTCACTTCGCGCCTGCAGCACATCAAGGAAGGCGACACCATACTGGTCAGCCGCAAGCCGGTAGGTACGCTGGTAGTCGACGACCTGCGCCCGGGCAAGCACCTGTACATGCTGGCGACCGGCACGGGCCTCGCGCCGTTCATGTCCATCGTGAAAGATCCCGAAGTGTACGAACGCTTCGAGAAGGTCATCCTGGTGCACGGCGTGCGCTGGGTCAGCGAGCTCGCGTACTCCGATTACCTGCAGAACGAGCTGCCCAACAATGAGTATTTCGGCGAGCTGGTGAGCGAGAAGTTCATCTACTATCCCACGGTCACGCGCGAACCGTTCCGTAACCAGGGGCGCATTACCAGTCTCATCGAGAGCGGCAAGCTGGCCACAGACCTCGGCCTGCCCGAACTCAATCCCGAGACCGATCGCGTCATGCTGTGTGGCAGTCCGCACATGCTGGCTGACCTCAGCGAGCTGCTCAACAAGCGCGGGTTCCAGATCTCCCCCGGAGTCGGCCAGCCCGGCGACTACGTCATCGAGCGTGCGTTCGTCGAGAAGTGATTTCCCGGGCCCTGGTCTGCCGGGCGGACGCGGCAGACTTGGGCCGGACGGGTGGGGCGGATTACACTACGCTATTTCCTTAGTCATCTGTCCCACAATCCGTTCATCCCATGACCACCATCCGTGCGGACGATCTCGTCCAGTCGATTGCAGACGCCGTCCAGTTCATCAGCTATTACCATCCTGCCGATTACATCCGGCATCTGGCCCAGGCCTACGAGCGGGAACAGAACCCCGCTGCCCGCGACGCCATCGCGCAGATCCTCACCAATTCCCGCATGTGTGCCGAAGGGCATCGCCCCATCTGCCAGGATACGGGTGTCGTCAACGTATTCCTGAAGGTGGGCATGAACGTGCGCTTCGAGCCCAGCAACGTGTCGCTGCAGGAGCTCTGTGACGAAGGCGTCCGGCGCGGTTACCTCGATCCCTCCAACCCGCTGCGCGCTTCCATCGTGGGCGATCCGATCTTCGAACGTCGCAACACGCGCGACAACACGCCCTGCGTGCTCCATGTCGAACTCGTGCCGGGCGATACCGTCGATGTCCAGGTGGCAGCCAAGGGTGGCGGCTCCGAGAACAAGACGAAGTTCGCCATGCTGAACCCTGGCGATTCCATCGTCGACTGGGTGCTCGAGCAGATTCCCAAGATGGGCGCCGGCTGGTGCCCGCCCGGGATGCTGGGCATCGGTGTGGGCGGTACCGCCGAGAAGGCCATGCTCATGGCCAAGGAGGCGCTCATGGAAGACATCGACATGTCGGAGCTCCTGGCGCGCGGGCCCCGGAACAAGACAGAAGAGCTGCGTATCGAGCTGTACGAGAAGATCAATGCCCTCGGAATCGGTGCGCAGGGTCTGGGCGGGCTTACCACCGTCCTCGACGTCAAGATCAGGACCTGGCCTACCCATGCGGCCTCCAAACCCATCGCCATGATCCCGAACTGCGCGGCGACGCGGCACGTGCACTTCCAGCTCCATGGCAGCGGTCCCGCGCGCCTGCAACCGCCCAGCCTCGAAGACTGGCCGAAGATCGACTGGGCACCCGACTACGAGAACTCGCGCCGGGTCAACCTCGATACGTTGACGCGCGAAGAAGTGCAATCGTGGAAGCCGGGTCAGCGCCTGCTTCTTTCGGGCAAGCTGCTTACCGGACGCGACGCAGCTCACATTCGCATGCGCAAGCTCATCGAAGCCGGCGAGAAGCCGCCGGTTGACTTTACCAACCGGGTCATCTATTACGTAGGTCCGGTCGACGCGGTACGCGATGAGGCGGTCGGTCCGGCTGGTCCTACCACGGCTACCCGCATGGACGGCTTCACCGACATGATGCTTGAGCACACGGGTCTGTTGGCCATGGTCGGCAAGGCCGAACGCGGGCCGGTGGCCATCGACGCCATCCGCCGTCATGGCGCGGCCTACCTCATGGCAGTCGGTGGGGCTGCCTACCTCGTGTCGCGCGCCATCCGCTCCGCGCGGGTGATCGCGTTCGAAGACCTCGGCATGGAAGCCATCCACGAATTCGAAGTACAGGACATGCCGGTCACGGTGGCCGTCGATGCGCGCGGCGAGTCGGTCCATGAGACGGGTCCGCGCACGTGGCGTGTTCACATCGAATCGCTGAAGCAAAATTCCTAGGCCCTATGCGCCTGGCTTCAAGAACAGGAGAGAACCTTGGACGCCTATATTTGTGATGCAGTCCGCACCCCCATCGGTCGTTACGGTGGAGCCTTGTCGTCGATTCGCACCGATGACCTGGCCGCGATCCCGCTGAAGGCCTTGATGGAGCGCAACCCGTCGGTCGACTGGGGCGCGGTGGACGATGTCGTGTACGGCTGTGCCAACCAGGCGGGGGAAGACAACCGCAATGTGGCGCGCATGGCACTGCTGCTGGCCGGATTGCCCATGCAGGTGCCTGGCAGCACGGTCAACCGTCTGTGCGGTTCCAGCCTCGACGCCCTGGCGGTGGTGGCGCGTGCGATCAAGTCGGGAGAGATTTCGCTGGCCATAGCCGGCGGAGTGGAAAGCATGAGCCGCGCTCCTTTCGTCATGGGCAAGGCGGAAACGGCATTCTCGCGCACGGCCCGCATCGAAGACACCACCATCGGCTGGCGCTTCGTGAACCCGGCCTTCCATGCCCGGTTCGGTACCGACTCCATGCCCGAGACGGCCGAGAACGTGGCCGAGCAATTCAACATCAGCCGGGCTGACCAGGACGCCTTCGCTTTGCGCAGCCAGCAACGTTGGGCGCGCGCGCACGAAAGCGGTTTCTTCGCCAACGAAATCATTCCGGTCACCATTCCCCAGCGCAAGGGCGATCCGATCGTCGTCAATACCGATGAACATCCCCGGCCCGGCACCACCCTGGAAGCCCTGGCGAAGCTGAAGGGTGTGGTGAAGCCCGATGGCACCGTTACGGCGGGTAACGCCTCCGGCGTGAACGATGGTTCGGCGGCTCTGCTGGTCGCATCCGAAGAAGCCGTCAAGCGCTTCGGCCTCACGCCGCGCGCACGCGTGGTGGCCGCGGCGGTGGCAGGGGTTGAACCACGCATCATGGGTATCGGCCCCATTCCGGCAAGCCGCAAGGTGCTGGCCAAGGCGGGGCTCAGCATCGACCAGATGGACGTCATTGAGCTGAACGAAGCCTTTGCTGCCCAGGCGCTGGCCGTGACGCGTGATCTCGGCCTGGCTGATGATGACGAGCGCGTCAACCCCAACGGTGGTGCGATTGCCATCGGCCATCCGCTGGGTGCCTCCGGGGCACGTCTGGCCACCACGGCGACCTACCAGCTGCACGCGACGGGCGGGCGGTATGCCCTGTGCACGATGTGCATCGGCGTGGGGCAGGGCATTGCCGTGATCCTCGAGCGCGTCTGACGCGTCCGTCGAGTCCGCACCAACAACAACGGCACCGCAAGGTGCCGTTGTTGTTCCTGGCGTACTACGGCGCGTGCGCATGGACACGCGCGGTCGGGGTGTGCGATGCGCCTAGTGGAAGTGTGTGGGGGCCTGCTCCGCCTCTTCCGGGAGTTCCACGTGTACCATTTCGCCCGTCGGATCGGGGAAATAGGGTGATCCGCAATCTTCACAGAATTCGGGCGGAAGGATGCCAGGAATGCGCCGGATGTCGGTCACGCCCTGCTCCTTGAACAGCATCGCGATCTCGTCCTGTACGTCGAGTGGCGCATCCAGACGGTCTGAGGGGGCCGGCGTGTCATCTGGCCCGAACAGCGGCCAGACGCAGCCATAGATGACCTCGTTGCTGTTGCGACGGGTGATGCCGATACGATATTCATCAATCTGGTTCTCACCGCAGCCCGCGATTACGGCACGCAGGGAGTCGGGCGGTAGGTTGGCCACGCTGTCGAGCCAGGCCACCGCGGCGCCAATGGAGAGTGCCCGCACACGGCGGTCAGCGGCACGGTTAGCTGCAAACCAGGCATCCGGCAGCAGGATTTCCACCCCGCAGCCGGGCAGCAGCTCGCCCATGACCGTCCGCACATGTTCCTCCCAGCGGCTCTGGCATGCAGTCCGGCTGTAGGTGGGGTCGGAGGGGTGTTCCTGCCACGCGAACATGGGTCCGCCTTCGGGTACGGCCACCGCCGCCGCAATGTAGCGCGTATCGGCCAGCATGTTCATGGGTACTTCCGCCGGCGGTAGCTCGACGGACCCATGCTTGCCCGTGACCTGGGCTCCCAGCCGTTGCAGCCACTGGTAAGTGGCGGAAAATGACCGCGGCATGTGGTCGATCGACAGCAGATGGGGAAGCAGGGCAATCTGCACATTGCTGGCCAGGACATGCTCGGCCAGGCGGCCGCGCAGAACGTCCACGATGTCTGGACGAATGGGCCCCTGAGGAATGCTGTAGCGTGTCCAGACGGCAAAAGGCAGGGCCACCAGGAGCACGTCGTAGCGCTTGCCGTCATGTTCGACGAGCGTCGACTCCGACAGGCTCTCGGCCATTTCCAGCAATACCTCGTAGGCGCCCGGCTCATTCCCTGTCAGCCGCTCGAAGGCGGCCTCAAGGGCAGCATCGTTTCCAGTGCGCAGCAGGCGCAGCATGAGAGTCTCGAGCTGATGCTCCCAGTAGCGCTCTTCCGGCCGGCTGGTAGAGGCATTCAGTGCCAAAGCAAGCCGCACCAGACGCTCGGTTTCGCGGCTGGAACGGCTGGACGTGGAAATTCGATTACGAGGCATGAAATCTCAAACCAATGGATAACCCAATAGTGTAACCCGGCAGAAGCACGAGTGATGTGCGGCTTTCGGCAGATCGCATTGAAGAGCCCCATCGGGGGCGCTATGATGCAAAATTACGGGTCCGGAACGGTGGTCGAGGCGATTGCGCGCCGTTCGTCCGGGATTCAGCGCTTTGCATGACACAAAAAGGAAAAACGCTTCATGTACGAAAAACTTGCCCTGTATATTGATGGTGAGTTCATTACCGATGGGCGCCCGCAGCAGGATGTCATCAACCCTGCCAATGGCGAGGTCATCGGTCAATTGCCGCACGCCACACGGGAAGATCTCGACCGGGCGCTTGCAGCGGCCCAGCGTGCCTTCCAGGACTGGCGCCGCAGCTCGCCCCTGGAGCGCTCCAGAATACTACGTAAAGTGGCAGAACTGGCGCGCGAACGCGCCGACGAGATCGGCCGCAACATCACGCTCGACCAGGGCAAGCCGCATCGTGAGGCCGTGGCGGAAATCCTGGGCTGCGCCGAGCACGCCGAATGGCATGCCGAAGAGGCGCGCCGCATTTACGGCCGTATCGTCCCGTCGCGTGATCCGGCGGTTCGCCAGATGGTGGTGCGTGAGCCGGTGGGCGTGTGTGCGGCATTTACGCCCTGGAACTTTCCCTTCAACCAGGCCATACGCAAGGTGGCAGCGGCAATCGGCGCGGGCTGCACCATGATCCTCAAGGGTCCGGAAGATGCCCCCAGCGCCGTCGTCGCCATGGCGCGTCTCTTCCACGAAGCGGGACTCCCGCCGGGCGTCCTGAATATCGTGTGGGGCGTGCCCGGCGAAATTTCAAGCTACCTCATCCAGTCGCCCATCGTCCGCAAGGTCTCGTTTACGGGTTCCGTGCCGGTTGGCAAGCAGCTCGCGGCACTGGCCGGACAGCACATGAAGCGAGTTACCATGGAACTGGGCGGACACTCGCCGGTCATCGTTTTCAACGATGCCGATATCGACCGTGCCGCCGTCCATCTGGCCAAGTTCAAGACACGCAACGCCGGCCAGGTCTGCATTTCGCCTACTCGCTTCTACGTGCAGGACGGCGTTTACGAGGCCTTCGCCGAACGTTTCGTGGAAGCCCTGAAAGAAATCAGGGTGGGCAACGGGCTTGAACCCGACACCCAGATGGGACCACTCGCGCATCGCCGCCGTGTCAATGCCATGCAGGAGTTCGTCGACGACGCCCTCAGGCGGGGTGGCCAGATTCTCACCGGCGGAGAGCCACTGAGCGGTGTCCATCCGCAAGGCAATTTCTTCCCGCCCACCATCATTGCCGGGCTGCCCGACGATGCCCGTCTGATGACGGAAGAGCCTTTTGGGCCCATTGCGCCGATTACCCGCTTCTCGGATGTCGACGAGGTCATCCGTCGAGCGAACAGCCTGCCGTTCGGCCTGGCTTCTTACGTGTTCACTACCTCGCTGCAGACCGCACACAAGGTGTCCAGCGAGCTTGAAGTGGGCATGGTGGGCATCAACCAGTTCGGCATTACGCTGGCCGAACTCCCGTTTGGCGGTGTCAAGGACAGCGGCATCGGCAGCGAAGGTGGCAGCGAAACCTTCGATGGTTACCTCGTGACCAAGTCGATCAGCCAGATGTAAACCCCCGACGGGCTGCTGGCCTGTCGGCTGGCTACAGGGGACAGGGGCCGCCCCCGGTGCCATCGATGGCGCCGGGGGCGGCCCCTTCTTGTGAGGACCGCCGGGGTAATCAGGCCGCCAGCAGTTGTCGCAGCACGAACGGCAAGATGCCGCCGTGCAGGTAATACGACACTTCGATCGGAGTGTCGATGCGCAGCAGCAGCGTGACCTGCTGCGTCACGCCGTCGGGCCGATGGATCACCAGCGTGACGTCCTGTTGCGGTCGGATGCCCTGTTCAAGCCCCACGATGTCGAAGGTCTCGTTGCCGGTGATGCCCAGCGAATCGACGCTGTCCGATCCCTTGAACTGCAGGGGCAGCACACCCATGCCCACCAGGTTGCTGCGGTGAATGCGCTCGAAGCTGCGGGCAATCACCGCCTTCACGCCCAGCAGCTGCGTGCCCTTGGCCGCCCAGTCGCGCGACGAGCCCGTGCCATATTCTTCGCCGCCGAACACCACGGTGGGAGTGCCTTCCCTTATGTAGCGCATGGCGGCGTCGTAGATCGAGAGGCGCTCACCCGTGGGCTGGAAGATGGTCTCGCCGCCTTCAAAGCGGGAGCCGTCGGGCAGGGGCGGGATCATCAGGTTCTTGATGCGCACGTTGGCGAAGGTGCCACGCATCATGACTTCATGGTTGCCCCGGCGC
>ERZ777003.4602-NODE-4602-length-11401-cov-7.182179_pt1 | contig 11401 bp, 13 predicted proteins | sample MGYA00374956_ERZ777003 | MGnify/ENA primary metagenome ERZ777003 (study PRJEB29302, sample SAMN06268252) | bioreactor metagenome | isolation source: Joint BioEnergy Institute, California, USA | place: USA:Joint BioEnergy Institute, California, USA | collected... | reverse complement strand
AGCGGGTCCGCGCGCCGGCCGGGCGGTGGGACATGGGCGGCAGTCTGGCGCAGCGACCCCCTGCGCCCAAGGCAAGCTGAAGAGAGCCTGCAAAGTGCTGATTCTCGAACGATTTACAGACTTCCCAGATTCGTGAGCCCAATTTTGGGCCCACCCGCGCGGTGGTGTCGCTGCTTTGCCGTCGCAGGAATGCGCCGAGGACCGCTTGCACATCGTGAGTGTTTGGATTGATCGGCGCAGTCGTAGGAAGACTACGACGATCGATGTCGATTCAAACATCGCCCGCCTGCCCCTTCATGCTCGTCGACGCGGCATTCTCACGACGTTCCCTTCACCTCTCGGTGCGACTGGAATCCTCACTTGTTGGCTCGCGGCGACGAGATCCTCTTTCAGCAAGTGCGCGTAGTGTGCTTCGGTGACCGCGACGCTGGAGTGCCCGAGGATCTTCGACAGCTTGCAGATGTCGCCGCCAGCCTGGAGCCATCGCGTGCCGAACGTGTGACGTAGCACGTGCGGCGTAATGGTTGGAATCTTCGCTCGCGCGCAGCCGTAAGCTTCCCCGTCAAGCAGACACTTCTGAAGGAGACTCAGCCACGGGTTGAGGCCTCGGCAAGAACGTCAGGGGCGGCACCCGGCCGAGGCTGTCATGGGGCCGCTCCTCGTTGTAGACGCGCAGCCAGGTGTCGGTCAGCGCTTGCAGCTCGTCGAGCGATTCGAAGAGATGGGCGTTGAGCACCTCGGTGCGATACGTGCGATTGAAGCGTTCGATGTAGGCGTTCTGATCCGGTTTGCCCGGTTGGATGTGATGGATCGCCGTCTGGTGCGCCGCGCACCACTCGACAAAGGACTGGGCGAGGAATTCCGGGCCATTGTCCACGCGCACCGCCGCCGGCGCCCCGTGCACGAGGGCCAGCGCCTCCAGTACGCGCGTCACGCGGAGGCTGGGCAGCGACGTGCCGACTACGATGTCGAGGGCTTCGCGGTTGCCTTCGTCGATGACCGTGAGCAGCCGCACCCGGCGGCCGTCGTACAGGGTGTCGCTCATGAAGTCCAAGGCCCAGGTGTGATTGAGTTGGGGCGGCGCGTCCAACGGCTGACGCACGCGCTTCGGGACACGGCGACTCGTACGCCGCGGCAGATTGAGCCGCAAAGCGCAGTACACGCGATGCACCCGCTTGTGGTTCCATGTCTGACCCTGCGCGCGCAGCCGGTCGAAGCACTTCCAGAAGCCCCAGCGACCGTGGCGCTCGACCACAGCCGTCAAGGCGTCGATGACCACGGCGTCTCGATGCGCCGCATCGTGTGGAGGCCGGTAGTACGCCGCCCGCGACAGCCTCACCACGCGACAGGCCCGCTGCACGCAGAGCTGGTGCTCCTGAACCAGCACGGCGGCGACCTGGCGCTTCGCGGACGGCCCTACAGTTTTCGGTGGAGCACGTCCTTGATGGCGGCGTTCTCGAGCGCCAAGTCGGCGTACATCCGCTTCAGCCGCGCGTTCTCCGTCTCGAGCTCACGCAGCCGCTTCACGTCTGACACCGTCGCCCCGCCATACTTGCTTCGCCATTTGAAGAACGTCGGCCGGCTGATGCCGTGCTTCCGCAATAGGTCCGCCACCGGAACGCCGCCCTCCGCCTCCCGGAGGATCGCAACGATCTGACTTTCGCTGAACTTCGACTTCCGCATCGACTGCTCCTGAACGGCGGCAGTCTACCAAGGGAGTGTCTACCGACCGGGGAAGCTTACGCAACCTTCAGCCAAAACCTCGCGCAGGCGCTGAGGGTTCTGCTTCCACAGCTTGCCTTCTTGCTCGAGCTGTTCCTCGAGGGCCGCGCGGGCGTCCGGCTGCATCGGCACGTCACGTTCCTTGCGGAACTTGCCCGTGACGTGAACGGTGCCGCGCAGCCAGTCGATGTCGCGCTCGGGAGCAATGCCTCGGATTTCGTCGAGGCGACAGCCCGTGCCGAGCGCGAACCGAACGAATCGCTGGAAGCGCGGATGGAGCGCTTCCAGCAGCAACGACTCCTCGTCGAGCGTGAGCACGCGGGCTCGCGGCTCGTCCTTGCCGCGCTTGATGCCGCGGAACGGGTTGCGGATGTCGTAGCCCTCGTCGATCGTGCGCTCGAAGATCGACTGGAGCAGCCCACGTTCGCGGCGCACGGTGCTCTCGGACACCTGACGTCGGTTCTTGTGACCAGGGTTGCCGGTCATCTGCGTGCGACGGAGATTCAGGTAGCGGACGACGTCGGATTTCGTGATCTCGTCGAGGCGCCTGGCACCGAAGTGCGGCAAGAAGTGCGCGACGATCTGCGCGTCGCGGTTCCTTGCCGACTTCTGCGGCGTGTAGGTCTTGCGGTAGACGTCCCACCATTCAGCGAAACTCGGAATGGTGCTCTTCCATCCGTGGATGCCGGCGCGGATGTCGAGCTCGATCTCGTTGGCCCGCCGCTCGGCGGCCTTGCGGTCGGCGAACCCGGTGGATTCGCGGAACAGCCGCCCGTTGATCATCTTCCGGAAGTACCAGATGCCGCCGCGCTTCCGTAAAGCCATACTTTTCCCCCTTTCGCATCCAGCGATCCAATGCCTCGCGGTCGAACCTGACCCTGCGGCCGTCGCGGATGAACGGCAACTGGCAGCGATTGATCCGGTGGTAGATCGCATGCTGTGTCATGCACAGGTACTTCGCGGCCGTCCTGACGTCGAACCAGCGCGATTCGACGTCCGAGCCCGGCCGTTCGACACGCGCAGGGCCACGCTGAGCGCCGTCGAAGGATGGAGCTGCGTCTTTCGGTTCCATTGGCGAACCTCTCGTGATGTTGCCGAGGTGTTGTTGGGGAGGACGTCGGCGGTGGCGCTGGGCGCGACCGCCGAGGCGTGTGGTCTGGAGCCGCCCTCGGGTTCAGCGACTCGTCTGACCGCCAGAGCCTGAGGCTGTGGCTACCTCTACGTCAGCGCGGCTCCGACGAAGGAAGCCCGCTCGCTCAGCCCCGCAAGCACGCCCTTGGGGGGCGCGTGCGATCCTCCGCGCCGGGCAGCGCGGGGATGAGGCGATGGGTGAGGAATCGATGCTAACGCCGGTCACGTGCGGACGTCAACGGCGCCGACGTCCTGCCGACTATTGGCGAATCACGGCGACTGACGGCGAAGTTGTTCTTCGCCGCGCACAATAGTACCGACGTCTTGGCTTGGGGCGATGACTTCAGTGAGCGTGGTAGGCTCCAAGCTCGAACGGTGTCTTCAATCGTCGCAACCAGTGGCTGACACAATTTCCCGAGAGCATCGCAGTTGGAACATGTCGCGGATCAGGAGCCGTGACACGAGCCCTGAGCGAATCGTCCGCTCGATTTTGCATCGCCTGGGCTTTCGTTTCCGGCTTCACAGCCGGAAGCTGCCGGGACGACCCGACATAGTTCTCCCTAGGCACCGCACCGTCGTTCTTGTCCATGGGTGCTTCTGGCACAGGCATTCGCGATGCAGGTTCGCGTACACGCCGAAGAGCAACTTGCCGTTCTGGCTGCGCAAGTTCGACGAGAACGTATCGCGGGACCGCCAAACCGCCAAGGCGCTTCGTGCGCAAGGCTGGAAGGTCATTACCGTGTGGGAGTGCGAAACAGCCAGTGTCGACCGGCTCACGCGGTCGCTCTTGAAGCGCCTCACAGTTTCGCCTTGACGGCGAAGGGCCTTCCTGGCAGAATGCCAAAAACATTCCCAGCGGTGACCGTGGTGATTAATAGCGAAGTCAGCCGCCTCATCGAAACGATTCCGCTTCGGCGCGACGAGATCGCGCGACAACTCGGGCGCACTGAGTCGACCCTGTACCGATGGAAGCGGGGAGAGACGAAGCCGAGCGTTGCCGAGATGGAGTTGCTGCGGCGATTGGCGAGTGGGTTCACCCGCTCGGTCAACGGGAAACCCGACTTCCGGTTCATCGATCTGTTCGCCGGAATCGGAGGGCTCCGGCTCGGCGTAGAGGCGATTGGAGGACATTGCGTCTTCTCCTGTGAACGGGACAAGTTCAGTCGACAGACGTACGAAGCCAATTTCCGCGACGGACCGGAGCACCCCTTCCCGAAGGACATCACGCTTGTCGACCCGGAGTCGATTCCGCCTCACGATCTCCTGCTGGCTGGGTTTCCCTGTCAGCCGTTTTCGATCGCGGGCGTTTCAAAGAAGAACGCGCTTGGCCGGCCTCATGGGTTCCGTTGCCTTGAGCAGGGCAACCTGTTTTTCAACATTGCCGACATCATCGCCTGGCATCGCCCGGCGGCATTCATTCTGGAGAACGTCAAGAATCTTAAGAGCCACGATCAGGGCAGGACGTTCGCGCGCATCGTGGAAACGCTCGTTGACACTCTCGGCTACAACATCTCGACTCGCGTCATCGATGCGAAGGCATTCGTTCCGCAGCACAGGGAGCGGATCTTCATTGTCGGATTTCGGGAGAGTGTAGATTTCGACTTGTCCGACGTACCACTCCCTGATCCTGAACACGGACCGCGTCTGGCAGCCATTCTCCATCCGGAGGACGGGTCGGAACATCCCGAGTGGCCGTACACAGAGGGCCCGAGTGCGACTGTCGCCGACAAGTATGTCCTGACTAACCATCTCTGGGCGTACCTGCGCGCTTATGCAGAAAAGCACCAGCAAAAGGGGAATGGCTTCGGGTACGGATTGGTCGGGCCGGACGATGTCGCACGCACACTCTCGGCACGATACTTCAAGGACGGGTCGGAGATACTGATCAAGCGAGGTCGCCGGAATCCACGCCGGCTCACGCCTCGTGAATGTGCAAGGCTGATGGGATTCGACCGGCCGGGGCGTCGGTTTACCATCCCGGTGTCGGATACGCAGGCGTATCGGCAGTTCGGCAACTCAGTTGTCGTTCCGGTCGTAGAAGCGGTCGCTGGCGCCGTCGTACCACACATGATGCGAATCATCACCGGACAGCAACTCCAGTTTCCCTTTACAGAGCCTGCCGACCGAGCTCGCATTCCTGCATGAGCAACGGCCTTTCCGCACTCGTCACCGGCGCGGCTGCAAAGAGACTGTCGGCGGTCGAAGCTAGGCCCGATCGTTCCAATCAGCACGAGTTCAATGGCGTCCAGGCTCTGAAGGCTCTCTTCGGTGAAGTTCGAGCGACGCGTCGGGCACGCTTCATGTACCTGAGTGAAAGCGAAACGGATGTCGTCGCCGCAGAGGGCTTCGTTACCTGGTACGATGCCCGCGAAGGTCATCCCACGCGGTCCGAGTTCCGCCTCTACTTCCCTCGCACGGACGCATCCGAGAAGCTCCAGGAAGGTGATGTAGCGTTCGTGCTTCGCAGGCCAGACGACTCTGTCCTCGTCGTGTTTGCCGCGCAGGGGAGCACTGCTGAAAGACAGCTGCTTTGGCTGTTCGCCCTCCAGTCGCCGGTACAGGGAGTAGAGGTCAGAGACATCCGCCGCGACGACGCCGAAGTCGGCTTCGCGGCTCGGGAAGTACTGGCCTTGCTGGGCATCGAACCCGCCGTTGGTCCTGCCTTCGAAGAGTCGTACCTGGAGGTCCTTCTTGACCGTTTCGGCGAAGGTTTTCCTCCGACTGCCGAATTTTCGGCGTTCGCTAGGGAAGTCACCCCCGATGTTGAGCCCGTCGAGGATCCCGACGGAGCCCTGATTGCCTGGCTGGAGCGTGAAGAGGCGCTCTTCCGGCTGTTAGAACGGCATTTGGTACTAAAGCGGCTTCGGGATGGCTTCGGGGATGATGTCGACGCCTTCGTCGACTTCTCCCTTAGTGTTCAGAACCGACGTAAGTCACGAGTAGGGTACGCGCTCGAGCACACGTTCAGGCCATTCTTGACGCAAACAGCATCCCGTACGCCAGGGCGCCAATTACGGAGGGGACGTCGAGGCCAGATTTCATCTTCCCGTCAGTTTCGGCCTACCATGACCCGCAAGTACCAGCCGACTGCTTGGCAATGCTTGCCGTGAAATCGACGTGCAAAGATCGGTGGCGGCAGATTCTTGCCGAAGCTGACCGTGTGCGGGTCAAACACCTACTTACGTTGGAGCCAGGGATAAGCGTGAGTCAGACAAACGAAATGATCGCCAGAAGCGTCGTTCTGGTCGTCCCACGCGAGATTCAAAGCAGCTTCACCGATACACAACGGCGTCAGATTCTGACGCTACACGCGTTCATTAATCGAGTGAAGCGTGCGAGCAGTTGACTACTCACTCGTCATCTTCGGCGCCGACGTTGGTCTGCTGCCGAATCTGCCATGGCCCACCCTGCTCCCTCTGCTCCGCGATGCCGTCGGCCTGAAGCATCTCGAGAATCGTGCGAGAGATGTGCCCTTGATGGCGGACATGCCCCTGATAAATGCCGAGCAGCCGGCCAATCTGTGAGTTTCTCAGACCATCTGAGCCTGCCGTGGCCAAGACGTCGACGACCGCCGACTTAAGTTCCGCAATTGCATTCTGGGCCTTTCGGTAGGCGCCGATCCGGATCTCTGTCTCTCGATCCATCAAATCTCCTGTTGAAACTCAACTGTCCTCAAGAGATGTTAGTCGACTTGCATTGAAGGTTCACCGACACCATCGACCGAACTACGAACCAATAAGCATTGACGTTCACGCTTGACATCGTTCTTCTTCTCGTCAATCGTAGCATCTTCACTCACGCCGAACGCAGACCAGTCCATAGGGCGATTCAGGCATTTGAAGGCAACGGATCTGCAAGTTGGGCTTCTGCATGCGCACTGCACCGCGCGAGAAATGAATCGATCTCGACATCGGTCATGGCCTCGAAAACAATCCCTCCTCCAAGAAGGTTGATTGCCTTCATGAACTCTCGAAAACTCCGCTCTGAACTCAGCACGAAGGCATCGTTCTCCATCGATCGAAATACCGCCGTCGCCAGACGTCGACGGCCGGTAAGCCATATACGCTCGACGAGGCTGCTTCGGACGTCAGCTCTCGTCAGCAGTAGCTCAAGGCCACGATCAGCGTCATGAGGATAACAATGCTTCGCGATGTAGGCGTTCCACCATAGGCGGGAGATCGCATGGTCGTCTCGCAAACCTGTTTGCGTTCTGGCGAAGAAATGCAGACGAACCGCCTTAGCGACAGCCTGATCATCGTGAAGGCCACTCAACCACCTGTCTCTGCAGTAGCGGAATCCTTCTACGTGTGACAGCCTGACCCATATGCGCTCCTCGTTTGCGAGGGAAGGCGAGAGGTCCTGCAGTACTTTCGCAACTATTCTCGTGTTCTTGAGGTCGCCCGCCGCCCCTTTCGCAGAGCCATCAAGAGCCTCAAGACCGGACGGATCGAAATTTATATCGAGGTCAATCGACCAGCCTGGCTCTCGGGTCAGATCGGCAAATCCGTTGTTACGGTACCGGTCGATATTTCTCTCTACTTCAGATCGCAGCTGCTCGAGCATGCTTTCAGAAAGATGTGGCAGCCTCGTCATCATCCCCATCAGCTAAACAGCCTTTCCTTCTGGTCCTCGATTCGAGCGAACGGGTACTTCAGCAGGCGCTGCGCGTTCTGCAGTAACTCGCCAGACTCCGGATTTATCCCAGACGCGCCGCACTTAGCGGAAAAGATGCGGTACCACGCCTTGTTTTCGAACGTGTTTCCCCGCTGCGCCACTTCGGACAAAACCTGCATGAGCGCAGGGAGGTACAATGCGTTCAACAAGACCGTCCGGCCTCGCGGGTCATTCCTGATCGAGTCCACGCTGTCCTTTGTCTCCGGGTGCACGAAGATCGTGATCTTGTCCCGTTCCGGATCGACGGCCATTTCGCCGCGCTGCAGCCCGTCATTCGCAGCGAGTGCAAATATGGATTCGAACGGCCGTAGCCGCTCCCGATCGATGGAGAATCGCGACTCATCTCCGACGGCCAAGATCGCTGCAGCAGGAAAGTCCACCCGCCCGCCGTACTCCGGATGCAAGTACTTGCTTGTCCAACCGGTACGGGATTCCGTCGACCACACGACCGGGCGCAACTGTATGGTCCCGAAGAAATGATGCGCGTTCAGTTTGTGGCTGGCACGCCCAGGAGTCATTTCTATAAGGCGGTTCTGGTATGTCTCACGGCAAATGACATAGAAGCCGCAACCGGCGCCTCCCTCTTCCAAGAGAGTATCCAGATCACTACACTGCAGGTTTATGGTCGCAGTGATAATTAGCCAGTCAGGGTCCTCGATATTGATGTCGAACTCGGCTGCGAAAAGACTGTCGTGATAGTCATTCGATCCGGACGACAGTATCGGATGGCCGAACAGCATCTGATCGCTGAGCTTCATCAGCTTGCCTCCCCCGCATCCCAGCTGGTGATCTCAATCGGCCCGTCGTACGGTGTGAGGAACCGCACCTCGATTTCCTGTCGTTTGCCTTTGATGCACGTGACGCGACACTCACCGAATTGAGTGGCGAGCGGTTCAGCGTCATTCAGGCCTGAGCTCTCAAAGCGCAGAACAGCCTGACCGGAAGCTCCAGGCGTGAAGAGGATCTTTCGCCTTGTGGTGTCCGCCCGATCCGGAAGAAACGTACGCGGCTCAAGTAGGGGGAACGGACGTCGAGTGGCTCGCGAACCTGACCCGCCTCGACCGCCGCCATGACCAGTTCCAACCCCCGGACCGGATCCACCGCCACCATCGGCGTCACCTCCAGCTCCTCCTTCGTCACCAGTACCAGCCGCGATCGGGGGCTTCGAGCTCCGCACACGGGTGGTGCGCGGCATAGGCGACACTGTGAAGGTAGTTACCGCCCGCACGCCTTCCGGGTCTTTGCGACCTTTGGTATCGAGAGCGAAGAACTCGCTAAGTTCGTCCAGATCGGTTTCACGTTCCGCTTTCGCCTTTGCTGCTGCGCGAATGGTTTCTCTGATCGATTGGGCGAGCTGCTTGCCAGCGGCTCTGGCAGTCTTCCGTTGCGCCGGATCGAGAATCCGTTCCGGCGAGAACTCATCGTGTCGTGGATTCTCCATGCGCCGGAGCCACACATTGCCCGCGTCATCGGCAGGTTCCAAAACCGCAACGAAGTCACGGTACATCGCGAATCGCGCAAATTTGTCGCCAAACTGCGCAAGGTTATCGCAGACGTACATCCCGTTGCGGAGAATACCGACTCTTTTGGGGAGACCGTCCTTGATGAGGAGACGCAGGCGAAAGGCACCGGCCGCTGGGATCGCGATCAGATGCTCCTCAGCTTCGTTTGTATCAGTCAGGCACCGATACATCTCACGAGCAAAGTGGAAGTCCTCTGCCTTCGCTTTTGCAGCATCCTGGACAGCGAGGTCCTCAAAACGACGACTCAACGTGTTCCTGTTGATGTCATCGCCATCGACGTTGAACTCCATACTGCCCGCATGTATGGCGCCAAAAAAGTTCATCAATATCGACGCAAGGATTTCCTTCTGCCAGTCCTCGGTGTCTCGTACGGCGATCGAGCATACGGTGGTACCTGTTTCGTCTCGCCGAAGCCAAGATGGGGCGAGCGCGGCATCTTCGACCGGCATGTAGCCGTTCGGGTCGCCCCAGTACCCAACGCTCCGAAAATGCTGACCATCACTGGTTCTGAAGGATCGAAACTTCGTCTTGCCTTGGCAGGCGAACGCTCTGTTTCCGTTTGGGTCGATGTAGCTCGTCGCGTAGAAGACGGTCTGGAGATCCGACGCTGAATAGACGGCGCTCTTCCCAATGCCGAATGAGCCGCCGGACGTGTCATCTTCCTTGTTGCTGACACCTGAGGACTTGACGAGGGAATGAAACGGTGAACCTTCTTCACGCGGCCCGGTGAGCCCCTTCGTGTTGAAATCTGAGATCAAGAGGATGCCGAGCTGAGGTTCGCTCAGAACTCGCCGCGCCTGTCGAAAGAATTCGACTTCCTTTTGAATCCGGCGTTCTTGAGCCGTCCGGAGACAGCAGTCCACTACTTCCCGGAATTTTGCGACGTCGGGCAAGCTCTCTGTCGGGACGATGAGCTTCTTGATGTCAATCCGGACGGGCCGGTCCGGACATCTTTCCTTGTCATGAGCGTCGCGGCTGTTCTGGCCTGTTTCGCGAGCGACCGCCGGAAACGGGTCCGCCCTGTAGGTCTCAATGCCGGCGTCACTGAGACCTTCCCCTTCACCGGCCTCGTTTGGCAAGAACTTCAGCTCAGGCATATCTCTCCTGGTCCATCCGCCGTGCTCTAAAGACGAAATTCTCCGCCGCTTCCTTCGCTCTGCTTGGAAAATCTTGCTTTAGCGCCATCAAGCGCACGCTGCAATGCGCCGAAGATCTTGCGCACGTCTGTATCGGTGAACTCGTATGCAGATCTGTTCGACAGATTTCCGATAAGCTGCAGGTCTTTGATTGCCCTGTTCACTCGATTCTCTGCCAGCTCCACAAATTTTGCACGTTTGTTGTTGACAGACATCCACACACACCTGAAGACGATTCTGACATAATTCAAATATATCGTCAATATTACACCAATGTGGCTGGTCCTGGAGAATCCGCCTGCCAAGCAGTTACGGGCCCCTAGGGCCACCGGGTTGTGCACAGTGCCTCGATTCAGTTCGGGTTCACACGGACCTTGATGGCTCGCCCGTGACGGGCACAACCACCGCGCCGCTCCGATATGCGCCGCTAATGGGAGCGCGCCGGGCGCGTCAAGGGCGCGTCAGCGGCGAGCGCAGCGAGCGGACCCTTGACGCGCCCAAGCGCTCCCGCACAATCGGATCCGGAGCGACCGAATCGAACGCCTCCGATCAGCGCATAGATCTCAAACCGAACGCGGCGCGCGTCAACGCGATTGGGCTCGCCCCGTCCAGCGGGAGAATCGGCGTCTGCGCGAGGAACCGTACCAGGTCCTCCGGCGAGTCAGGCTCGTGCCTATTCCGATGGCCATGCCGCGCCATGAACGCGAAGTCGTTCATGGTTCCCAGCAGACTGCGATTCCTGGTCCGGCCGAATGCGATCTCCGACATCCGCGAGCGCTCGTCGGCGATGTCCCCGGCGGCGATGCCAACGCGGGCCAGCACCTGGCACACTGCGTCCGGAAACACCGTCGTCAGTCGTTTCGCTTCGGCGACCGGAAGAACGACGGGCAGTCGAGACCGCTCGCTGATGAACAGCAGGTACTGACGGCGGCCGAGGCGAAGGATGTTGCCGTACCAGTCGCCGAGTCGTGTGGTCGACTCGACGGCGGGCAACTCGTCCGTCTGGTTCAACCGCACCAGCAGCTTGTATGTGCACCGGAGAACAAGCATCAGTTCTCGCCGCAGAGTACGACAGTTCGATAACGAGATCATGGGACACGATGCCGGTCACGATCAGAGCACGGAGCTGAGCACGCAGCATGGCGACATCTGGATCCGATTCGGGCCGCGTTCGTCCGGACAATCAGGACACGAGACACGGGGCGTGAGCGACCT
>ERZ777003.4599-NODE-4599-length-11409-cov-3.559450_pt1 | contig 11409 bp, 7 predicted proteins | sample MGYA00374956_ERZ777003 | MGnify/ENA primary metagenome ERZ777003 (study PRJEB29302, sample SAMN06268252) | bioreactor metagenome | isolation source: Joint BioEnergy Institute, California, USA | place: USA:Joint BioEnergy Institute, California, USA | collected... | reverse complement strand
GGCCGTCGTGAGCGTCACGTCGGTGGCGTTCATGGCCAGCGCCGCGGCCGCGAGCGCCACGCCTCGCCAGCGGCCCCAGCGCCAGGCGAGGCCCAGCAGCGCCGCCGCCAGCCAGACGCCCGCCAGGAGCCCGGGCACGCCGTGCGTGGCGCCCAGCTCGAGCCAGAGGTCGTGGGCGTGGGCCGGCGCGCCCCGGGCGTCGCCGGGCCTCAGGGCGCGCCACGCCTCGGGGAAGCCGCCGAAGCCCGCCAGCGGCTCGGCGGCGAGCGCGGCCGTGGCCGTCGACCAGATCTCCGCCCGCGTCACCGTGTTCGTGTCTGTGAGCACCAGCAAGCGCGGGGCCAGGCGGGGGCCGGCGAACGCCAGCGCCACGACGACCACGACGACCAGCGCCACGCCGAGCGCCGGCCGCAGGCGTCGCCGCGCGGCGAGCACGAGCAGCGCGGCGCCGAAGGCCGCGGCTGCGAAGGTCGCCGTCCGGCTGGCGGCGAGGAGCTGGAGCGCGAGCGTGGTCGCCAACAGCCCGGCGCTGGTCGCGGGGGAGGCGGCGAGCGCCTGGCCGGCCAGGCCCGTCGCGGCCCAGCCGTGACCCGCGAGGTTCGGGTCGCCGGACCAGAGGTCGAGGCGGCCGCCGGCGGCGGGTCGCGCGGCCCCACCGTCCGCGGACGCGAGCCTGACGCCCCGCAGGGCGACCTCCAGCCCCGCCTCCACCTGCAGGAGCGCGACGACCTCGCGCGCGTCCCCGGCCAGCGGCACCGACAGCGAGTGGGAGCGCCACTCCGCGCTCGGCAGCGCGTTCAGGGTCGGCTGCTGGAACACGTGGACGCCGGCCTGCGGGAAGCGCACCTGGACCCCGGCGGGCTCGACGACGCCGGCGGCCCGCCAGCCGTCCGGCGTGAGCGCCTCCACCGCGAGGCCGCGCACGTCCAGGTGGGCGACGTCGAGCTCGGGCAGCCTGACCTCGAACGTCCCGTGCGCCACGTCCTCGGGGAACGTCGCCTCCACCTCGACCCGGCGCCAGTCGGCGTCCAGCTCGAGGGGCGCGCAACGCGAGAACGACGGTTCGAACGTGCGCACGGCCAGCGCGCAGCCGTCGACGGTCGTCGGTTCCGAGGCCCTCAGCTCCACGGCGACGCGCACCGTGCGGCCGGCGAGCGGCTCGTCCGAGCGCACGCGCCTCACGACGTAGGCGTCGAGCGCGGTCAGCCGCGTGAACGCCGCGCCGTCCTCCTCCAAGCGCTCCTGGCGCGTGCGCGGCGAGTTCGTGTACCACTGCCAGCCCGGCTCGCCGGAGAGCCCGCGCAGCTCGAAGGTCAGCTCCAGGGACTCGGCTCCGGCGGGCACGGACCAGCGCTTCTCGACGAGGCCCAGGCCGTTGCGCCGGAACGTCGGCCGGTCGCCGCTGACGCGCGACACGCCGGCCACCAGGTCGGTGACGGTCGCCTCCGCGGGGTCGGGCGTCCACTGGGAGCGCGTGAGCTCGCGCTCCACCAGGGCGGCGGCCAGCGCCGCGACCAGCCCCACCGCCAGCCCCGCCAGCAGGTGCCGCCAGCTGCCGGGGACCAGCGCGACGCAGGCCAGGGCCGCGGCCGCGGTCTCGACCAGCAGCCACGGACCGTGACCGGCGACGGCGTGGACGGCCCCCACGGCGAGCAGCCCCGCCCAAGGCACGAGCCAGGTCCAGGAGAGACGGTCCCCGGACAGGAGGGCCCTGAGGCCGAGCAGGAAGGGCGCCACGAGCGGGAGCAGGGCGAACGAGGCCCCGCCGAGGACGTCCAGCCAGCCGGCGAGGCGCGCCCTCACCGCTCCGTCGCCGCCAGCCTCTCCAGGAGCGCCACGTGCTCGGCGAGGAGGAGCGAGCGGCGCCGCGCCCGCGACACGAAGCCCCTGGCCCGCGCGCCCAGCTGCCGGCCGGCGGCAGGGTCGCGTACCAGCCCGGCGATGGCCGCCGCCAGGGCGTCGGGGTCCTCGGGCGGCACGGTCACGCCGACCCCGTTCTCGTCCACGATGCGCACCGCCTCGCCCTCGCCGGCGTGGACGACGGGTCTGCCGGTGGCCATGTACTCCCACAGCTTCGCCGGCTGCGTCCAGTGGTAGAGGTCGTGCTTGCGCACGTGCGACACCAGCACCGTGGCCCGCGAGTAGGCCTCCACGAGCTCGTCGGGGCCGAGGTAGCCGAGGAACGTCACGTTCGTGAGGCCGTGCCGCAGCGCGCGCTCCTCCAGCTCCGCGCGCTCGGGGCCGTCGCCGGCGAGCGCGAACGGGACGTCGGGGAGCAGGCGGGCCGCGTCGACGAGCGTGGCGAGCGCGTGGTTGTAGCCCAGGAGCCCGGCGTACAGCACCTGCGGGGCGTCGCCGGGGGCCGGCAGGGCGGCGAGCCTGTCGAGCCAGGCGTCCGAGACGCCGTTGGGCACGACCGCCGAGAGCTCCGGCCGCCTCTCGAAGTAGGTGAGCAGCCCCTCGGTGGCGGTCGTCAGCGCGTCGCAGCGGCGGGCGGTCCAGAGCATCAGGCGCTCCAGGGCGCGGTCGAGGCCGAAGGTGCGCTTGCCCACGGCACGCGGGTAGAGCCAGGTGAGGTCGCGCACGTCCCAGGCGAAGCGCGCGCCCACCAGCCTGGCGGCCAGGAGCCCCATGGGGCCCAGGAACATGTAGGGGCTCGAGGCCACCACCACGTCGGGACGGGCGCGCAGCAGCAGCATGTAGGCCCGCAGGCAGAACCACAGCTCGGCGAGCAGGCGCAGGGGCAGGCTGGTCTTGGGGGCTATGCGGGGACGGAGGCGGACGACCCTGACGCCGCCCTCCTCGGTCTCCATGCGGCCAGGCACGTCGTAGCCGTCGTACACGCGGTACTGCGGGTAGTGCGGCAGGGTCGTGATCATCGTGACCTGCCGACCCGCGGCCGCCAGGCTCTCGGCCAGCGCCGTGACGCGGTGGGCCGCGGCGTTGGTCTCCGGCCGGTAGTGCGGCGCCACGAGCGCGACGTGACGCGCCCGCTGCCCGTCGCGACGCGGCGCTGCGGCGCTCACCTCGGCCCTCCCGCGACGCGCGCGTAGACCTCGCTCATGGCCTCCACCGAAGCCTCCCAGGCGTACTCCTTCTCGACGTGGCGCCGGCCGGCCGCGCCCATCGCGGCGCGGCGCGCGGGGTCGAGGACGAGCTCGCGCAGCGCCACCGCGGCGGCGACGGGGTCCTCGCGCGGCACCACCTTCCCGGTCACGCCGTCCACGACGACCTCGGGCAGGCCGCCGACGTCGCTGACCACGACGGGCAGGCCCACCGCCGAGGCCTCGAGCACCGCCACGCCGAAGCTCTCGCTGTCGAGGCGGCTCAGGGCCACGTAGACGTCCAGGCGGGCGAGCCAGGCCGGCACCTCGGCGTGCGGCACGGCGCCGACGAAGCGCGTCGCCTCGGCGATGCCGAGCTCGTCCGCCAGGGCGCGCAGGCGCGCCTCCTCCGGACCGCCGCCGACGACCAGAAGCCGCAGCCTGTCGGCGACGCCGTCTCCGTCGGCCGCGAGGCCCTCCCGCAGGCGGGCGAAGGCGCGCAGCAGCAGGTCGACCCCGTACTTCGGGGCCAACGTCTTCACGGTGCCGACGGTGACCTCGTCGCCCGACCCCGTGCGCGTCGCGGGCCGGAAGCGGTCCACGTCGACGCCGAAGGGCACGACGCTCACGTCCGCCCCGGGCAGGAGCTCGCGCGTCCGCTCGGCCATGACGCGGCTGGTGGAGCAGAGGTGGTCGGGGGCTCTCAGGTTCGCCGTGAGCAGGCGCCGGTGGAGGGCGGACCGGTCGGGGAAGTCGTAGACGTCGGCGCCCCACACGGAGAGCACGTACGGGCGGAAGCCGCCGAGGCGGCCCAGGGTGCCGTAGCCGCTGGCGTAGTGGGCGTGGAGGACGTCGGGCTCCACCTCGCGCAGGACGCGGCGCAACGCCGGCGCGTTCGCGAAGAACCCGACGGGCGGCGGCACCGGCAGAGGCCAGAAGCGCACGGCGGGGTCGAGTGGCTCGCCGTGGTGGACGCTGCTGATCAGGTGCACCTCGTGTCCGTGCTGGGCGAGCGCGTTCGCCCATCTGACCGTGTGGATCGAGTGCCGCTTGGCGAGCAGGGCGATCCTCACGTCGCCTCCGCGCGGCTCGAGCCGATCGCCAGTACCAGCCAGACCAGGAAGCCGTTGGCCAGGTTCACCTGCGTGAGCGAGACCTCGAACATCTGGTGCACGAGCGTACCCACGAGGAACGCCCCCGCGACGCGGGCGAAGGGCGTGCGCCGCCGGTGCCAGAGCTGGCGCCAGACGACCCAGAGGAGCACGAACAGCGCCGCCAGGCCGACGAACCCCACCTGCAGCGTCGTCTGCAGGTAGAGGTTGTGCGAGGACCACGAGAAGCCGGTCACGCTCTGCGCCTCGGTGCCGGCGCTGTGGCCCAGCAGCGGCCTCTCGGCCACAGCCGCGGCGAGGGCGTCCCAGTAGAGCTGGCGGCCGGAGAAGAGGTTCTTGGTGGTGAGCCGCACCGAGAGCTCCTGCAGCCGCCAGCCCCACTCCGTGTTCGGCGCCACGAGGTAGAGCCACGTGCCCACCAGCACGGCGACGCAAGCCAGCACGAACGTCGCCTGGAAGCGCCACCGGCGACGCGTGAGGGCGGGCCAGGCCGCGATCACGACGAAGCTGGCGAACGCGGCCAGCCACGCCGAGCGCGAGGTCGTAGCGTAGAGGAGGACCAGAGCGAGCAGCAGCCCCAGCGCGGCCAGGTTGCGCAGCGTGCTGAAGCGGCGCGAGGTCAGGAAGACGAGGAGCGGGAACGCCGACAGCAGGTAGGTGAACATGCCCAGGCCGTTGGGGTGGCCCATGTAGCCGCGGAAGATGCGCGGGAAGCCCAGCGCGCCCCACCACAGCACGTGCAGCGCCAGCAGGGCGAACGACACCCAGAACAGCGGCATCACCGCCCGCCTGTCCCAGCGCACCAGCGCCATCCCGGTGTAGAACCCCACCACCAGGACCACCTGCCCCAGGTTGGCGATCGCGTCCAGGCTGGGGTCCGCGAGGCTCGAGACCGCGTACACGGCGACCAGCGGCAGGGAGCCGAGCAGGACGTCGAACGTTCGCCGGGGCAGGTCGCCCCGCGTAGCGCCGCGGGCCACGAGCAGCGCGGCGCCGGTGGCCAGGACCGCCGCCACCGCCGCGATGCCCGGCTGGCCCAGGACGTTGCGCGCCAGCGTCGCGGCCGGCGCCAGCAGCGCCAGCAGCGCGATGCCGGCCAGCCTCGCGGTGCCGGGGCGGATCGCCGGCGGGCCGTCCGCGGCCGAGCGCAGGCTCACGCCGGCGCCCCTTCGCGTACGGCCGCCAGCGTATCGGCCACCTGGCGCGCCCGCGCGGTCCAGGTGTGCCTCTCGCGCGCCGCGGCCACGCGGGCGTACGCCTCCTCCAAGGCCTCGGGCCGGTCGAGCAGGCGCCGCGTCAGCTCGGCGAACGCCGCGGCGTCCTCCACGACCCAGCCCACCTCCTCGGCGGCCACGAAGCGCGCCGCCTCGGTGCCGGCCGAGGCCACGACCGGCAAGCCGTAGGCCATGGCCTCGAACAGCTTCACGGGCATCGCGAACCCAAGGTAGTCGTGCGGGCGCAGGACCACGGCCACCGCGTCGGCCTCGTCGTAGAGGGGGTCGAGGTCACGGCCGCTAGCATGCACGACCCGCACGTTCGGTGGCACGTGGGCGTACGCGCGGCGCGCCCACTCCTCGGGGCGACAGCAGAGCGTGAGGCCCACGTGCGGCGCCGCCGCGACCGCCTGGAGGAGCGGGTCCAGGTCGTAGAGGGGCGGGTTCACGCCGCCCACGTACAGCAGGCGCAGCTCGCCCCCAACGGGCCGGCGTCGCTCCCGCGGCCGGGGGACCAGCCCCGGCGGCAACGGGGACGTAGCGCCCCGCCACGGCGTCGGCAGCCGCTCCGCCATGCGCGCCGAGGGGAGGAAGAGGTGGTCGACGACGCGCTGGAGGCGGCGCCACTCCCGCCGGTGGAAGGCGTTGACGAACGCCCTCTTTTGGGCCGGGTAGCCGGGGGTCAGCTCCGGGTAGAGCCAGTGCACGTCGCGGTAGTACAGGCCCACGGGCACGGCGCGCCGCTTGAGCGCGGCCAGGAAGCCGTAGTCGAGCTCGGGCCGCAGGGGCAGGTGGTGGGGGTCGGTGAGCGGCATGGGCAGGGTGTGCGACTCGGAGTACGCGAACGCGTACCCGCGCCCGCCCTCCAGGTCCGCGAGGACGCGGCGCATGGCCGCGTCCCGCTCGGCGGCGTGACCGGTGACGCTCACGACCTCGAACCCGGCGTCCGCGAGAGCCTCGCGCATCAAGTAGGGCCGCACGCTGCTGCCGGAGCGGCCCCCGGGCGCGACCGGCATGGGGTGGTGGAAGACGCAGGCCGGCACGGCCCTAGTATCGCCTACCGGAGCGCGCCCGGTGCCGCGGGCGCGTGAGCGCCCCGGCCGGCGGCGTGCGCGTGGGGCCCGTGAGCCTCACGCGATCACGCGGCGGAAGGCCTGCCGGTCCGCCGCCGTGAGCAGGTAGGAGTTGTGCCACAGCAGGGTGAAGTCGCCGCCGAAGCGCTCGCACGTCGCCCGCAGCCTCCTGGCGGTCTCCACGGCCGCCTCGTGGCCCAGGCCCATGTACTTGCGCTCCAGCAGCGTCGCCTCCATGACGACCAGGGGCCGTTCCCTGAGAGGCAGGCGGCGGCGCGCCCGCAGGTCGAACACCTCGTGCTCGTGGCAGGTCCCCGAGCGGAAGCCCACCCGGTCCGCGTAGCCGAGAGAGGAGTCGTACGCCAGGCCGGCGTCTGCCCAGGCGCGCCAAGTGGTGGGGGCCTCCCACCTGAGGAAGTGCTGCCTGCCGCCCCACTCGTCCTGCTCCACGCCCAGCTCGTCGGCGGCGGCCAGCAGCCTCTCGAGCTCGCGGCGCACCTGCGCCGGGTCGCGGAAGGAGCCGTAGCTGGGGTGCAGCCCCACCTCGTGGCCCCGCTCGGCGACGCGGCGGACGAGGCCCATGACCCACGGGTCGCGCAGGTCGTGATCGCCGTCCAACCGGCCGGCCGTGCGCCCGGCGATGAAGTAGAAGGCGCTCCTCGCCCCCAGCGACTCGGTGGCGTCCATGATCAGGTCGAAGGTGTCGTAGGGGTCCAGGTCCGGTCGGCGGGCGACGCGCGCCGCCGCTGGACGCGGTCCGCCAGGGAGCGAGGCGGGCTCGAGCCACTCGCTCTCCGGCAGCGCGAACAGCCCGTCGGCCACGGTGACCTTCCGACCGTCGCCCGCGCCCTCGAGGGCGATCGCGGCGCCGGCGCCGTCGTGCGGCTCGGCGCGGTGGTCCAGGCCGAGGAGGGTGCCCAGCACGACGTCGATGGCGTACCGCCGCTCGGGCTCGTAGCTCGCCGGGTAGCGGACCAGCAGGCGCGTCACGACCTCACAGCCCGCTGGTCGCGCCCCGGCGGTAGACCCAGTGCACCCGCACGGCACCGCTCGCGTGGTCGCGGAAGGCGGACAGCACGTTCCGCCTCAGCACCTTCACGAGGTAGTTCGTGGCCTCCACCGCGTAGCCGGCGTCCTGGTTCGCCTTCAGCGAGGCCTGGTTGCCGGCCTCCACGACGATCGTCACCTTCGCGCAGCCCACCTCCTCGAACAGGTAGCGGTTGCCCTCGCGGACGAGCTCCTTGTAGAGGTCCTGCCGCCGGTGCTCGGGGTAGGTGAAGGCGTTGAAGCCGTAGGCGATGCCGGGCGTCACGGGCACGTTGTCGTGCCAGACGACCTCGTCGCGCGGGTGCAGCACACACCGGAACCCCGTCGGCCGCTGGCTGGCGCGGTCGACCCCGAGCACCAGGGTGACGTCGGGGTGGGCGAGGCGTCGCGCGAGCCGCTCCTCGCCCACGGTGGCGGCGAGCGTCTCGAGCTGGTGCGCCGGCAGGTGGCCGGCAGGCGTGACGCCCGAGTAGACGCAGACCGCCAGCCTTCCGCCCCGCACCGCCGCGTCCGCGCGCGCCGGCAGGCTCGCCTGCGCGAGCACGAGGCGCCTCTTGACCGCGTACACGACCGGGCTCCGGCGCGGCGCCTCGCTCAGCGACGACCGCGGGGCCGCCGCCGTCGTCACCGCGTCCCCCGACCGCCCGCCGCGGAGCGCGCCCGGCCCAGGGCCCAGCGGCCCAACGCCTTCGCCCCGTCGAGCAGCGCCCGCACCGCCACCGCCGGCTCGTCGCGCTGGAACTCGGCCCGCACCACTCGCTTGCCCGCGTGCAGGTCGCGCCACCAGGACAGCGGGCCGCGGCTCCACGCCGGGTGGTCGTCCCGGTACCTGAGCACCGAGTTGATGGCGTCCTGGACGACCTTGGCGTAGCGGACCGCGCCGTCCGGCGGCGGCGGGGGGGGCGGCGGGCAGCGCGGGGGCGCGGCCCGTGAGGTCGAGGTAGGCGACCCAGGGCAGACCGGGGCCGAGGGCCGAGGTGATGCCCACCCACGACCACGAGCGCGGGTTCACCTCGATGAGCACGAGCTCGCCGGTGAGCGCGTGGCGTTTGTACTCGAACTCGAGGATGCCGCTGAGCCCCAGCTCGCCGACGATGCGCGCCACGTCCTCCAGCACGGGGTCCGGGACCGCGGCGTTCTCGCCCACCACGCAGTCGCCGATGTCGGCCGGGTAGCCCCGCACCTTCCTGCCGGAGAACCAGGCCCTCACGGCGTGCGCGGGGTCGGCGTAGACGCCCACCGTGTACATGCTGTCGGACAGCCCCGGCACGTACTCCTGGAAGACCAGGTGCGGCACCCAGCGCTCCTCGCGCTCCACGAACGCCTCCAGGGAGGCGCGGTCCTCGAGCACGGTGAGCCGCAGCCGGTCCATCTCGTCGTGGAAGGCGCCCTCGCCGGCGTCGGCCGAGACCCGCCGGTGGGTGGGCTTGGCGGCCAGTGGGAACGCCTCGTCGGGCACCGCCGCCAGCTCGTCGAGCGCGAAGGTGCGCGGGGTGCGGTAGCCGCGCTCCTGGCCGAGGGCGTAGAAGCGGTCCTTGTCGATCACCGTGCGGACGCCCTCCCAGTCGCCGACGCAGGCGACGGCGACCTCCTCGAGCCTCCGCTTGTGCCTGGAGACGGCCATCGCGTAGTGGTCGTTCGTGGGGAACAGCACGGGCTTCGCCGGGTGACCGGCGCAGTGCGCGTACAGGAAGTCGACGAAGCCGCTCTCGTCCACGGCCGGGTCGGGACAGGGGACGAAGCGGGCGTAGCGCGAGAGCGTGCCCACCGACCGCACCGTGTCCATGGCCACGCACGGCACGCCGCGCCGGCCGAGGTCCTGGACGATGCTCAGGCCGTTGTAACCGCAGTTGAACACCACGGCCGCCGGGGGCGCGGCGCTCACGGCTTCAGGTTCCCGTCCAGTACGGGTGTGGCCCAGGCGACCCTCGCGGTCAGCGGCTGCGCCCGCGCGGGCTCATGAAGACGAAGTGCGCCTCGGTACCTCGCCGCTCGCGCCATCGCAACACCGATACCACGTTCACGCCGAGCACCTTCACGAGGTAGTTGTCGGCCACGTGCTCGTAGCCGAGGTTCCCGAGGGTGCGCAGCGAGGGGACGTTGCTGGCCTCCACCACGCCGAGCACGCGCTCGCGGCCCAGGCGCAGGAGGCAGTGGTCCTGCACGGCGGTCATCAGCCAGGTGAACAGCCCGTGGCGGCGGTGCTCGGGGGCGACGTAGCCGTGGAACAGCAGCGCCGTGCCCGGTCGGACCGGGACGTTGTCGTGCCAGGCCGTCTCGGCCCGCGGGGCCAAGGACCAGACGAACCCCGCCGTGGCCCCGTCCGGCGCCACGGCTACGAACGCCGTCAGGTCCGGGTCGGCCAGCCGCCGCGTCAACCTCTCCTCGCCGACGAGGCCGGCGAGCGCCCGCCTCTGCGGCGCGGGCAGCTCGCGGCCCGCGCCGGCGCCGTAGCCGACGACGTCGTAGCCGACGAGGGTGACCTTGGCGCGGTCGGGCGCTCCGGGCGTGTCGCGGGCGAGGACGAAGCGGCGCTTGACGAAGTTGCGCACCCACCAGTCGCCGAGGGGTCCGCGCCGCGTCACCGCACCCGGGTACGGCGGCGCCGCCCCGGCGGTCAAGGCGCGCCGGCGCCGGTCCCCGTGGCCTCCGCTATCCGCCCGCGGATCAGCCGGGAGCAAGCCAGGTACGCCATGCCGTAGTTTGCGGCGAGGCCGAGTGAGTGTGTGAGGACGGCCGTCTCCGGCGACAGCCCCAGGCGGCTGGCGACCACCAGGGGGCCCACCGCGAGGACCAGCTTGCTGGCGTTCAGGGCCAGCATGGCGCGCTGCGCCTCGAGGATGCTGAACGTCTGCGAGACCGGCCTGAACGCGAACTGCAGCAGCAGGTAGGGCGCCAGGAGACGCACGTACACGCCGACGTCGAACCAGCGCTCGCCGAACAGCGTGGCGAAGGCCCAGGGGCCGACCGCGGCGACCAGGGCCAGGGGCGCGGCGCCCAGGACGAGGAGCCGCCTCGCCGTGCGTTGGAACAGGGCCAGCAGCGCCCTCGGGTCCTCCCTGGCCAAGCGCGGGGCCTCGCCGTAGTAGACCTGCGACACGGAGTTCGCGACCATGTTCAGCGGCGACCACAGCAGCCGCTGCGCGAAGAAGTACCAGCCGGCCACCGCCGTGCCGAAGAACGCCGTGAGCAGCACGCTCGGCAGCTGCAGGCTCGAGCTGTCCAGCAGGGCGCCGGCGGTCGAGTACTTGGGGAACCTGTTGAAGCGCCTGGCGGCCGCGAGCATGCCGGCGGTGCCGACGCGTCGCAGGGCCGCGCCGTCGTCGCGCAGCGCCAGCGAGGCCAGCGACCCCGAGCCGGCCGCCTGGCCGACGACCTGGCCGACGATCAGGCCCACGGGGCCGAACCGCAACAGCCCGAGCGCGAGCTGCACGACGACGCCGCTGGCCCCCTGCGCCAGGCGCGTCCTGGCGATGCGCGCGTAGGCCCGCTTGCGCATCGCCCAGTAGCTGAGCGCCTGGTAGACGCCGAGGGCGAGCACGCCCAGCGGGAGCAGCCACAGGTACGGGCGCAGGGCGGGCGAGCCGATCAGCCCCAGGAGCCGTTCGCCGAGCGCCCACACGACGAGCGCCGCTAGGAGGCTGACGACGACGGTGACGGCCAGGGACAGGCCGAGCACCTGGGCCGCCTCCTCGTCGCCCTCGGGCAGGGGGATGGCCAGCTCGTAGCGCAGGTTGGCGGCGACGGAGAGGATGCCCAGCAGCGAGGCGTAGACGGCGAGGAGGCCGAAGTCGTCCGGGGAGTAGAGGCGGGAGAGGAGAGGCGCGGCCAGGAGGGTGATGCCCTGGCCCAGGGCCGCACCGCCGGCGAGGACGCCGACGTTCCGCGCGAAGCTGCCGCGTGGGAAGCGGGCTCGGAG
>ERZ777003.4595-NODE-4595-length-11422-cov-4.479634_pt1 | contig 11422 bp, 4 predicted proteins | sample MGYA00374956_ERZ777003 | MGnify/ENA primary metagenome ERZ777003 (study PRJEB29302, sample SAMN06268252) | bioreactor metagenome | isolation source: Joint BioEnergy Institute, California, USA | place: USA:Joint BioEnergy Institute, California, USA | collected... | reverse complement strand
GACACCTGCTCGGCGACGAGGGGAGCGGGTACGCGCTCGGGCTCGCCGCGTTGCGCGCCGTGGTCCGGGCGCACGACGGCCGCGCCCCCGCGACCGCCCTGCGCGAGCATGTGCTGGACCGCGCGCGTGTACACGCGCCCGAGGACCTGATCGCCTGGGCCGCTGCGGCGGCCAAGGCCGACATCGCCGCGTTCGCGCCTGTCGTCGGCGAAGCCGCCGCGGCGGGGGACGCCGTCGCGCGCGCCCTGGTGGAGCAAGCGGCGCGGGACCTGGCCGACCACGTACATGCTCTCCATACGCGGCTCGGCCCCTGGCGGGGCGTGGCCGACGTCGCGTTCGCCGGCGGCCTGCTCGGGCGGGGCGGTCCCCTCCGCGAGCCGGCCGCCGCCGCCATCCGTGCACTGGGGCTCCCGCTCCGGATCCGCGAGGGGGCCGTGGACGCGGCGCGCGGCGCCGCCGCCCTCGCGCGTGCCGCCGCCCCGGCTTCGTGATCGGGGCGCCCGCCGTACGCCGGTGTCACAATGCGTTCGGCTCGCACGTTCTAGAGTCGTCACGACGTCAGTGGGCACTCGAATACGAGGGGCAGCGCGATCGTCCCGTCGATCCAGGAGAGGCCCGGCGCTGTCGCCGCAAGAGCCTCATACGAGGGGGCTTGACAGAACGGCGCCGAGGCCGTACCCGTTACGCGCTGCCTGACAATTTACTTCTCGAATCTCGACGCGAAGTCGTTTTTTTGCGGCCCCGTTGGCAGGACTGACCGGATCCGGAGCTTGAGTGCCGTGACTGTCGTCCAAGACGAGAGTTCAGAGCATTTCGTTCGAACGTCTGTTCGCATTCCTTCCGACGAAGTCCGTGTTGCGGGGCCCGTTGGTCCCGGCGCCGTTTCTTTTGCGGCGCGCCGGGCCCGGCGGTCGCCGGTCCGTCACCCGTATCCCCCCAAGGAGGAAACCGTGACGCGTCGATACTCCCTCGCGGGCACGTTCGCCGCGCTTCTGCTGGCGATCGGAGCCCTTGCCGCCCCGGTCGAGGCGCAAACCGGGAAACTCACCGGTGTCGTCACCGACCAGCAGACGGGCCAGCCGATCCCCGGTGCCCATATCACGATCGAGGAGCTGGGGCGGTTCATCCTTACCAACGAGCGCGGGGTCTACTTCCTCATGAACGTTCCGCCGGGCGTGTACACGGTGACGGCCCAGGTCCTGGGCTACGCCACGGTGCGCCGCACGAACGTGCAGATCTCGATCGACGTGACGACGTCGCAGGACTTCGCCCTCTCGCCGCAAGCCGTCGCGGTGCAGGAGATCGTCGTCGAGGCCGACCGGGTCCCGCTCGTGCCGCGCGGGCAGACGGCCTCCGTGCAGATGATCACGTCCGCGGAGATCGACGCGCTGCCCGTGACGGACATCATGGGGGTGCTCGAGCTCGAGCAGGGCTTCCTGCACGTCCCGGTGGACAACACGGACGTCGTCAGCTACGCGCAGCAGCGGCAGGGCGTGACCTCGCTGCGCATCCGCGGCGGCCGCGGCGCCGAGACGGAGACGCTGATCGACGGGATCCCGATCAACAACTTCGTGCTGGGCGGCCCGGCGTTCGACATCACGAACAAGGCGATCCAGCAGGTCGCGGTCCTCAAGGGCGCGGCCGACCCGTCGTACGGCAACGCGCTGTCGGGCGTGATCAACTACGCGACGCGTGATGGCACGCCGACGCTCCAGGGCGAGATCCAGTACCTCAGCTCGGCGTTCGGCGCGTGGTTGGGCAGCGGCTACGACGATACGCGCGCGTGGGACATGTTCGAGGGCGTGATCTCGGGTCCGGTCCCCGGCACGAACAGCAAGCTCCGGTTCATGTTCGCCGGGCGGCAGCGTTACGGCGCGGACCGCGCGTTCGAGTTCGACGACGATGTGTTCGTCCCGTCGTCGCCGTCCAATGCGTTCAACACGCCGCACCCGCTCGACGTGATCCCGGGCTGGCGGGCGGTCGGCTACAACGAGCAGCGGGACGCGTTCAGCAAGATCACGTTCGTGCCGACGCCGGCGGCGCGCCTCGGGTTCTCGTGGATCACGTATCGCCGTGAGAACAAGTCGTTCGACTTCGACTGGATGCTCGCGCTCAATCCGCTGGACTACATGAAGACGGCGGAGGACAGCGCCTATTACCTGGCGCGGCCCGGGTTCCTCAACTACCAGTTCATGGTCCAGAACGCGCTGCGCCTGAAGCGCGACCTGTTCATTGCGAAGTGGGACCACACGCTGAACCGGACCGCGTACTCGATCGCGCTCGGCTACTTCGATCAGAGCCGGCTCACGTGCAACTTCATGAGCGGCGTCTGCCTGGGCACGCACTTCGAGGACCCGAACTTCTCGGGCGGCTTCGTCGCCCCGGGCCCGTCGCCGTACTCGAGGACGCCCACGGCCGGCACGGACTACTTCTACGGCGGTGAGAAGCTCAAGACGTACACGGCGCGCTTCGACATCAATTCGCAGGTCAGCGACCATCACCACCTGTCCGCGGGCGTGTTCTTCCAGCAGCACGACCTGAACTACGACGAGTGGGCGAACCGCGGCACGAACGACGTGATCGTGGTGGAGGAGCGCTACGGCGCCAAGCCGTGGGACGGCGCGTTCTACATTCAGGACAAGATCGAGTACGACTTCATCACCCTGATGCTCGGCGCGCGCTTCGACTACGGCAAGGCGAGCGGCCTGTTCTTCGCCAACCCGGTGGATCCCACCAACGGCACGACCGCGCTGCACGTGTGCCGCAACCCCGCGGAGTGGCAGAACAAGACGGTCCGTAGCTGGGATCCGGCCACCGGCAAGATCGTCACGGAAGTCCTGTCGGCGGATCTGAGCTGGACGGCCCAGTCCTGCGGCGACGTCGAGCTCCGCAACCTGGCGGCGAAGATCGCGACGGCGGACGACTTCGCCGAGGCGAAGGCGCGCACGCAGTTCTCGCCGCGCATCGGCGTCTCGTTCCCGGTCACGGAGAGCTCGCAGGTCTACTTCAACTTCGGGCGCTACTCGCAGAACCCGATCCTGAAGAACCTGTACCAGGCCACGGGGATCGGGACGCCGCGGGAGGGGACGACGGCCGGCCCGGCGCTGTTCGCCACGGGCTACGACATCCCGTTCCTCGGCAACCCCCACCTGCTGACGGAGCAGGCGACGACGTACGAGATCGGCTACGCGCACGAGATCAACGCCACGTACGCGCTCGAGGCCGCGGTTTACAACAAGGACCAGAGCGGGCTGACGGGCCTCGCCACGGTCGGCCGGTTCCCGTACGTGGTGGCGGATCCGGGCGCGACCTACGGCTCGTCGGCGCCGCAGTACTCGATCCTGATCAACAAGGACTTCGCGACCACGCGCGGCTTCGAGATCGCGCTGCGTCGCCGGGTCCAGGACTACTGGGGCTTCGACATCTCGTACGGCTACTCGCAGTCGCGGACGAACGCGGCGGAGCCGGAACGCGAGTTCGAGGCTTCGGGCGAGGGTGATCCGGAGCTGCGTCGCGAGACGATTTCGGAGATCGACCAGCCCCACAACTTCACGGGCGTCTTCCGCCTCGCGGTGGGCGCGGATGCGCCGGACATCCCGTTCGGCAATCTCCTGACGCACACGAACCTGTCCGTGGTGGTGACGGCCCGGAGCGGCCTGCCGTACACGCCGACCTTCAGCTTCAGCGGCATCGGCGCGACCGGCCAGGCGGACCGCTACAGCGGCCGCGCGCCCGGCTACTTCGCGATCAACCTCCAGTTCCGTAAGGACTGGCGGATGAACAACCTGCGCTACGGCTTCTTCCTGAACGTCAACAACCTGACGGACCGGAAGAACTGCGTGCAGGTGTTCACGACGACGGGCGAGTGCACCGGCGGCGCCGAGGACCAGGACCGGCGCCGGGCCGGCAACACCGTCGGCACGAACACGGACAGCACGTTCTTCGACCGCCCGCAGTACATCGGGCAGCGGCGGTCGATCGACGCGGGCCTCCGCATCGCGTTCTGATTCACTGGCACTCCCGGAGTGCGAGGGGCGCCGGGGCTTCGATCCCCGGCGTCCCCCGCGCTTCCCAGGTTACCCGAACGGAGAACAGGGCATGAGCAACTCCCTACGGTCCAGGGTCCTCTCCGCAGCCGTTGCGGCGCTGGGAGCGGTCCTGCTCGCGGTGCAGCCGGCGAGGGCGCAGGACGGCCCCGTGCCGATCATGCCAGAGCCCGGCTCGGACCTCCTCCCGCTCGACATCACGAAGACCGCCAGCCCCTTCAAGCTGGCGGCGCTGGGCGACCTCGGCCAGGTCGGTCTGGGCGGCAGCGGGCAGGCGTCGATGTGTGTCTCGAACAACGCGTTCGGCGGCCCGTACTTCCGCAACGGCTGCCGGTCGCCGTTCTACGTCCGCGACGCTGGCGGCACCTACCGGCAGGCGTACTTCGACCTCGGCATCTTCCTGACCGCTCCGCCGTCCGACATGCCGAGCGTGATCGACCCCGTCGCGTCCGGGCTCCGGGGCGGCGGCTGGACGTTCAGCACCACCTCGCTGGTCGCCTCGTTCCACGGCGGCACGGACAAGATCTGGGCGAGCGACCGGACCGGCCTCGAGCTGCTCGCGTTCGGCGTGCAGTCGACCAGCGATGCGTCGTGCACCAACCGGACGACGGCGCGTGACGGTTTCATGCTCGACGGCTTCCAGCTCCTGCCGCTGTCGAGCTGCCCGCCGACGCACCCGCCGGTGGGCTGGCGCGGCTCGCATCACGCGGACGCCGAGGTCTACCTGGATCTGTTCCTGAACGACCCCGAGTTCCGGGACCGCGACCCGTTCGCGTTCTGGCGCGTGCCCAAGGAGCGGCAGCGGACGGACAAGTTCATGGGCGACCTCCAGACGTACGGGGAGATGAGCGACTTCTACTTCGAGCTGCTCCCCAAGTACGGTGCGGTCGTGCCCGGTGGCAGCGGTCCGCCAGTCCCGCCGTACGAGGGCTGGCCGCTCGGCATCACGATCTGGTTCGACGCCTTCTACTTCGGTCTGCCGAACCTCGGCGGGGCCGTGTTCTGGCAGGGCCTGATCATCAACGACTCCGAGAAGGTCTACGGGGTCGGGAACGGCGTTGACTTCGACTCGCTCTACATCGGGATCAACTACAACCCGCTGATGGGCCAGCAGGCGTCGGCCCAGTACTACGACCCCAAGCGCAGCGCGATGCTGCACAACGTCACGGGCTCGGGGTGCGTGGGCCATCCGAACCCGCCGGGCAGCGGCTGCACGCAGGCGCCCGACGAAGGCTTCTTCAGCGGCGCGGCTGGCATCATCGTGCTGAAGAGCCCGATCGGCGACCTGCGCTACAAGCTCTTCAGCGACCCGACGAGCGAGTTCTATTCGCCGGGGCATCCGCTGGCCGGTGACACGATCACGTTCCAGCACATGCACATGTGCGGGTTCGGGAGCTGCCTCGGCAACACCATGCAGCGCAGCCAGCGCGCCGGCTTCGGGATGTACTCCTCGACCGGCCACAACGTGCTGGACGGGCGTTCGCCCGGCGACCTGACGGACGCCGAGTACCACCTGATCTTCCGGCCCGAGGACTGGCCGAACCGGTCGGGGCAGTTCAACAAGTACGTCCCGGGCGTGCATGACAACGAGCCCATCTGGGACTGGAACCACGATGGCATCCCGGACACGATCTACGCCGACACCTGCGGCAGCCGCGGCTGCGTCGCCCTCTGGAGCGACACGCTGCCCAGCGGCTACACGCTGAACTACGGCAACATCTCGCTGATGTCGGTCGGTCCGGTGAAGCTGGCGCCGAACGACACGGTGCCGCTGGTGCTCGCGTTCGTCGGCGGGCCGGACTCCGCGGGCATCGAGGCGATCACCAACAACGCCATCCAGTTCTACCTGAACTTCTACCTCGGTCCGGAGGCGGCGCCCGCGCCGCGGATCGTGGCCGTGGACGTGGTGCCGGGGAACACGCGCCAGGCGGTGGTGACGCTGTTCCTGGACAACACGGCGGAGGACTGGGAGGATCCGTTCCTCGCGAAGCTCGACGTGAGCGCGGACGCGGAGTTGAACCCCGACCTGCCGGGCCAGATCGCCGCGCTCGTCGGCAACAACGTGGCGGCGTACCACATCTTCAGGTCGTGCGACAACGGCGCCTCGTTCAGCAGCGACGCGGACTGCGACGGCGACCCGATCAACGACCCGACATCGAAGTGGGCCGGCTTCGGCTGGGCGCCGTACGCGACGCTCGAGGCCAGCGAGACCGGTGAGCTGCCGAACACGTTCCGGGATGAGAACGTCACCGCGGGGATCACCTACACGTACGTCGTGGTGACCGAGACGCGCGGGGCGAAGTTCAACCTGGTGCGTCCGGGCCCGAACGGGCTGGTGGCCGAGGAGGTCGAGTTCGCGCCGAAGCTGATGAGCAGCCTGTCGGCCGCGACCACCAACCCGTTCGTCGCGTCGGTGTACGTGCCCGCGACGCTGGCGGCCGGCACGTCCCGCGCGTCCGTCCAGGTGCTCGAGCGGACGGGCGCGGCGACCGTGCCTGTCAACATCACGCCGGTCGGGACCGCGACGAAGGGCGGCACGTTCCGGGCGATCATCGTGGACAGCGTCGTGGTCCGGCAGGTGGAGTCGCTCTCCACGGGCCAGATCCAGTCCACGCTGGAGGCGTTCCTGCTGCGGACCGACACGACGGGTGCCCGCGTTGCGATCAAGACGTACCAGTTCTCGCGCACGGGTGACGTCACCACGAACGGCCTGATGGCGGACGCGCCGACGACCGACGGGGACCAGACCGTGCAGGTCTGGCGGGGCGGCCGCGCCATGGTCCTGGTGGACGAGGCGAACCAGCCGCTCCTGGCGTCGTCGTCGCTCACCGGCGCGGACGCGACGCCGGGCAGCTTCTACGGCCGGCCCGACTTCCCGTTCTTCACGGTGAGCGTGAACGCGGCCAACGGTGGAACGTTCGGCGGCCAGGTGTTCATCGCCGCGAGCGGTGACACCATCGCCGCGACCGTCGCGCCGAGCGTGCAGTTCCAGACGAGCGGCAGTCTGTCGGCCCCGCTCGCCGGGACGGACTACGGCACGTACGAGATCTTCTGGGCGGATGAGCCGTTCGGTGACGGGCAGCCGTTCCGCGTGACCGACCGGGCGAACATCGGCAGCCAGGTCCAGGCGTCGCTGAACGCCCGTGCGACCGCGTCGACCTCGAGCGCCGATCCCGCGCTGCTGGAGGTCGTCAAGGCGGCCGACGCCTCGGTGACGCTGGACGCGGGGAGCCTGAGGAGCTACAAGCTGCCGTTCAAGGTCCGGAACCTCAGCCACAACCGTGACGTGCAGGTGCTCGTCACGCGGCACCAGGAGACCATCGTGCTGGGCCAGGCGTCCGACACGATCCGCGTGGACGTCCCCGCGGACGTCTGGGTGCCCGGCGACGTGCTGCACTTCGTCGAGAACGTCACGCGTGAGGTCACCGACGCGCAGGGCCGGACCGTTCTGGGCCCGGACGGCCAGCCGCTGACGGAGACGGTCCCGGTCGCGACCATGCGCGTGATGCTGGGCTGCCTGAACCCGCGGAACTCGTGCGACCCGACGTTCGGCGGCAGGAGCCAGTCCGGGTACACGGCGATCCGCGACAACACCCTGCAGCTCGTCACGTACTACGTGCCGTTCCGGGGCGGCGAGGAGCTGCGCTTCGAGCTCGTCCCGGCGCGGACGGCCGCTGATGTGCTCGCGTCGGGCGGCCGGGTGGACCTCAGCCAGGTCCACGTCGTGCCGAACCCGTACATCTTCGCCTCGCAGTACGAGCGTGAACCGAACCAGCGGGTGCTGAAGTTCACGAACCTGCCGCCCGAGGGCCGGATCCGGATCTACGACGTTGCGGGTCGGTTCATCCAGGAGATCAACTACGACGCCGACGATCTCAAGGGCGGCGACCTGGATTGGGACATGCAGACCCGCGAGCAGCTCGAGCTGGCCTACGGCCTCTACATCTTCGTGTTGGAGTCCGGTGGGCAGAAGAAGATGGGCAAGTTCGTGGTGATCCGGTAACATGGCGAATTCAGCGGAGGAGACCCGCTCATGAAGCGTGCAAACTTGCTCGGGCTCGTGCTGGTCGCGCTGGGCGCGGCGCCGCTCGCGGCGCAGGACGTGCTCACGACGGATCCGACCCTGCCCACCACACGGACCGGCACGCGAGGCGCGGCATTCCTGAGCCTGGGCGTGGGCGCTCGCGCCCAGGCTCTGGCCGGCGCCTACAGCGCGATCGCGGATGATGTGACCGCGTTGTACTGGAATACGGCTGGCATCGCGCAGCTCGACGGCTTCGCGGCGAGCGTGAGCCAGGCGTCGCTCTACGACAACCTGGACATCACGCATACCTTTGTCGGCGCCGTGCTCCCCATCGGGATCGGGCGTCTCGGCGTGAGCGTGAACACGCTGGACAGCGGCGAGATGCCGTGGACCAACGAGTCGTTCCCGACCGGCGGCTACGTCGACCACGAGGGCAACGTAGGCGAGGTCGACCCCATCCGCGCGCCGTTCTCGTGGAACTCGCTCGCGATCGGCGTGCACTACGCCCGGCCGGTGACGGACCGCCTTTTCGTGGGCGCCGCGGTCAAGTACATCGACGAAGGGATCCCGAACGCAAAGATCAACTTCGTCGGGGTCGACCTGGGGACGGTCTTCCGGACCGGGCTCTACGGGGTCACGCTGGGTGCGTCGCTGCGGAATCTCGGCAGCAACGGCCGGATGGAAGGCAAGGAGCTGTTGACGCGCGTGGACACGCGCAACTCCGAGGCGCAGCGTGAATGGAACCGCATCGTGGATTACCGCATGGGCACGATGGAGGTCCAGCTCCCCACCGTCTTCCAGTTCAGCGTCGTGACGGACCTGATCGGCGCCGCGGACGCGCTGATCGCGCCCAACCCCACGCAGGCCCTGCGCGTGGTGTGGGACCTGAACGACGCGGTCGACACGGACATGCAGACGGCGCTGGGCTTCGAGTACTCGCTGCGCGACGCCGCGTTCCTGCGGGTCGGCAAGCGCTGGCACAACGAGGCGCAGATCAGCCGTGATTTCAGCCACGGCATGTCGTTCGGCGGCGGCCTCCAGTTCAGGGTCGGCAGCATCGGGACCCTCGGCATCGATTACGCCTACACGAGCCTGGCCGACCTCGACAACATCCAGGTCTTCACGATCCAGGCAAAGTTCTAGTCACCAGGGCATCCGGGGCCGGTTGACGCCGCCGGCCCCGGACCGGAGGAGACAACGAATGAGAATGCGGAACTGGTTGGTCGGCCTTGCCACGCTCGCCGCGAGCACTCCGGCGCTGGCGCAGAGCCAGGCGGAGACGGGCGATTGGACGCTGACTCTCCGGGGCGGCCCGGTCCTGTACGCCGAGGCGAGCGCGATCGAGCGGGGGACCGGCGTGGCCGTCGACGCGCTGTACCACATCACGCCCCGGCTCTCGATCGGCCCGGTCGCTGACTTCATCCACAGCAAGACCGACGGCCGCTACTTCATCGGGGTGCTGAACTTCGGACCGGACAGCACGCACATCTACGAGGTCGGTCAGACGATCAACGTGCTCCAGTACGGCGTTGCCGCGATGCTCGATCTCATGCCGGAGACCAACATCGCGCCATACCTCGCGGCGGGCGCCGGCGGCTACACGATCTACCTGCAGCCGACGTCGAACGACATGCCCAAGCGCACGCACGGCGCGATGCTCCAGGCCGGCGGCGGCGTGCGCTTCGCGCTGAGTGACGCGACGGCGATCCAGCTGGACGTGCGGGACCTGATCTATCTGGACTTCGATCGGGAGGAGCTGAACCCGGTTCGGCCCGCGCACCGCAACCGCCAGCCGGATGGGACGATCCGGTTCCCTGGCGCCGAGTACCCTGATCTGCCGGAGGCCACGAGCACGGTGCACAACTTCCGTGTGTCGATCGGCTTCCGCTACATCCCTGGCAGAAACTAACCGGCCGACGGGAGGAGACATGCCGTTCCAGAGACATCACGGGCTGCGTGCCCTGTTGGCCGCTGCGTTCGCGCCTGTCGCGCTCGGGCTGGCGGCCTGCGAGCAGGATGCGGTCACCGACGTGACCGGAGAGCGGCCCGTGCTGAACCTTCTGCTCGCTCCGGGCGCGGCGGTGCTGCCCGGCGGGAGCAGCGCGCTGTCCGGCACGCGCATCTCGAACTTCGATACGTCCGTTCCGGACGCGTTTGCGCGGGCGACGGGCCCGCTACAGACATACGTCAGCCAGGCCACCGGAGCCGGTACGGGAACGGGCTTCGATCTCCGGATGGGCGTGCGGAACTCGTCGCAGGACCCCCGGCTGCCAGCGCTGGTCGAGAGTCAGGCGGCGGTTGGCGACTGGTTCGGGCTCTTCAACCCCGCGTGGGCGGGCGCCGGAGTGGGTTTTTGGGATCTCTTTGGTGAGATCCGCGGCCTGAAGCCGGAGGGGGTCTACACCGTCGTGCTCGCGCGCATGGCCCTGGACGTCAGGGGCGAGCTGGATCAACATGCGCGACTCACTGGCTTCCCGATCGAGCAGCCGGACTCGCTCTACTTCGTGGGTGGCGAGCCGTACACTCCGGGCAGCGCAGTGACGTGCAATTTCTCGGCGGCCGTGGGTGTGAACACTAGCCGCAACCCCGTGGTCCTGGGGGTGTTCGAGACGGACGCGGCGGGAACGGGGATCGTGGACTGCGTTCCCGCGGCGACCGGTGATTCACCCTGGTGGCGGAGCACTGCCTCTCAGACGCCGCCCGGAGCCGCCGATTCCCTTCCGTTCGGTGTGAACCAGCCAGGGGCGACGCTGCGGCCGGGGCAGTACAACTACGTCCTGATCTACGAGGGTGCGTACGTCCCCGGCTCGAACCAGCTTCCGTCGGAGCGTCCGGTCGTTCGGATCCAGGTCGGGCCGGACATCGATGCGAACGGCAACGTGATCAACAACGGCTTCGCGCCCTGGCCCGCCACGATCACGGACCTCGCGAACTTCCGCAACCTGCCTGGCGGCGCGAACGCGGTCGCGGTCCCGGGGGCGATCACGCTGAACCTGACCGGCCTGCCCACGCTGGGCTCGAAGCAGTACGCGGTGTGGCTGCACAACCGCCAGAGCAACGCGTACGCCCTCGCGCGTGTGAAGGTGAACGGCGGCGCGGCGGTCAGCTCGTTCGATTCTCCGGGCGACGACGCGACGATCCAGGTCGTGATCGACGACGAGTCGGGGCTGGATCTCGCGGAGTACAACAACATCGTCGTGACGATGGAGAACGGCGCGCCGGGCTCGACGCCGTCGGACGCGCGGTTCCTGTTCCGGGAGTACCTGGCCCCGAATCTCTCGCTGACGCAGGGCGCGTTCACGTTCGGCCGCTTCGACCCGCCCAGCGGGAACCGGCAGTACGTGATCGGCGG
>ERZ777003.4594-NODE-4594-length-11423-cov-9.691414_pt1 | contig 11423 bp, 10 predicted proteins | sample MGYA00374956_ERZ777003 | MGnify/ENA primary metagenome ERZ777003 (study PRJEB29302, sample SAMN06268252) | bioreactor metagenome | isolation source: Joint BioEnergy Institute, California, USA | place: USA:Joint BioEnergy Institute, California, USA | collected... | reverse complement strand
CGCCGCCCTCATGCCCCTCCGCCGCATCCTCCGCGCGAGCCTGCTCGCGCCGCTCTCGCTCGCCCTCGTCCCCGCCTCCGCCGGCGCCGCCGTCCGCTTCGCCGCCGCGGAGGTCGCCGTCCGCGAGGGCGAGGCCGCCGCCGTGACGGTCGTGCGCGACGACGCCAGCCGCCGCGGCGAGGTCCGCTGGGCCGTCTGGCCCGACACCGCCCGCACCGGCCTCGACTTCCCGCGCGCCGGCGGCCGGCTCGACTTCGCCCCCGGCCAGCGGACGGCGACCGTCGCGGTCGCGACGCTGGACGACGGCAACGTCGAGGGCCGCGAGACGGCCAAGCTCGGCCTCTACGGCGCCCACCCGGAGCGGCTCGGCAGGCCCGCCCGGGCGCGGCTGACGATCGTCGACGACGACGCGGTCGGCGGCGAGCGGGACCCGCGCAACCCGCTCGCGCTCGACCCGCCGCCGCCGGGGTCCAACCCGCTCGCGGGCGCGCCGCTGTACCGCAACGCCGACGGCAACCTCGCCGCGACCGTGATCCGCAGGATCCGCCGCAGGCGGCCCGGCGCGGCGCGGATGCTGCGCGTGATCGCCGACGAGCCGGAGACGAAGCGGTTCGGCAGCTTCACCCACCGGCCGGGCCTGGCGGTCGCGCGCTTCCTCGAGCGGGCGCAGGCCGACGAGCCGGGGACGGTGCCGCTGCTGTCCACCTACCGGCTGCGCCACGTCCGCTGCGGCGGCGTCAGCGACTCGCCGCGGGAAGCGCGCCGGGTGCGGACGTGGTACCGCAAGTTCGCGCGCGGGATCGGCAACCACCGCGCGATCGTCTTCATCGAGATCGACGGGCTCATCACGACCCGCTGCCTGTCGCGGCGGGGCCTGCGCGTGCGGATCGGCGAGCTGCGCGCGGCGATCGACGCGATCGCGGCGCTGCCCCACGTCGTCGCGTACGTCGACGCGGGCAGCGGGCTCGCCCACCGGCCGGCGAGGATCGCGCGCCTGCTGCGGCGCGTGGGCGTCCACAGGATCCAGGGCTTCTTCACGAACGCGACCCACCAGAACTGGACGAGCCGCGAGATCCGCTACGGGCGGGCGCTCATGCGCCGGCTCGGCTGGGGGCCCCACCAGGTCGTCAACACGGCCACCAACGGCCGCGGGCCGCTCGTGCCGCGCGACCGCGTCCGCCACGGCAACTCGTTCCGCTGCAACGCGCCGGGGCGGGGCCTCGGGCCGAGGCCGACGACGCAGCCGCCCGCCCGCTACCGCAACGTCGACGGCTTCTTCTGGATCGGCAACCCGGGCCGCTCGGCCGGCCGCTGCAGCAAGACGCCGAACCCGCCGCCGGCGGGCCGGTTCTGGCTCGCGTACGCGCTCTCGCTCGTCAAGCACGCCCACTTCGGCATCCGCTGAGGCGCGGCCGCCCGCCCACGCGGCGGGCGGCGCCGGCGGACGGGACGCGGCCGGGCGGGCGGCCGCCGGCCCGGCGCAGCCGGCTAGGCCGACGCCGGCTGCCTGCTGCCGACGGCGGCGAGCACGCGCTCGGCGATCGCGGCGCCGGTGAAGCCGACCTCCTCGTGCAGCAGCGCCGGGGCGCCGTGGGTGACGAAGCGGTCCGGCAGGCCGACGCGCAGGATCCGCGAGGCCAGGCCGGCGTCGGAGAGCGTCTCCCACACCGCCGAGCCGAAGCCGCCCGCGAGCACGCCCTCCTCGACGGTCACGAGCAGCTCGTGCTCGGCCATCAGCTGCGCGACGAGGCCGGCGTCGATCGGCTTGGCGAAGCGGGCGTCGGCGACGGTCGCGTCGATCCCGTGGGCGGCGAGCAGGTCGGCCGCCTCCAGCGCCTTGCCGACGCCGGTGCCGTAGCCGAGCAGCGCGACCTTCGTGCCGCCCTCGCGCAGGATCTCGCCGGTGCCGATCTCCAGCGGCCGCGGCTCGTCGGGCAGCGGCACGCCGACCGCCCTGCCGCGCGGGTAGCGCAGCGCGATCGGGCCGTCGTCGTAGAGCAGCGCGGTGCGCAGCATGTGGACGAGCTGCGCCTCGTCGCGCGGCGCCATCAGGACGATGTTCGGCAGCGGCCGCAGGTAGGCGATGTCGAACGCGCCGTGGTGGGTCGGCCCGTCGTCGCCGACGAGGCCGGCGCGGTCCATGGCGAAGACGACGTTCAGCCTCTGGAGGGAGACGTCGTGGACGATCTGGTCGAAGGCGCGCTGCAGGAACGTCGAGTAGATCGCGCACACCGGCTTGAGTCCCTCGATCGCCAGGCCGGCGGCGAACAGCACCGCCTGCTGCTCGGCGATGCCCACGTCGAAGTAGTGGTCGGGCTCGGCCTTCTGGAGGATGTTCAGGCCGGTGCCGGTGTTCATCGCGGCGGTGATGCCGACGATGCGCCGGTCGCGGCGCACCTCCTCCACCATCGCCTCCCCGAACACCTGCGTGTACTGCGGCGGCGCGGGCTTCTCGACCGCGGCGGCCGGCTTGGGCGCGGGCGCCCCGTTGACGATCGACTTCGGCTTGGCGGCATGCCACTTCTCCATGCCCTCCAGGCCGCCCTCCTCGGCGGGGGCGAAGCCCTTGCCCTTGACGGTCGCGACGTGGACGACGACCGGTCGCTCGGCGGCGATCGCCTCCCGCAGCGCCTCGCGCAGCTGCGGCACGTCGTGGCCGTCGATGACGCCCATGTAGGCCCAGTCGAGCTCCTCCCACAGCAGGCCGGGCGCCCAGAAGGCCTTGATCGACTCCTTCAGCTGGGGGCCGAGGTGGGCGAACCGCTCGCCGATGCCGGCTGGCAGCTTCGTCAGCAGCTCCTCCCCGCCCTCGCGCGCCCGCCACAGCTTCGGGTTGAGGCGGATGCGGTTGAAGTAGCGCGACAGCGCGCCGACGTTCGGCGCGATCGACATGCCGTTGTCGTTGAGCACGACGACCATCGGCGTGCCGAGGCCGCCGGCCTGGTGGACGGCCTCGAAGGCGACGCCGCCCGTCATCGCGCCGTCGCCGATGACGGCGACGACGTGGCCGTCCTCCCCGTGGCCGCGGCGCATCGCCTCCTTGAGCCCGACCGCGTAGCCGATCGAGGTCGAGGCGTGGCCGGCGCCCATGATGTCGTGCTCGGACTCCTCGATCGAGCAGAACGGCGTCAGCCCGCCGTACTGGCGGATCGTCGCGAGCCGGTCGCGGCGGCCGGTGAGGATCTTGTGCGGGTAGGCCTGGTGGCCGACGTCCCACAGGATCTTGTCGCGCGGCGAGTCGAGCACCGAGTGGAGCGCGACCGCCAGCTCGCACGTGCCGAGGTTGGCGCCGAAGTGGCCGCCGATCTCCCCGACGGTGTCGATGATGTGCTCGCGCACCTCCTGGGCGAGCTGCTGCAGCTCGGCGTCGGAGAGCCCGTGGAGGTCGCGGGGACCGTCGATGCGGGGGAGGATCGGTTCGGTCATGAGCTTCGCGTGGAGATGAAGTCGGTGATCTGCTCCAGCTCGGGCGCGCCCGCCGGCGCCGCCCGGGCGAGCGCCTCGCGCGCCCTCCGGTGCGACGCCGCGGCGAGCTCGCGGGCCGCCTCCAGCCCGAACTCGCTCACGTACGTGCGCTTGCCGAGCCGCGCGTCGCTGCCGCGCGTCTTGCCGAGCGCCTCGTCGGACCCGACGACGTCGAGGATGTCGTCGACGATCTGGAAGAGCACGCCCAGCTCGCTGGCGAACTGTCGGAACGCCTCGATTGTCGCAGGTCGCGCGTCGCCGGCGAGCAGCAGCGGGCAGAGGATCGACGCGGCGATGAGGCGGCCCGTCTTCATCCCGTGGAGGGCCCGCAGCCCCTCGGCGCCGGCGGGAGCGCGATCGGTCACGTCGAGGTACTGCCCGCCGACCATCCCGTTGATGCCGGTCGCCGCCGCCAGCTCCCGCACCGCCGCGAGGATCGCCGCCGGCTCGCCCTCCTGGTGCTCGAGCACGTGCCGGAACGCCTCCGCGTAGAGCGCGTCGCCGGCGAGTATCGCGACGTTCTCGCCGAACGCCTTGTGGCAGGTCGGCCGGCCCCGGCGCAGGTCGTCGTCGTCCATCGCCGGCAGGTCGTCGTGGATGAGCGAGTAGGTGTGGATCAGCTCCAGCGCGGCCGCCAGCGGCAGCATCCGCGCCGGCGGCACGCCGAGCGTGCGCGCGGTCGCGAGCGCGAGCACCGGCCGGATGCGCTTGCCGCCGGCCAGCAGCGAGTAGCGCATCGCCTCCTCCAGCCCGGCCGCGAGCGCATCCGCGTCGTGGAAGGAGAGCCGCTCGAGGTAGGCGTCGACCTCCGCCCGCAGGTCGTCCGGGTAGCCGCTCATCGCTCGCGGATCCGGCGGTCGAGCTCGGCGGCCGCGTCGCCGGCCAGCCGCGCGCACTCCTCCACCAGCCGGGCCGCCTGCTCGGGCTCCAGCTCGCCCGCGCGCAGCACCCTGGCGGCCTCCTCCAGCCGCCGCGTCCAGTGCTCGAGCTGGTCGACGCCCTCGCTCATCCGCGCCCTCCGCGCGACCGGCCGGTCGCGCCCTGGCGCTCGCGCAGCACGGCGGCGAGCACGCCGTTGACGAACCTCGGCGCCTCCGCGCCGCAGTAGGACTTCGCCGTCTCGACCGCCTCGTCGATCGCGCCCTCCGGCGGGATCGGCTGCTCGCCGGGGACGTCGTCGGGGTGGAGCATCTCGAGCAGGCCGATCCGCATGATCGACCGCTCCAGCGGGGCGATCCGCTCCAGCGACCACCCCTGCGCGTGGCGGCCGATCAGCTCGTCGAGCTCCTGCTGGCGGTTGAGCGCCGCTCGCGCGAGCGCGCGCGTGAACGGCGCCGCGTCGCGCGGCAGCGTCTCCTCGAGCGGCCGCCCGGTCAGGTCGTGCTGGTAGAGGGCGAAGACCGCCCCGCGTCGCTGGTCGCTGCGGCGTGCCACGGCAGCGTGCGCGCTAGGCGCGGGACACGTACTCGCCCGTGCGCGTGTCGACCCGGACCTTGTCGCCGATGTCGATGAACAGCGGCACCTGGATCCGCGCGCCGGTCTCGAGCGTCGCCGGCTTCGTGCCGCCGCCGGACGCCGTGTCGCCGCGCAGGCCCGGCTCGGTCTCGGTCACCTCGAGGTCGACCGCGCTCGGCAGCTGGATGTCGGCCGGCCTGCCGTCGATCGAGAGCAGGTCGACCTCCTCGTTGGGCCGCGTCCACTTGAGCGCGTCGGCGACGAGGCTCTGCGGCAGCGCGAGCTGCTCGAACGTCTCGCTGTCCATGAAGTGCGCGTCGGTGCCGTCCGCGTAGAGGAACTGCATCCTGCGCACCTCGGCCCGCACCGAGCGGAACTTCTCGCCGGCCCGGAAGGTCTTGTCGATCACGGCGCCATCGCTGGCCCGGCGCAGCCTCGTCCGCACGAACGCCCCGCCCTTGCCGGGCTTGACGTGCTGGAACTCGAGGACCTTGTAGATCGTGCCGTCGACCTCGATGTGATTGCCGTTCTTGAGCTGGTTGGTGGAGATCATCTGGCGGGGGATTCTAGGACGCGCCGCGGCCGCCACGCGCGCGGCGGCGCCCCGCCGGGGACGCCGACGCGCCGAGCGGCCCGCAAGCGACGCACGCCCGCGGCCCGCCGCATAGGCTGCCGCCCGTGCGTCAGCTGCGCCGGCTCCTGCGCCACCGCGACTTCCGCTGGCTGTTCCTGAGCCAGACGATCTCGACCACCGGCGACCGGATCGTGCTCGTCGCGCTCGCGCTGCTCGTCACCGAGCGGACCGGCTCGACCGCCGACCTCGGGCTCGTGCTCGGCGCCTACACCGTCGCCAACGTCGGCTTCCTGCTGATCGGCGGCGTGTGGGCCGACCGGCTGCCGCGCCACCGGCTGATGGTCGCGACCGACCTCGTGCGCGCCGGCCTGCACGCGCTGCTGGCGCTGCTCGTGCTCGCCGACGCCGTGGCGATCTGGCAGCTCGTCGCGATCGAGGCGCTGTTCGGCGCCGCGGAGGCGTTCTTCCGTCCCGCCTACAGTGGCCTCGTGCCGCAGACGGTGCCAGAGGAGCTGATCCAGGAGGCGAACGCGCTCAACAACCTCACGCAGACGATCGCCGAGTTCGCCGGGCCGGCGCTCGCGACCGCGCTCGTCGTGACCGTCGGCACCGGCTGGGCGTTCGCCGTCGACGCGACGACGTTCCTCGTCAGCGCGCTGCTGCTGACCGCCGTGCGGCCGCGGCGGCGCGGCGCGCCGGCGCCGCGCACGACCGTGCTGCGCGAGCTGCGCGACGGCTTCCGGGAGGTGCGCACGCGCGCCTGGGTGTGGGTGACGATCGCCGTCTTCGGCTTCCAGAACGTCTGCGCGTTCGCCTGCTACGTCGTGCTCGGCCCGACCGTCGCCGGCGCGCGCTGGGGCGACCCGGCCCGCTTCGGCTGGCTCGCCGCCGCCGTCGGGCTCGGCACCGCGCTCGGCTCGCTGCTGGCGCTCCGCTGGCGGCCGCGGCGGCCGCTCGCGCTCGGGATCGTGCTGAGCATGCCGTTCTGCCTCATGCTCACGCTCGTCGCCGTCGGCGTCCCGCTCGCCGCCGGCCTCGCGCTCGGCACCGTCACCGGCGTCGGGATCGCGCTGTTCGGCGTCTGGTGGCAGACCGCGCTGGCGCAGCGGATCCCGCCGGCGGCGCTGTCGCGCGTCACCTCCTACGACTGGATGGGGTCGCTCGCGCTGCTGCCGGTCGGCTACGTCGTCGTCGGGCTGCTCGCGGAGGCGCTCGGCCCGGCGGAGGTGATGGGCGTCGGCGGCCTGCTCGCGTGCGCGGCGCTGCTGCTCGCGCTCGCGCCGCGCGAGACGCGCCGGCTCGGGTCCGCGGCGCCGGCCGAGCCGGTCGCGGCCGGCCCGGTCAGTCGATGACGGTCAGCTCCTTCGGCAGCGAGCTGAGCACCTCGGCGCCGTCGTCGCCGACGGCGACGAGGTCCTCGATCCGCACGCCGAGCCGGCCGGGCAGGTAGACGCCCGGCTCGACGGTGACGACGTTGCCGACGGCGAGCGTCGCCCTCGACGCCCTCGACAGCCGCGGCCCCTCGTGGACCTCGAGGCCGACGCCGTGGCCGAGCGCGTGGCCGAACGCCTCGCCGTGGCCGGCGGCCGCGATCACGTCGCGGGCGGCGCGGTCGGCGTCGGCGGCGGCGACACCGGCGCGGACGGCGTCGAGCCCGGCGCGCTGGGCGCGCAGCACGAGCGCGTGGATCGCGCGCGCCGCGTCGTCGACGGCGCCGGCCGCGTAGGTGCGGGTGCAGTCGGAGCAGTAGCCGTCGAGCTCGGCCCCCCAGTCGATCACGACGAGCGAGCCGCGCGCGATCGGCACGTCGCGCGGCTGGGCGTGCGGGAGCGCGCCGTGGCCGGCGTGGGCGACGATCGTGTCGAAGCTCGGCCGGCGCGCCCCGAGCCGCTGCATCTCGTGCTCGAGCGCGAGCGCGACCTCGCGCTCGGTGCGCCCGACCAGCCCGCCCTCGAGCACCCGCTCGAGCGCCGCGTCGGCGAGCGCGGCGGCGGCGCGGATGCGCGCGATCTCCTCGGCGTCCTTGACCGCCCGCAGCTCCTCGACGATCCCGCCGGCCGGCTCGAGCGCCACCCGCTCGCCGAGCAGCTCGCGCAGCCGCGCGTGCATCCGCACCGACAGGTGGTGGTCCTCGAAGCCGACCCGCGTCGCGCCCGCCGGCAGCGCCGCCGGGACCGACGCGAGCAGGTCGGTCTCGCCGATCTCGCGCGCGAAGCCGCGCACCTCCTGCTCGGCCTGGGTGACGTAGCGGAAGTCGGTCGCGAACCGGCGCACGTCGGGCCCGACGACGGCGAGCCCGTTGGAGCCGGTGTAGCCGGTGAGGTAGCGGACGTTGACGAGGTCGGTGACGACGAGCGCGTCGAGGCCCCGCGCGGCGAGCGCGGCGGCGAGCCGGTCGGCGCGGGCGTCGGCGGCGGTCACGCGGTCCTCCGCTCGCGTGCGGCGCGCGCCCGCGCCTCGAGCTCGTCGCGCAGCAGCGCGAGGGCCTCGCGGTAGCCGTCGGCGCCCCTGCCGGCGACGGTCGCCAGGCACAGGTCGCGGATCACCGACGTGCGCCGCCACGGCTCGCGCGCGCGGACGTCGGACAGGTGGACCTCGACGGCCGGCAGCCCGGCGATCTCGAGCGCGTCGCGGATCGCCCACGCGTAGTGGGTCCAGGCGCCCGGGTTGAGCACGAGCCCGTCGACGGTGCCGTCGAGCCGGTGCAGCTCCTCGACGTAGGCGCCCTCGTGGTTGGTCTGGAAGAACTGGACGCGCAGCCCGAGCTCCTCGGCGAACCCGCTGATGCGCCGCTCGAGCTGGTCGAGCGTGAACGTCCCGTAGTGGCCGGGGTCGCGCCGGCCGAGCTGGTCGAGGTTGACGCCGTGCAGGACGGCGATGCGGTTGCGCGAGGTCATCGCCGCGCCAGCTCCTCCACCGCCGCGCGCAGGTCGGCGTCGGCGACCCGGCAGCCGGGCCGCGCGGCGCCCGGCCGGTCGAGCAGGACGAACGGGACCGGCGCGTCGCTGCGCCGCTTCTTGTCGCGGGCGGTCGCCGCGATCACGGCGTCGAGGTCGACCTCGGCGGGGTCGAGCGTCGTCGGCAGCCCCCTCGCGGCCAGCAGCCGGGCGACCTCGTCGCGCAGCGCGTCCTGGCCCGACAGCCGCAGCGCCGCGAGCAGGCCGAGCGCGACCGCCTCGCCGTGGCGGTAGCGGGCGTAGCCGGTGACGGTCTCGATCGCGTGGCCGACGGTGTGGCCGAGGTTGAGCACCTGGCGCAGGCCGCCGTCGCGCTCGTCCATCGCGACGACGGCGAGCTTCGTGCGCGCGCAGGCGAAGATCACGTCGGCGTCCGGCTCGGCGCCGCCGCGGACCCGCTCCCACAGGTCGCCGCCGGCGATCAGCGCCGTCTTGACGACCTCCGCGTAGCCGGCGGCCGCCTCCTGCGGCGGCAGCGTCGCGAGCGTGTCGACGTCGGCGATCACGGCGACCGGCTGGTGGTAGGCGCCGACGTAGTTCTTCGCCGACGGCAGGTCGACGCCGGTCTTGCCGCCGTAGGCGGAGTCGACCTGGGCGACGACGGTCGTCGGCACCTGCACGACCGGCACGCCGCGCTGGTAGGTCGCGGCGCAGAAGCCGGCGAGGTCGCCGACGACGCCGCCGCCGAGCGCGACGAGGTGGTCGCTCTGCGTCATGCCCGCCTCGCCGAGCTCGATCCAGACCCGCTCGGCGGTCGCGAGCGTCTTGTGCGTCTCGCCGGCCGGGATCTCGATCACGTGGCGCATCGGCCCGAGCCGCTGCGCGTAGCGGGGGCCGACGACGTCGTCGGTGACGAGGAAGCCGTGGCCGCGCACCGGCGCCAGCGGCGCGCCGAGCAGCCCGCGGCCGACGAAGACCGGGTAGTCGCCCGACGCGCTCGTCGCCCACAGCAGCCGCGTGCCGGCGGGCGCGTCGGCGAGCGCGAGGATCGACGGCAGCGCCGCGTCGATGCGGTCGCGGCGGTCGCCGGGCACGACCGCGTCGGCGGCCGCCAGGTACTGCGGCCGGCGCCTGATGTAGAGGGCGCGGAACTCCTCCGGGTCGCGCGCGAGCGGCCGGCCGCGGCCGGCCGCCCGCTCCCAGGCGACGTCGACGTCGACGTCGAGCAGGATCACGAGGTGGCGCCGCAGCGCGGCGCGGATCCGCTCCGACTGGAGCGCGCCGCCGCCGAGCGCGTAGACAGCCGTGCCGTCGGCGCGCTCGAGCAGCTCGCCGACGACCTCCGCCTCCAGCGCGCGGAAGGCGGCCTCGCCGCGCTCGGCGAAGCAGCGCTCGATCGGCATGCCGAGCCGCTCGACGAGGACCGCGTCGGCGTCGACGAGCCGCAGGCCGAACCGCCTCGCCAGCCGCCGCGCCGCCGTCGTCTTGCCGGCGCCCATGAACCCGATGAGCACGAGCGCCCGGTCGGTGGGCAGCCGCAGGCCGGTCCCCGCCCCGTCGCTCAGCTGCGTCGCCATCCGATCCGCTCCTCGTAGGCGCGGACGGCCTCGCGGACGTCGTCGATGTGGTCGCCGCCGAACTTCCTGCGGTAGGCGTCGGCGAGCACGAACGCGAGCATCGCCTCGCCGACGACCGCGGCCGCCGGGACGGTGCAGGAGTCGGTCCGCTCGCGCAGCGCCTGCGCCGGCTGCTTGGTCGCGATGTCGACCGAGCGCAGCGGCTTCGTCAGCGTCGGGATCGGCTTCATCGCCGCCCTGACGACGAGCGGCGTGCCGATCGTCATGCCGCCCTCGAGGCCGCCGGCGCGGTTGGTCTCGCGGTAGAAGCCGCCGTCCTCGCGGTAGAAGATCTCGTCGTGGGCCTGCGAGCCGGGCACGGCGGCCAGGTCGAAGCCGTCGCCGATCGCGACGCCCTTGATCGCCTGGATCGACATCATCGCCTGCGCGATCCGGCCGTCGAGCCGCTCCTCCCAGGAGACGTGCGAGCCGAGGCCGGGCACGAGCCCGAACGCGATCACCTCGAAGGTGCCGCCGAGCGACTCGTTCGCCTTGCGCAGCCGGTTGATCTCCTCGACCATCGCCCGGCTGGCGTCGGGGTCGAGGCAGCGGACCGGCGAGGCGTCGACGTGCTCGAAGTCGGCGACCGTCAGCGGCCGCTCCGGCGTCGGGGCGACGACGCCCGTGATGCGGGTGACGTGCGAGCGGATCTCGACGCCGAGCGCCCGCAGGAAGGCCTTCGCGACCGCGCCGCCGGCGACGCGGGCGGCGGTCTCGCGCGCGGAGGCCCGCTCGAGGATGTTGCGCACGTCGGTCGTGCGGTACTTCCACGTGCCGACGAGGTCGGCGTGGCCGGGCCGCGGCAGGTGGACCTCCGGCACCGCCTCCTCGACCGGCCACGGGTTCATCCGCTCCTCCCAGTTGGCGTAGTCCCGGTTGGGGACCTGGAGCGCGACCGGCCCGCCGAGCGTGCGACCGTGGCGGACGCCGGCGGTCACGTCGGCGCGATCGCGCTCGATCTTCATCCGCCCGCCGCGGCCGTGGCCGAGCTGGCGGCGCGCCATGTCGGCGTTGATCGCGTCCCGGTCGAGCTCGAGGCCCGCCGGCAGGCCCTCGATGATGCAGGTGAGGCCGGGGCCGTGGGACTCGCCGGCGGTGATCAGTCGGAGCGACATCGGCCGTACAGATTACGTCGGCGCGCCGACATCGGTCCCGTCGGGGCCGCTAGGGCGCCGCGTCGCCGGCGGGCGGCATGCAGGCGGCGAGGGCGCCGAGCGCGAGGAACGGGCCGAGCGGGATCGTCGCCCGCCGCGCCCGCGCGAGGCCGATCCGCAGCGCGAGCGCGGCGCCGGCGGCCGTGCCGGCCACCAGCGCGACGAGCAGGGCGACGGCGACGCGCGGGCCGAGCAGCAGCCCGAGCACGGCGGCGAGCTTGACGTCCCCGAGCCCCATCGCCCCCGGCCGCGCGAGCGCCGC